>Ga0307420_1001257_pt1 | contig 11239 bp, 12 predicted proteins | sample SalMarWE160240MG_2_FD_202167 | JGI IMG/M metagenome (GOLD analysis project Ga0307420, IMG submission 202167) | Salt marsh sediment microbial communities from the Plum Island Ecosystem LTER, Massachusetts, United States - WE1602-40 | ecosystem: Environmental > Aquatic > Marine > Intertidal zone >... | reverse complement strand
GGGTAGCCCGTGACGGCCAACTCCGGGAAGGCGAGGAGGTCCACCCCCAGCTCTCGGGCCTGCTGAATTCCTTCTTTTATCTTACGGGCGTTGCCCGCAAGGTCTCCCACCGTGGCGTTGATCTGGGCCAGGGCGATCCTGATGGGTTTCATCCGCTCGTGTCCCGTACGTATTTTTCTCCCACCTTATACATCAGCGGCCGTCCTGTCAACAGAAATGGCGATCCGTATTACCTTGACAAGTTGCTGTAAAGACATTATATTTTTCTTGACACGGGTAGGGAGGTGAAGGTGCCTATCTACGAATATCAATGTACCAATTGTGGCCGCACTCTCGAGGTGATGCAGAAGATTACGGATGAACCGTTGCAAAAGTGTCCTTCCTGCAAGGGGTTGCTGCGGCGACTCATCTCCCAGACCTCTTTTCAATTGAAGGGAAGCGGCTGGTACGCCACCGATTACAAAGATACCGGTAAAAAGAGTAAGCAAGAGAAACTCGCAGAAAAACCCTCAGAGAAAAAGGAAGCACAGGCGGATAAAAAAACTGAGAAAACAAGCACGGCCTAGCCATCAACCCTCTTTGCCCTACCAATCTCCTTCTTTTCTCTCGTTTTGCAAAAATAAAAACGGTCATCGTGTTCTTAGGCATTCCTATTTCTTTTTCAGGATGACTTTAATTTCATAGATATAAGGCCACAGCTTACCCGTCACAAAGAGCCGATTATTCTCCGCATCATAGGCAATGCCGTTCGATTCACCCTTCCACCTGCACAGTCCACCTAAGTCTATCCAACCGACCACCGTGCCGGTGTGGGGTGAAATCCGTGCAATACGGTTCTTCCTCCACACGTTTGCGTAGATCTCACCTCTGATGTATTCAAGCTCATTGAGCATAGGCACCGGACCGTGCGCATCGTGCACCGTGACCCGGCCTATTGTCTCGAAGCTCTCGGGATGTAAAAAATAGAGTGTTGCCGTCCCGTCGCTCATGATCAAACGCTTCCCGTCATGCGTGATGCCCCACCCCTCTGTCGGATAGCGGAACTTCCGCAGGACCCGGAAGCTATTTTTGTCATAGACGAAACCAATCCCGGATTGCCACGTTAATTGAATGATTCTGTTTTGATAGATAGTTATGCCTTCACCGAAAAAGTCTTTTGGCAAGCGGTGAACCTGTGCAACGCCCCCGGTCTCCAGTTTCACCTTGCGCAGCGTGGAGGCGCCTTTTATTCCGGTCCCCTCATAGAGGTACCCCCTATCGAACACCAGCCCCTGGGTGAAGGCCTCCCTGTCGTGAGGGTAGGCGTTGACGACTCTATACGTATAGATCGGAACAGCTTCGGCGAATGCGTGACTTACGAGACCTGACAGGACCACGATTATAAGGAGGCCGCTGATCTTTTGCATGCTTTACTAGTGGTATTTCTTCAGAACAGTGATTATCGTTTTTTTCTCTTTTTATTAAAGTATGCATCCAGGTCTTTCGGTGTGGTAAACATTTTGTCATACCATTGCCCGGCCATTTCGCAGGCATCAGGGCTGTGGTCACGGCAGACATCAGACCTTTTGGCATATATGGTACAAAGATTTTTTTTGGAGAGATAGATGCACTTCCCCTTGATCAATAAGTGCCATCGGTGATTTCTTATATATATCTGCACGGTATCGAAGTGCAAATACCATCGCAGCGTTTCTATTTCATGTTTCAGACGAGGCCTCGTTATCATTATGGAGAGGTCACGACAGCACGGGGCCGGACATTCTTTACAGGTTAACTTCTTCTTCCGCACGGCGCCTCTAGTATGATATATCCCCTGGTAAAAGACAAGGGTGATTTTTTTTGAGTTGACTTTTTCGTGCCGTGGGGGATAAAAATAGACAGATGCGCGCTCGCCAACGAGGAGGATAAAGAGAGATGGGTGCAGAGGAGCGCGAGGGGAACGAATGGGTTTCGGTCTCCGTCGTGGGGCATGACCGACCCGGTATTGTGGCCGGTGTCTCAAAGGTCCTGTTCGAGAACGCCTGTAACATCGAGGCCCTGTCCCAGACCGTGCTCATGGGGCAGTTTGCCATGATCGTGGTTGTTTCTTTGCTCAAGGGGGCCTCCATCGCAGGATTAAAGGAGGGCCTCGAGGCGCTGGCACGCGAGAGGGACCTGGAGATCCATATCCACGGTATAGATCCCCAGGAGCAACTCCCCTATCCTGCGGATGAGACGGAACCATTTGTGATCACTGTCCGAGGGGAGGACCGGCCAGGCCTGGTTGACGCCGTCACGGCGATTTTGGCGGGGGAGGGGATCAACATCACCCGTTTGGGGGCGGAGGTGGTCCCGGTGGGCGGGCGGCAGGAGTATATCCAGATCTATGAGGTGGATATCCCGAACGATCTTGATTTCGCCCGCATTCAGCGCGCCCTGAGCGAGCGGGGGGCGGAAATCGGCGTCACGGTCGATATGCAGCACAGGGATATATTCCGCGCCATTAACCAGATATAGATTCCTATGCTCAGTTCTGAAGAGATAATACGCACTATCGAGATGCTCAAGAATGAGAATCTCGATGTCCGCACCTGTACCCTGGGGATCAGCCTGAGGGACTGCGTCAGCTCCTCAGCTACGGAGCTGTGTGCGCGGATCCGCTCCAAGATCAAAAAAGTCGCCGGGGCCATGGTCCCGGTCTGCGACCGGATCTCGAACAAGTACGGGATCCCCATCGTCAATAAGCGCATCGCCGTCACCCCCATCGCGGCGGTGGCGGAGGCGTTGGACAAAAAGGAGTACGTGGCCGTTGCCGGGACGCTCGATCAGGCCGCCCACGAGGTGGGGGTCGATTTTATCGGCGGCTATTCGGCCCTGGTGCAGAAGGGATTCACCCAAGGGGACCGCAACCTGATCGCCACCCTCCCTGAGGTCCTCTCGACGACCGACCATATCTGCGCCTCAATCAACGTGGCCTCCACCCGGGCGGGGATCAATATGGATGCGGTGGTGCTCATGGGAAGGGCGATCAAGGAGATTTCCCTGGCCACGGCCGATCATGACGGCTTCGGCTGCGCTAAGCTGGTCGTCTTTGCCAATATGCCCGAAGACAACCCCTTTATGGCCGGGGCATATCTGGGATACGGGGAGCCGGAGTCGGTCATCAACGTGGGGGTGAGCGGCCCAGGGGTCGTCAAAAAGGAGCTGGAACGGGCGCTTGAAGCCGGGAAAAAATTGACCCTGGGGGACCTCTCGGAGATCATCAAAAAGACCAGCTTCCGGGTGACCCGAGTAGGGGAGCTCATCGCCCGGGAGGTTGCCGAGGGACTGGGTGTGAGCTTCGGCATCGTGGACCTCTCCCTCGCCCCCGCCCCTACTGTGGGTGACAGCGTGGGGGAGATCCTCCAGTGTCTGGGGCTGAAATCGGTTGGTGTGCCGGGTTCCACCGCCGCGCTCGCCCTGCTCAATGACGCCGTCAAAAAGGGTGGGGCCTTTGCCTCCTCGTCGGTCGGTGGGCTCTCCGGCGCCTTTATCCCGGTGAGCGAGGATGTAAACCTCTCCGAGGCGGTTGCACAAGGCTATCTGTCTCTGGAAAAGCTGGAGGCCATGACCGCGGTCTGTTCTGTGGGGTTGGATATGATCGCCGTCCCCGGTAAGGTGGATGCCGACACCATCGCCGCCATCATTGCGGACGAGATGGCCATCGGGGTTTTCAACCACAAGACCACCGGGGTACGCCTGATCCCGGTGCCGGGCAAAGACGTGGGGGACAAGGCGGTCTTCGGCGGGCTGTTCGGAGAGGCCCATATCGTGGAGGTGAGAAACGTCGCGTGTTCGTCTGCCTTTACGGGCTTCGGCGGGAGGATCCCCGCGCCGATCACCAGCATCAGGAACTGAGGGGGTGCAGCAACCACCTTTGCGCCTGTTCTGACGCGGCCCTCGTTAAACTCCTCTAGCCTTTGTCATCACGCCATGCCGTCGCCGAAGACTTCCAGCATATCGTCGTCCGTATAACACCGTTCGCTGTCATCCGGATGCATGGCGTCATCTTCCATCTTCCGGCGATCATAGGATGGATCGAGAACCTGCTGATAATATTCGTGTTGGATTAAAAGGTTCATGATCTCACTGGTGCCGGTCCAGAGCATGCCGAGACGGATGTCGCGCAGCGCCCGCTCGATGGGGTAGACGTCGGTATAGCCGATGCCCCCCATGACCTGCATGGCCTTGTTGACGACATCCCAGGCGGCCTCCGTGGTGAACCGTTTGGCCTCACTGACGATCCGGCGGACGTTTGGATAGTTTTCATCCACCGCGCGGGCAGCCAGGTAGGTGATGGCGCGGGCGGCATCGAGCTGCGTTATGGCATCGGCCACGGTAAAACTGACTGCCTGATATTCCCGGATCACCTTGCCGAATGTCCGGCGCTTGTCGGAATACCGGACCGCCAGATCGAGTGCGCCCCATACCCCCAGACAGCCGGCGGCGGAGGTGAGGCGCTCCGGGATCATCATCTGGTTGAAGCAGGCCGCGCCGCCGTGCAGCTCTCCCACCAGATTTTCCTTCGGCACCTTGACGTCTCGAAAAACCAGCCTTCCGGTGCCCCCGCCACGGCACCCCATGAGGCCGTACAGGTATTCAGTTTTTACGCCGGGACCACGATCCACGATGAGGAGACTGAGGCGGTTATACTTGTGCGCCTTCGGATCGAAGTTGGTCTTGCAGTAGACGAGGAAAAAGTCCGCGCCTTCGGCCCCGACGACGAACCGCTTCATGCCGTTGAGGTTGAAGTGGTCGCCCTGCAACTCGGCCCTGGACATGGCGCCGAAGAAATCCGATCCGCCGCGCGGCTCGGTCAGGGCCTCGGCCGCCACCAGTTTCCCCTCCAGATAGGGCTTGAGGTATTTACCCTTTTGCTCCTCCGTGCCGAAGACGTTCAGCGCCTCTCCCACGATGGACGGCATGACGAAGGCGCAGCCCAGGGCCATGCCCAGACAGCCGATCTCTTCGGTTGCCGTAACATCGGCGACCCAGCTCATTCCCCGACCGCCGTATTTTTTGGGGAACCGGATCCCAAACAACCCCCGTTCGGCAAGCTTCTCTACGAATTCGCGGGGATAGGTAATCTCGTCCCTATCCATTTTCCGCAGGAAATCGCCCGTGATCTCTTCACGGACGAACCGTCGGGCCTCCTCTTTAAGCTCCTGTTCTTCCGGCGTCAGCATAAAATCGTACATGGCCTTTGCTCCTTTCAGGTCGTGGCCTCGGCATACACCAAGGCTACCGGAAGCGGTGTCAAAAAGCAAGGGATACCCGCCTTAATCTTTATATGGCACGGCGCCGTGCGACCATGCCCTCTGTGAAAAATATTTTGACACATCATGATTTTATCATTACCATAATCGTATTTTGCACGGCGTGTGTTGCATGGAATCCGCGGCCAAGGCATATATCATAGCAGTAGACATGGGATACGGCCATCAACGGGCGGCCTATCCCCTGAAAAGCATCGCGCAGGACCGCATTATCATTGCCAACAACGATCCCATTGTGCCGGACTCCGATAAGGCCTTGTGGGAGCGTGCCCGCATATTCTATGAATCTGTCTCTCGGCTCAAGGCGGTGCCGATTGTGGGTCACCTTGCGTTCGATCTGTACAATAAACTCCAACGCATATCCCCCTTTTTCCCGTTCCGCGACCTTTCCCGCCCCACCTATAGCGTTCGGAGACTGCAGAGACTCATCAAGGGAAAGGGCTTCGGCAAAAGCCTGGTGGAATACGTCGGCGACTCGCCGCTGCCGGTGATCACGACCCATTTCATCCCGGCGATGGTATTCAACTACTATGGCCGAGAGATCCACTGTGTCGTCACAGATACGGATATTAACCGGGTTTGGGCATCGCGGTATCCGCGGAAGGGCTGTATCACCTATCTTTCCCCGTGCCGGCATGCATCGTTGCGGTTACGAGCATATGGTATTCGGCACCATCGGATCATCGAAACCGGCTTCCCGTTACCTAAAGAAAATATCGGCGAACGGCGTGAGATACTTCACCACGATCTCGTCGCGCGGTTGGTGAACCTGGATCCCAACGGCGTTTTTTTCGACAACTATCGGGGTGTCATCCGCGAAAAGCTCTTTTTAGACGACCCCGTGCCGCCGGAGACCTTCAAGGATCTAAAACGGCGCGCCACCCATCCCCTCACCATTACCTACGCCATCGGGGGGGCAGGCGCCCAGGCCGATATCGCCCTGCGCATGATTAAGGCCTGCGAGCGCCGCCTGAGAGAAAATCGGATCAAAATCAATATTACCGTCGGCACAAAGCCGGAAGTAAAAGAATTACTAGAGCGGGGAATGCAACGGATCGGCCTGGACAATCACGTGGGTAGGAGCATTACGATTGTTTATGCAGACATCTACGAAAAATACTACGCAGCCATGAACCAGGCCCTGCGCACCACTGACATATTATGGAGCAAACCGAGCGAGATGTCATTTTATACCGGCTTGGGCCTTCCCATCGTCATGGCGCCGCACATCGGCGCGCACGAAAAATATAACGGTGAATGGCTCTCCCATATGGGGTCTGCATACATTCAGGAGGACCCGGATCAAGCGGACAAATGGCTGACCTACTGGCTGGAGGATGGGCGACTGGCGCGCGCCGCCCTGCAGGGATACCTCTATGCGCCCTGTATGGGGACCTACAATATAGAAAAGCTTATACGGGAAAGAAACCTCAAGGCTGGAGCGGCCACGGCGACTTGAACCAACCGCTCGGCTTGTTATTGCCTCCCGGAAAACCGGTTAGTTTATAGAAACCTCATCCTTCTCTTAGTGAGTATGCGTAACGCAGGTGGCCAGGCACCTGTTTCTGCCCTTGCAGAAAACGTTAGGTGTCATCTTGAGATATCGGCCACCGTAACAACGATCTCACCAGATTCAATCGCGACAGCGCGTAGTTCGTCATGTGTCCTATCGGATGTTCTTCTCCAAAGAGCTCGTCGACGATCGCTCGGTCTTGCAACTCCTTGGCTTTCAATTCGTGGACTTTTTCATGGAGGACTTCTATGTCCGAGATGTTTTTTGCGAGTATCTCATGTCCGGGAAACATCCCGAAGCCAGCGGTGAAGATAATCAGGCGGTTCATCCCGGCCGTGTGGTGTTGTAGTTTTTTCAGAGAGGCGTGAATTTGTCCCATATCCTCATGGATATCTTCACTCGGCTCGCCGAAGATCATTTGATAGGCGGGCACAATGGTGTCGGATACAAAGCACCATTGCTGGGTGGGCTCAATCAGTACAATGAGACTGTCGCAATGTCCGGGCAGGAGTTGGAGCTCAAAGGTATATTTTCCGCTTTTTGTGGCAAGAGAGCTCACCTCCAAGGGGAGAACGGCGGGCGCAGGCTCGAATGGACCGCCCCAGGCAAAGACCCGGTAATCGGGATAGGAGAACCCCGTTCGTACTTTTGCGATTCCCTTCTTATGGATATAGACAGGAAGTCCCAGCTCTTCACTCAGGAATCGGGCGCCGCCGGCGTGATCTTCATGCCAATGAGTGATGATGACTTTTTCAACGGCTTGTTCAGGGGGGAGGGAGGTAACGAATTGTTTGAACGAATCGGTCCCAGCCGGAGGTCCGGAATCTACGAGCAGTCCGTCGACCAGATAGGCGGATGTCCACGGCGATTGCTCGGTCGCCCACACCCAGCGGACAATTTCATCATCGGCATACTTCTCAATTTTTACCATATACTGCTTGTCACCTTTTTTCTGCAGCCTACTACGAGATTGTCGCAGAGCGGAAATTAGGAATCACCTATGTAAAGAAATTATGAGTGAAGTGTGTAAACCTGACACCTTTAACGACACCCTTTTAGTACTCAGATTGACTAATCAACGATCAAGCAATAGACTTATTTAAAGTTTCATGACATTATAAAGTTCTCTTAAATCGCCGATGTTTTTGATTCTATTTCCATAGCCGCTGTGACTAGGATTGCCCTGAGGGAAACCATGACCAGAATGAACTGATCTTTCAGAGATAGTTCCCGAAAAGGCACCTTCGGTGAAGCTGCTATTTTCCGTTTAGTCTTTTTAAAACTTTCCAGCACTATCTCTCGATCCTCCTCCGCCAAGTTACCGTATAAATCGTTTAGGTGTTCCTTGCTGAGCCGAGTATGCGGTTTATGGGCGAAGTCGTTACGGATGCGTCCAAGGGCCTTGAGCGGCGGACCATATTGAGGCTTGAGACCTAAGGCCTGTGCGAGTTCAACTCGCTGTGTATAATTCAGATTCATATTTTCAAGATGCTGCTCGTAGGGTGTAAGAAGTGCTAGGAGTCGCAAGAGTTGAGTTTCGATATGGATCTGCCCCCGAATGACCACCCCAAGCTCATCTTCTCCTTCCAGCGCTTTACGGAAGTCTCTGTCTGAAACGTCGCTCATTAGGTCTCCTGGAAAATTATTCTAAGTAGTAAAAAGGAGTCAATTGTTGGCATTAACATTCTATCTTCATTCACCCAAAGTCTCTTTCTGGGTTAGATCATATTCTTGTTGCATGAGATTGCAAAAAATGTCCTCTTGATTTTTTACTAATTCCTCCTAGGTATTAATAATAAACATTCTAAAGTTTTAAAATAGATCTTCTTATCAAGAAGAAGTTTAGCTAAAACTAGAGATTTATGAGTTCCGTCATAAATATAAAAGGTCCCTTTGGGAGAGCTTCGAAGTTCATCCTCAGTCGCAGGTGTCACAGCAATCCAGCCGAATTTATCGATATCAAAATTATCATTAATTTTTTTACATTTATCAAACCATTTAGGGTTGTACTGGTTGGCGTTGAGATCTAAATTAGAGGATAATGCATTAAGACTGTAGTTATTATCAATTAATCTTTGCGCAACATCTCGTAAAGTGCGCGACTGTCCCTGTGGAGTCAATATCCTTGAATCATCTATTGCATGCCAGATAAGTGAAAGAAAGGAATGTTCATCCTCTAATGAAATTAAGTACAGATCTCCTTTCTTTATTTCATCTAGTAGACGTTTATCAACTTTTAATCCATCTTCTTCTCTTTGCAAAAGTACTTTCCTAGCCTCTTCTTGTGTGATCTTTTTCACTCTTTTGTCGAAGTTCCAAAGTTGAACAGCGAGCTTTAGCGCGTCTGTTCCCTCCTTTTGTTGGAACGTTTCCTCTCAGTTTTCCTGACTATATACTCGGCTTCGGGATCATGCACTGCCGGGAGTTTATCCAGCCATGATAAATCCTTGCCAATGACCAGCTCCTCTATTGTTGCGTGATGTGTATTGGTCATAGGAATCAGGCGCATTTGGAATACATGGCTTCTTGCCATTCTCCTAACTTCTTCTGCATTATCGTACGTCATTAAGAAATCTCCTTTTAAGGACTCGCATATTGTAAACAATCGCTCATGATCGAGATTATAGTGTTTGTACAAACGCTTGCCAGCTTTCTTTCCGCCAGCAGTGTATGGAGGATCAATAAAGAAGACCGCATTAGAATTAGAGGCAAATTCTTGGATAACTTTCAATCCATCGTCACATCGGAAGTCAATTCTATCGGCAACATGTTTTAGGTTTCGGAGCCTTTTCGCGAGTGTCTCCGGGTACCAACGAGAACTAATTCCTTTTCCATTTTCTCCGTATTTGAGAAATCCTGATCCTTCAGCGAGGATTCCTCCGTGGAAGGTTCGGTTCTTAAGGATCGTCTGGAAGGCCTTTCCCCTTTGTGTACTTGGAGTTTTCTTTATTTCCCGTATAACAGCTTCCTTATTTAGATCGAAATTAAGGACTCGGTTGGCCAGCCATTCGGCATCGCCATTGACAATGGACTCCCACACTGCAGCGATCTCATCGTCCAATTCGACCATAACTACCTTTTGCACCAGGTTTTCCAAGAGAGCAGTTAGGCTGATAATCCCCCCTCCAGCGAAAGGTTCAACAAGGATACTCGGTTTTGGATACGCCTGAGCCATCCAGCGTCTAAAAGTTGGCACAAACCATGTCTTCCCTCCTGGATAGCGAAATGGACTGCGCTGCGGGACAGATGCCACGTTCACGGGTTTAGGTACTTCAACTTCCTCAGATAACTCAGGAAATAACAACGATTGTCTACGTGTAGTCATACTAGAATGGCTTTTCGATTGTTTTGTTAATCGGTGGACTTTCGAGTTGCGTGTCGAGTTTTTTCTGAAGTAGTTTTATAAAATCTTCAACTTTTCCTGGTGATGGTGTGGTGATAGAAAGGAGAGCATGCTCAAATTCTGTGAAAACTACGTCCACCTTTTTAAGAGAATATCTTCCTGGATCTTGGTCTTTTTTATTAAGCAGTTCCAAATCGTATATAAGCCATGCAATATCTGCCTTGGACTTCGACACTTGTTTGAGACTGGGCAGGGTGGCAAAGAAGCTTTTGTTCAATGCCACGGCAATTTTCTTCTTCCAACTGTGTAGAATCCCACCCTTAAAAAGAAGTTGTGGGGCAAGCCGCTTCCGGGAAGATGAAAGGTAATCAGGTCGCGGATAGTTTGCTTCTTTAGACCAGTCCATTGAGGCTCGACCTCGTGGGTCTTTTATGAAGTAATCGAAAGGATCGCGCACATTTCCAGATATGTACACCGCTTGGATTTCCAGCGCACCGAAATCATACACTTTTCCCCTATCATCATATGCTACGAGAACAATGTCGATGTTTCCGGCAGATTTTCCTTTCGAGTCATTTAACCTCACCTCAGTAAGAGAACTCCATGTTGCTGTTTCATCAAAGAAGAAAGACGCAGCATCATCAGCAATAAGCCAATTTTCGCGAAAACGAATTGGACACGTAATAACAGGTTGGTCCTCATGAAAAATACTGCAGACGCCAAGTGGATTCTTGGCTTTATCTTTTGTACAATTTGGCACTTTATTATTAAAAGGACATAAGCGGTGAGTACGAAAACGGATGGCATTCTCACTCTGGACGGTGGTTAAAAAGCCAAAGACTTCGGCGAGTGGTTGTTTATGGATAGGCATCTTTTTCTTCTATCACCCCAGTCTAATTATTAAATAGATTTTTGAAAATGGCAATCAATAAATTACAGAACTCAAATACCCAAGACAGGGGGGGCTATGACATAGCCTCAAGGGGTAGAAGGGCTAACAAGATTTATCCCACTGCCTCCTGATACTCCTTCCACAAATCCCCTTTGTTTATCCCGTGGTCGATGAAGTCCCAGGGGAAGGTCTCCGTT
>Ga0307420_1001256_pt1 | contig 11243 bp, 7 predicted proteins | sample SalMarWE160240MG_2_FD_202167 | JGI IMG/M metagenome (GOLD analysis project Ga0307420, IMG submission 202167) | Salt marsh sediment microbial communities from the Plum Island Ecosystem LTER, Massachusetts, United States - WE1602-40 | ecosystem: Environmental > Aquatic > Marine > Intertidal zone >... | reverse complement strand
GTCAAATTGATTCCGGCCGAATGCAGTTTCTCTACCAGTCCGACTACATAATTTGCTGTTGCAGTAAACGGCTCTGTTTTTGTAATTTGCGACCCGATATGGGTATGAATTCCAACCAATTCCAGCGACGATAATGATGCCGCATACTGAAATACCTCGAACGCTTTTGATGCTTCGATGCCGAATTTAGCCGATTGCAGTCCCGTGGTAATATATGGATGGCTTTGTGCATCGATATCCGGATTGATGCGAAGAGCAATCCGGGCTTTTTTCCCCAATCTAATAGCGGCACGCGAGATCATCTGCAGTTCTGTTACCGACTCAACGTTGAAAGAAAAAATATTCTCCTTCAATGCGTATTCAATTTCATCTTCTCTTTTCCCGACGCCTGCAAAGACAATCTTATCGGGAGTAAATCCGGCTTTTAATGCAAGATATATCTCCCCGGCAGAGACCACATCCGCACCTGCACCCTCTTCTGCAAGTATTTTTAAAATAGAATGATTTGCATTTGCCTTCAGAGAATAACAAACGAGATGATTCGTTTCGCCCAGTGCATCATGGAATGATCGGTAATTCTCTATGATCTGGTTCTTGCTGTATATATATAACGGTGTACCGTACTCTTCTGCTAATTCTTTTAACGGAATATCTTCACATAAGAGCAAATTTTCTTTATATGCTATATAATCCATTTACATTCTGAGGCTTTTCAATTAAAAGACAGTATGGTAATCTATCAATATTTATTCATTATTTATAAAAATAATTCAACCAGTATATCCAACGGCATGCGCAATGTGAGAATTATATAAGAAACGGCATGCCAGAACGACGGTATTCGCATCAATATAATCACGACAAGAACTCCAAAGAACCCGATCTGCCTGAATTTCACGCTTAGTTTTTCCGGAAGCAATACAGATAATACATGCGAACCATCCAGCGGCGGAATGGGGATTAAATTAAAAACAGCAAGAAAAATGTTCAGCGTAATACCGACAGTAAACATGTTTATTATGAACGAAGTCATTTCACGTTGAAAATAACCTTCAGCTGACAACAAAGGACTTAAAATATGCACTGAAAGAATCAAAAATATCGCACAAAAGCATGCCATCAGCAAATTGGAAATTGGCCCTGCGATGGAGACCAAAATATCATCCCGGCGAAAGTTGCGAAAATTTGCCGGATTAACCGGCACCGGTTTTGCCCAAGCAATGAATACAGAGCCAACAGAGATATATGATAGCAATGGAACCACGATAGAACCAACCGGATCGATATGTGGAATCGGATTGAATGTTAATCTGCCGGCATCATAGGCAGTTGAGTCACCCAGCCGCAACGCTACCCACCCATGTGCTATTTCATGAACAACAACGGAAAAAAGAAGAATTGGTAATATATAAAGAGAATCCAAATGAATGTCCTTTCAATACGACCGGTCTCAATACGATACGAGACAAGCAAGAAATATTATTTACACCTGCTACTTGTAATAGGTACCAAAAATTATGGTGGAATTCAAGAAGCTCTTTTAATATAAATTATTACATACGTTATAATATTTTTTATATACAAGCATTTTAAAAACTCTTTTAAGACTTAATGGAGAAAAGTAAGTAATAAAAACAATCAGTTCAGATCCCGCGCGCCAGGAAGAAAACAGTCATCTGATAAAGTTGAACAAACTTCAGTTATTCAATAGATAAAATATTTTTTTCAATTATTATGCAGAGTACTGGTAGGAAATATCTGATAGTGTCTGAATTTTATATAGCTTGTCAGTGCTGTCATGCCGCCTGCCTGCTCGCCGACGCTCAAAGAGCTTAGTCGAGCCCGACATCCGATCTGGCGGGCGAAGCGGGATTCCCGACACTAATCCGAGTTATTATGAAATGTATCACAAGAATAATCCCATTTTTTGCTTTTCATTTAATCGGTTGCTATATTGAAACGCCCGATTGCAGGCGTTAAGTAAGAGAACGCTTAGCCTTTTGGGCTTTTTTTACAAAAGGGCACGCAGCAAAACTGACAGACGCATTCAGCAAAACTTATTCGGGTAGATGGCGAAACTGGCAGACGCGCTAGCCTTAGGAGCTAGTGGAGTAATCCATGGGGGTTCGACTCCCCCTCTACCCACAGAAGTACTGCGGGATGAGAAAATTCATGCGGGTTCTCAGTTGGAAGCTGACCCGCCGGTCAGAAACTGATGCCTTCAGTACTCATAAATTGCATAATTTAAAGGAAGTAAATAGTGGAAGTTACTATTCAATCGTTAACAGATGTCTCTCGCGAAGTGGAAATCACAGCTACAACTGAAGATCTTGCACCTCACTTTGACAAGGCTTATCAAGAACACAGGAAGAAAATTGAAATTCGCGGATTTCGAAAAGGAAAAGCACCTTTAGATATTATAAAAAAACTTTACGGCGATTTGATTGAAAATGATTCGCTGAATGAAATCGCTGCCGAGATGTACCGCAAGGCTGTTAAAGAAAAAGAATTGAAACCTATCGGTGAACCTGTACTTGTCGACATGGATTACAAACGCGGTGAGAGTTTTCGATGCAAGATTCAATACGATATCCGTCCGGCCATAGAAGTGAAACAATACAAAGGTATTGCTGTAGAGAAAATCATTCACACTGTGACCGATGATGAAGTTGAAAAAGAACTTGTTCGTTTGCAGCGTGCCAATGCAATATTGGAAGATATGGAAGCTGTCACTGATCCGGAGCATATTGTTACTGCAACTCTTCAGGACTTGGACGACAGCGGTAATCTTATAATTGGAAAGAAGAGCGACGGCATTCGTTTTTATCTTGCCGACGATCAGTTGGAACAAACATTTAAGGATGCTTTAAAGAATGCCCAAAAAGGCGGCAATTATAAAATACAATTTGAACACAAAAGCGGCGAGCATACACAAACCGTCAACACACAAATCACCGTCACAAAGATTCAAAAAGTTACACTTTTACCGTTAGATGATGCATTTGTAGCCAAGGTTACAAAAGACAAGTTTACTGCCGTCGATTCATTCCGGGCAGGAATTCGTGAAGACATCATTGCTTATTGGAAAGAACAAGGCGAGCGGCAGGTGATAAATTCGATAACGTCTGAAATCATCCGGCTTCATGAATTCCAGGTGCCGGAATCTTTTGTACGAAGTGTACTCGGGGAATTATTGGAAGAGGTGAAGAATGAATATCCCAACAAGTGTTTGCCGGACGAATTCAACATCGAGAAATTTAATGAGGAAAACCGCGAATATGCCGTCTATCAGGCAAAGTGGGCATTATTGCGCGAAGAATTGATCAAAGCAGAGAACATCACCATTTCCGACGGAGACCTTGAAAAGTTAGCGGAAATTGAGTCTGCCAAAATCAAAATTCCAAAAGACCGTCTAATCAGCTACTACAAATCTTCCGCACAAATTAAAGACCGCCTTACAGGCGATAAATTGTTAAAAATACTTATTGACTCGGCAAAAATAAAGGAAGTCCCTGAAAAAGTATAAAATAAAAGGAAGAAATCATTATGGCATATTCCAAAATCTATAACCAGCTCGTTCCCATAGTAATTGAACAAACAGGCCGTGGTGAGCGTTCATTTGATATTTTTTCACGTCTGCTGAAAGAGCGGATTGTCTTCCTGGGCACACCCATCGACGATATCGTTGCCAGTCTTACTATTGCCCAGCTATTATTCCTCGAATCTGACGACCCGGATAAGGACATTCACCTCTATATTAACAGCCCCGGCGGAAGTGTGTCCGCAGGACTTGCGATTTATGATACGATGCAGTATATTCGACCAGATGTGTCCACTATTTGTATGGGTATGGCGGCAAGTATGTCGGCCGTACTATTGGCTGGTGGAATGAAAGGAAAAAGAACGGCACTTCCTAATGCGCGGGTGATGATTCACCAGCCATGGGGTGGTGTGCAAGGTACGGCGTCCGATATCAGTATTCAGGCGGAAGAGATTCTTAAGACCAGGAAACGGATTAACGAGATTCTTTCTACGCATACTGGACGTACGCGAGAACAAGTTGAAAAAGATACGGATAGAGATTATTATCTTGCTGCCGATGAAGCAAAAGAGTACGGATTAATTGATAATATACTCGTGAAGCGAATGAGCGAAGTAAAGAAAGAAAAGTAATCGTTCACAAATTACCGGCTGTAGACAAAAGCCGGAAAAGATATGACACAGAAACCTAAGCAAGGCGAAAAAATTGCGTGTTCCTTCTGCGGACGCACGCCGGAAGAAGTCAACAGTATTATCGCTGGACCGGATGTATATATTTGCGATCTCTGCGTTGGAAGTTCCGTTGATATCATTAAGAACAACATGGCGGCTATTAATGCACGGCGATTTGGTTTCCGCCGTTCGCTTACGCCTGTTGACATAAAAAAATCTCTGGATGAATTTGTAGTCGGACAAGATCATGCCAAGCGCACGCTTGCAGTAGCGGTATATAACCATTATAAACGCATCGACGCAAGTGATCAAATGGCAAATCTTGATGAAGTGGAAATTGAAAAAAGCAATATCCTCCTTGTTGGACCGACTGGAACAGGTAAAACACTGCTGGCACAGACATTAGCGCGAATTCTTGATGTGCCTTTTGCGATTGCAGACGCTACTACATTAACAGAAGCCGGTTATGTTGGCGACGATGTTGAGACAATCCTCGTCTATCTTTTACAGAATGCCGATTATAATGTAGAGAAAGCCGAACGCGGTATTGTCTATATTGATGAGATTGATAAAATTGCCCGTAAAGGCGATAGTGCGTCTATTACGCGCGATGTCTCCGGCGAAGGAGTTCAGCAGGCCCTGCTGAAAATTCTGGAAGGTACTATTGCAGGTGTCCCGCCTAAAGGCGGCCGCAAACATCCCGAACAAAGTCTCATCAACGTTAATACAAGGAACATCCTTTTCATTTGCGGCGGTGCATTTGATGGATTGGAAAAAATTATCGAGCATCGCGTGAGTCAAAATCCGGTCGGATTCGGAGCTGAACTTAAAGGAAAAAAGAGCAAGTCCCGTGAAAAAATTTTACAGCAGGTTGAGCCTGATGATTTGCTCAAGTACGGATTGATTCCTGAATTTATCGGCCGGCTGCCGGTTACTGCCACACTTGAACCGCTCGATGAAAATGCACTCCTGAACATCCTTACACAACCGCGCAATGCAATCGTAAAGCAATATCAAAAACTCTTCTCGCTTGAAGGCGTTGAATTAGAACTTCAGGAGAGTGCTCTAAAAGCGGTTGTCGAAAAAGCGATGGAACGCGGCACGGGCGCCCGTGCTCTACGCACTATTATCGAAGCTGTGATGCTTGACGTGATGTACCATTTACCATCACGAAGCAATGTTTCGAAGTGCATTATTACCAAGGATACCATTCTAAAAGCGAAAGATCCGATTTACCTCTACGAAGAACGAAAATCGGCATAGAGCAGCAGCAAAAAGCACTGGTAATTTCGAATATTGCATCAAATTAATTTTTTATTTTTATGAGAGTACTGCTCGCGGGGAGAACTTCACACACAATCAACGAGAGAGCGGATATCGGCAACTAAATCGAATCGTCACACACGGTCGATCAACAGCCAACCGGTACTGTTCATTCATTGAGTCCCTTTAAAAACAGCTTCGATTTTATTATACCAAGTTTGTTAAGTCGAAACATTGCAGCCGTTCTTAAACAACCCAGACCGTACTTTATGCTTCTTGATAAATTAATTGAAGACGCTTCAGGAAAATATTTGGCCGGACAGGTTATCTCGCCTACTCTAAATCCTGCATATAGTATCTGTGACAGCATCTGATTATCAAAAACAAAATCATTTGAATTATCATCCAGAGAAACTGCTTCCAGAACTTTCCGGGTAAAAGCCCTGTAGCCGGTATGGTATTCCGACAGCTTTTGACTCATTAAAACATTCTGGATTAGCGTTAACATTCTATTATTGACATATTTATATATCGGCATACCTCCCTGAATTGCTTTTCCGCCAAGGATACGGGAGCCAAGCACAACATCGTATTCTCCCGATATAAGCAGGAACACCATTGCGGGAATAAGTTTTGGCGTATATTGATAATCAGGATGAAGCATGACAACGATATCTGCACCGCATTCAAGTGCTGCCCGATAGCAGGATTTTTGATTTCCTCCATAGCCGAGATTTTTTCCATGCACAATCGTACGGATTTTAAGATCCTTCGCAACTGCTACCGTATGGTCGACACTGGCATCGTCAACAAGAATAACCTCGTCGACAATATCGAATGGAATTTCGCGATAAGTGGTTACCAAAGTCTTTTCAGCATTATATGCAGGAAGAACAACGACGATTTTTCTATTTCGTACCATTTATTCTCAGACCTTTCTTTATCTTAGCTATACTCGTTTACTTCTGATAACAATCAAACTATCGATAAATACCTCTATTATCGCTTTGTTTCGTGATCTTAATATCCTGCAATTGCGGCGCTTTTACTTTCAGTTCAAACCTAAATCCTTCTAGCGTTCCCATTGGGAACCATGAAAAACTCATCAGCCAGCAGTGAAGATCTCTGGTAACACTGACCGAAGGAATGAAATGTTTTTTATTTACAAAATCATATGTACCGCTTGTAGATATCTGCCACTTCTCCGTTAGATTAAAAGAAAGGCTTGCATTCATGGTGGCTGTGCGAGTACAGGTTTGCGGATTCGGTTGAGACTGCAAAAAATTCAGGCTCATGCTAAAATTCCAGGGAATACTGAAATCTGCATCCTCTATATCATATTGCGAATAGTATGTCTTTTTCTGGCCCGGTGAAGCCGTAGTCTGCCCTGAGACCATTTCCTGCTCGTGCTTAACATTGTCAGGAATACCTGCATCGCTCGATTTCTGGTTTTTTTCGCCCTTGAATGAAGTGGATAAACTCAACGAGAATGATGTTAAATCTCCAAATTTTCCTTTTTCAGTAAGAAGGAATCGATTAACACGGCCGCGTGCCGCCTGATCGTAGGTGTAAAGATTATATACAGCATTTCCTGAAATACCGAGATATTGCCCAATGTCTGTTCGAAAGTTTATATTCACCGGATTAAAATTCATTGAGTCGGCAGCAAAGTTATAGCTTGTGCTTGCACCTATATTCAACAGCTGGATTTTTTCTTCGGTTTTTGCACTATCTCCTTTTTGCACCTTCATCTCAAAATTATTTCCGACGTTTAAGGACCCGGTCATTGAATATTTCTGCATATGCATATCATCACCGTATATTTGCTTGCCATAGGAGATGCTGAATTGAGGTGTAACAGTATGGCGAAATGCCGTTACTCCAAGAACATTCGGTTGAAAGAGTCCGTAAAAACGCGTGCTCGCAGAGATCCCGGCGTTCAAATTTCCCCGAACGGTTTTCGAACGATCTGTTTTATAAATGAGAAGGCTGTCCGGAGGATTTCTATCTGGAGTCTCGGTCTGCCCCCAATAACGCTGATCACTCAATGAAAGAGAGGGAACAACGGTAAAATGCCCTAATTTAGGCGAGATTGATAAAGAGAGATTTTGATTAATACGCTGACTCTTTATTTGTTCAAAATTATTTACGATTTCCATACTATCAGACGTGATTTGTGTTTTTACCGTGTCGATATTTTTTTCTTTCTTCCGGTAATTACCCGCATCTGCACTATAACTAAAACCCAGCGTCTCGATGAAGTCCGGATCCGATCCTGTGGTTGAGGTAAGTCCTCGTGACTTGGATGTTTTGCGAAAAGGATAAATTTGTACCTGCGAAAATCTAATAGACGGCAGTGTTTCGCTTGTCTCGTCTGTAATAAGATTTTGATCACGATGAACGTTGACGGACAATGACCGGTTTGACGACTCCCAGCTTTTCCAATACGTAGCATCTGAAATAACATTTTGTGTGAGAATATCGCTTAAACGATAACTGAAATTCCTGAAATAATCATTGCTCATAAATGTGAAGTTGACATCAAGTTTCGATGACGGGCTTATTTGCTGATTATGAGTTATGTTTACATAATATTGCCGTGATTTGTAATAATCGGGATCGTCGGGTTCTCCTTCCGGCGTACTTGTAATCCGGGCTGTAATACTTCCTCCAAAATTATAACGCAGTCTATAATTAATTTTTGTCTGGTTCTGCCATCGTCCGCGTGAATAGATATCGAATGCTGTCGCTATATCCCAATAATCGCTTGCCGCCCAGTAATAACCGATATGGCTTAAGTACCATCCATATCTTGCATCTTCACCGTAAGCCGGAGCAATGATACCGGATGAACGTCCGCCATGAGCGGGGAAAACACCGAATGGCAGTGCAAAAACCGGCACACCTGCAATAAAAAAGTACACCGGCTCTGCTACTACTTTATCGTGTACAAATACTTTCATTTTTGGACTTTCAAAATAGAAATGCGGATCTTTATTATCGCATGTGGTATAAGTACCGTTCGAAACACAGAGAACATTGGTTTCTACTTTCTTGATTTCCGAGCCGACATAGTAGCCGTTATCCATTTGCGTGGTTCCGAGTGTAATTTTTCCTTTCCGTGTCTGAAAATTGTACCTCACTTGATCACCGTGATATTCATCGCCGCCGTCGTGCATAATAGGCCTGCCTATGATGGAATCTGCCTTTGCCGTATCGGCAACACCGTACGCAACAAGCGTTGTATTATCCCAATTGATATTCACACGCTCCGATTTTAAGTTTATAGTCTGGTACTGCAATTCACTGCTGCCGTATAGATTCATATAACGCGTGCTGAGTGAATAGATGATGGAATCCTTCGCCGCATAATTCACAAGCGTATCGATGCTTGTTTTCGATGTTCGTTTCGTTGTGTCATTCTGCAAGGCCGGCGTTTCTGTTGTATCTATTTGCGCCCTCTGCGCTGCTCCAACAGCAACGCCAAAAAAAGAACTAAAGATGCAGTATATAAGAAATCGTCTCATCTCGAGCACAAGATAAATAAATATCGAGAGAAGTGCATTGAACCATGGACTGGAAAAAGTATATGCGACTGCACAAGTTCTATGTTCATATCAATCTGATTAGACGAACTAAATGAACAACCGGTATATGGTGATGTTAGTATTTTAAGCATGGTAAGCGAAATATTCATATAATTGACAGAGACAGAAATACTTATTTATTCCTGAACATTTTGTTTTTCTTTTACAGCATTCCGTTCCGTTTTCGAAGAAACCACTCCAATGCAAAAATAAAAATGGCAAATGCAAGGATCCAGCCGGAATTCCAGATCTCGATTTCTGCCGACCTGCTGATATCCCGAGGTTTAAAATCGGGCAACCTGATGACATCATGCAAAAGTGAATCAAAATCACTGCTTTCGTAGTATCGCCCGCCTGTTTGTACGGCAATCTGTTGCAGCAGCTGTTTGTTCATGCGTGTCTCAAGGTACTCTGCATTAAAATCTCCGACCGAAAATGTACCTTGATCTTCACCGATAATTAATCCGTTTTTTTTCACTTTTGCTTGAAATCTATATTCTCCTTCCGGCAGCTGATTATATGCTCCTTGATATTGACCGCTGCCGAGTTGATTCAGCAGCAGCTGATTGATATCATTTCCATGCTGTACACGCACTTCGATCTGAGCATCATCCAACGGCTGAAAGCTGTCATCATATGTCTGAGCAGTAAATTCCACAGCATCCTGAGTTGTAAAAATATTTTTTAACGGCTGAACGACAATTCGCCGAGCGTCTTCTTGCGTAGTCAGCCACCTCACTGCATTGCCGAGAAATTTTTCAAGTACCTTTTCTGATTCACTTCCTGAACCTAACAGCATATTCCAGCGCCATAATCCATAGCCAAGCACTGAAACGGATTTCTTTTTATTCACATTTCTTGCAACAATAAAAGGATCTTTTAATACCGTCGAATGGAATCGAACCGCGGCAAGAATTTCTGATTCGACTTTTGCCCGAAATATTCCCTTCAACTTAAAAACAGGGGGCAGTTTGGACCATAACTCAAGTGAATTTCCTGTATTGCTTATTTTTAAAATCGGATTATTACGCTGTGTTTCCGGAATACTGGCAAAGATTTGCATTTCATTTTCTTCTACACTTTCCGTATTGAACGGCAATAGCGGATTCAGCGTCCGCAGCTTATTGAAGTCCATCGTTCTGCTTAGAATCGTCATTATAGGTTTTCCGGCGTCCAATATTAAATGTAAATATTGGGAGCTGCTGCCGGAGGTTGGGAATCCTACAATAATTAGACAATCGCTTTCAGAAATTCTTTGTGCCGTTAGTTCACTTTCGTAGAACTGTCCCTGTCTGCGCGATGTAGGTCTGTAAATCAATATTCTTGTCATTCGTCAGCATGTTTTTTATACAGGCTGCATCCTGGCTCGGTGAACCTGCAATCAGCATTACATGTATTTTGCTTTTCAAGACCTTTGTAAAAAAACTCATACGATTATTTTTCTGCGTTAGTTCACCGGCGAGCCGGGATATTTCCACTTCATATTTCTGCGTTCCCTCTTTCTCGGGAATGAATGAAAGAGAAATAAGATAATCCCGGGTGCCGGATTCCAATACCAGCGTTTTCTCATCGATCAATACCGAATCCTCTCGAAGAGATACTTGTATACGCTCACCGGCAAATCCAGTGCTTCGCACCGTTGCATTTACAGGCACTCTGGTACCGACATAGGTTATCTCATTTGTCAGTACCTTTCGAATAAGGATATCATTTTGTTCTATCGTGTCGCCTACGCCGATTGTAAATACCGGTAAACTCAATTCTTCTGCTTCGTACAATGGATTCATGCCGACAGTCGAGTTGCCGTCCGTAATGAATGCGACAGCTTGAAGATTCGAAGAAACCGATGTTCGTTTTATCGATTTAAATGCCCCGGCAATATCCGTTGCCTCACCAAGCGGTGTCAATGAATCCTCATCAATCACGCTTACGTTACGGACTTCTCCGTCGAATAGTGAGTATTCGATTTTTCCTTTTTCAGCAATCTGCTGCCATACGGAAGAACGAAGAATAGTTTTAAGCTTCTCATCCCTTCTTCCCGTCTTATCCCTGATCGCCATACTCTGTGAGTTGTCAATAAACACCGCAATAACGGGTTGATCGACTGAATGCGTAATCAATGAGAGAAGCGGTTCGCCAAGAAGCAGAAAAAGCAAAAACAATCCCAGACTGCGGAGAGAA
>Ga0307420_1001253_pt1 | contig 11264 bp, 11 predicted proteins | sample SalMarWE160240MG_2_FD_202167 | JGI IMG/M metagenome (GOLD analysis project Ga0307420, IMG submission 202167) | Salt marsh sediment microbial communities from the Plum Island Ecosystem LTER, Massachusetts, United States - WE1602-40 | ecosystem: Environmental > Aquatic > Marine > Intertidal zone >... | reverse complement strand
GGTAAGGCCAGGACTACAGTAACAAATAAAATGAGGTTACTTTCTCTTCCCGAAAGAGTTAAAAAAGCCTTAGTGGAGAACGAGATAACTGAAGGGCATGCGAGAGCACTTTTGGGTTTTAAGGATAAAGATAAGATTTTAAAAGAATTCGATAATATAATAAAAGGTAAAAAAACCGTTAGAGAGGCCGAGAAAGCCTCAGGAAAAAAGAAGAAGTTAGATACACCTGCAAAGTATAAGGATTTACGAGAGGAACTGATGCATTTTTTCAATACTGAAGTAAAAATAAAAACAGGGAAGAAAAAAAATCAATTAATAATAGAATTCTATTCAGATGAAGATTTGGAGAGAATTCATAACTTAATAAAAAGGAAAAGATAAGAACTTTAGTTTAGATAATGGGCATTAAAAAGTATACAATACAAATTATTCCGGAAGACGGTGAAGTAAAAGAAATCCATTTGACTAAGAAAATAATAGTGAGCTTAAGTGTTGTAGTTTTTCTGATAATCGGTGCTATTTTATATTTCTCTGTTAATATCAGTAAGATGGTTGTTAATAAAGCGGAATATAATTTATTGAAGAATAGAGTAGTTAATCTTGAGAGTAGGGCATTGGAAATAGAGAACTTAAACAGTAGTATTAAAAAGTTTTACGATATTGCCGGTAAATTAGATGAGGCGCTCGGTTTGGAAATTTCTCTCGAAGAATTCTATAAAGCTGAGGAAGAAAAACCTTCTGTAGAACCTTATAAAATAAGTGAAAATATAAGTTTGAAAGATGAAGCAGAGTGGCTGCAGGATTTTATCCCTAATATATTACCCACAACTGAAGGTTGGATAAGCAAGAGATTCTCGGCGGATCATAAGGCAATAGATATTTCTCTAAAGGAAGGAACTTCCATTTATTCCACAATGGATGGTACAGTTGCTTTTGTCGGAGAGAAAGAATATCTTGGAAAAACATTAGAAATTCATAATGATGAGGGTTTTGTAACACTCTATAGTCATTTAGAAAAAATCCTGGTTGAGAATGGACAACTGGTAGAAAAGAATCAATTAATCGCTTTATCAGGTAACAGCGGAAGGAGTGATGCTCCTCATCTGCATTATGGTATACAAATGCAAGGGAAATGGGTTAACCCAATTAATTATTTACTTATCAGGAGGTAGGTATGAGACAAGACGCAATAATGAATGTTTTGCATAAGGGATCCACGATTGACGGTAAAATAAGAATAAATGGATCTGTAAGAATAGACGGAAAACTTAAAGGAGAGGTTGAAGCGACTGAAGCCGTTATTGTAGGCGAAACCGGCATAATCGAAGGGGACATTAAATCTAAGGAAATAAATATTTCAGGTAAATGTACCGGTGGTATAATCGCGGAAAATTCTGTTCTTCTTCATGCTTCCGCTGAAATAGACGGAGATATAAAGTGTAAAAAATTGGTGGTGGATGAGGGTGTTACAATTGATGGTAATATAACAATGAAACATAAGAACAAAAATGTCTCGGAAGAAAAGGGCAAATAATAAAATACGTAAGGTAGGAATTAAAGTTAATTATCTTAAATTGGTTCCTGCTTCTGTTTTAATAGAACAGGGTAATACAATTGTTCTTGTTTCTTCTACTCTTAAGGATTCAGTTCCTCTGTTTTTAAAAGGTACCGGGCGAGGTTGGATAACTGCTCAGTATGGCATGCTGCCTAAAAGTTGCAATTCAAGAATTGGTAGAGAAAGAAATGGTTTGTCCGGTAGGAATTATGAAATTCAGCGATTAATTGGTAGATCCCTAAGACAGGCTTTTGATTTAGATTCTTTTGGGGAAAAAACCATTATGGTAGATTGTGATGTGATTCAAGCGGATGGAGGGACGAGGACGGCATCGGTAACAGCCGGCGTCGTATCGGTTTATGAGTTTTTCCGTCAAATGGTTGCTATGAAGGAAATCAAAAAGATACCTCTTAAGCGTTGGATCGCGGCTGTCTCAGGAGGTATTGTTAACGATGAATTATTGCTTGACCTTAATTATGAGGAAGATTCGGGCGCCGATGCCGATATAAATCTCGTTATGGATGAAAATGGGGGTTTGATTGAAATCCAGGGTACTGCGGAAAGAAACTCATTTAGTTCTAAAGAGCTAAATGAGTTGATAGATATGGGTAAAAAGGGAGTAAATGACCTTATTTCCAAACAGAAAGAAGCGCTTGGGGTTAAATGAATAATGTTAAAAGAGAAACTAGGAGCAAGAAGCCAGAAGTCGGAATCCAATCCCAACCCCGATAACAGTGAAAACAAATTACACGAGTATCGCAGGTCTTTTTCTTTTTTGAAAAATTCTAAATCTCAAATCCTATATTTCGGTTTTGTAATTTTGCTTTTTACCTTTTGATATTTTATTTCTCATGAAATCAACTCAATTATACAGTTGTTTTTGGTATATGTTATGAGGAACGAAAATGATGGAAATGCTGACAACAATAAAGTCTGGCAGGAGGAAGTTAGGAGTGAAAATATCAGACTTGATATGTATTTATCTAAAACCAGTCTTCCTTTTAGTAGAAGTAAAATAAAGAAAAAAATTGATAATAAAGAAATACTCGTAAACGGTGAAGTTTCCAAGCCATCTTATATTGTTAAAAAAGGTGATGTTATTCGAGCATTATATAAGGAATGGAAACCTTTTGAGATAAAACCTCAAAAAATACCAATTTCTATTATATATGAAGACCAGGATATAATTGTTTTAAATAAGGAAAAAGGTATTGTAGTTCATCCCGCGAAGGGAAATTCCGACGGTACACTTGTTAACGCGCTTCTCTCACATTGTTCTGATCTTTCTGAAGGCTCCGGTATGGATAGACCGGGTGTTATTCATAGACTCGACGAAGACACAACTGGTGTCATAGTATTCGCAAAAAGTGAGAGAGTCCACGCGAAAATAGCGACACAGTTTCAAAGAAGAGAAGTCGAGAAAATTTATCTGGCAGTAGTTTGGGGAAAGCCGCCGATGAAAGAAGGAAAAATAAACGCGCCAATCGGAAGAAGTTCTTTCGATAGAAAATTAATGTCCGTTACGCCTTTAAACGCGAGGGATTCTCTTACCATGTTTAAGGTTATTTATTCTTATGGTTTTGCTTCGATATTAAAAATTCGGCTTGCGACGGGAAGGACTCACCAGATCAGGGTGCATTTATCCCATTTCGGTTATCCTGTAATCGGAGATGAGAATTATGGAGGGAGAGATAAAAATGTTTTAAGAAGATTAGGCCTTGACTATGCGGATGCTTTTGATAAGATAATGGAGATTATAGATAGGCAGGCACTTCACGCGGCATCACTGGAATTCACTCATCCGGTAAAAAAGAAGAGAGTGAAGTTTACTGCCCCTATTTATGATGATATGAGAAAGCTTATCAGATTTTTAAATGAAACCAATGATAAACGGAAGGATGTTAGATGATTGATTATTTATTTGATTTAAGAAAAGAATATGCCATTGCGAGGAGCAAGGCGACGAAGCAATCTAAATTGCTTGAGGGTTTAGTATAATGGATTTAGTGATAGTTGAATCTCCGGCAAAAGCCAGGACAATAACCAATTACCTTAAAAAAACAAAGGTGATGGCAACGATGGGGCATATTAAAGATCTCCCCAAAAGTAAGATGGGAATAGATATCGATAACGGATTCGATCCTGATTATCAAATAATAAGAGGGAAAGGTAAAATAGTAAGAGAGATAGTTAAGGCAAGTAAAAAAAGTGATAAAGTTTTTATCGCGACCGATCCCGATAGAGAAGGAGAGGCAATTGCTTATCACTTGCAGGAGGAACTTCCCATTAAACCCCAAAGGGTTATGTTTTATGAGATGACCAAAAATGGTATAAATAAAGGTATTGGTGAACCTGTCGAAGTCGATATGAATAGAGTTTTCTCACAAAGAACGAGAAGAATTTTAGATAGGCTGGTTGGATATAAAATCAGCCCTTTACTCTGGCAAGTTATTAGAAGAGGTTTATCCGCTGGAAGGGTGCAGAGTGTAGTTTTGCGTCTTATTTGTGAAAGAGAGGAAGAAATAGACAATTTCGTTCCCAAAGACTATTGGATTTTCAATGGTTTTTTTATTCATGAAAATGGCGAATTTGAGGCGGAACTTAAAAAAATAGACGGTAAAAAAGCAATTGTTTCAAATAAAGAAGAAGCGGAAAAAATTAAAAATGATTTAATAAACACGGATTTTAAAGTAAAGGAATTTAAGAAAGAGGATGTTAAAAAATCAACTTTTCCACCTTTAATAACAAGTACCCTGCAGAGAGCTGCTTCTAATAATTTTGGATTTCCGATAAAAAAGACAATGTATGTCGCACAGCGTTTATATGAAGGGATTGAACTTCCTGAAGGGACGATGGGCTTAATTACTTATATGAGAACAGATTCTTTCAGGCTTTCTAAAGACGCCGAAAATAGTATGAGGGAATTTATTAAGAATAAGTACGGAGATAAATATCTGCCGGAAAAACCCAATGTTTTTAAATCTAAGAAAGGTGCGCAGGAAGCGCATGAAGCTATAAGACCCACGGATATAAATAAAGAACCTGAAGCCATTAAAAAGCATTTAAAACCTGATGAGTATAAGCTGTATAAGCTTATATGGGAAAGAGCTCTGGCAAGTCAGTTTGAATGTGCCGTTTTTGATTCACGAAAGGTTACTGTAGTATCTTTTTCCCATGAATTTGGAGGTTCTTCGAGAAATTTAAAATTTGATGGTTTTTATAAAATTCTTTCTCCTCCTAAAGAGCCAAATGTGATACCTTTAATGGAGGCAGATGATCCGGTAAGTCTTAAAAAACTCGATGACGAAAAAAAGACGACAGAACCTCCCGCAAGATATTCCGAGGCTACAATGGTTAGGGAAATGGAAAAACTGGGGATTGGCAGACCAAGCACTTACTCTCCGACAATTTCGACTCTTTTAGTAAGAACCTATATAAAAAAGATAAAGAGTTTTCTCATTCCGCAGGAAATTGGTAAAATTGTAAATAAAGTTCTTGTTTCCAATTTCGGCTCTACAATAATAAATAGTGATTTTACATCCAAAATGGAAGAAACTCTGGATAGTATTGAGCAGGGTAAAGAAGACTGGCAAAAATCCGTTAAAGACTTTTATGATTCTTTTAAGAACGATATAGAAGCTCTAGAGAAAAAAATTCCCGAGATTAAAGACAGTATAAGTGAAAAAACTGATAAAAAATGTCCCAAATGCGGAAAGCATTTAATCGTGAAATGGGGACGTTATGGTAAATTTCTTGCCTGTCCGGGTTATCCTGAAGATTGTGAAGGTTATACCGAACCTCATTCCGATGATATTTTAGATGAGAAGTGTCCGAAGTGTGGGGGAAAAGTGATTTTAAGACAGGGTAGATTTGGGAGATTTAAAGCCTGTGCCAATTATCCTGATTGTGACTGGAGTGCTCCTGTTTCTACGGGTGTGAAATGCCCGAAATGTGGTAAGGGCGATTTTATCGAAAGAAAATCCAAAAAGGGAAGGATCTTTTATCCCTGTTCAGAGGAGGATTGCGATAATGTTATATGGAATAAACCTGTCGCGGAGGAATGTCCGAAATGTAATGCTCCCTTTATGGTGGAGAAAGTAACAGCGAGACAAACTTACCTTTACTGTCTTAAATGCAAACATAAGGAAATGTAAACTACTAGAGCAATTAGTATATTGATCAATCGTTATATTATTTTATTGCTTGTTTAATAAGAAAAGAGAAAGTTAGAGAGTTAGGTTCTTTGTAATCTTTTTTGTTCAAAAGTATTTCGGGATAAGGGGTTTTTTACTCATAAATTCAATTTACACAAACTGATCGCGTATTTCTTAACCTTGACATTGAAATTCAAAATATTAATATATTTCGGAATTTGTTTCTTTGGTGGAATAATGGATCATTTAACAAAATTGGAAAATAACAGCATTTATATTATAAGAGAAGCTTATTATCAGTTCCAAAAAGTTGCTGCTTTGTGGTCTATTGGTAAGGATTCTACAACGCTTTTGTATCTTATAAGGAAAGCTTTCTTAGGAGAAGTTCCTTTTCCTGTTGTGCATATAGATACCGGTTATAAATTTAAGGAAATTTATGATTTTAGAGATAAGTACGCTAAAGAATGGAATTTTAAACTTATTGTGCATCGTAACGAAGAAGCTATTCGTTGTGGTATGGGACCGCATAAGTCTAAATCAGAATGCTGTACCCAGTTAAAAACTAATGCCTTGAAGGATGTCATGAATAAGCATGGATTCCGGGCTCTTTATCTTGGAATAAGAAGAGATGAGCATGGAATAAGGGCAAAGGAAAGAGTTTTCTCTCCGCGGGATGAGGATTTTGAATGGAATTATAAGAATCAACCCCCGGAACTCTGGGATCAATATAAATCCAAAGCTAAAGAGGAAGAACACTTGAGGGTTCACCCCCTGCTTGGATGGACGGAAGTGGATATATGGAGATATATTAAAAAAGAAGAAATTCCGGTAGTTAGTAATTATTTCGCTAAGAATGGTAAACGTTTCAGGAGTATTGGCTGTGAACCCTGTGTTGATCCTATTGATTCTGATGCCGATACGCTTGATAAAATAATTAGAGAACTTAAAAAAACAGATATTTCCGAGAGAAGTGGCAGGTTACAGGATAAAGAATCGGATTATATGATGCAAAAATTACGAGCGCTCGGATATATGTAAGTTTTTTATGCGTGACAGAAGTCCTTTAAATTTTGTTTTGGTCGGGCATATCGATCACGGAAAGTCAACTTTGATAGGGCGTCTCTTTTATGATACGAATTCTCTTCCGCCAGATAAGATAGCCGAACTTAAAAAAGCATCAGAGGAAAGAATGGATGGAGAAATGGAATTTGCTTTTATAATGGATCATTTTCGGGAAGAACGAGAACAGGGTATAACAATAGATATCGCGCATACTTTCTTCCACACTGACAAAAGAGAATATGTGATTATAGACGCGCCGGGTCATGTCGAATTTGTTAAAAATATGCTGACCGGCGCTTCACAGGCGGAAGCGGCGTTGTTGATTGTTGACGCGGAAGAAGGTGTCGGAGAACAAACAAAGAGACATGCTAATCTGGTATCGATGCTTGGTTTAGAGCAAATAATTGTTGTTATAAACAAAATGGATATCGTCAATTATGAAGAAGCGCATTTTAATACTCTTAAAGATGAAGTTCAAGGATTTTTAAATTCGATAAATTTAAACCCGGATTATTATATCCCCATTTCAGCTTTAAAGGGAGATAATGTAGCAAAACATTCAGAAAAGATGAAATGGTATAAAGGTATGACGGTTCTCGAGTCACTCGATTCTCTTGAGAATGATGTTCCTCCCGAGAGTAAAGGTTTGATTTTTCCTATACAGGATGTCTATAAAATATCAGGTAAAAGAATTGTGGTAGGTAGAATAGAATCAGGAGTACTTCGTACTGGGATGAAAGTGAAAATACTTCCCGGTAATGGTGAAACGACTGTAAAATCTATAGAGAAATTTAACGAATCAACGGATGAAGCGGTGGCGGGAGAATCGATAGGGATTACAACTAATGACCCAGTTTTTCTTGAGAGAGGGAATGTTCTTTGTGTAGAAGAAAAAGAACTTACTATAGATGATAAGATTAGTTCCAGCCTTATATGGTTGTCAAAAGAATCTTTCAGTAAAGATGAGAAAGTAGGTTTTCGTTTGGCAACTCAAGAGACTAAAGGAAATATTACGGAGATTAGAGAAAGAGTAGATTCTTCTTCTCTTGAAGTTTTAGAGGAAAAAGCTTCTTCAATTAACAATCTTGAAATAGGAGAGGTAGAGATAAAAACAAAAAAACCAATCGCTTTTACGAAGTTCGTAGATGTTAAAGAAATGGGAAGATTTGTCCTGGTTAGAGGCAACGACGTAGTAGCCGGCGGTATTATCCTTTGAGGAAATTCTGTGGAATTTAGTGTTTCCGTTATAATTCTCATAATTTTTGTATCTTTTATCGCACAGTTTTTAAATACTGCCCTTGAAGAGGGTTTTGGCACTATCGTTGTACCTGTTTTTATTTTACTTGGGTTCAATCCCATTCAAATTGTGCCTTCCCTTAACGAAGCAATAACCTTTCTTGTAGCGCTTTTAGTTTATCTTTTAAAGGTGAAAGTTATCGATTTTATGCCTGTCCTTCCGTTACTCTTTGGCAGTGTTTTAGCAATACCTTTTGCGGTTCGTATGGTGCAGAAGAGCGATGGGAAGAAGCACGTCATCGCGATTGGTGTAATAACCGTTTCTCTTGGATTGGCTACTTTGATGAAAGTTCTATAAATATGGGAGTCTATAATGTTTTTAAAAAAAAGAAATAAGAAAATAGTTGTTTTAGGTATCGATGGTGTCCCATACAGTTTTTTAAGAAAGGGAATGGATGAGGGGAGATTTGAGAATATAAAAAAAATAACTAAGGAAAACGGAGATTTAAAAAAGTATAATTCGGTTTATCCGACTGTTTCATCTGTAGCATGGACCTCATATATGACAGGTAAGAATCCGGCAGAGCATTCTATTTTCGGTTTTGTTGATCGAAATTTCAAACCTTTTACTTTAAAAATTCCTCTGGCTGCGGATATAACAGCCAAAACGTTCTGGAAAAAACTTTCCGAGGAAGGGAAGAAAGTTCTTGTTATGAATGTTCCCGTTACTTATCCCCCCGAAGAAGTTAATGGGATTTTGGTGTCCGGTTTTCTTACTCCGGTTATAGAAAAAGTAGTTAAACCTTCTTCCTATGTTAGCTATTTGAAACAAAAGGGTTATATAATCGATGTCGATCCGCGCTTTGGTCATACTAACAAAAGAAAATTTATGAATGAGCTACATAAGGCGCTTGATATAAGAATGGAAGTTTTTTTTGATCTGTTATCAAAAGATGATTATTTTCTTGCCCAATGCCATATAATGGAAACAGATAGAATCAATCATTTTTTCTGGGGGGATTATGAGGATAATGGTGAGTTTAAAGAGGATTTTGATAAATTTTACTCTAAACTGGATGAATGGATAGGGAAAACGTATGAGTTGCTGGGTGATGAGGATATATTTATCGTTTTATCTGACCATGGTTTTTGCAAAGTTAAATATAATGTTCAGTTAAATCAATTCTTAGAGGATGAAGGATATCTTTTATGGGAGGTTGATAATCCCCGTAATGTTACAGAACTTATCCCTGACTCAAAAGCTTTTTCCCTTATTCCGGGCAGGGTTTTTATTAATCTCGAGGGAAGAGAAGCGAGGGGTTCCGTTTCGACTGATGAGTATGATAAATTAAGAGAAGAACTCAAAGATAAATTATTGGATTTAAAATCTCCTGAAGGTGAGCAGATAATAGAGAAAGCTTTTTTGAGGGAGGAGATATATTCGGGCGATTATATCCAGAACGCTGCGGATATAATAGTTCATCCAAAATGGGGTTTCGATTTAAAAGGTAACGTAAATACTAGTGAGCTATGCCAGAAGCCCAATGCAATAGATGGTATGCACACGTATGATGATGCGGCTATCTTTGGAAGAGGGATCGATTTGGGTAAAGTAAATTCTATTCAAGATCCTTTGAGGATTTTACTTGGAAAGTAGATTAATATTCTCTTAAAAACTTTTTACCGGTTTTCGTTATATAATGCTTGAATCTCCTTATTCGAGAGCGCCCGGTTGTAGATCCGAAGATTGTCAATTTCTCCAGCCAGAGATTGCTCTTTTGCAAAAACTACAGTACCTCCAGATGAAAAATCTTGTTCCTGTCCGATTATGACTCCTCCCTCTCCGATATTTAAGTCTGTATCGCCTACATATGCATCTATGGCATTATCATCTGTGTATAAAATTCCCTTTGTTCCATTTCTTGTGAATATTAAAGAGTGCCATTCCCTGTCGAGGATAGTCGTGTCTATGGGGAGAGTTTGTCTGCTATCTTCAATGCTGAACTCCCATGCTTTAAGCTCGCAGTTATGATACAATAAGAAAGCATTACTTTGGCTTTCCCTTGAACCAGTTATAACAGCGTGGCCTGGTCTATGTCCTTCTCTGTGAATTGTATCAAGTTTAATAAAAAGAGAAATAGTAAAGTCGCCAAGTTCATCAAGAACGGTATGCGGAATGGTCATATAGTCTTTGGTGTTATCTCCGATTTTTAGAACGCTATCAACAGATGCGTTGCCCATAAGGGTTCCATGATTTTCGTTTCCGCTTTCGTCGTTCGCGTTTCCATTAAAAAGATATTCGGCGACTAATCCATCACGTGGAATATCGGAAATGGTTATTGGGTGTCCCTGGGACCATCCTGATGTAGCTTCTTTTTCGTCTTTTGCATGTATTCTGACAGAATAAGTTCCTTTTTCTGTCCATTTGTGTTCCGACGCGATTATGTTTCCTGAGGGCAGGAAATTACTCCAGTAGGATAGTGTCCCATCACCCCAGTCAAATTGATAAGATATACTGTTTCCTTCCGGATCAGTTGTGCTCGCATAAAAAGTGTAGGTATTGCCTGTTGATCCACTGTCGACTCCTAAAGGTGCAGGAGGCCGATTGGGGGGCATGTTGGAAGTGTCATTTGGAGTAATAATTATAGAAAGAGGTGTTGACCATTCTGTAGTTTTATCTTCTGTATCGTTAGCTCTTACGCTTATATTATAATTACCAGTATTATTCCATGCATGTGTTGCTGATACTATTTCCCCGGATTCCAGGAAATCGCTCCATTGTGACAGGTTTCCATCACCCCAGTCGAATTGATAAGATATGTTGTCACCGTCAGGGTCTGTCGTGGAAGAGGTGAAAGCTAAAGTATTGTTAACTTCAGCGGTAGATGGTCCGGAGGGAGAAGAGGGTACCAAGGGTAACCTGTTTTTTGTACAATTAAGCAGAATAAACAGAATTAATGAGAGAAAAATAGTCTTTATTAAATTTTTTATGAATACCTCCTCTTAATATTATAACTACAATCATAATTATAATTATATTAAAAAATATGTCAATAGTGAAATTCCTCCAAAACGGGAGAGTTCAGGCACATTTGCCAGTATATAAGGTTAATTGAATCCTTTTTTGCGTTTAGTTTGAGCATCTTTTCATATTAGTATAAAGATTCCAATTGCGGAAGAATTTCTATTTTGGCTTTTTTAAAGTCTTCCAGATTATCAATCTCAACGAAAGGTAAATCCTTGAAAGGTGCAATTTT
>Ga0307420_1001252_pt1 | contig 11271 bp, 11 predicted proteins | sample SalMarWE160240MG_2_FD_202167 | JGI IMG/M metagenome (GOLD analysis project Ga0307420, IMG submission 202167) | Salt marsh sediment microbial communities from the Plum Island Ecosystem LTER, Massachusetts, United States - WE1602-40 | ecosystem: Environmental > Aquatic > Marine > Intertidal zone >... | reverse complement strand
TCGTTTGCGAATCAATTGCAATTAAAAAAACCTATTCCCCTTGCCCATCACTAAAAGCTCTCCACGTCATCACAACTGGCAGCATACCCATGATGAAGAGTGTCGTATTCAACGCTGCATTGAACGCGACTTTGAAATAGAGCGTGATGCTGGTATCCACCACATACCACAGCAGCAACCCGACAAGAATGGTATCTCTCGCCCAGCGCTCCTGCCGGTTAAACGGGATGCGGGCGATGAAAACCATGAACACGCCCCATCCAGCGACAACCGCACCTAATACGCCATAGATCCAGCGGACGAAGAGGGCGCTTGCATGTGGGACTGGACCATCCCCCCAGAACACCGGATTTACGCGATCATTCATCAAATCAAAGATAGGAGTCGCATTCAAGAGTGCCATCGCCAATCCGAACAATACGATAATCCAGCTCACCACTAGCAGCCAACGCTGCCAGAAGCTGAAGTTCTTCATTAAAAAAATCCTCCTTTCATCCAATCTGGAAAGCGAAAGACAATCCGTATCCTCGATGGAGGGGAAAGAATGGTTCAGGTAAGTTACTCTTACGGGTGCTTCAAGTACGAAAGGACGGTTGGCGATGAAGCGCCCAGGAAATCAAGAAGAGAATCCCTGGAATAAGTAGGGGGACCAGCACGATAAAGACCATTGGATTAGGAAAATCCCCATCCAGGATAAGCATCGCCAGGTAGAAGCCAATTACACTCAACGTTGTAAGTGCCCCTCCCAAGCCCTCCCAGCGCCATGACAGCGCCAAGCCAAGAAATACACCGACCGGAAAGAAAGCAGCCAGAACGAGATCGCGGGGGCGCCAATCTTCTCCGCCATGCGGGAACATGATTTCCATGATGATGATCAAGACGAAAATAACGAAGCATGCAATGCTCCAGATGCGGGCAATGCGTGGTATGAGTGATGGTAAGTGGCTCGATTTCTCATGTGCCCTGTCCATGATTCCCTCCTTGCGAAATGCTAGAATTACTTCTTCTGAGCAGTCGCCCTCTTGGTGAAACGCAAACCAGACCAGGTTTTATCAATGGCGCTGATCTTGAAATCCACGAGACCGGATGCAAGGCCAATCTTCCGCACGATATTTTGGGTGAGATCGCTTTCCACAGCAGAGGATTTCTTCGGCCAGATGATCCACAGCCCGGCCGAATCCCCGTAATCAACCATCTTCCGCATGCCGTTCTCGAGCTCCGCTCGAGAACGAACGAACCAGAGTGTTAGATCACCAATGGACTGTAACTCTGACCTCAAGACAGCTCCTTCCGGCATTTCACCCAGGAGCTCCCGGGTTCCATCTGGGGCATTAACTAGAGCTACAATAGCATTTTCTTTGATTCCAAGCTTCTTCGGCAATGGTGTCCCAGAGTAACCCGCCATGACCGAAGCAGGGACAAACGGGTCGGTGGGGGGAGAATCGATTGCCTTTCGGAGCGAGTTACCAATCTGATTCCACTGCGTATACACCGCATCCGGCAGCAATTTCCTGATGCCTTTAACCTTTTTAAAGTCCCCTCCGACAAAAACCAACGGTACATATCTTGTTGCTTTGTGTATGCGAATACCCAAAGCGAAATCTCTTCCCTGCGAAGGTAGACGATCAAGATCAATCACAAACGCGGCGGGCGGATCCTTCCGCATTTGACGCAAAGTGTCATTATCAAGAAGCGAGGATTCTACTGTGTAACCTGCCTTCCTTAAGGGCCCGACTTTCTCTTCGGTCTCGGATTCCTTCCAATGGATCAATCGAACACGCTGCATACTTGACTCCCGATTAGAGCCGCGCTGTAGGCATCTACTAATTTAATAAACCAACATGGATATTTAATAATGATGATGGGGCTGGATGAATTATCCCGTTACGCGATTACCTGCTGGAGCCATCTCTCTTGGCAAATCTCACCGCTAAGAATCTATGTACCTATAGGATACATCAGAAACGGTTGGCATATCTACGCTGATATGGGGAAAATCAAATATCACTCAACTTATAGGTCATTTCGAATGAGCCGTGGGTTCTAACGGGCAATTTGCGCAAAAGATAGCTGGTTTAATCCCTCGCAGGGAGCATATCTTCTGGCATTTGTACAGCAACTACCTCGCCCTGCGCACAGACCACCCCCTCAGCGGAAAGGGTTGTTTCGACGATAATTTTCCGCCCCTTGAGCTCCTTCACCTTTCCCCGGATTTCTAAGGGTACGCCAAGAGGCGTCGGTCGGAGATAGTTAACATGAAGCGAGGCCGTCACGAAACGTAGCGGGGGATCCGTGTCCATTTCTCGCCCCTCTGCTCGATAAGCCGCGGCAGAAGCGGTTCCCGTTGAATGACAGTCGATCAGAGAAGCGATCAAGCCACCATATACAAATCCCGGGATGGCGATATGGCTAGGCCGCGGAGTATATCGCGCCAGGGTTTCATCGCCATCCCAGTAACTCTTGATTTGAAGTCCATCTTCATTCAAGCGACCGCATCCATAGCAATAGCTTAAATCGTCGGGGTAGTTATCCTGAAACGCTTCCGCAGCCATGAAATGACCTCCCATTCGGATCCGCGACTCTTTTTTAGGTTATGAAAAATAGGCTTTTGTATACGGGTGGACTCGCGGCGATTTAATAAGCTCTGCGATTTTCCACCACCGGTACTCGGAATGTTGTTCGGGGGGCAGGTTCGTTAAGGGCGATTCAAGAACAAGCTTGTGCGCTAGGACGACAAAGTGCGTTCCAAAACCCGCTTCCGAAGCGAAATTTTCCTCGTAGAAATGTTCGAATACACCTACAAACTGCACATCTGACAAAATGGAATCCACCCCGAGTTCCTCCCTAACGATGCGGCGAAGCGCCTGGTCGAGTCGCTCACCCTTGCGAATCCTACCTCCGGGTACAAACCATTTCCCCTTGGCCGGTTGATTGCGGCGGCGTCCTAGGAAGATCCTGTCTTGCGCATCCTGTAGGATGAGGTCAATCGAAACCAGAGGCGCGTTTTTTACGACCTGGGCAAATACCTGGGCGTTGAGTTCAGTTGATTCAGACATAACCTAAAAGTTTAATATGACGCGCACAAACCGCCAAGCACTCCAACCTGCGAAAAATGAGCTTGCGCGACGCCATTATGAACAGCGGCACATTCTCCATTAAACACCCAGATTATCGATTGCACGAAGATCAATCCCGTAATAAGCGTGGCAACGCTCATCGCGGTGATAAGCAAGCAATAATTGATGCTCACTCAAGTAGGACATGATCGCATAAGTTATTCAGGTGATCCGTTCGAAGACCTGAATGATTACGAGCAAGATCAGGGATACTACCGGGAAGAATACACAGCTGTTATTGTATGAATCTACCCGAGATTATTGGTTGCAAACATTTGATGTTAACCCCCACCTTCCCCCGGAAAGAGAAGATGAACGCCCGATGCGGAAGCAGTGAATATCTTGCCGCTTATACTATAGATACCTTCAGGGCATCTCCCTTCCGCTAGAGCTTGTCTGATCTCTCCTGCCAGAAAAGCGCGATTCCCTATTTGAGCATGGTCAAGGACCTCGAACTCACAGTGAACAGCTCTCGGGAATTGCCCGGAATTTTCTGCCAGGTAATCGATTGCGGTCTGATCTGCAACGATGCGGAGGATATGCAAAGGGTCAAAATCCGCGGAATAAGGCGGTGAAAGAAACTTGGCTCGAATGATGAAGTCGGATTCCATAACCGCCTGAAGTGGAAGCCCTTCCGGGGTTTCATACGCTAAGAGGAGTTGAATTCCCGTAGACTTCGTGGGCCACGCACCATAAGGGAGAGCGATGATATTTCCTAGAGAGGGAATAATGTCATATCTTCCAACCCGCTCCAATAAGCTTCGTAGATATTCGTCATTCATTCTTGCGTCGGGAACAATATAACGCGGCTCTATCTGATCTAAATGTGGATGGGTGTAGAAATGGTTGTATGTAATCGCTCCATGATCAAATCCCCAGGCGATTGCCAATCCCAACTTATCCTCCCATGTAGGTAAATCTGGGTTTGCATAGAGCTTATCCCCCAAGGTCGCAAAGAGAGCTAGTTGAAACCCGAAGTCAGGGTGCTCTTTTGAGAACTCCCACATAACCCCGATCCCAGTGTTGACATCAGGGTCTCCAGCCTCTGTTAATAATAGTTGGTTGTTAAAAAAAAGATCATCCATCGTAATGATCAGAGGTCGGCGACCCTCTGGGACATGAAGGTCACCTTCCAACCAGCCTTCCAGAGAAACCAGGCTGTAACCATTGTCATACAAACTCTGAAGATGGGCTCTTAGATCCGGAAGCCTAGTCTTCATAGCCGTGGAATGTTCTGCAGACTCAGGTGAAAACTGATGATAGTTTAGGATCGGGACGCGTGGTTCTTCCTCCCAAACCGTGGCAACGAGGTGGACCCATGATGGAGGCGTCCCATTATCAGATGGCAAGTCGTCTTCTTGGTTTGGGTTTACAGTAGAGCTGGAACTGGCATCCATTTGTGATGGCGGACGATGTATGCTCGCTTGTGTATCCAACGTTCGTTCCGTAGCACTCGTCCCTGTTGAAACCGCTTGTGTCTCATCAGGAATACTTATGCCTGTTGGACCTTGCTGCTCGATAGGTCGCGCACAGGATAGAAGCATAATGAGCGGTGCTAGCCTGATCAGCTTTAGTATTCTTCGTCCCATGGTCGAGGTCTACCATCCCTCATGTGTGACATACTCTGAATCCAAAAAGCCCATAAAGATTTAACCATACCGCCTCCGAATCCATGCCAACAACCCTTGTGGCTAACTTCATGCAGGTAAATACTTACGTAACAGAACATTCGACCTGAAGGCACAGATTGAAGGCTATTCTTTAGCAACTGCAAAGGAAATTTGGCTTATTCCTTCACCTCAAATTCTGCGCGGGAAAGTTTATAGAAATCGGATGATCAATGGAACTGCGATCGCGGTAAGCGCCAGGGTGCCAATCACGCCGCTGAAAAGGAGATAACGGGCATTGTAGTTCGACAGAAGCAAAGGATCGTAATACTTCGCCACATCATTGTCGCTATACATCGTTACCAATCCCTTAAGCAGCATTTGCCGGGTCCGCTTACCGAGGTTCAATGCTGAAATCGCGATCGAATTCATCAAGAGCGTCATGATTATGAAAACGGTCAATACGATGTCATTTACAGTATTGCCGCTCCTTCCAGAGGCAGCGTCTGCCACGCTGGAATTAATTCCGAGAACGATGAGGTTGAATGCGATAGCTGTCACCACAAAGATAGTGTCTGTACGACTACTCTGGTTCAGTTCGCTAACGATGTGGTCATGCACTCGATTTAGCATAGTAACCTCCTTGAAATTAAACGGATTTCAGTATAGTACAAATTCGACCTTCAAAAATGGGTGGAAAGATTCACCCATTACGGGAAATCTGAGCGCAGGAGAAACCAGACCATTGTGCAGTTCCTCCGACAATCTGTCCAACAACACTGGGTCTCAGGGGTTCTATCAACGGAACCGCATCTCCTTCTATAACGTTCCTTTCATCCTGGCTGGAACATCGAGTGTCGAGGTGAATTATATTCTTCTCCATACTCCACTTCGTGACTACAACCTCAGCCGTAAGCGTTTCCCCAACCCTCGTGGGGTAAAGATACTTTACCCATTGATTTAAGTATATGGCACCAAGACAGGGAACTTTTATCTCCAGAACTGCAGAGATTAGACCCGCGCTCAAAATCCCATGTGCTATACGTCCCTGAAAACGTGTCCTAGGAGCACGCTCAGTGTTAATATTAATCGGATTGAAATCCCCGGTAATCTCGGCAAGCGTAGCGATATCTCTTTCAACAATCGTCTTTGTCAATCGCGCTGTCTCGCCTAGATCAAACTCAGAGCGAACTTCAGAGACATCAGACTTATAAAAACCCCCGCAACATCACTTCGATGCCCCTTCGATCGCGAAACCTTCATCTTTCAGCCAATCACCTAAATCGATCATCCGAAGTCTTTCCCTTGATCTCTCCCCTGGCTGTCTCCAGCCAGCCTATCCGGGTGTCCGGTCTATGGTCAAACTCAGGTATGTACGGTTTAAGATCGAGAAGCGGCGTGCCATCCAGAATATCCAGATCATCGACATAGAGAACACCACAGTCAACACGAATAAGTTTGACAATAGAAAGACCGATTGGATTAGGTCGCGTTGGTGCTCGAGTCGCAAACAAACCGCGCGGTGATGAATCGAGAAAAGGTATAACAGTGAGAGCGTATTCTCGAATAGCGTGCAAATGGTAGAGCAAGATGATGTGAGAGAACCCATCCAGATCCTTTAAACCTTCCACAAACTTGGGAAAGATCTCGACCCTGCCCGGAGCGCTGGTTCTGCTGGCGGGTTGAATAGGCATCGCTTCCAAATCCTTGAAAGGACTGCAAATAAGACCTATTGCGTGGTACGTGATATCCAATGGTGGGTTCTGCGCATCGCCGTTGTTCATCTATCTTCCTTTATCGCTTAAGAGAAGAATGAAAATCCAGACCGAATACTCCAATGACCTTTCCTCCCAGTGGCAAAGTGCCCTGTAAGGGTAAGTGCGGTTCGCTTGTCCTGGCTGAAACGTAGAAGGCTCCAGCGAGTGGGCAGGCTGCAGCACTCCTATCCGAATTTATCGAGGATAGCCCGTTGGCTCCAGGTGGAGTGAAATGGTGCCAAAACGTCAAAGTGAGAATGCTGCGCCGTTCAGGCATTGCTCGCTTTAAGCAATTCTGTAACAACCTTGTCGAGGTCCATTTCCTGACCTCGTGCTAAAGCCGCCGTATAGGTCTCCGGGGGAAGATCCTTCTCAAGCTTTGCGAGCAATTCTTTCGCATTATCACTAATGCGCCCTTCTAGCCATCTGGTCAGAAGGCTGGCGGGATGTTCTAACACCAGCGCCAGCAGTTCGACAGCTTCCTCTGGCTTATCTTGAGTCACCCGCAACCGTGCTACTTCATACAGGAGGTTGATGATATCCCGCACAAAACCAATTTCCCTTGTGATCGATAGACCCTTACGAAGATACTTTTCGGCTTCGGCGGTATCACCCATGGAGACAGCCACCTTACCCAGGTATTTGCTTGAGGTTTGTGTTGAATAATGAAAACCGACCTGCTCCGCAACGGTAAAACAACGCAGGTACCATCCTCTTGCTTTTTCATAATCCTTACGAGCTAAGGCTACGTGCCCCAGAACAATCAGGGGCATCGTCGAGCCGATCACATCACCGACCTCTTCATAGCGTTTCAAATTGGATTCTGCGAAACGCTCCGCCTCGGCATAGTCCTCGTTAAGCAAGGCAGCCATGCTTGCAGCGAACAATGTAAATGCCAAAAGCCACTCATCTTCCATGTTTGTGGCAATCTCGCGCATTTTATCGATTGCGCTAATCTCTTCTGTCATCCGGCCAAGAAAATATGCATTCACAGCCAGGCTATCATAAGCCAACAGCAACGCCTCTGGACGGTTGTGCTTCTCCAGGATCTTCGCACTTTCCTCAGCCAATATATATCCTTGATCGGAAAGCCCTAACCAGGCCATGAAGTACGCCTGGAAAGCCTTTGCAAGCGCCCATAAGGCAGCAGTTTCTTCGTCTTGTTCTCCATCTAACCCTCTGGCGGCCTCTGCGAAAAGTTCCATACCGGAGTGATTCCACCACCGAATCCAGTAAAAATGCCATAAGCCCCAGATGAACTTCCACAATTGGGTGGCATTTTTTTGATCCAAGTAGAATCGCCATGCTGCACGAATGTTTTCAATATCTGCATCGATCTGCGCCAGCGCGGGCATCTGTCCTTTGCCTCTGAGATGTTCCCCATTTTGATGCATAAAAGCCGCATAGTAAGCTGCGTGCGCTTCGAGGGCGGAAACGCTCAACTCTGGTGTCATCGCGAGCTGCTCCTGAGCATATTGTCGCAGCAACTCATGGATTTCGAATCGACCAGAACTTGAGTCATGGCTTACAAATGATTTGTTGACCAATTCCGCTATTAACTGCAGCGAAGCTCCTCCCACCTGCTGAGCTGCCTCGCGCGTAAAGCCGCCTCGGAACACAGAGAGCAGCAAAAATATCTCCTGCTCATTCTGATCCAACAAAGACCAGGAGTGATCGAAAACGGCGCGGATGCTGCGGTGTCGCTCCGGAGCATCACGCATCTCGGTCGCCAAGATATCAAAGCCCTTCTCAAGTTCTGCATAGATTTCTTCCACGCTAAGGATATGCAGCCAGGCGGCGGCCAGCTCGATGGCAAGCGGCATACCTCCCACGATCTGGCAGATCTTTGCGATTTGGTCCAGTTCGTCGGGAGAGGGGTGAAATCCAGTACAAACCTTGCGAGCGCTTTGTTCAAACAAGGAGATGGCATCATCGGCTCCTGGGTCTGCGGGCCTTGCTTGTTGGGGAAACCCCATGCCGCCGACGACGAAGTGGTTCTCACCTTGCAGATTGAGTTTTTCGCGGGAGGTGGCCAGGATCTTCACCCCTGGCGCGGATTTTAGAATCTCACTAACAATGCTCACACCATCCAACAAGTGCTCAAAATTATCCATCACCAGCAGGAGCTGCCTCGTCTTTAGAAAGCGGAGCAGCTGGTACTGTGGTTCTTCAAAGGTTGCCAGGGGGAAATTCACAGCTTCAGCGATCGTTTGGATGAGATGATCAACCACGCGAATAGGCGCCAGGGAAACAAAGAAACACCCGTGGTCGAATTCATTAGCCATTTCAGCCGCCGCCCGCAAGGCTAAGCGCGTCTTACCGATCCCTCCAGGTCCAATGAGCGTCAAAAGGCGATTGGTAACTAACACGGCTTTTATCTCAGCCAATTCCTCTTTACGACCAATGAATGCTGTGGGTTGAGCTGGAAGGTTGATTTGCCGAGCCGCTGCGGAATCTGTTTGTCCGGATGGCTCAGCATAGGTCTGTCGAGAAGGAACCTCGCCAGCCAGCAAGCTTTGATAAAGCTGCGTTGTCTCTTCTGATGGATCAACGCCGATATCTTGCTGCAGTGCCTCACTACACCTTTGATATACAGCCTCGACTTTGGATAGTTCGCCTGCCGCTGCATGTGCCAACATGAGCGCCCTGAAAGCAGCTTCGGGAATCTGACCCTGGGCAATCCAGCACTCAGACCACTTAATCACATCGTTCCAACGCTGTTCTTGAATGCATCGGTCAATAAGGCGCTGCATCTGGCGCTCATAGACCGCAGCCATACGGTCACGCTCAAGCAATACCCAGTCCTCGTAAAAACCTGGGAGTAATTCACCCTCGTAGGCAGTGACCGCGATCTCTAGATCCTGATTTACCGGGTCCTCCAACAGACCAATGTCGAGCCAGAACTCAGATTTTACGTTGAAGGCGATGGACACTCTGTCCACAAGAAGATGGTGGTCACCAATGGATTTACGCAGATGCCATAATGCCTGCCGCAAATTCTTGCGTGCGTTGCTCTCGCTGGAATCCGGCCACAGCAGGCCAGCCAGTCTTTCTCGTGGGTGATGGATCCCCAGGGTTAAAACGAGATATGCCAGCAGTGTTCTAGCTGGACGTGAAGGCAATTCGATCGGTGCCCCATCCCGTCGCAAATCGAACTGCCCTAGCATACGGATTTCGAGCATTCTAAGTGCCTGCCGCTTTACGAGGTGCCTGGCTGAACATCGCAGCATTCGCAAACACATTATCTGCTGCCACGGGTTTCAGACGTCCAGAACTCCCGTCGCTGTTCGATCCTCATTCGTGTCCAAAAGCAATCCTGATAGACGTTCAGAGACGCTTCCAAGGACATTATGGAGACCGCAGGATGTTAGGGTTTGAGTATATCCGCTTCAAGTAGATCAAGGCAAATGGAGGAAGAATCATGAATACTCCGTCAACACTCGAAATGAGCATGGAACTGCGATCAAACGTCAAGACTTACAGCCCGGCAACCCCGCTGAGGAATTTCGCAAGCCTCATCGCAAGAGCCAAAACGGTGATAAGCATCCGCCCCAGCAAGGTTTCATCCGGGATAGCTGTAAATTATCGATTGGGCGAGGCTGTTCATCATGGCCAGTTTGGAGCCGGGCGTGTAATGGCACATTGGCCGGATGGCTCACTTCTTGTCAGATTTGACTGTGCGGTCAAGAGTCGGTTGGTTTTCCCGTCACTTCTCAGCTGAGTATATTGCCGGCAGTCCTGTAGTAAGCATATTCGGGAACGGATGCTCATGCCCTGTTCATGGGAATGAGCATCCCTTGATTTTCTATGTGTCCTTGAAAGCCTATGTGATAACTCTAATTGGCACACCTTGACAGCAGTCTCTTACGACTCTACTGCAACGCAATAAGCCTCAAAAAGCGCGATCTGGTGGTGCACCCCATTTCTTGGACACTTTTAGGGCATCGGAATTGTGATGCTACGACCGCAGCCACTGAGTCTCAATATACCTCGCAGGTGCTTGATATCCAATTGTAGAGTGTCGACGTAATCCGTTGTGATATCCCATCCTTTCTCTTACCACGAGCTGCAATTCTTCCAGTGTTTGCGCATCTAACAGAAGCGACCTGTTCTCCGTTTTGAACCGGCTGTTGAAACTTTCCATCTCAGGATTGTCTCTGGCCCCATTGAGGGCATAGGATACCCGCACGTGGTCTTTCAAAAGCAGCTGCGCCGTCCACCGATACCCGGTGAAGACCGGATCTTGATCATGATGCAGGATGAAATCTTGCACATCTACACCGTAGTCAATCAGCGTCTCTCTCGCATACTCCCATGCCCGTAAAGCCAGCTCGGTCACAGCTCGATTACCCACCGCCCAGCCCAGAACCATCTTGCTGGCGTGGTCGATAATCGGGATCAGGTGCGCCTTGCGACGTCCGTCAGCATAGACAAGTTCTGTGAAGTCCGTATAGGCCACTTCAAAAAGCCCGATCTCATCCTTCTTCGCCACAAGGTTTATGCGATCACCAGCTGCTGTGATGACCTGCCGGATTCCACTTGGTTTCGGCGGCTTGATACTGCGTATGAGCGGCAAACCCCACTCCTGGTGAAGCCTTTGCACGACCTTGTGGTTGATTTTGTGACAATGTGCCTCCTTGAGCTCTTCCGTGGTGCGCCGATAGCCGTAGGCAGGGTTTTCTCGGGCGATGGCCTCCAGTAGCTCTTGCAGGTGTGCATACTTCTCTGTGTAAGCCTTCACGTGCTTCTGATGGTAATACCAGGTCGAGCGCGGCAGTTTCAGGACGGCCA
>Ga0307420_1001251_pt1 | contig 11279 bp, 8 predicted proteins | sample SalMarWE160240MG_2_FD_202167 | JGI IMG/M metagenome (GOLD analysis project Ga0307420, IMG submission 202167) | Salt marsh sediment microbial communities from the Plum Island Ecosystem LTER, Massachusetts, United States - WE1602-40 | ecosystem: Environmental > Aquatic > Marine > Intertidal zone >... | reverse complement strand
ATGGCCTTAGAGGGGATAGATCCTACTAAAGAGGACGCTGGCAAGAAGACCGGTGAGGCCTTAAGAAAATATGCCTTAGAGTGTTCGATCAATAAAAATTTCGGCTCGGAGATGCTTGATTATGTGGTAGATGAATGCGTACAGATCATGGGTGGTTATGGGTATATTCAGGACAATCTGGCCGAAAGTGCTTATAGGGATTCCAGAATCAACCGTATCTGGGAAGGGACCAATGAGATCAATCGTCTTTTAATTGTGGACATGCTTATGAAGTCCGCTATGAAGGGAGAGCTCCCTCTTTTTGATGCAGTGAAAGAGTTAATGGGAGAGCTTATGAGCTATCGGCCAGGGATGAGTGAGGAAGAGGGTATTCTTGAAAAAGAGCAAAAAATGGTTGGTCATGCAAAGAAAATGGGGCTTCTGGCTGCTGGTGCGGCAACCCAAAAATATATGGATAAGCTCGCAAACGAGCAGGAAATCGTTGCCCTAATAGCCGATATTATTATTGAGATTTTCGCTATGGAAAGCGCCCTTTTGAGGTCGCTGAAAAAAATTCAAAAGGAGGGTGAGGAAAAATCCAAAATACACATTGCTGCTACCCGGGTTTATATTAATGATTCATTTCCGCGGGTGGATTTAATGGCGAGACAGATCTTTGCTGCTATCTCTGAGGGCGAAGAACTCAGGACCCAGTTAATGGGCCTAAAAAAATTCGCACGTTTCACCCCAATAAATACCATTGCTCTGAGGAGAGAGATTACAGATAGTATTATTCCAGTTGCCCGCTATAACCTGACTAAGATATAAAATTTGCAATAGATCAATTGTTATTTGTTTGTGATATTTCGAGCAAAGCTTCGCCTAAGACCAATGAGGCATGAAGGCAGTAAAAACTCGAAATTCTAACGACCAAAATCATACTGTCCTAAAACAAGAGGTCTTTGCCCAGTTTAACTGAGCTTTAGACTGTTGAGGGTTTTGAAAATTTGGGTTGTGATATTTTCCGCCCCATTAAGTACTTGTTTTATCTTAGCATCCGACCCCGGCGCTTCGCTTCAGGGTAATTCATGAAAGAAACGTCACGTTGCGTATGGACATGCTCTATTCCACATTTGGTTTCTCAAGAGCCCTTATTAATAAATTTGAAAGTGCCTAAAGTGAGCCCGCCCTGGCGCGACTTCCTTGGCAAATATTGCAATTTCAATATTATTTATAAGTCCTGGCAATACAGCATAATCCCGATTGTATCGGGACAGGTCTGGGCCAGGGCTAAAGTGCCTAAAATTAAGTCGTTTACTACTCAACCATTTGACCATTCAACTACTTTCATCCTTTGCTGTGCCCATAGGGCATGGGGTTTCGTTAAAAGCAAACGAATTATTTATCAATAAATACTTAACGGGGTAAAAATTCAAGATTTAGGATTTCGAGCTGAAACATAACGGAGATTCCCCGCAAACCTTCATATAAATCCACCGTAGGTTTGGTGGATAACTACTCATACCTTGAATTATATTAGTATATTTCATCGACATCCGGGATAGCCACTGTCACCTGGTGATGAAGGCTTTTTGGATGTGAGATACCTCTGGAAATGATAAGAGATTTATTTCCAACCGCAAATGGCAAAATATCAGCATTTCAAAGACCTTGACACTATTGACTATTATATGTTAGCAATAAATCGCACCAAGATTATTTTTATTAGATAAACATAAATAGGGGGATAGTCATGGCCAAAGATAAGGATGATATAAAAGATAAAAATGACAGTGAGGATGAAGATCTCCTTGATTTTGAATTTGATGAAGATTTATTAGGTAAAGAGGAGGAGGTAATAAAGGAAGAAACAGAAAATGAAGAAGAAATTATTGATCTCGTTGATGTAGCAGAAGAAGGCCATGTACCTGAATCACCGGAGGAAGATATAGAAGGCTTGGAAGATTTTTTATTGGATGAAGAGGAAGAAACAGAAGAGGCAATATCTGAAGAGGAGAAAGATGTCGTAGAGGATGTGTTACCAGAAGAAGGCGAGATGAAGGAAGGGGTCGATGAATCGGTTGATGAAGGTATAAGCGATGAAGAGACAGCTATCATGGGAAAATCTGCTGATGAGGTTTTTAAAGAAGAGCCAGAACCCACTCTTGAGGCAGAAGAAGAGATCAAATTAGATGAGGAACTCGAAGAATTTGAAGAGTTAGCGCTTGAAGGAGAGGAAAAATCTGAAGAGGAAATCGAAGAAGAGCCAGAGCCAGCTCTCGAAGCAGAAGAAGAGATCAAATTGGAAGAGGAACTTGAGGAATTTGAAGAGTTAGCCTCTGAACAGGAGACAGAAATATTAGAAGAGCCATTGGTAGAGGAGGCGCCTGAAAAGGAAGAGGTCGCTAAAGAAGTAGTCGAAGAAGAGACAGTTAAAGAACAAATCCCCTCAATCTCAGAAGAAAAGATAGAGGCCATTTTAACAAAGGTAGCAAGCGATGTTATAGAAAAGGTAGCCAGAGAGGTTATACCTGAAGTTGCGGAAAAAATTATCAAGGAGGAGATAGATGCTTTAAAAAAGAGTATCATTTCGGAAGGGTAATACACGGTCATTTTATCTTAATTGTATGGGCACAAAGACAAATAACAGAGGGAATCCTTATGAATGTCATTGTGCCCATTTAATTATTTCTTTCTATTTATTTTACGTTACAACAGATACAGCAATACAAAGGAGCACTATTTGATGGAAAACAATGTCTTGGCCAAAACCTATAACCCAAAGGAAGTGGAAGAGAGATGGTATCAGTATTGGGAGGAAAATGATCTATTTAAGGCTAATGCAAGATCAGGCAAATCCCCGTTTTCTATTGTCATTCCTCCCCCAAATGTAACTGGAAGCCTGCACATGGGTCATGCCCTCAATAACACCTTGCAGGATATTCTGTGCAGATACAAACGAATGAAAGGATATAATGTTCTATGGCAACCCGGTACAGACCATGCAGGTATTGCTACCCAAAATGTTGTGGAGAGAGACCTTGCCTCAAAAAAAACTGACCGTCATCAGATTGGTCGGGAGCGATTTGTTGAATTGGTGTGGGAGTGGCGGAAAAAGTATGGGGGAATAATTATCAATCAGCTTAAAAGATTGGGGAGTTCCTGTGATTGGAGTCGCGAGAGATTTACCATGGATGAGGGCCTTTCTAAGGCTGTGAGAGAGGTTTTTGTGAGTCTTTATGAAGAAAACTTAATTTACCGTGGAGACTACATTATAAACTGGTGCCCGCGGTGCCATACGGCACTGGCTGACCTTGAGGTAGAACATGAAGATACGGATAGCTTCCTCTATTATATCCGGTATCCCTTTGAAAACCATGAGGGCTCACTGACTGTGGCCACGACACGGCCCGAAACGATTTTGGGTGATACCGCAGTGGCAGTGCACCCGGAAGATGAACGGTATGAAAACCTTTCGGGATTGAATGTTCTTCTACCAGTTCTCAACAAACCTATACCAGTTATTTTCGATAAATATGTGGATAGAGAATTTGGTACAGGCGCCCTCAAGATTACCCCCGCCCATGATCTCAATGATTTTGAAATTGGAAATACGCATAGGCTTGAACGAATAAAGGTTATTGACGAGAGCGGCAGAATGAACGAACAGTCCGGCCCTTACGCGGGCATGGATAGGTTTGAATGCCGGGAAAAGATTCTGGAAGATCTAAAAAGTTCTGGCTTACTTGAAAAGATTGAGCCCTACCGTAATGCAATAGGTCATTGTTATCGCTGTAAGACTATGATAGAGCCGCTTCTCTCCAAGCAATGGTTTATCAGCGCAGTTCCTCTTGCTGAAAAGGCCATTGCTGCAGTGAGGGATGGAAAAACACGGATAGTCCCTGCCAACTGGGAACGTGTCTATTTTGAGTGGATGAACAATATAAAAGACTGGTGTATATCTCGGCAGATTTGGTGGGGTCACCGTATTCCAGCCTGGTATTGTCAGGAATGTGGAGAAGTTATGGTGGCCAAAGAGGAGCCCAAAACATGCACGAAATGCAAAAACACAAATCTCCAACAGGAAACAGACGTACTCGATACATGGTTTAGTTCAGCCCTCTGGCCGTTTTCCACGCTGGGATGGCCTGATTCCACTGATGAATTAAAAACCTTTTATCCTACATCGGTACTCGTAACCGGTTTCGATATCCTTTTTTTCTGGGTGGCGCGAATGATGATGATGGGAATCCACTTCATAGGAGATGTCCCCTTTAGAGATGTTTATATTCATGCCCTTGTCAAAGATGAGCAGGGCCAGAAAATGAGTAAGAGCAAAGGAAATATCATTGATCCTTTAGTGGTATTAGACAGCTTTGGTACTGATTCTTTCAGATTTACCCTTTCTATATTGGCTGCCCAGGGAAGAGATATTAGGCTTTCAGAAGAGAGGATTGCAGGGTACAGGAATTTTATGAATAAAATATGGAATGCCGCAAGATTTTCCTTGATGAACCTACAGGATTGTAAATCTCCATCTATAGATACGGATACCCTTACCCTGGCTGATCGCTGGATTATGAGCAGAATAGGGAAGGTTGCAGATGAGATAAACAACTGTATAGATGGGTATAAATTTAATGACGCCGCTAATACCTGTTACCAGTTTGTCTGGCATGAATTCTGTGACTGGTATCTGGAAATGGTGAAACTGGAGCTCTATAGCAAGGATCAAAAGAGAAGGGAAGTGGCCCAGAGTGTGATGCAAACTCTCTTGAGTAGCGTAATGAGACTCCTTCATCCATTTGTGCCATTTATTACCGAAGAGATTTGGCAACGAATGCCTCATACAGAAGGAAGCATCATGATAGCTCGTTTCCCCCAGCGAACTGATTTCATCTATGATGAGGAATCAATCAAGGAGATGGATCTCATTAAAGAGGTGATAACAGGTGTCAGGAATATAAGGGGAGAGATGAATATTCCTCCAAAAAAGGACGTAAGGATAGTCATAGATGTAAAGGGGTCAAGAGAAAGAGAGATTTTTCAAAATAATCTTTCATATATTACGAGCCTTGCAAAGGTAGAATCTATTGATATTGTTTCGGATAAGGGAAAGCCTGATTCCTCTGCCACATATGTTTTTAGCGATATTCAGGTCCACGTTCTTCTCAAGGGATTGATCAATTACGATGATGAAAGAAAGAGGGTATATAAAAGAATAACAAAGATTGAGAATGAAATGGGAATATCACAAAAGAAATTGGCAAACAGGGATTTTTTAGATCAGGCCCCTCCCCATATTGTAGAGAATGTCAAAGAAAAGGTGCAGCTTATGAGTAGTAAGTTAGATAAGTTAAATCAAAACCTTAGCATTCTCGAGGGTATCAATTGAAAGTGGACTCTATTTCATACATTGATACGATCATTGACACTGCTTTAGAGGAGGATGTAGGGCCGGGGGATATAACTACCTCTGCTATTATCGATTCATCCCTCAAAGGAAAGGCACAGCTATTAGCCAAGGAAGAAATACTGCTTGCCGGGATAGGGATTTTTTCAAGGGTTTTCTCTCGGCTCGATCCTGAAATAGTGGTTGAATGCAGGTATCATGATGGAGATGTAATACGCAAGGGGGTTGCTATCGGCACAGTTACAGGATCAATGAGGGGAATCCTCAGCGCCGAAAGAACCGCCCTCAATTTCCTACAGCACCTCTCCGGAATAGCCACCCTTACCAGCCAGTATGTTGAGAAAACAGATCCTTCCACGGTTCGAGTAATAGATACCAGAAAGACCACTCCCGGGTTACGGGTCCTGGAGAAATATGCCGTCAGAATGGGTGGCGGATTTAATCATCGGTTTGGCCTCTTTGATGGGATCTTAATCAAAGATAACCATATTGCGGCCGCTGGTTCTATATCCGAGGCTGTGAAAAAAACGAGAGCGACCGTGCCTCATACGTTAAAGATTGAGGTAGAAGTGGAAGATATCAAGGGGCTTGAAGAGGCTATGGGAGCAGGGGCAGATGCAATTCTTTTGGATAATATGTCTGTCAAAGAAATGAAAGAGGCAGTTTCTATAGCCGGGGGAAGGGTTCTTTTAGAGGCCTCTGGCGGGATTACCTTAGAGACAATAGAGGCAATATCCAAAACAGGTATCAACCTGATCTCAGTTGGTGCCATTACTCATTCTGCACGGTCTGTTGATATCAGCCTCGAGGTGATTAAGGAGTAGATCTATGGATGCATTAATCAAGAAGGCTGCCCGGATTATTCTGGATTCTAAATTAACTATTGCCCTTACAGGTGCCGGTATCTCAGTGGAGTCAGGGATCCCGGATTTTAGAAGCAGGGGTGGCCTATGGGATAGGTTTGACCCGGAGGAATATGCCACTATTTATGCCTTCAAAGATAATCCGGTAAAGGTCTGGCAAATGTTAAAAGAAATGGAACAGATTGTTGATAACGCAAGGCCTAATGCGGCACACACAGGGCTTGCTGAGTTAGAAAAAATGGGTTTGCTGAAGAGCGTACTTACTCAGAATGTAGACAATCTTCACCAGGAGGCTGGCTCCCGGGATGTGATCGAATATCATGGAAACTCCAAGTCATTTACCTGTATGTGGTGCAATAAAAAATATGATTACGAAGATAAAAGAGGTGAGTATCCACCTCAATGCGAGTGTGGAAAAATACTTAAACCAGATGTTATCTTTTTTGGTGAGGCAATTCCTTCTTTGGCAATGGCAAGGAGCTCCCAGTTAGCCTCTACCTGTCAGGCCCTGTTGATAATAGGCACCTCGGCTGTGGTCTCTCCCTTTAATATACTCCCGAGGCAGGCAAAGCAGGTGGGAGCCACAATAATTGAGATAAACCTGGAAAAAACAGTGCTCACTGATGGTATTACCGATATCTTTCTCCAAGGCAAGGCCACAGAACGAGTATCACAGGTTGTCTCGGCTGTAAAAGAGTTAAGAGAAGGTTAAATTATATCTATCATGATAAGCCTTACTACGTCATTCCCGCCTGTATTTACAACAGGCAACTGACAACTATCAACGGACAATACCAGATTTGCTACATCTGTTTAAAGATATGAATGTAGCTTCTGCTCACTGTAAGCAATTCCGGTCGATCCTTTAGCTTCACTACGCCGCGTCCGGTCAATGAACGGCTTACCTTGGTAATGTAATGGGCATTGACAATAGTGCCCCGATGAATGCGCCAGAACTGATCGGGATCCAGTTCATCGGCAAGCTCTTTAATAGCCTTCTTAATGAGTAATTCACCATCTTTTGTTAATACAAGCGTGTACTTGTCGCTGGCCTTAAAATAACATACATCATCCACCGGGATAAGGCGAATGCCATCTCCGTGCTGGGCTTTAAGCCACCTCAAATAGCCCGATTTTTCCTTCTTGTACAATCCGGCTATTGTCTGTTCTATAATATCAGACATATTGGATGGAGGTTTTATAGAGGCGGCAATTCGTTTTTGGAGCCTTCTGATAGCCTTCTCAAGCCTTTTAGGGGTTATAGGCTTTAGCAGATAATCAATGGCTTCGTTTTCAAAGGCCTCAACCGCATACGTATCATAGGCGGTAATAAAGACAACCCAACAGGACTCCGTAACGTTCTTTGCTACTTCCATCCCTGAAAGGCCTGGCATCCGGATGTCAAGAAAGGCGATATCTGGGCGGTTCTTCTCTATCAGCTCTAAGGCCTCCTGGCCGTTTTCTGCCTCACCGCATATGATAAGGTCTGGCCAGAGATTGAAAAGCAGTGATTTGAGGTGTACCCTTAACTGGTTTTCATCATCAGCGATGACTGCCTTAATCTGCGTCATATGGAACCTCAATAATGGCTTTCAGGCCGGTAGGCCTGTTTTCTTCCAAAATTAATCGTCCCTTGCCACCATACAAGTATTGTAGGCGTTCCCTGACATTGGAAAGTCCGAGACCTGTATCCTCAATTTCATTAAAGCCCATACCGGTATCAATGATCTCCAACCGAATTATATCTCCCTTCTTTTTCCCTCGTATGAACAATTCTCCTCCCTCGATTTTGGGCTCCAGTCCGTGCCTTATGGCATTTTCTACCAACGGTTGAATCAACATTGGCGGAAAAGGATAACCTTTTATAGTATCGGGGATATCGAGCCTGTAATCAAGTCTATTTCCCATCCGAACCTTAAAGATGTTGAGGTATGCTTGTATCATCTCTATTTCATGGCCTATGGTAGTTGTCTCCTCCCTTGTCTTTGGAAGGGCCATTCGCAGATAATGGATAAAATCCGCGAGCATGGATTTCCCCCTTTCCAGATCGGCGTCGAGCAGGCTCAGTATGTTGGAGAGGGTATTGAACAGAAAGTGGGGCTCAATCTGGGCCTGAAGAAACCTTAGGTTTGTTTCGGCCATCTCTTTTTCGTTGGCCAGCCTCTTTATCCTTTCCTCTTGTATAAGGGCTTCAGACTGAGAGATTTTTTCCCTGTACGAAAAGAAGTAACTGATTATAGACCCGAACATGATTCCAAGGATCATCACTGGAATGAAACGTTGATCAAACAGGGATACCGAAAGGCCCATAGCCATAGATCCTAATGTCCAACCAACGACTGTCCCTATGATAATGGCTATCATGACCACAACCATCATAAACAACGGATTAGCGGGCCTAAAAAGATAGAGTCCGGTCAAGACCAATAAACATATGGATATGCCGATGCATTGCGAGATGATGAAGTTTTCAAAAAACCCTCCTCCGAATTTGATGCCTGTTAAGACGAGGGCTATGAAGGTGTCAAACAGCACGGTATAGGAAAGAGATCTGAAAACGTGCCTTCGAGTTATATTTACCAATCCATTTTCCATGACATTTTTTATTTTACCCTGTTATACCGCCACACTTCAAGTCCTGATTCACGCACAGACGGAGTGAGATACAATCCCTAAAACGTATACTCCACTCCTATCATGCAATGATGTTCCAGAATAGTTCCGAACTCTGTATCGCCGCTCCCGGAGTTGATACCTCCAATAGAGAAGATCTGGATATGGTCTCCTACAAAGCAATCCACAATGGCTGTGAATTGACCGGAGCCATCGTCTATGTTCTGGGTCCAACGGAAAGTAAGATTGAGTACATTTCGAATATCATTTTGATGGTATTGAAGCATAATGTAGTTCCGTCTCAGGAATCTCAACTTGGGGTCTGCTGTCTGGCTGAGAGTCAATTTAGATAAACTTTGGATAGAGTCTGCAAGATAATAGGCATCCGAGGCCTCTTGTCTTAGCCGGTAATACGTCTTTGCCTCACCATCACTATATCCAGGACCGTTATACACATATTCCATTGTCAGGGTAGGTCCTGCTTCAAGGGTGTAGGATCCCCCAGCCAGAATAGTGCCCTTTAAGGATGAATCTTTATCATATACTGCATCCATGGACGCTTCAAAAGGATTATTGGCCGTTTCCGGGTAAAGGGCATCTGTGCCCTTAGATATAGTTCCTTCCCCATATAATAAAAGGGCATCTGTGGCAGTCCAGCCTCCAAAGGCCCCCAGCCTGTTCCTGTCACTCTCCTGGTGTGACAGGATCATGCTCGCGTATGCCTCCCGCCCTGAATAATCGAGCTTTACGGCATAGATCTTGTCAAATTCAAAAAAACGAAACTCCTGACGCCCTTCATCTATATTGGCAATAAAAGAGATTGTCCATGACATTCCTGGCAGCCAGACAAGATGGGCAAAATCCATTCCAGGCACTTCCTGTTTTGGGTTGCTCCGGCCGTTATCCCGGAAGAAAGGATTGGAAGGGGAAAAGAGGTGAGAAGGGCCCCACTGCAGGTTTTCCCGGCCATACGAGACAAACAGTTTTTCGGTCACCCGTATCCTGGCCAGCCATTCATTAACAAACCAGTTATCATCCCAATCGGTGTCTCCTTCTTTCCCCCCATCCTCCCATGCATTCCATTCAAGGTTCATTCTGGGTTTGGCGCTTAAATCCAATCCCTTGAAGGTGAGGCGGAGATCTGGACGGATCTCCAATTCAGTAGAATAGCGCGAAATCTGAAAAAAATCATTATTGGGGTTCTGGGAAGAGTCTGCTACCTTCCGGCGGGTACCAAAAGTCAGGAATCTCAGACTATATTCAAAACCTTCTGCCAATTCGTCCCATAATTGTGTGGATTCTGTTTTATCCACTTTCTCCATGACGCTGTTTGACCCTTGAGCCACGGATAAAGCCGGCCAGAATAGCAGGTATACAATAAAAAGGACTCTGATCCTCATAGTGTCGCTTTCCTTGGTTTGAGCCCTGTAACTTAGATCATCTCACTAAAAGATTCAGATTAAAAGTTGAATCAGGAATTCGCTTGATCCTGACCTTGCTGTAATTCATGGTGGTAACATTGCTTTTTACTACGGCGTCTGTAATGACCATCTTAGAAACAAAGGGTTTCGGTTTCCCCTTTATCAGGATACTGTTTTCATACTCAAAGGTCGCTGATTTGAACATCTTGCCAGATACCGTGAAAAACTCCGATTTGACGCCGATGAGTCGCTCCTTGGAAATCCAGTACCTGATCCGATCATAAGTAACCTTTTTATTGTGAGCTATCAGATTAAAAAGAAAACATGTCTCCCCATTAACTGTATCTTCGGACACAAGAGTTGCATCATAGTCTCCGGCATAGTTGGTTGAGGCGATATCCCCATTGGAAGCACCACCCATCAGTTTCTGCCTGGGAGAGATGGGAACCGGTTTCCTCAAGCCCGGTTTTACAAACCACATATTCCGATCAATCATCAACAACTTGCGCCCCTTCACCTTGGGAGGTGAGAGAAATTCTGCAAGGGAATTGAAGTCGCGAGCCTTTATCCTTAGGGTCCTCTTCTGTGTGCGGCCATTCTCTACAGATTCAATCTTGATCTCCCATTCCACCCCTTCCACATTTCCTCTGGCCATATCGGCCTTGGAAAGGAGCTCTTTAGGTGTCATTTCTGCGCGCACCGGCCTTATATGAAACACAATTACAGAAAATAAGATCACACACAAGGCTGTGAACTTTAAACTTGAACCTGCCCGCCATCCGGCCCCGGTCCCGACCGAGGGCGGGGCAGGCGGGGCTTGAAACTTGAAATTCATCAGTATCCTCCTGTAATATTATATATTCGTATGTTGTTTGTTGTCCGTTGTCTGTTGATTGTTCTTCAATGGACTACGAACCACTGACAACTAACATTATTCACACATGCCCCAATGCATCTACCACATTCAGCCTTGCCGCGCGTCTGGCCGGC
>Ga0307420_1001250_pt1 | contig 11279 bp, 11 predicted proteins | sample SalMarWE160240MG_2_FD_202167 | JGI IMG/M metagenome (GOLD analysis project Ga0307420, IMG submission 202167) | Salt marsh sediment microbial communities from the Plum Island Ecosystem LTER, Massachusetts, United States - WE1602-40 | ecosystem: Environmental > Aquatic > Marine > Intertidal zone >... | reverse complement strand
GACGAGGAGATCGTCGCCGGGGCCAACACAACCATGCTGGACGCGCGCTGCGAGTCGTGCGGCCAGTGCGCGGCCTATTGCCCGACAGGCGCGCTGAGCGACAGGATGGCACACGGCCTGGGCCGCGCTCACCAGGTGACCAAGGTGACCACCACCTGTACCTATTGCGGCGTGGGCTGCCAGTTCGACCTGAACGTGAAGGATGGCAAGGTTGTCCGCGTGACCTCGAACCCGGACGCGCCGGCCAACGGGATGGCGCTGTGTGTGAAGGGACGCTATGGCTACGACTTTATCCATCACCCCGACCGGCTGACCAAGCCGCTGATCCGCAAGGGGGACGACTTTGTCGAAGCCTCCTGGGACGAGGCGCTCGATTTGATCGCCAGCCGCCTGTGCCAGATCAAGGAAGAGTCGGGATCCAATTCGATTGCCTTCCTGGCCTCGGCCAAGTGCACCAACGAAGAGAACTATTTGATCCAAAAGCTCGCCCGTGCCGTGATCGGCACGAACAACGTGGATCACTGTGCCCGTCTCTGACACGCCCCCACCGTGGCCGGTCTGGTCACAACATTCGGCAGCGGGGCGATGACGAACTCTATCGGCGATATTGCCCAAGACTCTCAATCTTACTTTGTGATCGGCTCCAACACCACCGAGCAACACCCGGTGATCGCCATCAAGCTGCGCCAGGCGGTGCGTCGGCGCGGGGCCAAGCTGATCGTTGCCGATCCCAGGCGCATCGACCTGGTGGACTTTGCCGTGCTTCATCTGCGGCATCGTCCGGGCACCGACATCGCCCTGCTGAACGGGCTGATGCACGTGCTGATCGAGGAGGATCTTTACGACAAAGAGTTCGTAGAGACGCGTACAGAGGGGTTCGAGGACTTACGCGAGACGGTGGCAAAGTACACGCCGGAGAAGGCAACCGAGATCACCGGCGTGCCGGCAGAGGATATCGTGGAGGCGGTGCACATTTTGGCCGAGAACCGCCCCGGTGCGCTGCTGTATGCGATGGGAATCACGCAGCACGTCGTGGGGACCAACAACGTGATGTCCTGCGCCAACCTGCAGATGCTGCTGGGAAACATGGGTGTCGCCGGCGGCGGGGTCAATCCGCTGCGCGGCCAGAACAACGTCCAGGGTGCCTGCGACATGGGCGGCCTGCCCAACGTCTACAGCGGGTACCAGAAAGTGACCGATCCCGCAGTCCAGGAAAAGTTCCAAGAGGCGTGGGGCAGCACGTCAGACCTGAACGTCGGCCTGACGGTCACAGAGATGATGAACGCGGCAGCCGAGGGTAAGGTGCGGGCGCTGTACATCCTGGGCGAGGATCCCATGATGAGCGATCCCGATATCAACCACGTGCGCGAGTGCCTGGAAAAGACAGAATTCCTGGTCGTACAGGACATCTTTAGCACGGAGACGACGCCGTTCGCCGACGTCATCCTGCCGGGCGTTTCCTTCGCCGAGAAGGATGGCAGCTTTACCAACACGGAGCGGCGCGTGCAGCGCGTGCGGCAGGCCATCCCGCCCCTCGGTGACGCCCGGCAGGACTGGGAGATCATCTGCGAAGTAGCGACGCGCATGGGATACCCGATGCACTATGAATCCCCTGCCGAGGTGATGGACGAGCTTGCCGCCGTCACTCCGATCTATGGCGGTATGAGCTTTGAGCGCATCGACAAGGTCGGGCTGCAGTGGCCGTGCCCGTCGGCGGATCACCCGGGCACACTTTACCTGCACAAGGGCAAGTTCAGCCGGGGCCTGGGCCACTTTGTCGCCATAGACCATCTGCCGCCCGACGAGCTGCCCGACGACGAGTACCCCTTTATGCTGACGACGGGGCGCGTGCTGTACCACTGGCACGGCGGCGAGATGACGCGGCGCGCAGCAGGGCTGGACGCAATCTCGCCGGAGGCACTCGTGGAAGTAGGCCCTGAGGACGCTCAACATCTGGGCATCTCTGACAGAGATCTGGTCAAGGTGACCTCGCGACGCGGCGAGGTCGTGGCGCGGGCCTGGGTCACGGACCGCGCTCAGGAGGGCGTCGTCTTTTTGCCCTTCCACTTTTCAGAGGCCGCGGCCAATCTGTTGACAAATCCCGCGCTCGACCCAATTGCCAAGATCCCCGAGTACAAAGTCTGCGCGGTGAAGGTCGAGCCAGTTTAGCGAGGAATGGTATCTTCTCAAGTAGGAAGGTGGGGAGTGTGAGGGAGGCATAGCTTCCATCACACCCCCGCTCCCCGGATTATTGAGATGATACAAGAGACGCACTGATCCAAGGAGAATGGTATGAGTCTAAAGATTTTGGACAAGGGCGCGATTGCCCCGCTGGTCAGCGCGCTGATGGCTGACTATACGGTCACTGGACCGCAGGCCAAGCGGTCGATGTTCGCTTTCGACCCCCTCACCGACCCGGCCGAGTTGCGGCTGGACTATAACACCTCGATCCTATCTCCCAAGACGGTATTGCAGCCGCCGCACGAAACACTCGCCACCACGCACCTGGGAGAAATCCCCTCCGTGGAGCCGGAGGTGGAGGCCGAGCCGACGGTTATCTTTGGCGTGCATACGTGCGATTTGCGCGCCATCCAACTGCTGGACAAGGTCTTTACCGTCGACTATCCCGACCCCCACTACATCGCCCGCCGGGAGCAGACGCTCATCGTCAGCCTGGAGTGCCTGCAGCCCTGCGACGAGAACTCATTTTGTAAGGACATGGGAACGCTCGAGGCGGGGACGGGGTACGATCTCCATCTGACCGACATCAGCGACGCCTACGCGGTTCACGTGGGGACGGAGAAGGGCGCCGCGCTGCTGGAAAAGTACGCGGACGACCGACCCGCTACCGACGCCGACATCAAGCGGCTCGAGGCGACGCTGGGGGCTAAGTGGCCGCGCTTCAAGAATCACCTCGAGTTCGATTCAGGCGAGCTGCCCGCGCTGCTGGCGACCGCCTACGAGCACCCGCTGTGGGAGGAGCTGGGCGAGCGCTGTTTCGCCTGCGGGTCTTGCACCAACGTGTGCCCCACCTGCTACTGTTTCAACGTGACCGACACCATCTCCCTCGACCTGAGCGAGTCGGTGCGCGAGCGGAACTGGGACTCGTGCCAGTTAGACGAGTTCGCCCGCGTCGCCGATGGCCACAACTTTCGGCAGGCGCGCGCCGCCCGCCAGCGGCACCGCTTCTTCCGCAAGGGCAAGTACATCTACGAGCAGCAGGGTATGCTGGGCTGCGTGGGCTGCGGGCGCTGCATCCGCACCTGCTTGGTGCACATCAACATCGTGGACGGCTTCAACGCCCTTCATAGATCGAGGCAGGAGGCAGGGAAATGACGGAATCACTGTACGCACCAGAATTCGCCCGCCTCACCTCCGTTAAGCCAGTGACAGAGTTGGAAAAGCTCTTCACCGTCGAGCTGCCGGGCGGCAAGAGCCTGAATCATGAGCCGGGCCAGTTCGTGATGCTCTCGATCCCCGGTGTGGGCGAGGCGCCGATCTCGATCACGTCCTCCCCCAGCCGTTCCAACGGCACCTTTGAATTGTGCGTCCGCAAGATGGGGAACGTGACCGGCGTGCTGCACACGCTGAATTCGGGGGACATGGTCGGAATCCGCGGTCCCTACGGCCACGGCTTTCCCATCGACAAGATGCGCGGCAAGGACATGCTCTTCGCCCCCGGCGGGCTGGGGCTGGCTCCGCTGCGCTCCCTCATCAACCAGGTGTTGGACGAGCGCGCGGACTTTGGCCGCGTGATCATCCTCTACGGGGCCAAGCGCCCGGCGGAGCTCCTCTTCCGCGACGAGCTGGATCAGTGGGCCGCCCGCGACGATGTCGAGTTCCACGTCACGGTGGACCGCGCCGAGGGGGATTGGGACGGTAACGTGGGCGTCATCACCACCCTGTTTCCCAAGGTGTCCGTCGACCCACACGGGACCACCGCCGTCACCTGCGGCCCGCCCATCATGTACCGCTTCGTGCTGATGGAGATGCTGGGCAAGGGCATCCCGGAGAACCACATCTACCTCTCCCTGGAGCGGCGGATGAAGTGCGGCGTGGGCAAGTGCGGCCATTGCCAGATCAACGGCCTCTACTGTTGCCAGAGCGGCCCCGTCTTCACCTACGACCAGATCAAGAACGTGCCGGAGGCGCTGTAATGAGTAAACCAAAAGTAGCCTTCTTTGATTTTGCAAGCTGTGAAGGTTGTCAATTAACTGTTGTAGACGCGCTGCAGACCTACCCCGAGCTGCTGGGGGCAGTCGAGATCGTCAACTTCCGCGAGGCCAGTTCCCGCCGCGAGGACGATTACCTGATCGCCTTCGTCGAGGGCTCGGTCACACGCGAGGAGGACGAGCCGCGGTTGAAAAAAATCCGCGAGCAGGCCGCCACCCTGGTGGCGCTGGGCGCCTGCGCCCACACCGGGTGTGTGAACGCGCTCAAGAACCTGCAACCGCTGGACGACGTGCGCGAGTACGTCTACGGCGACAAGGCCGAATGGTATCCCACCTACGCCGCGCGTCCCATCAGCGCCGTGGTGCAGGTGGACGCCGTCATCCCCGGCTGCCCCATCGACCGGGACGAGTTCATCAGGGTGGTCAAGGCGCTGCTGGTGGGCAAAAAGCCCCCCATCCCCGATTACCCCGTGTGCGTCGAGTGCAAGCTCAAGGGGAATGTGTGCCTGTTCCACATCGGCAAGACCTGTCTGGGGCCGGTGACGCGCGCAGGCTGCGGGGCCATCTGCCCCACCAGCGGCGATGGCTGTGAAGGCTGCCGGGGCTTTGTCCCCAATCCCAACGAGAACGCGATGAAGGACGTGTTGGACGAGGCCGGGCTGACGGTCGAAGAGATCATGGCCCAGATGACCATGTTCAACGCTTACACTGTGCTGGAGAAGGAAGCATGACGAAAACGACCAATCTGAACGTGAACGTACACCACCTTACCCGCGTCGAGGGCCACGGCAACATCGTCGTGGACATGCAGAATGGTGAGATCAAGAAATGCCAGTTCGAGGTCGTCGAGGCGCCGCGCTTTTTCGAGGCGTTCGTGCGCGGGCGGCCCTACACCGAGATCAACCACATCACTTCCCGCATCTGCGGCATCTGCTCCGTGGGCCACTCGACCACCAGTGTCGAAGCCACCGAGAAGGCGCTGGGCGTGGAGCTGACCGAGCAGGCGAGACTGCTGCGCAAGCTCAACTTTCACGGCGAGATCATCGACAGCCACGTGCTGCACACCTACTACCTGGTGGCCCCCGACTTTTTGGGGATCGATTCCGTCATCCCGCTGCTGGAGATGAACCCCGACGTGCTGATGCGCGCGCTGCGGATCAAGAAACTGTCCGGCGACCTGTGCGCGATGATCGGCGGGCGGCACACGCACCCGTGCGCGCTGGTTGTGGGCGGGTTCACACGCACGCCCAGAGAGCGGGAGCTGCGCGACATGCAGGCTCGTCTGATCGAGGCGCGGGAGGACATGGACGAGACGGTGGCGTTGTTTTCCACGCTACCATGGCCCGAGTTTGAGCGGGAGACCGAATACGTCAGCCTGCGCAGGGACGACGAGTATGCCTTCGTCGGCGGCGAGATCGTCACCTCCGATGGGTTCACCTACCCCATCGAGGATTACCAGAAAGTGACCAATGAGTGGTGCGTGCCCTTTTCCACCGCCAAGTGGACCAAGCACAACCGTGAGTCCTACATGGTGGGCGCGCTGGCGCGGTTCAACAACAACTACGAGCAACTCCATCCAAAGGCCAGGGAGGCGGCCGAGAAGCTGGGGCTGGAGCCCGTCTACACCAACACTTTTCTTAACAGCGCGGCGCAGGTGGTGGAGATGGTGCACTGCGTGGAGGACGCGATCGACATCATCGACGAACTGCTCACCCGCGGCGTCACGCCCGAGGACCCCGTGCCGGTCTCAAGGACCAGCGGCGAGGGCGTTGGCTCCTGCGACGTACCGCGCGGTATCCTGTTTCATCATTACGTCTATGAGGACGGTGTCTGTACACAGGCCAACTGCATCATTCCGACCAACCAGAACTGGGCCAACGTCAACGCCGACCTGAAGGCGTTCCTGCCCCAGACCCTGGACAAGTCTGAGGACGAGATCAGGCACTTGTTGGAGATGCTGGTGCGGGCGTACGATCCGTGCATCTCGTGCTCGACGCACGCGTTGAAGGTGGAGTTGGTTTAACACATCTATATCGAGCAAGGCATCATCTTCCTGGAGGGTCTGTGTGTGCAAGGAGGTGGGGGGTGCGTGGAAGGGCTGGTAGGCAGATTGTGTTTCTGATCACTGTTTTGCTGTTAACCATAGCTTGTGTTTCCACAGTCGCACCCACACCTGGCGTACATACAGTAACTGTAAAGGTATCGGGATCGTGGAATTGTCCTGGGATTGCCAGCCCTGAGCCAATGACCGCCATTCTGTTACCGCCTAGGATGAAGACGCAGTTCACCCATTCGAACCCCGAGTTCTCGTTCGAGAGGGTGCCGGATGGCGATTACACGCTTGTTGCGTGTTGTCACTGCGATGCCGCCAGTCAGGATCGCGATGACAGCAAGATGCCGGTAACGGTCTCGGGGGCGGATGTATCTGTAAACATGGTGCTGCCCTATCCGGCACTGCCCCAACGTTCACCGATTGGCACGCTCGCCGGACACACCTGGAGTGTGCTCAGCCTGGCCTTTTAGCCGGATGGCGCTGAACTGGTCTCTGCCGCGGACGACGGCACGCTCATTCGTTGGAACCTGGCGACGGGCGAGTGGCAAACTTGGGAACATGGTCACCCTCATCGGGAGGCAGTTCTGTCCCCAGGTGGCGAGGTTCTGGCTGTCTCCACCGTGGCGCACGGTATGATCGAACTCTGGGATGCCGAGAAGGGAGAGCGGCTCCACACATTGCAGATTTTTAGGAGAAACGAGCGACCGCTGGCCTTTTCGCCCGATGGCAAGACGTTGGCTGTGGAGGAAGTCGTTAGACTGGCTGGGGAGGAGGGAGGAGGCAACACTCAGATTACCCTATGGGACGTCGCAACCGGGGAACGTTTGCGTGCCCTCGACCAAGGTCAGCACATAGAGCTCGGGACAGGTTTGTATTTCCCGCAAAACGACAAGACGGTCTCGGTGATATGGGGCGAAAGGCAGGGGGACGAGCGTGTCGTGTGGTGGGATGTGGCGACAGGAGATCGTTTAAGGTCTTTGTCGCTCTCAGACATCGAAGCCGCAATGTATCACGATGTGCGCAGGTTGGCCATTTCTCCAGATCAGACGCTCTTGGCTTTTGGGATGTGCGGTGTGGAGGGTTTTGGCGGTCTGGCGATCTGGGATACGTCGACCGAGCCTATCACGATTGGCTACCCGAATTGCACTAGCGACCTGGCTTTTTCACCGGACGGAACGCTGGTGGCATTGACGACGTACAATAACACGGTCGTCCTATGGGATACAAGCACAGGTGAAGCCCGCTACGTCTTTACGAGCGGTGTATCGGGTCTCTGTGAGACGGTGTGGTCGCCCGATGGCAAGATGCTGGCCGCAGGTGCCAGGAATGGCACAATTGTGCTCTGGGAAGCGCCGTGAAATGCCAAAAGTCGATCATCACGGTTACCACTTGGTTTGTACCCTGTCTGTGTAGTGACTTGTCACGAACAACCTAATCATATGAAGAAAAGGAGGAACCTGTGGAAGAGCAAAAGGATGCTCAAGCACCATCTTTCTCGTTAGGGCTGTATCTGGTCATCGTATTTGGCCTCTCGTGGCCATTTCAGATCGCTGCCAACATCTGGGCCGCTCAATCACCGACGCTCTTGTATGTATTGGCGTCGCTTTCGATGGTCATGGTGACGGTCGGCACGTTCATCTCCGGGCGATTCATCTTTCGGGACGGTTTTTCCGATGCGGGCTGGCGTTGGGGGAAACCCAGGCATTATCTGGCCATCATCGGGCTCGTAGTGCTGACATTCGCCGTTCCTACACTGGTCGACCTGGCACTGGGATCTGTGAATGTGCCGGATGATGCCAACATAGGAGCTTGGCTTGGTCGTATGCTCGGAATGACGCTGGTCGCCCTTATCCCTGGCTTTGGCGAGGAATTTGGCTGGCGCGGCTACATGCTGCCGCGTATGGCACGCCACCTGAGCCCACGCAAGGCTGTGATCTTGCACGGCGTGATATGGTGGGCCTGGCACCTGCCAATGCTGGTCGGTACCGGCATCTACACCGGCATCGCCCTCGCGGAAAACCTGGGGATGTCGCCAGCGCTGGCTGCCGCTGTCTATGCTATCTTTTTGGTTGTCTTGGGCGCTATTCCGACCATCATGCACGGCATTGTCTTTGGCTACATCTGGTCGCGCAGCCATAGCCTGGCTGTCGTTACCGTGTACCACGCTCTTTACGATACGGTGCGAAATTCCTTCATGGAGATGCCGGGTTTTGGCCCTGTGACCGGCGTTTGGTTACAGTTGGTGTTCGTCATCTTTGGTGTTATCTTTTTATGGAAAGGTCACTGGGATACTCTGGAGCAAATGGGCCTGTCTGTGCAAGAATCGCCCGCAGGGAAATCCAGGAGCCGGCCGGGTTAATGGCGGGTGCGTGAGGGATGGTTTTGATCCTGGGCCTGGGCAACCCTCTGCGCGGTGACGACGGCGTCGGCCCTCAGGTCATTGAGGCGCTGAACCAATGCGGGCTGCCGGAGGGGGTGACCGCCCTGGACGGGGGGACCGGGGGACTTGACCTGCTGCATGTGCTTGAGGGATGGGAGCAGGCGATCATCATCGACGCCGCCGACGTGAGGTGTGAGCCAGGCCAGTTCGTCCGCTTTACGCTCGACGAGGCGCGCTTCGTCGGCTCAGAAGACACGATGTCTCTTCACAACGCTGGCTTGGCCGAGGCACTGGCGCTGGCGGACGCCGTCGGCCAGCCGCTGCCGGATCTCGTCATCTTTGGTGTCCAGCCGGAAAGGATCGGCTGGGGCGAGGGGTTGAGCGGGGTTGTCAAGGCTACGCTCCCGGCGCTGGTGGATGCGGTCATTGCCGAGATTACAAGATTGAGAGAGACGTAATCCGTAAAGCGTAAAACGTAAGGCTTGCGAGTTAGTGAGAATCCTTACGTTTTACGTCTTACTCTTTGCGTTCTTGGATTTACCTATTACTCAAACAGGAGAGTATACTATGCCCAAGATTCTGGTCATCGAAGACGATGTGGATATGGCAGAGGCGGTTCGCATGCCGCTGGAGGCCAACGGCTACGAGGTCGTGCACACCTTCACCGGCGAGGAAGGACTGCAAAAGGTCAAGGAAATCGAACCCGACCTGATCATCCTCGACGTGATGATGGAGACGACGACGGCCGGCTTCCAGGTCTCGCTGCAACTGCGCAGCCCCAAGCCCGAGTCGGAGTATGCTGCTTACAAACATATCCCGATCCTGATGCTGACGGCGATCCACGATACGACGTCACTGCGTTTTGGCCCCGACGAGGCCTACCTGCCGGTGGACGATTTCGTGGAAAAGCCGCTGACGCCGGACGTGTTGCTGGAGAAAGTAGCGGCACTGCTCAAGTCTTAATTTGGACGCAGATAAACGCTGATGAACACAGATTCTTAAATCGATTAAATCTGCGTCAATCAGCGTTAATCTGCGTTCTACTTCAGGAGTGTGCGGTGAAGCTGGAACAAATTCTATCTTGTCTGGCAGAAGGCGCCAGGCAGGTAGTAGAGGCGGATGCCACGGCAGTCTACCTGCTGGACGAAAGCGGCGATCATCTAGCAATCGCGGTGGTCTGCGGCCCGTATCCCGCGCGTGAGCCGGTCAAAGTGGACGACAGCCCGCTCGACCGGGAAGCACTCGGCGGCCGTCTGGTCATCGTCACTGACAGACGATCCGATCCCAGGGTGGCAGACGTCCCCGGGGATTTTCGTTCTATTCTCTGCGTAGGGCTGGTGCACGATGGCACTCCCATCGGCACACTCCACGTCTGCGCCAATGATCCTCGGCAGTTCAATGAAAAAATCGCTGAAAGGCTGGTGCCTTTGGCCGACCTGGGCGCTGCGGCCGTGGTGGCAACGCGCACTGCCTCGGCGCCGGAGGCTCGAGATGCCAGCCGGGGGCAGTTCATCCGCGTCGCCACTCACGAACTGCGTTCCCCTGTTGCCGTGGCCCAATCGCTGGTGCGCGGCGTGCTCAAGGGCTACGCCGGCGAGATGACGGAGAAGCAGGCGGATGTCTTTGACCGCATCAGCCACCGCCTTGACTTTCTCGAGAGCCTGATCAACGACCTGCTCGACCTAGCGGCGGGCAAGTCGCCGGAGCTGGCCGAGGAGGAAGGCCCGACCCTGCTCAACGCCGCCGTGGGGCGGGCGGTGCTGCTCTTCCAGCCCCACGCCGAGGAGAAGGATGTGGAGATGGCCCTGCATCTCTGTCGTGACCAACTGATCGTCTGGGGCACCGATGGCGGGCTGGATCGTGTGTTCACCAATCTGATCAGCAATGCGGTCAAGTACACGCCATCTGGCGGCAGCGTCACCGTCATCGTGCGCCAGGTCGATGGGCAAGCACAGGTCGAGGTAGCCGACACCGGCATCGGCATCCCGGAGAAGGCACTGGCCCAACTCTTTGAAGAGTTCTACCGCGCCCCCAACGCCAAGGCGTCGGGCGAGGTGGGCACTGGCCTGGGGTTGGCCATCGTCGAGGACCTGGTGGAGCGCTACGGCGGGCGGATCGAGGTGGAGAGCGAGGTTGGGCAAGGGTCTTTGTTTACAGTGACGTTCCCCATGGTGGAGTGGTAGGTCGGTAAACTGGTAGTTGGGCGATCAATTTACTAGATACCAGCCTACCAGCCTACATTTTTGCAGTTTTCCCCAGATGAGTATAATAGGCTGGATGGAAAACCAGCATACCAACGACCACTCTACCACTTCCCAATCACCCAACACGGAGGGATGAATTTGAACGAGTCGATCACCGCCGAGATACGGGACAAAGCCAGGGAACTTCTCGATAGCGAGCAGGTGGACTGTGTGATCGGATACGAGGCGAGCGCGCGCGACGGCGCTCGCCCTGCGTTTATCTACGACCCCGTCGATGTCGATCGGTTGGTCTGGAACGAGCATTGCGTACACAATTTGGTCACCTACCTGCACGACAAGAAAAAGCCCCAGAGGCGCGGCGAGGAACCGCAGCGGGTCGCCATCGTCGTCAAGCCCTGCGATAGCCGCGCGGTCAACGTGCTCCTGACCGAGCAGCAGATCGCGCGCGAGCGGATATACGTCATTGGCAT
>Ga0307420_1001245_pt1 | contig 11291 bp, 9 predicted proteins | sample SalMarWE160240MG_2_FD_202167 | JGI IMG/M metagenome (GOLD analysis project Ga0307420, IMG submission 202167) | Salt marsh sediment microbial communities from the Plum Island Ecosystem LTER, Massachusetts, United States - WE1602-40 | ecosystem: Environmental > Aquatic > Marine > Intertidal zone >... | reverse complement strand
CCGAGGATGTCCGGTGTCCTGACCAGCTCGATGGTGAGGCTGGCGGCGGCCTCTTTTTTAATCTTGCCCTTAGCGGGGGTTTTGGGGCGGTAGTCGGCCACGGCCGCCGCCATAAGCAGGGCGTCCGCCTTCTTGACGGCCACGGCCACGGCCTTTTTCATCTCCGCCGCCGTCCGCACCTTAATGACCGTAATTCCGGCGGGCTCGGGCAGGGCGGCGGGGGCGGTAATCAGCGTCACTTGGGCGCCCCGGTCGCGGGCGGCTGCGGCCAGGGCGTAGCCCATCCGCCCGGAGGAGCGGTTGCCGATATGGCGCACCGGGTCGATGGGCTCCCGGGTGCCCCCGGCGGTAACGACGATGTGCTTGCCTTCTAAATCATGTTTTTGTCCCAGCACCCGCTCGACTACGGCTAGTATCGCCGGGGTATCGGGGAGCCTGCCCTTGCCCATCTTGCCGGAGGCGAGGCGGCCGTAGTCCGGCTCGATGATGGTGAAGCCGCGCTCCCGGAGCTTATCTATGTTTCCACGTGTCACCGCGTTATCGTACATCAGGTCGTTCATGGCGGGGGCGATGACGACCGGGGCCCGCGTCGCCAGGACGACGGTGCCGAGCATGTCGTCGGCGATACCGGCGGCAAGGCGGGCGATGGTGTTGGCCGTGGCCGGGGCGATGAGGATGGCGTCGGCGGCCTCGGCCAGGACGACGTGCTCCTCGCTCCACTCCGAGGCCAGCGAGAACATGTCGGTCACCACCGGCCGGTGGGTGATATTGCGCAGCGTCAGCGGCGTGACGAACTTGACGGCGGCCGCCGTCATGACCACCTCCACCCTGGCGCCGGCCTGGGTGAGCTTGGAGGCGATATCGGCGGCCTTGTAGGCGGCGATGCCGCCGGTGATGCCGAGGACGATGGTCTTGTCTTTAAGCATTTTTTCGAACCTTCGGGGATGAGTGTCTACCTCTCCCCCTGTATCCCCCTCTCCTGACGATGTTTCACAGGAGAGGGGGAATTATGATAAGAGAGGTTTCACCTCTCTTGGACTCTCCATCAATATTATAAGCTACTCCTGGTTCATGTCGTGGATGGCCTTGATGCCGATGAGGGTCAGGTCGGGGTTGACTTTATCGATGACCTTGCTCTCGCTGGCGATGATATCGGCGTAGCCGCCGGTGGCCACGACGAAGGCCTTTTTGCCCAGCTCCTCCTGTATGCGCGTCACGATGCCGTCGATGAGGCTGGCGTAGCCGAAGATGATGCCGGACTGCATGGCGGCCTGGGTGTTGGTGCCGATGGCCCGCTTGGGGCGTACCAGCTCCACCCTGGGGAGGGCGGCGGTGCGCGTATAGAGGGCCTCGGCGGCGATGGCGATGCCGGGGGCGACGGCCCCGCCGAGGTAGTCGCCTTCCTCGGAAATCGTGTCGAAGACGGTGGCCGTCCCCAGGCAGACGACGACGAGCGGCTGGCCGCCGTAGAGCTTGATGGCCCCGGCGGTATTGGAGATGCGGTCGCCGCCGACCTCGCGCGGGTTGTCCATGCGGATGCGTATCCCCGTCTTGACGCCGGGCCCCACCACCAGGGGCTGGATGGTGAAATAGCGCTGGAAGACCTCGTTGAAGGTCGTCAGCAGGGGCGGGACGACGCAGCTCAGGGCCCCTTCTTTAATATCGCCGGGCTCGATGCCGTTATAGCTCAGCATGTTGAGGATGAGCACGCCGTACTCGTCCGGCATGCGGTGGACGCCGGTGCCGATGCGCCAGGTGGCCTTCAACTCGTCGCCCTGGAACATGCCGATGGTGATATTGGTATTGCCGATATCGACGGCCAGTAACATCTCCCTCATTCCTCCTCGGTGGGTTCTTTGAGTCGCTTGATGGCCAGCGGCAGCGCCGGCAGCAGGTCGGAGGCAATCGCGCCGGTATCGCCCATCTCGTCGCCGACCATCTCCCCGGCCTTGGCGTGCAGGTAGACCCCCAGCGTGGCGGCATCGAAGGGGGGCAGTCCCTGGGCCACCAGCGCCGCGATGATACCGGCCAGAACGTCGCCCGTCCCCGCCGAGGCCAGGGCCGGGTTGGCGAACGGGCTGATGCGGCAGCGCCCGTCGGCGGTGGCAATCACGGTATAGGCCCCCTTGAGGACGACGGTCTGGCGCCACTCGGCGGCGAACTTCCCGGCGGTGCCCAGGCGGTCGGCCTGCACCTCGTCCACCGTCGTCCCGGCCAGGCGGGCCATCTCGCCGGGGTGGGGCGTGAGTATGGCGTCGTCGGTAAGCTGCTGCCACCAGCGCGGTATCCCGGATAAAATATTGAGGGCGTCGGCGTCGAGCACCAGCGGGGGCAGCCCTTTCTCTTGAATCAGCGCGCCGACGAACTCCGCCGTGGCTGGTTCCTGCCCCAGGCCGCAGCCCAGGAGCAGGGCGTCGTACCGGTCGGCCTGCTGGCTGATGTCCGTCACCGCATCTGCCGCCACGACGCCGGGCGAAGCCTCGGGCAGGGGCAGGTAAGTGACCTCGGTCAGCTTGGTGGCCAGGACGGCCAGCAGCGTGGGCGTGGTGGCCAGCGTCACCAGACCCGCCCCGGCGCGCAGGGCCCCGTTGCAGGCCAGGTAGGCGGCGCCGATGTAATTGGCCGAGCCGGCCGCCACCAGCACCCGCCCGAAGGTGCCCTTGTTGGCGTCGAGGGGGCGCGCCGGCAGCAGGGAGCGAACCATCCCGGCGGTGATAAGCTCGGTGGCGATGTCATCCGCCAGCTTGGCGGGTATGCCGATATCGGCGATGATAAGGCGGCCCGTCCGCTCCGCCCCGGGCAGGCGGAACTGCCCCAGCTTGGGGAAGGCCATCGTGACCGTAATGTCGGCCCGGGGGCAGGCCGGGTCGACGGCACCGGTGTTGGCGTCCATGCCGGAGGGCAGGTCCACGGCGATGAGGGTGAGCCCTCTTTGCTGCCGCGCCGCCGCTACCCTTTCCAGCACCTGCTTGAAGACCCCTTCGAGGGGGCGCAGGCGCCCCGTGCCTAAAAGCGCATCGATGACGGTAGTAGCCAGGGCCAGCAGGCCGTCGAACTTTTCCAGGCCCTCGTCATCGGGGGCATCGATGCAGGTAATGCCACGCTCTACGGCCAGCTTGTAGTTGGCGTCGGTGGGGAGCCGCTGGCTGCAGAGATAGATGCTGACGATATAGCCCCAGTCGTGGAGGTAGCGGGCGGCCACCAGGCCGTCCCCGCCGTTGTTGCCCCCGCCCACCAGACAGAGTACCGGCTGGCCGTCCGGGGGGCCCAGGCAGGCGCGGGTGGCCTCGGCGACGGCCTTGCCGGCGTTCTCCATGAGCACGCTTGAGGGCGCGCCCAGCTTGATGCACTCCTGGTCGATGTGTCTCATCTGTTCGGCGGTGAGGATTTTCATACACTTTTATCCTGTCGGCTGATGATTTGAGTGTAGCAATATTCGGGGTTAGGGTCAAGATGGGGGGTCTTTTTACGGGCTAAGCAGTTGATGCCGAGGGTAGCCCGGGTGGGAATAGATAACACCGAAAGGGGCGGTGGGGGATAATATTTAGGTTTTATGATAGAATGGTGAAAATTCGCCACATATATTCAGGGAGGTAGAATTTGGAAGAAAAAATAACTTATTTTAAAGGGCCCGGCATCGAGAACACGGAGGAGACCCTGAAGCTGGCCGCCGAACGTGCCGAGGCCCGCGGCATCAAAACGGTCATCCTGGCCTCGACACGGGGCGAGACGGCGCGCCTGGCCGCCAGGATGTGGGCGGATAAGGGGCTGAAAATCGTCGTGATACCCCACCAGTACGGCTTCATGGTGGGCCAGCGCTTCCCGGCCGACCTGGTCGTCGAGCTGGCCGCGCAGGGGCACGCCGTGCACTTCGGCACGATGCTCTTTCACACCGAGCGCCTCTACGGAACGGACACGCCGCGGGTCATGGCCGACCTGCTGCGCACCTTCTGTCAGGGGATGAAGGTCTGCGTCGAGATTACCTGGATGGCGACCGATGGGGGTGAAGTCGCCGCCGGCGAGGAGGTCGTCGTCGTGGCGGGGACGGGGCGCGGGGCGGATACGGCCGTGGTGGCCGTGGCGGCGCCTTCGACGAAGCTCTCCGACCTGCACATCACCGAGATTATCTGCAAGCCCCTCCAGACCAAGGCCGTCAAGCCCCCGCCGATGCCCCCGGAGCCGGAGAAGAAGTCTTAGGATAATACCTCAATCCATGTTGGGGCCGACCAGGGGCTCATAGACCGCCGCGGCGGCGATGGCCTTCTGCTGCTCCTTTGCGTCCATCGGCTTGAAGCGCCGGGCGGCCGCGATAATCCGCGGCCAGAGCTTGAGTTCGCCGGGGAGCACCGCCAGCGTGATGGCCTGGCTGAGCGTGTAGCGCAGACTTTGCTCGATTTCTTCGGCCTTATCGTAGGGCTCGTACCAGGTCTGGTAGGGGTGCGACGCCGGGTCGCGGGTCTCCCAGGCCCGCTTGGCCACGCTTTTGATGGCCATGACGCCCGTATCGCGGCTCCGGGCGGTCGCCAGCAGCGGGCGGAATGCGTTCCAGTCGGTGGGGTGGGCGGCGTGCACGCGGTTGAGGGGGAACATCACCGTGTCGAAGTCGAAGCGGCCCAGGGCCTCGTTCTGGAGCGGGGGATTATGGCCGGTGATGCCGATGAAACGCAGGAGCCCTTCGTCTCTGGCTTCGAGGATAGCCTCCATCGCCCCGCCGGGCCCCAGGGCGATATCCAGGACGGCGGTGCTGTCCACCCCGTGAAGCTGAAAGAGGTCGAAGGCGTCGATGTGGAGGGTCTCCAGCGAGCGCCGCAGGCTCTCCCGGGCGCCCGCCCGCTCCCGCTCGTGGGTCTTGCAGCCGATGAAGAACTGCTTGCCGTGACGCTTCAGCCACGAGCCGATGCGCTCCTCCGCCTGCCCGTAGACCGGGGAGACGTCGATGTGGTTGATGCCGGCCGCCAGGGCCATCTCCAGGGCGGCGTCGGCCTCCTTCTGGCCGGCCCGGAAAAGGGCGAAGCCGCCGAAGGCGACGATGCTGCTCATCTGGCCGGTACGGCCCAGCCGTCTCGTTTCCATGCTTGCCTCCTTATTCCTCCTCCGAGCCGCCCGATATCGTCCGGGCGACGGCCTTTACGGCAAGGGTATTATAGGCGTGGGGTGATAGCGGCGTCAACGCGGCGCCCGGCTCAGCCAAGCCAGTTGAGCAGGAAGGGGATGACCACCAGGCTGGCCAGTTGTCTTTTACCCGTCCCCGTATTACTATGGAAAATAGTGAAAACGCAACTGAGAGGGCTGCTCGACCGCCGGTCGAAGCGCTGCATCGATGATGCCGCGAGGGTGCCGGCGGCGGTCCTCATACCCCTCTATAAGAACGAGGGGCAGTGCCATATCGTCTTCATCAAGCGCACCCAGACGGTCAAGGAACACAAGGGCCAGATATCTTTCCCCGGCGGTAGCCGCGAGGACGCCGATAAAACGCTTCTGGATACCGCCCTGCGGGAGGCATACGAGGAAATCGGCCTGCGCCCCGGGGACGCCGAGGTGCTGGGGGAGATGGACGACGAGGTGACGACGACATCTAACTACCTGGTCACCCCGTTCGTCGCCGTTATACCATGGCCTTACCGCTTCGTCATCAACGGGGACGAGGTGGATGAAATCATCGAGGTGCCCATCCCGGCGCTGCTGGCGGAAGGATGCCGCCGGCCGGATACCGAGGTCCTCGACGGCCGGACAGTGGCCTCCTATGCCTACCACTACCGGGGCAGGGTAATCTGGGGCGCCACGGCGCGCATACTCAACAAGTTCCTGGGTATCCTCGGGGAGGCCGTGCCGGAGGGATAAGGGCGGGGCCCGGTCAGGCCAGCACGCAGTCGTTGAGGATGATGTTCTTGCTGTAGCCGTCGTAGACGCCGCGCACGGTAACCGTCTGCCCCTCGCCGAGGCGGCTGAACTCGGGGATATTCTCCTTGGTAAAGGAGCAGCGCACGCTCCAGAGTACCTTCTTCTGGACGGCGGTCAGGATGATATAGCGCACGTCCAGGTGGTCGCGGATGAACACCTTCTCGACCCTGCCCCTCACCACCATCTGCTTGCCCATGAGCTTCGCCTGCGCCCCGGTCCGGTCTGCCTGGAAGATGGTGTTCAGCTGGCCGACGCTTACCTCGGCCCCACCCGCAATTTTCTCCAGACTCGTTTCAGGTTCGGGCTCTGGCTCAGGTTCGGGTTCCGGCTCTGGCTCAGGTTCTGGCTCAGGTTCGGGTTCCGGCTCTGGTTCGGGCTTGGGTTTTGGTTCAGGTTCGGGCTTGGGTTCTGGTTCCGGTTCTGGCGCTGGCTCAGGTTCCGGTTCGGGCTCTGGTTCCGGCTCCAGTTCGGCCACCGGTTCTGGTTCCGGTTCCGGCTCCAGTTCGGCCACCGGTTCTGGTTCGGGCTCTGGTTCCGGCTCCAGTTCGGCCACCGGTTCCGGTTCCGGTTCTTTTTTCGTCTTTCGTTTGGCCGTGGTCTTGGGTTTCGCCTTGGCCTTGGGTTTCGCCTTGGCCTTGGCCTTGGCCTTCGCCTTGGCCTTGGCCTTCGGCTTGGTCTTGGGCTCCGGCTCGGCTGCTGGTTCAGGTTCCGGCTCGGGCGCCGGTACCGGCTCGTATTTGATTTCGGGCTCAGGCTCAGGCTCCGGCTCGGGTTCTGGTTCCGGTTCCGGCTCGGGTTCTGGTTCCGGTTCCGGCTCGGGCTCGGGTTCTGGTTCCGGCTCGGGCTCGGGTTCTGGTTCCGGCTCGGGCTCGGGTTCTGGTTCCGGCTCCGGTACTTCCGCGTAGATGATTTCGGGTTCGGGTTCGGTTTCTGGCTCGGGCTCCGGCTCCGGCTCGATGCCCTGCCGGGCCAGCTCCCGCTCCATCTGTATCTGCTTGTAGGTCTTATCTATCTTTTTGTAGGCGCCGGAGAGCAGCGGATAACCGCACCACTGGCAGGCCCAGTCCAGAGTCCTCAGCGTTTTGCGACCGCAGTTGGGACAGGCTGTCATGAAAAATCCTCTGGTCATAGATTACACGTGCCAGCCGCGGCTTGTCAACTGGCTTATCGGGCATTTTTTACTGTCCTCTGGCCGGAATTTGGTATTGTAAAATATTTACCGTTATGAGGTTGCATATATAACGGTGGCATGGTATAATCCCTGACGATAGATAAATATCTCTCCGAGCCAGCTCCCCTAAAGGCCTGAGCCCACGGGGACTGGCCGATAGGTATTACGGGAAACGGTAATGCCGCTCGCTACCGGAAAGGAGAGCCTCTATGCTCGTATATCCATATATCTCTGCGGCTAACTGCGCCCCCGACCTTTCCTTTCGGGATTTATTTCTCATCACCCGCTCTTCCGGCTAATTTCGTCTTAAATGCATATTTGAGCGGGTTTGATAACGATAAAAAGGAGAAACGCAAGGGCCTTGTCTTTTCTAAGATTTATTAACAGGAACAGGCTAACAGTCACCTTCGTACTTCTGGGGCTTTTAATCTTCCTCTTCGTCATCATACCGCTGGCGAAAATGATATTTGCCTCTGCCTCTGATGCGGGGACGCTCTGGGAGACCATTTTAGACCCTGTAGTAACGGGGGCCATTGGGCTGACACTGTACGCCGCCCTGATATCCACCGTGGTGGGATTCGTACTGGGAATACCTTTAGCATACTTGCTGGCAAGGCACAATTTCCCGGGGAAAAGACTGGTAGAGGGTCTGATTGATGTGCCCATTGTGGTGCCCCATACGGCGGCGGGTATTGCGCTCCTCTTTGTATTTGGGCGGCGGTTCTTTCTGGGGCAAGCCTTTGAAGCAGTCGGTATTACATTCATAGATTCACTGGCAGGCATCGTCGTCGCCATGATATTTGTCAGTATTCCATTCCTGATAGATTCAGCCAAAGAAGGCTTTAAAAAGGTGGATGTCAGACTGGAGAAGGTAGCGCGTACCCTGGGGGCTTCCCCCTGGCAGACGTTTTTCAGGATCTCATTCCCGCTGGCATGGCGCAGTATTCTTGCCGGGAACATTATGATGTGGGCACGTGGCATAAGTGAGTTCGGGGCCGTTATAATACTGGCTTACCATCCGATGATAGCCCCCGTTCTCGTCTATGAGCGGTTCGAAACATACGGTCTTGATTACGCGCGGCCGATAGCCGTGTTGCTGATTCTGGTGAGTGTCATAGTCTTCATCGTATTGAGGACGCTGGCGTACAGGGGTGACAAGTCATGATTGAGCTCAATGACCTGTCGGTAGACCTTGGCGAGTTCGTGCTGAAGAATATCACCCTCTCTATTAATGAGGGCGAGTATTTCATTATCCTCGGCCCCACCGGGGCGGGAAAAACGGTATTACTTGAGTCCATCGCCGGCCTCTATCCCATCAAGAGCGGTAAAATATGGCTCAGAGGAAAGGAGGTAACCAAAGTTGAGCCGGAAAAGAGAAAAATAAGCATCGTGTACCAGGATCACGTGCTGTTTCCTCACCTTTCGGTGAAAAAAAACATTGTCTTTGGCTTGAAGATGAATAAAGCCACTACAGATGAACAAGAGAATAGAGTCGAATGGGTTGCCGAATTACTGGGAATAAGTAATCTGCTTCACCGGCGACCCGACACACTGAGTGGCGGGGAAAAGCAGAAAGTAGCCCTGGGAAGAGCCATTGTTACTCAGCCGGAATTGCTACTTGTAGACGAGCCGCTCAGTGCCCTCGACCCTGAAACACGGGAGAACGTGCAGCAGGAGCTTCGCCAGCTTCATAGAGAGCTGGGAATTACGATTCTTCACGTCACCCACGATTTCGAAGAGGCCATTGCGCTGGGCAGCCGAATAGCCGTGATTGGTGAAGGTCGCCTGATGCAGGTGGGGACTCCGGAAGAGATATTCCGTCACCCGAATTCGGAATTTGTCGCCCGCTTTGCCATGACCAGAAATATCTTCCCTGGGAAGGCAGAAAAGAAATCAAACGGGGATACCGTCTTTAAGGTCGATAGCGCCGAATTCATTATTGCCACGGAGGCAAACGGTGCTCACCACGCCTCCATACGTCCCGAGGAAATACTTATTTCTACCGAGCCGATACGTTCTTCGGCGAGGAACTGCTTCCCCGGCACTATCACGCATATCCTGGATAAAGGCTCAACTTTGTACGTTACGGTAAGCATGCCGCCCGAGCTCTCCTGCATGGTTACACGGCACTCCTTTGAAGAATTAGGGCTTCACGAGGGCCAAAGGGTTTACGTAACCTTTAAGGCGTCATCTATTCACCTTTTCGATTGATTAAATAAAATAGGAGGTTTTACACAATGAGAAGGAAAACTTCAGTAGTGCTCAAGATTATTTCCCTGTCCCTTGGCTTGCTGCTCGCAGCCTCCCTGCTCGCTGCCTGCGGGGATTCGGCAACCGAGCCGACTCCCACCCTGCCAGCACTATCCGGGACTCTCCAGATATTCAACGCGGGTAGTCTCACTATACCTCTGGCCCAGATAAACGAGGAGTTTAACAAACTCTATCCCGATGTGGAGATATTGGCAGAGGCAGCCGGCAGTGCTACCACGATACGCAAGGTAACCGAGCTCGGCAAGGAATGCGGCGTGGTTGCCTCGGCTGACTACGCCCTGATTCCCGAGCTGATGTTCCCGGACTACGCCGACTGGTATCTCATCTTCGCCACCAACCAGATGTGCCTTACTTACAACGATAGCTCCAGTTTCGCCGACGAGATAACCGGCGACAATTGGTATGAAATCCTGCAACGGGATGGCGTGACTTATGGCCGTAGTGACCCCGACCAGGACCCCTGCGGCTACCGGACTCTGATGGTCTGGCAGCTTGCCGAAATCCACTACGGTATACCCGGCCTCTATGACAGCCTCTACGGCTCCCCCGATGACATGATGAGACCCAAATCCGTAGACCTCATTGCGCTGCTTGAGTCCGGAGACCTGGACTACGCCTTTGAGTATACCTCCGTGGCCGCCCAGCACAGCTTGAATTACGTGCAGCTGCCCCCGGAAATCAACCTGGCCGATGCGACCTTCAAGGATTTCTATACTCAAGCGCAGGTAGAAATTGCTGGAAGCGAACCGGGCACGACAATCACGGTGACGGGGGCGCCTGTAGTCTATGGCGTCACCATCCCGAATAACTTCCCTCGCATGGATATTGCTATCGCCTGGGTGGACTTTCTGATGGGGCCTGTAGGCATGGGAATCATGCAAGCCAACGGACAGCCGCCGGTGATACCGGCACAGACCAATGATGTCAACATGCTGCCGGAGGCCCTCAAGAAATACGTAGAATAAACAGACTGAACTGCCGATGGGGTAGTCGTACCCGATGAGAGTGAACTAATCTCCATAGATACTAGTGGCACGTTTATGGAGGTTGTTACCGGTTACCCCGTCGGCGGAGAGGTCTCGGTCCGTATTCGCCCGGAGGACATTACCACGGTCATGTCCCGTATCAAGCGGCATTGACAGCCCGATTTGATTGATGTTATATTTTTCTCGTCCGGCAGCGTAGCTCAGCGGTAGAGCAGGGGACTCATAAGCCCTTGGTCGCTGGTTCAATCCCAGCCGCTGCCACTTCTGATTTCCAATGTATCACATAAACGCCCGATGTATTCATTGGACTAATCTTTCTATTTACAACATAATTAGGAGAGACATGTCTGAGAAACGCCCGAGAATTGCGCGGGAAAGTAAAACCGTTGCAGTGATGATTTCTGATTATTGTCATGACCATCACGAGAATGACGCACCATGCCCTGAGTGTAGGGAACTGATAAATTACGCGCTGAAGCGTCTTAAAAAATGTCCTTATCAGGAAGGCAAGACCACATGTGTTTTATGCCCCACGCATTGTTATTTACCGGATATGAGGGAGAAAATTAGGAAAGTCATGAGGTACGTGGGGCCTCGTATGATTTATCGGCATCCTGTATTAGCTTTAATGCACATTATCGATGGTCGGAGAAAAAAACCAGTTAAGAACATTTAAAAGAGTCATCGGGTTCAATCCCAGCCGCTGCCACTTCTTTTTGAGCCTGTTTCGGGCATTTCTCAAGTCCACCTTAAAATATTACTTGACTCTTTACTTAACTTTTACGCGTGGATTTTGCGATAGCTGAAGAGTCCCATGGTATCCTAGCCCCGAAAGCAGACATAGTTAACATTTCCGCCGTCACTCGCCCCCGGCCCTGGGTTTCTTTCGTCTCTTCCACCCCAGTAATTCGAGGAGGTCGCCGATAGCCTTGTCCTGCTGGATTTCGTGCCGCAGGGGCATA
>Ga0307420_1001238_pt1 | contig 11323 bp, 10 predicted proteins | sample SalMarWE160240MG_2_FD_202167 | JGI IMG/M metagenome (GOLD analysis project Ga0307420, IMG submission 202167) | Salt marsh sediment microbial communities from the Plum Island Ecosystem LTER, Massachusetts, United States - WE1602-40 | ecosystem: Environmental > Aquatic > Marine > Intertidal zone >... | reverse complement strand
CACCGCATCGTTCATGACGGATCGCTCGGTGTCGAGGAGGGCGTTGTGGCGGGAGTGCTCGAGCCACACGATCGTGGAGAGTCCAGACACCCCCCCAGCGATGATCTCGGCGCTCACCGGTCGCACCGTCTCGTCAGCCTTCGACTGGATCACCAGCGTGTGGACATCCACCTGTCCCAGTCTCCGCCTGGTCTCGCCGATGAGGTGCATCAGTTCGGAAGCGGAGCGCAACGGAAAGCCTTCATACTGGATGAAGTAGGTGGCGGCCTCGCCCTCAGGAACCGGTTCGGGATCGGACCACAGCATGAAGCGTTTGAAGTGCTTCGCCACGTCGACCAGCGCCATGCGGCGATCCTTCAGTTTGATCGGAGTGTCGATCGTCGTCACGGAGGCCACTTTCCGATCGGCAGCGAGCCCCAACGAAAGCAGCCCGCCCATCGACAGCCCGACGGCGTGCACTTTGGTGCATGCCGTCGCCAGGGTCTCAAATCCCTCTGCTGCACTCTCCCGCCAGTCCTCCCGAGTCGTCCGATCCATGTCTTCGAGGCTGGTGCCGTGCCCGGCGAGGAGCGGCGCGTGCACGGTGTAACCGTGCTTGTTGAGGAACGATCCCATCATCCTGAAGTGCGCCGGCGTCCCCGAGAAACCGTGCAGCAGAAGCACCCCTTCCCCGTTCGTCCCCTCGAACAGAAACGGTGCGGCCAGCGGGTCGATCAATTCCATACAGCCAGCCTAGAGGCGGGTCATACCCGCGTCGGCGTGGTCACGATACAAGGTACGAGGTGCCAGGTGCCTCGGTCACGAAGCGGCCCGACTTCCGATTCCGAGCGTCTTCTACCAGACTGGGCACCACGCGATAGGACGCGAGATGAAGTGCGCCTTCGGCCCGTGCTCATGCACTGTCGATGACCGAGACCCATACTGCGGCCCCACATGTCGCATGGGCATCGGCACAAAGAAAGAACCCTGCAAGTGTGGCCACGGCGAGTGCTCGGCCACCGAGGGATCGGCAACCCGTACCTGAACACGCCCGCGGTCTGCCGACTCTGGATAGGCTGCTCCCATGCCCACCCTTGCCGCAGCCGTCGACCGGGGAAACCTCGATGAGTTGCTCGCCGTCGTCGATCGCTTGTGCAAGGACCGAGCCTGGGACGATCTGCTCGACCTGAAGAGCCGCTGCATCGATGCCCTCGACCGAGGCAAGCAACTCTGGCCCATCGCCGAGCACATCGACTATCGGCTCGCACTCGAAGCGCCCGCAGCCTGGGCCGCGCCGATCGTCGTCACAGGTGCCGGCAGGTTCACCATCGGTCCACTCACCGAAGTCGTCGCCTCGACACACACATGGCGGGATCTCGCCCCGCACCTCGTCAACGGCCCGGCACGGCGAGTCGTAGCCTACGAGCGGGTGATCCGCGGCGACACTATCGACGAGCCAGATGGTGAACTGCCGATGCGGCTTCAACCGTGGGAACCCATCTATCCAGTGGCGACATACCACGCACGCGAGGCCGAGTTCCCACCACCGGACCTCCCTTCAATGAGCGAGACAGTCCTCCCACACACAGTCGAGTCGATTCGCGACCCTGAGTCGCTCGAGGCTCTCGAGGCCATCACGTCGACCTGGACCGATGAATCGAACGGCAGGTGCGAGTCGGTAGCGGTCTCGGGATCCGCACTCGAAGCGATCGCTGCCTTCGGTCTCGAACGGGCGAGAATCGTCGACATACCGGCAACGACTGCACTCGCGCTGATGGCGTGGGCGGGCGCGAGCGGAGGTGCACATGGCCGGCGACCTGGTGCGGCCGGCGGCAGGTTCGCAGCATGGTGGGCAGCGGCAACCCTCACGGACTCCGAGTGGCCGGCCGATCCGATCGACCTGGGCCTGCGAATCGAGCGACTCCACTGGTACGTCTGGTCCGATCTGTTCCCACCAACCGGCTGGTCGTTTCAGATCGCCGTCGAAGACCCGGCAGAGGGACTGGCCTGGGCAGTCTCCGCCATCGACGCCACCTAGGGATCCTGCCGTCCTACACTGTTCCGACATGACGTCGGAAACATCCCTGCAACATCGTTGGCTCGCGCTCACAGCGCTCGCCGTTGGTGTCTCGATGATCATCGTGGACGCCACGATCGTGAACGTGGCGTTGCCCACGATCATCGATGACCTCGGCATCCATCTCGCTGAAGCGGAGTGGATCACCACCATCTATATCCTCGTGTTCGCCTCCCTGCTCATCACCTCTGGACGCGTCGGTGATCTCACCGGACGGAGACGGCTCTTTCGCATCGGACTGATCACCTTCGTGGGCGCCAGCATGCTCGCCGGCCTCGCACGGAGCGGTGGATGGTTGATCGGCGCCCGGTTCATCCAGGGCATCGGTGCGTCGATGACGCTTCCAAGTGCGCTCTCGATCGTCAACGCGACGTTCCGTGGCAGAGATCGTGGGATAGCGTTCGGGGTCTGGGGATCGGTCATCGGTGGCATGGCAGCGATCGGTCCTCTGCTCGGCGGCTGGGTCACGTCCAGCTACTCGTGGAGGTGGGCGTTCTACATCAACGTCCCCATCGGAGTGCTGGTCTGGATCGGCGTGTCGCTCTGGGTGCAAGAAAGTCGAGACGAACACGCAATCCGTGGCTTCGACATCCCGGGTGTCCTGCTGATCGGCACGGGGCTCGCGGCGTTGGTCTTCTCCTTGATCGAGGGGCCTCGCTATGGGTGGTGGATCCCCGTTCAGACATTCTCGATAGCGGACATCAGCTGGCCGCTCAGTTCGCTGTCCCCGGTTCCCTTCGCGGAGGTGGTTTCGGTCGTCGCCCTGTTCGCGTTCGCGTATCGGTCCCTGCGGCGCTACACGGACCGCAGCCTGATCGATCCGACCCTGTTCAAGCTGAGGAGCTTTCGCTATGGCAACATCGTCGCGGCAACCCGCAGCTTCGGCGAGTTCGGCCTGGTCTTCGTTCTCCCCCTGTTCCTCGCGGGAGTCATCGGCTACAACGCGTTCCACATTGGGGTTGCGCTCGTCCCACTGGCAGCCGGTGCGTTCATCGGCGGGCCACTCGCCGCCTACCTCGCCGAACGTTTCGGTCCTGGCAGGGCCGTCACTTTCGGCATGTTCCTCGAGGGCATCTCGGTGGTCATCGCATCCCTACAGCTCCGCCCTGGCATCACGGGCTTCCACCTCGCACCCGCGCTCTTCATCTACGGCATCGGCATCGGCATTGCGGCGGCACAGCTCACCAACGTCATCCTCGCGGAGGTCCCGAAGGAGAAGTCAGGCCAGGCATCAGGCATCCAGTCGACCTCGAGACAGATTGGCTCGGCACTCGGGATCGCTCTGCTCGGTTCAATCCTCGCGATCTCCCTCGGGACCCTCGCGACGAAGGGGCTCGCGACCGTCCCGGGTCTACCACAAGAGCACCAGACCGCGATCGTGTCGGCCTTTCGAGAGTCAGGCGGTCAGGTCCTCAGCCAGCTGCGTGACCAGCCACAGGCCTCGACGATCGTGCCCGTGCTGGACGACACGCTCTCCCGAAGTGCCCGACGGTCTGGACTGGCCGGCGCAGCGATCATCGGGATCGGCTTCCTGATGAGCTGGATGCTGCCCGACACGAGAACCGAAGAGCAGAAAGAGGAACGGTCCCGGAAGAGGCGGACTTCGTCCGCCGCTCCTGGTACCTAGGACGCGACCGAAAGGTGCCTAGAGACCGCGGGGCCACCCGTTCCGGGTGCCGGTACCTGGTACCCAATACCTGGTACAGCTCGCCCGTCGGTCACAGTCCGCGACAGGTTGCGTCTGCGGCCGCCCCGCGGTTGAAGGTTTCCACCCCAGTCGCGTTCTGGCTGTCAGCTGTCGACTGTCTGCTGTTCGCTGCTGGCGAAGCGAGCAGGCAGCGTCAGCGGCCTAGGCCCAGGCGCTCCTCCGCGGCGTCGAGTGTTTGGCCGCCCTCGAGAACCGGGCCGAAGAGATCCCCAAACCGCTGGAGTCGTCGCCAGATCGTTTCGATCGTGAAGTCGCCAGGGTGAACCGTGTCGACCTCCTCCCAGAAGATCGGGGTGGATACCGGTGCCCCACCACGGGGACGGACCGAGTAGACGGAGGCAATCGTCTTGCCTCCGACGTTCTGGTTGTGGTCGATGAACACCTTCGGTCCCCGCTTGGCGATGTCCCACTGCATGGTGATGTCGTCCGGATTGGCCGATTCGAGGAGCCGCCCCACCGTCTCCACGAACTTGCGGACTCGCCTGTACTCATGCACCGGGTCGAGGGGCACATAGATGTGCAGGCCCGTCGCGCCGGACGTCTTCACGTATCCGGTGAGGCCAAGCCCGTCGAGCGCGATCTTGAGCAGCTTGGCGACAGCAACCACCTGGTCCCACGTCGCCCCTTCGGCTGGATCGAGGTCGAAGATCGCGAAATCCGGACTCCCCTCGTGCCCGAGTCGGTTGAGCCACGGGTGGATCTCGATGCACCCGATCGACGCCAACCACATGAGCGCCTCCCGGTTGGGCGCGGTGACGAAGTCGATGGGCTTGCCGCGATGCTCCGAGAACACCGGCGCGAGCGGCACCCAGTCGGGCACGTGACTCGGCGCCTGCTTCTCGTAGAACCACTCTCCGTCGGAACCATCGGGGTACCGGGCCATGACGATGGCCCGATCGGCGAGGTGCGGGAGCAGCGTCGGGGCGATGGTCGAGTAGTACTGGATCAGGTCGCCCTTCGTATAGCCGTCGGGGAAGAACGGCTTGTCGAGATTGGACAGCAGCAGCGGGCGAGTCGTGCCTATCGGCGCGAATCCGCTGCCTGATGCCACGACATGAACCACCTCGGGAAACTCGACCGTGCCCGAGCCAATCGGTCGGCCGATCGACGACGGCTCGGGAGAAGCGAGAACCTCTTCGAGTTCGGCTGCCATGGCATCGGTGCTCTCCTGCTCTCTCGCCTCGGAGATGATGACCAGGTTCGTGCCGAACTCGCGTGCGGCCTCGACCAGATTCGAGATCCGCAGACTCCCCTGCAGATACGGCAGATGTCGGATCTCGCCACTGTCGCCGAACTCGGTCTCGCTGAACTGGCATTGGAGCGGGTTGATCATCCAGCCGGGAAACTGGTCGGCCAAGAATCCGAACACCGCGCTGAACCCTTCTTTGGACGCGAGGCCGCCCCTGCTGATGGCGTGGACATGCGCCCAATCGACGTACGGGCGCACGAACGGGAATCGCCCGGCGAGCAGCGCTATGTCCCCAAGGGTGCCAAACGCACCGTCCCGACCTGCCGTCTCCAATCCCAACCCAACACCGAGATGCTCGATCTTGGGTGCGATCCGATCGAGTCGTTCCGAGATCAACTCGACCAGCTCGTCACCATCCCTTCCGTGGCGGTTGCCCGAGTGGACGCAGATCATTGGCGCGCCGACTGCCTTGCCGAGTTTCATCGTGTGCTCGATGGCGGACACGCACCGTGCGGCGCGTTCTTCGTCTTCCACCGTGAGCACGGCGAAGTAGGGAGCGTGGATGGTCACCTGAATGTCGCGCTCGGCGGCGAGCCTGCCGAATCTCTCACACCGGTCGATCTTCCACGGGAAACCGTCGACGAACGCCAGCTCGAAGGCACCATGTCTCCTCTCCACGAGGCCGTCGAGGAACGCCTCGTCGTCGGTGCCATCAGGAAGACCGGAGTACCCGAACCGGATCATGGTTGGAGGCTAGAGCCTCAGTAGATCTCGGGGATGAAGGTCTGGTCGCCTTTCGGTGGCCTGATATACCCGATGTCCGACTGTCGGGGCGGCAGGGCGATCGGCTCGGGCGTCAGATCCTGGTATGGGATCAGGCTGAGCAGATGGCTGATGGCGTTGAGCCTCGCCCGCTTCTTGTCGTCGGCGTTGACCACATACCAGGGCGCCTGCTTGATGTCCGTGTGGTTGAACATCACGTCCTTGGCGATCGAGTACTCAACCCATCTCGATCGGGATTCGAGGTCCATCGGGCTCAGCTTCCAGCGCTTCGTGGGTGTGTCCATTCGATCCTGGAAGCGGCGTTCCTGCTCCTCGTCGCTCACCGAGAACCAGTACTTGACGAGCGTGATCCCGGACCGCACGATCATGCGCTCGAACTCGGGGCAGGTGCGCAGAAACTCCCTGTACTGGTCTTCCGTGCAAAAACCCATCACCCGCTCGACCAGCGCCCGGTTGTACCAGGAGCGGTCGAACAGCACCATCTCGCCCGCGGCGGGGAGCCGGTCGACGTAGCGCTGGAACCACCACTGGGTCTTCTCCCGATCGGTGGGAGTGCCGAGCGCCTCGATGCGACACACGCGGGGATTGAGTGGCTCGGCGATGCGCTTGATGACACCACCTTTGCCGGCAGCGTCTCGACCTTCGAAGACGACGACGACCTTCGCTCCTGTCGCCTTGATCCACTCCTGGAGCTTCACCAGCTCGACGTGCAGCTCGGCAAGCTTCTTCTCGTAGACCTTCTTCTTCAGCTTGGGTCGACGTTCCGTCGCCTGATCGCCACCCACTTTGACCTGATCGATAATCGGATGCTCAGTCTCGTCGCTCACCCAACCGAGCCTACAACGCTCGTCCGTCTGGCGTCCACCGATACACACCCGTCAAGCGTGTGTCTTCCCAACACCGACGCCGGGTGGGCGCTCAGAGTCGTCTGTACATGAGGGACGAGCGCGCGACGATTCCGAACCCCATGTCGAGATGGAAGCGTTGATCGGAACCGACCCACGCGATCGTCGCGCCAAGGCGCTTGGTTCGACGGATCGCCTTCACTTCGTCGGCGATCCCCCTGTCACGACTCGATCGACGCGAGGGCGACCAGCCGTCCTTCCAGAAGCGCTCGATCCGACTCGTTGACCTCAGCGGAAAGCGCCCTGTGGAGACAGCGGCGCGACTCGTCTAGCCGACCGAGCCTCCGGTACATCTCCGCCCGCGCAGCCCAGAGGAGGTGCCAGTCAGACTCGACGCCCTCGAGGAGGTCGAGGGCTACATCCGGGCCGGCAAGTTCCCCCTCGGCGACCGCTCTATTGACCCGCACAACGACCGACGGCTGGAGGCGCTCCAACGCCCGATAGAGCTGGACGATCTGCGACCAATCCGTGGAGTCATAGCTCGGTGCCAACCCGTGCAGACTGGCGATGGCAGCCTGGATCTGGAATGGGCCTGGCCGCCGTCGACGCAGTGCCCGATCAACGAGCTCGGAAGCCTCCTTGATAGCAGCGTGATCCCACAGAGATCGATCCTGGTCTGCGAGCAGCACCATCGCACCATCGGGCCCGGAGCGGGCCTCTCTCCGAGCGTGCGTCGCGAGAAACAGCGCGAGCAGCCCCTGGCACTCTGGTTCGTCCGGCATCAACTCCACCAGAAGACATGCCAGCCGGATCCCCTCCTCGGCCAGGTCGACCCTGGAGTCGAAGGACCCGCGCGCGGCGTGATGACCCGCGGTGAAGACAGCGTTGACCGTGACCAGCACCGCCTGCAGACGCTCGGGCAACTCATGGTCTTCAGGGACCCGGTAAGGGATATGCGCGTCCCTGATCTTTGCCTTCGCTCGGGTCAGACGTTGTCGCATCGTGCCCGGCTTGACCAGGAACACCGCAGCGATTTCTTCGGCGCTGAGCCCACACACCGTCTTCAGAGAGAGCGCGACGCGCGAGGTTGGGTCGATCGCCGGATGAGAGCAGGTGAAGATGAGGCGGAGCCGGTCGTCACGTCCATCGTCGGGTGGAGGTGCCTCATCGAGAAGCCGGATTGCTTCTTCCTCCTTGACGGACCGTTTCGACTCTCTCCTCAGACGATCCAGCGCCTTGCGCCGAGCGGTAGTGGTCAGCCACGCGGCGGGACTATCCGGCACACCATCAGTATCCCAACTTCCCAAGGCGGCGACCACCGCATCTTGGACAGCATCTTCCGCGAGATGGATGTCGCCGGTGAAGCGGATGAGGGTGGCCAACACCCGGCCACCCTCGATCCGGATCGTTTCCTCGAGATTCACCCGAAGTCGATGCACGGCCTGACTTCAACGTACCCGTGCCATGCCCCCGGGATCCGCGCCGCCCACTCCAACGCTTCGTCCAAGTCGGCACAGTCGAGCAGATAGAAACCGCCGAGCGCTTCCTTGGTCTCTCCGTAGGGACCGTCCACGGCGATCACCTCGCCTCCCTTGCCTCCCTCAACGTGGATGGTGGTGGCTGTGGAGGTCTCGTGAAGAGCCTCTCCTCCGGCAACGACACCGGCAGCACCTGCCTTGGCACCGAACTCGTTGTACTCGACCATCACGGTGTCCCACTCTTCCTGGGATGGGGGCGTATCGGTCTCAGCCGAGTAGATCAGTGCGACGTACCTGGGCATCCGTTCCTCCTTGTCTCGATGCCTTTGCACTACCTACGACGAACGGGGACGGCCGATTTCTACAGCTTCATCGACCCTTCGGGCAACCTACCAGCAGCGACAAATTCCGCAGATCCGTGGCACCATCGGACCGAAGGACGACCACGGGCGGCTCTTGAACCATCTCGACAACCTTGCTGCACTGCTCAGAGTGCTCGTTGGTCGGCCCAGTGACCGGGGCCATGTGAATCACCTCCTCACTGTCGACGTACCCCGTCTGGCGTCAAATCAGGAGGAAGGAGTAGCTTCGACCCCATGGCAGTCATCGAGGTCGACGACCTCGTCAAGACGTACGACGATCGGAACGCCGTCGACGGTGTCTCATTCGCCGTCGAGCAGGGTGAGATCTTCGGGATTGTCGGGCCGAACGGCGCCGGGAAGACCACGATTGTCGAATCGATAGAGGGGCTCCGCAGCCCAGACGGGGGAACGATCAGTGTCCTCGGTCTTGAGCCGATCGCCGACCGGTTGGAACTCACCCAGCGAGTCGGAGCGCAGCTCCAGGAGAGCCGTCTCCAGGACAAGGTCCGCGTCGGTGAGGTCCTCGACACGTACGCGTCGTTCTACCGGAATCCCGCGGACTGGCACGAACTCATGAACCGTTTCGGGCTCGAAGGCAGAGATCGCGCACGGTATGGGGATCTGTCGGGTGGACAGAAGCAGCGACTCTCAGCAGCTCTCGCGCTCGTCGGATCACCCGAAATCGCACTCCTGGATGAGCTGACGACCGGACTCGATCCCGCGGCGCGCCGGTCAACGTGGGAGACGGTCGAGGGAATCCGAGACTCTGGGGTCACCGTCGTCCTGGTCACCCACTACATGGATGAGGCAGAGCGCCTCTGTGACCGCATCATGGTCGTGGTCGAGGGACGAGTCGTTGCGCTTGAAACACCTGCGAACCTGATCAGGAAGGCGGGCTTCGAACACACGCTGCGCTTCTACCCATCGGCTCCCATCGCTGACGACGTCTTCGGCGACCTGCCGGGTGTGACCGACATACGCCGACATGGCGGGCAGATCACGATCACGGGTACCGGTGACGTTGTCTACTCGGTCGTCCTGGCTCTGGCGCAAAGAGAGGTGATCGCCCAGGATCTCCAGATCGAGCAGGCAAGCCTCGAGGATGCATACCTGACACTCACGGGTTCTCGTGAGGAGGTCGACTGATGTCGGCCATCACCAAGCTCACGAAGATGGAGACACGGCTCTTCTTGAGAGAGCCGATCAGTCTGTTCTTTGGGCTCATCTTTCCGGCGCTGCTTCTCTACGGGCTGGGCAGCCTGTTCCCTGGATTCACCGACCCGGCCACCGAGCTGAACGGTGCACGATTCATCGACGTCTACGCGCCGGTAGCCATCGGATTCGGGACGGCGATGCTCGGGCTCTCCTCGCTTCCACCGACCCTCGCGACCTACCGGCAGTTCGGGATTCTGCGCCGGCTCCGGACGACTCCGCTTCATCCCGCGAGACTCCTCGGAGCGCAGATGATCGTGCAGGGATCCGTTGCGGTCATCTCGGCCGTCGCGGTCGTCATCGTCGCTGCCGTCGTCTTCGAGGTTCCGCTGCCACAACGACCTCTATGGTTCGCGCTCTCGTTTCTCCTGACCGCCTTGTCGATGTTCGCGACCGGGCTCTTGATCGGATCGACCACCCGAACGAACCAGGCGGCGATCTCGATCGGCATGGCGACATGGTTTCCCATGCTGTTCTTCGCCGGGCTGTGGATTCCGCGAGCGATGATGTCGGGCACTCTTCAGAAGATCAGCGACTTCACCCCGCTCGGTGCGGGCACTCAGGCGATGTCCAACGCGTGGTTCGGCAGCACACCCACAGCGTTTGAGCTCGCCGTGCTGGTCGTCTACTCGGTGGTGGTGGGATTCATCACGGTACGAGCGTTCCGCTGGGAGTGATCTCGGGCTGGTGGAACTCACTCGACGGTTCCAGGTCGTCCGTCCGACCTCGGTATCCTGTGGCGCTCAGGGCCTGTGGGACTGCAGGAAAGCTATCCTGACCTGGGGCGATGCGCGCTCGTAGCCCGACCGGATGGGCGAGACTTGGAACGGAATCGACGGGGTCCAGACGGCTGATGCTTGAGAGGCGGCCGGACTGCTCGTTGTGGGTGCCGATCTGAGTTGTCAGCAGCCGCTCGGGCGACCGGTGAAGATCACTGTTCCGTTCCAACAGTCGTCTCCCGCCCTCAGGGCGAAGACATCCTGAGCAGAGCAGATCTTCTCATCTTCTAACCTCCGGCTGGACCAGACGGTGCGAGAAGTTGGGTCCACTCGCCGGTGTCGAGGTCGATGGTCCACACGTCGTCAGCGGTTACGACTTCGGACGACCAGCCGCCACCGATGCCGTTGATGAGGATCAGCCGCTGGTTGATCGGGTCGCCGACCATGGCGTCGAAACGTTCATGCCGGTCGGTTTGCGCGACTTCGGGTGTGTCGAAACAGGCCGTCCACGATTTGACGTTGGCGTCGAAGCCGCAAATATCGTGGGGGGTGTCCATGGTATTTGTTGTGGCGAAGACGGTGCCACCGGCTGCTCCGTAGGTCTCGTTTGGCCAGATTAAATCGACGACGGGAGTCTCGATCGGCAACACCGTCACGGCACCGGTCCGCGGATCCACGAGGATGGTCCCCACTTCACCGTCAACCGAACCAGCGACGATGAGTCGGTCGAGTCGTTCCGAGTAGCCGAGGAAGTCGAGCTGATCCTGGGCCTCGGGTTCCATGTTTAGGGGACCGAGTAGCGTCCATTCGTTGGTGTCGACGTCATAGGCCCAGAACTCCCAGTAGGTCGGGCTGGTCTCTGAGGTCCACCTGAGATTGGAGGTGATGATCAACCCCGTGACGGGGTCGTAGGTGCCGCCGAATGGGGTGATGTCGTCTGTGTTGAATCCGAGCCCGTCGTTGCTTGGCTG
>Ga0307420_1001234_pt1 | contig 11333 bp, 11 predicted proteins | sample SalMarWE160240MG_2_FD_202167 | JGI IMG/M metagenome (GOLD analysis project Ga0307420, IMG submission 202167) | Salt marsh sediment microbial communities from the Plum Island Ecosystem LTER, Massachusetts, United States - WE1602-40 | ecosystem: Environmental > Aquatic > Marine > Intertidal zone >... | reverse complement strand
TCCAGGAAGTAGAAGAACTCATCAAAGAGTCCTGCTTTGCCAAGCCCGTATACTTCGGAAATATCTTTTCCGTCAGCCAGGTCTTTGGCAATGCCTGCCTGATCTCTATGAGCGGTACACCAGGTCAGCTATTTTCTTGGATGCCCGTTTGATTAAATCCATGGAGCGGGATTTAGCATATGGAAAGTGGTCTGTCAAACGGCAATATAGACTAACATATTGTAATTACTATTAATACCAGCATTCCAATTTGCCTTATTTGGGCATTTTTTAGCTAAATACAAGGGGGGTGGATATATTTTTTACTGACGTGCAACCTGAGGCTTCTGATGGGTATCCAGGAAGTGCTTTGTGAAGGAAGTAAAAAAGTGAAAAAAATACAATCACTGCGATTTTTTTAATTTTTTTTGGCCAAAAGATGCCAATGATTTACACAGGGGTTTGTTTGCCCTCTGCCCTTCTAATACTTGTCCATCTTTGCTTCATGTTTGCACAAACCTCGGGGAGAAACATAGCCAGTCTTTGAGCGTTGAACGGTATTAATTGGCGACGATTGTTTTATCGAATATCCAGAGAGGCTATAGTAACTTGATTTTTAAAAAGGAAGGGAGTAAATTGTTTTGATAAGAGAATAGATTATTTAAGGTAATAAACAATGGAGATAGCAACCTATCCTGATCCTGTTTTAAAGAAAAAGTCGGAGTTAGTAGAAAATATTGATGGGGATATTCAAAATCTCATAGATAATATGAGCAAATTGATGTATCAGGCATCAGGTATAGGCCTGGCAGCAAACCAGGTTGGAGTAGAAAAAAGGGTTATTATCTTTGATATAAACTATAAAGAGAAAGGAAAAGATCTAACCGTATTAATTAATCCAAAAATTATTTTTGCAGAAGAAAAAATAGAATTTGAAGAGGGATGCCTCAGTGTGCCTGATTTTCAAGGAAATATTCCCCGAAAGAAATACATTCAGGTACAGGGTCTTGATAGGGATGGTAAACCTATTGATATTGAGGCAGAAGATCTGACTGCTATCTGTATCCAGCATGAACTTGACCACATTAATGGCACTCTGATACTTGATCATGTGAGCCATCTAAAGAGAAATATCTATAAGAGAAAAATAGAGAAGTTGATGAAACAGGCAAAGTAATGGGCAAAAAAATCTCTCAAGATTCATTCCCGTCAAGGCCAAGAATAATTTTTATGGGAACGCCTCACTTTGCTGTTCCTACATTACGGACCCTCATATATGAAAAATATGAGATTCTCTCTGTCGCCACCCAGCCGGACAGGCCAAAGGGGAGAGGCCATAAATTGACACCTTCACCGGTAAAGATGCTTGCCGAAGAGTATAACCTTACTATCCTTCAGCCAGAAAGATTAGATGATAGCTATTTAAATCCTCTTCTTGCCCTCAAGCCTGATCTTCTTATTGTTGTTGCCTTTGGACAGATAATTCCAGGCAAGATATTGAACTCAGCCAAATGGGGCGGGATAAACATTCATGCCTCTCTTTTACCACAATACAGGGGTTCTGCCCCGATTCAGTGGGCTGTTATTAATAATGAAAAGAACACAGGGCTGACAACCATGTGTATGGATGAAGGCCTTGATACTGGCCCGATCCTTATGCAGCAAGAGGTAGATATTTTAGAAGGAGAGACAGCAGGTATGCTACATGATAGGCTTTCTTCTCTGGCACCTGGATTACTTATTAAGACCCTGGGGGGGTTAGCTAATGGTTTGATTACAGAGAGAAAACAGGATAATTCTCTTGCTACCTATGCACCAAAGTTAACAAAGGAGCAAGGACTGATAAACTGGTCCTGGCCGGCTGAGCGGTTGTATGGATTGATTAGGGGTTTGGATCCCTGGCCCGGGGCCTTTACATATCATAATGAAAAGATGCTAAAATTGTTTGGTTGTTTCCTTACAGGTAATAGACAAACAGTTTCAGTGCCAGGCCAGATAAACGGCTTGACTGAAAGAGGACTTGAGATAGAAACAGGACAGGGAGCTATAATCGTTGAAGAAATTCAGGCCCCTGGAAAAAAGAGGCTGCCTGTTAAGGAATTTTACAGGGGAAGCACATTAAGCGTGGGAAGCATTTTAGGAAAATAGGTTTCATATGAGAAAAATAGCACCATCAATACTTTCTGCTGATTTTACCAAACTCGGCGAAGAGATAAAAGCAGTAGAAAAGGCAGGAGCAGATTACATACATATAGATGTTATGGATGGTCACTTTGTGCCAAACATCACAGTGGGCCCGATGATTGTAAAGGCAGCGAGGGGGGTAACCGATCTCCCGTTAGATGTTCACCTGATGATAGAAAATCCTGAGCGATACATTGATGATTTTGTTACAGCAGGAAGCGATTTAATCGCCGTTCATGTAGAGACAGTCACTCACCTGCATAGACTTTTAGGAGTTATAAGAGATGCGGGGATTAAGGCGGGAGCTGCCCTTAATCCAGCCACACCATTGAGTAGCATTGAACATGTGCTTAACAATCTTGATATGGTAGTTTTGATGACTGTTAATCCTGGTTTTGGTGGCCAGAGTTTTATCCCTGAGGTTCTACCAAAAATAAAGGAACTAAAGAAGATTATAGCCCAAAAGGGCTTAGACATAGATATAGAGGTAGATGGGGGGATCAACGTTGAAAATATAGCTCAGGTAGCCCAGGCTGGCGCCAATGTATTTGTGGCAGGCAATGCCGTATTTGGGAGCCAGGACTATGCTGCAACAATTGCTTTGATGAGGGAAAAGATCGAAGGTATAGTAAAGGTATAAGAAACAATGATCAGTTTTCCAAAAAAGATGAAGAAAGAGTAACGAGGGGAATACCATAAATAATAATTTGTTTTAGAATCAACGACTCATTTTCTAATTTGCCTACCCTATTCAAACCAAAAAGACAACCTATATGACAACCAAAATGACAACTACTTCTATGATAAGATATAGTGTGCCCCCCTCTTTTTTCCTTTTAGGGCAACAACTTCTAACTTTACCAGTTTTCCTATCTCTTTCAAAGCAGCCTGTCTGCTGATCTTAAACATCTTAGCAATATCGCCTGCTGTTATCTTACCATTCTGGTTTAAAAATTCCACAATACTCATTTGTCTTTCAGTTAGAACAATCTGTCCTCTTTCTGCCTTTCTCAATCTTTCACTGCTCAATCTAGCTACTCTCTCTTTAACTGCCTCGATACTTATACTCACCCCTTCAACAAAATATTCCAACCAGTTGGTTAAATCCAATGTCTCTTGATCAACACTTTGTAATGCTTTGTAATATGCCTGTCTATCAGAATCATAGTAATCATCAAGGCAAAAGAACTGTTTAGTGTCAAAGCCTCGCTGGTAAAGAGTCAGAGCTACCAAGACCCTCGCTGTTCTCCCATTGCCGTCAACAAAGGGGTGAATTCTGACAAATTCGTAGTGAAAAATCCCAGCTTCAATAACGGGATCAAGTTCTTTTGCTTCCTCTAAGTTTATCCATTCAATTAGATCTTTTATTAATCCTGGCACACCCTCATTTTTTGGTGGTCTGAAAAAGACCTCTCCAGTAAGTCTATTTGCAACTACAACATAGCGATTACGATAAAACCCACAATCATTTGGATTATCTAAGGTATCTTTTGTCACTATACGGTGGATATTTAAAACATCTTGCTCACATAGAGAACCACCTTTTATCAATTCCCCGATATTTTCCAGGATGTTTAGGTAATTCAAGACCTCCTGTTTATCCTTTCGGGTCACCATTACTTCTCTTCCTTGCGCTAAGTCGCTTACCTGTTCCAAGGACAGCCTGTTTCCCTCAATGCTCGTTGATGAATGGGCACTGTGAATTATTGCTTCCCGCCTTAAAGTAACTTCCCATCTGGGAATCAAAGGTGAATTAAGAATTACTTCTCTTGCAGCAGATATTTTAGTGAGCAACCGGACTATATTATTTGTGTATTTAAATTTAGGTCCAAACATCTTTAATTATACCTACCATATACAATTACATTGGATTTTTTGATAATCCATGTCCAATTTTTCCCACATCAGCTTTGTTTTTACATAGAGCTACATTTGCTTAATTATTTTTTTTGATAGATAAGAGATATTTTTTGTACATACTAAGATCCTTGGTTTGCCAATCTCCGTGCAATCTCAAAGGCAGCGGCCTAGCCCTTTTATCTTAAGGAATTTTTGTAGAGGTTGATTTGCCATTCCTTTAAATGAGCCGAAGTTTGCAAGAATTTCTTCAGCAATCTTTTCTGCAGGCTTGCCTTTGATGCCAGAGGAAATCAAAATGGCCAGGAGTTCAGTATCTGTTAGGCTTTCCGGCCCAAGCTCCCTGAGTTTACCCCCAGGGTGTTTCCACTTTTGAGATGATGATTCCATTTTTTAACCTCATAGTGTAATTTTCCTCTGTTTTTCTGAGAAAAAGGATCTAATCCTTGTAAGTCGTCTATGGAATTGCTGGTTTATTTATCCTTCCATCCCCATTAACATTTAATACTATACGTGTTAAAGGGCGTAGTATTTTACAGCTCTCGAAAGCAGTGTACCAAAAATCGATTGGAAAATGAAGTAGTTATAAACTTCATAGAGAGAATTGTGCATCGGCAAATACGGCTATCTGTCTCGTTCGGTCAGCAGGCGTAATATTTCAATTAACTCAATTTTATCTTTTTCCTCAAAATGGGCGTAAATTACCCTGATACCTGATTGGACTCCTTTACCTTTGAGGGAGCGACATGCGAACTTCTTGGCTTTGTAGATTTTAGGATCTTCAATCTTTGAACCCGGAACCTGAAAGACCCCCTTATTATCTATTTTTAGTTTATGATAGAGATTCAACTCATTTTTAATAAAGATTTCTAGATCATTTTCAAGTGTTTTAAATCTCTTGAGAAGCTTGTTTATATCTTTTTCAAATTCAGGAAGACGGGACACCTCATGAAATATCTTCATCGTATGCTCTTACCGAATAGGGAGGTGTTCTGTAAAAAGCAGACTCATATTCAATTGCTTCTCCATTCGCTGTTGTTAACCATGGGACATCGTTATGAGAATATCCACTTATCTGAGAGGCAGTCATATCAGAAAGCCTGTTTAAAACATCGTTAATTACTTCAATCTCATTCGCCTTTAAGTTAGAGAGGTCTGCTTTTCTCAAAGGTAAATATTTTGTTTGTGGATATTCAAAATACTTGCTTTCAACCTTCTCGATTTCCTCTTCCTTAATCATTTTGTCAGTTATCTTTTTGAATTCTATGGGAGTTGGTCCATAGCGATTTTTGATATAAGTGGCACCGATCAACTGCTCCTCATATTTTTCATAGAAATTGAAGTCAATAAAGTAGAGAAGCTTATAGATTACAGTCTCTCCAATATTCGGTTTTGAGCCAACCTTGTTAAGAATATAAAGAAAGGTCTCTTTGAATTTTTCTAAATTCTTTTGGGGAACATTGATTCTAATTTGAGACTTCTGCCCTTTGTTTTTTTTGTTTTCACTTAAAACAACCTTTGGTTCTTTTTTCAAATCTAGTAAACTCTCTACAGAAAGATTAAATATTTCAGATAGTTTTATCAATTCATCGGTAGATACTTTTCTTTCCTCATTCTCTATTTGAGATATAGTAGGACGCGCAACTCCTAATAGGTACGCAAGCCTTTGCTGGTTCATTCCCAATTGTTCTCTTAATTTCTTTATCCTATAACCAATCTTAATCATCATCTTCTCCTTATAAAATATCTTTGTGTAAAGGTAATTACTCAGGTTGTCTGGTTCACGGTTATTCGCTTTGCAATCTTATTCATATTTACGGGGGAGCATAGGTTCTATTTGGACTTTAGTAGAAGGCAGTGAAGTGTGCTTCAACAACAGGATAGACTCCGCATTCGTAACAGAATCTAAGCGTATTTTATCAGTTTAACTTCGAACTGTGAACGTCTGAACTTTTAACCTGAGTAGTTACGTGTAAAGAATATATATTATGTAAGATAATTTGTCAAGCTAATGTTACATTTTATTACATATAAGAGGCAACTCGGCTGAACCTGGGGCTTCGCTCCAATTGGAATATTGGCCTGCCCTCCCCGTACCGAGACCAAGACAGGATCGGGAGGCGCGGCTTGCCTGGAATATGTTGTTGTCAACATAATATCTCGGAAGTGGAGTCTGCGGAGCTCCGGGCCTGCAAGCCACGGCTGGGCCAGGGAATAATGGAATGATGGGGATAGAAATGAAAGGCATAAATTAGAATTAAATAAAAGACATTTGATTTCAATAAGTTATAGAATATTCGATAGGTATATTTATCAGAGACTGGGGTGGGAAGGAAAATTTTTGACGGTGTTTTGATAGTGTGCTATACACATAGGCAATGGAGGGATGTCCGAGTGGTTTAAGGAGGCGGTCTTGAAAACCGTTGTCTGCTTAAGGTGGACCGTGGGTTCGAATCCTACTCCCTCCGCCAGGGAATTTGACGCGATTGCGGAGAGATGGCCGAGTCGGCTGAAGGCGCTCGCCTGCTAAGCGAGTGTGGGGCGAAAGCTCTACCGAGGGTTCGAATCCCTCTCTCTCCGCCACAAGATATCATTATCTCATCTGTGATATTCATGTAATCTTTCTCCACCTTGTTCCATCTTTGGTGTCAATAATCTCAACTCCCAATTCCTTTAGTTCATTCCTTATCTTATCAGCCTTTGCCCAATCCTTTTTTTGCCGAGCATCGGTCCTTTCTTTTATTAAGTTCTCTATTTGTTTAGAAGCTTCTGGCTCTGCAAGATCCATGACCATAAGCACTGAGTTGAGCTTGGATAGAATAGCTTCAATCTTATTTAGATCAGATGGGTCTAAGCCTTTGGAATCCATTATACGATTGATATGATGCATAAATTCAAACAGCGCAGCCAGGGCAGGTGCAATATTAAGATCATCATCCATTGCCTGTATAAATGTATGTCTAAGATCATAGATCAATTGATCGATTTCGCTATTAACCAGGCTTTTTTGGCAGGAGCGGAGCTTATGCACGAATCTATCTAAACGGGAGACGGTATTTTTTGCTATAGCCAGCTTTGACCATGAAAAATCAATAGCTTTTCTGTAATGCATGTTGATAAGCCAGTATCTAATTTCTCTTCCAGTGTAACCTTTATTTAGTGCATCTCTAAGGGTGATAGTTTTTTCTTTTACCAATTCATTATGAATCCAGTGGTTAACTACTGGTTTACTAGTAAGGGATTCTAATATAGCGATATTGTTTTCGTGATGTGGAAAGATCATGTCGGTACTACCAGTATGAATATCATAGGTTTCGCCAAGATATTTCATGACCATAGCAGCACATTCTATGTGCCAGCTGGGTCGTACATTTCCCCACCTGGTGGAAAAGAATATCCCTCTTTTCAGTTCATTCAATGTTGATCTCTTAAGCAGGGTAAAGTCTCTTGGGTTATCTTTTTCGTAACTATCAAGGTCAACTGTTTTGCCGACCCTGATTTTGTTTAAATCTACCCTTGAAAGTTTACCATAGTCCCTAAAACGGGAGATATCGAAGTAAACAGAGCGTAATCTTTCATAGGCAAAACCTTTTTCTAAAAGTTTTTGAGTAATATCTATCATTTCTTCAACATGTCCGCTGGCCAAGGGGTAATTGGTTGCCCGTTTGATATTAAGACTGTCCATATCTTTAAGGAATTCCTGGTAATATCTCTGCGTGAACATAGTTATTTTTTCACCCGCAGCCCCTGCTCCCTGAATAGTTCTATCATCCAGGTCAGTAATGTTTATTATATGTGTTACAGCAAAGCCCTTAAACTCAAGGTAACGTCTCATGAGGTCAGCGACGACATATCTTCTGCAATTAGCAAGATCTATTAATTTTGATACTGTGGGTCCGCAGGAATAGATCGAGACCTCGTTTTCTTTTATGGGGATGAAGACATCTTTTTGCCTACTTAATGTATTATAGAATTTGATGTCAGTCTTTTTTTTGTCCATAAATAGATTGGTACTCAGGTATCGTTCACCGCCATCCGGAAAGATAACTACAAGAACGCCCTCTTTTATCTCTTGTGCTACCCTTAGAGCAGCGGCCATAGCTGCCCCCGAACTCATACCCACAAAGATGCCTTTTTCTTTGGCAAGCTGCCGTGTCATCTGGAAGGCATCCTCATCTTCGATATGGACAATACGATCAAGAAGATTTTTATCAAATATCTCTGGGCGATATGATTCCTTCATATTTTTCATTCCCTGGATATTATGGCCCAGATAGGGCTCAACTCCGATTATCTCGATTCTTGGATTATATTCCTTCAATCTCCTTGAAAGTCCCATTACGGTACCTGTAGTGCCCATAGCGGCTAATACCATGGTAACTTTTCCACCAGTTTGTTGCCAAATTTCAACAGCAGTTCCATTGTAATGGGATTTCCAGTTGCTTTCATTATTAAATTGGTCTGCCAGCCAGTATTTGTCGGAGTTTTCTCTAACCAGATTATATGCCTCTTCAATAGCGCCATCGGTGCCTAAATGGGATGATGTATACCTAAGATCTGCACCCAATGCCTTCAGTATCTTTCTCCTTTCCTCGCTAACTGAATCGGACATGGTGAGCACAAGGCGGTAACCTTTAATAGCAGCAACAAGGGCGAGGCCTATTCCTGTATTACCACTTGTTGCCTCTACAATTATTTTATCCTTGGTTAATTGACCATTTCTCTCTGCCTCTTCTATCATGGAGAGGGCTACCCTATCTTTAATCGATCCCCCGGGATTGAAGCATTCAAGCTTTGCAAATACCTTGACCCTATCGTTTTTGTTAAGATGCTTTATGGGGACGATAGGTGTATTTCCAATCGTATCTAAAATGTTATTATATTTCTTGGTCACTATTTTTTGGCCTAAAAGTGGATTGTTATTGAGTGTCTTTAATATAAAAGCTGTATTATAGCAATAAAATAAAGGCTTTAACGACCAAAGGGGCAGACTTTGATGCAGATCCCGCAAATTGGGGCACCCACATTGGGAAGGGTTGAAAATTCATCAACAAGTTTCTCTACACAACGTGAAAAATAAAGCGCCTCATCTCTGTTTTTGTAATTATCTTTTGTGCCAACACCCTTAATTGCTCCTGCTGGACAGGCATCCCTGCATAGGGTGCATTCTCCACAGAGATTTTTTATAGGACTATCTACATTTAGAGGGGCATCAGTAAGGACGGTGGCGAGTCTGATGCGGGGACCATAATCGGGGTTCACCAGAAGCAGGCTTTTTCCTTGCCATCCCAGCCCGGCCATCCGGCCCACAGCTTTGTGTGTAATAGCACCATACCAGTTTTCTCTATCCAAAACCTGAGATGCAGGAATAGGGAGACCGTTAAACCCATCTCGTTGAATGATATTAGTAGTGTGAAAGGCAATATCGTCAAGAATCCTGTTGGCAGTCTGGTAAATAGAAAAGTAAAGAGGTGTAGGCTGATCAATTATCTGTTCGAATGCAGCACTAGGAAGCCTTAGAGCAATAGAAATAGCCCTAGGAAAGGAATCTAATAGATTTGGCGGGTCTAATCTAAGCCTTTTTAAAGGCTCGGTATCTGCCACACCAACAAGATTTGCACCTAATTTTATGATATTAGTTTTTATTTTTTCGGTGTAGTCATGTTTCTTATTGTCTTTTCTCATTTTCAACAACCTCTATCTATACGGTTTCAATGATTGTAAGTATTCAGGTTCAAAGTTCAAAGGTTCACGGTTTAAGGTTAAAAAGCGGCATATTGCCGAAGGTTTCGATTCCGAGACGAATGCGGAGTTCATCCGATTCTTGTGATAGGCCGATCTTGCAAGGAAGTCCAGACCCGCACACCGTTGCTCTCGGTAATGTGGAGCGAACTCTATGTCGCCATGGATCAAGAGTGTATAGTGGCCAGCACAAAGGAGCTAACCCTAAACCTTGAACGGTGAACCTGACAACCTGGGTAGTTACCAATAATGTAACATTATCTATGGAGTTTTCCCCTCCAACTACAGCCTGTGCCATCTCTTTAGTCTTGCCTGTTTGAGAATGATATACAATTAAAATATTACTCACATAAAATAATCCTTTCAGATTCTTTGACTATGGAGCACACAATAACCGTTAAAGCTCCTTACTCAAAGATCTCTTTAAACACTTCCTGATATTTTTTATACACGTCACCACCAAAACAGACAAAGATAACTTTGTTAATGGATTGGTTGTGTTGAAGGAAGAATTTAGTTTCTCTTAAGGCAATATTTACTGCTCTTTTCAGGGGAAATCGGTAGGCACCGGTACTTATGGATGGAAAAGCAAGCGTTACTGCACCTATATCTAATGCTGCTTTATAGGAATGTATATAGCAGTTGGCCAGCAACTCATCCTCATCTCCATACCCACCGGACCAGATTGGACCGACCGTATGGATAACCCATCTGGCAGGCAACCGATACCCCTTTGTTACGCGGGCCTCACCAGTTGGGCACCCACCTATCGTTTTCGTTTCAGCAAGGAGTTCCGGGCCAGCTGCCCTGTGTATCGCCCCATCAACACCTCCACCACCTAAAAGCGAAGCATTAGCAGCATTTACAATGGCGTCTACCTCCATCTTTGTAATATCCCCTTCAACAATCTTTATTCTATCCTTTAAATCTTTTTCCATCTATTTCCTCCAGTATTAAGATTTTTTAGATAAAAATATTTTAAGGCCCTCTTGAAGTCAAGAGGAAGAAGAAAGATCTTTTATTAGATTGTAATGGAAGACAGATTCGATTAAAATAAAATTATGTTAACTATTGGCACATTACATATAAAAAACTGGCTTATAATGGCCCCCATGTCAGGAAAAACAAACCTCCCATTTCGCCTTATTATTAAAAAAATGGGAGCTGGTCTTGTTATTACAGAGATGATCAGTTCTGTTGGTCTTTCCAGGGGGCAGGCAAAAACCCACGCCTATCTTGAAAGTCATCCTTCTGAAAGGCCTGTTGGTGCTCAGCTGTTTGGATCTGAGCCGGATACAATGGCCCTATCGGCGCAGATGGTTGGGGAAAGAGGGCTGGATATTGTTGATATTAATATGGGGTGTCCAGTAAAAAAAGTTATTAAGACAGGATCAGGAGCAGCTCTTATGCGGGATCCAAAAAGAGTGGCTAAGATTCTCGCTGCTGTGCGAAAAAGAAGCCCTCTTCCATTGACGGTAAAGATTAGGGCTGGCTGGTCACCAGAAGAGGCGAATGCCCTTGAGATTGCGAGTATAATTGAAGACAGTGGAGCTGATGGGATTACCATTCAT
>Ga0307420_1001233_pt1 | contig 11342 bp, 8 predicted proteins | sample SalMarWE160240MG_2_FD_202167 | JGI IMG/M metagenome (GOLD analysis project Ga0307420, IMG submission 202167) | Salt marsh sediment microbial communities from the Plum Island Ecosystem LTER, Massachusetts, United States - WE1602-40 | ecosystem: Environmental > Aquatic > Marine > Intertidal zone >... | reverse complement strand
CTTCTGTTGAAATTTTCTTATCTTTAACTCGACTCACGAATTCGGATGTCTCTTTTAAACCTTTATACATTTTCCAGTTACCACCGATAAGCAATTTTCTCATCAAAACCTCCTCTACATTACCTAGACATTACCTTGAAAGCAGGTAATTCTTTGCCTGAAACAAACTCGAGCGATGCGCCGCCCCCTGTAGAAAGATGGCTTACGGAAATATCCGAATCCTCAAAAACCTTATCGGTATCTCCGCCTCCGACTACAGTAAAGCCCCCCCTGTTAGTTAAATTACCAATCTCTCGCGCGATTTCCCACGTTGCCTTATCGAACGGAGGAACCTCAAAAACTCCCAGAGGACCATTCCAAAACAAGGTCTTCGAGTTTCTAATTATCTCTTTATATTTTGCAATTGTTTCGGGCCCAACATCTACACCCATTTTTCCTTCGGGTATATTGGAAGAAGGAACAACGTCCCACTCGTCGGAACTCTCGATTTTCTCAGTATGTTCAATAGCTACAACATCAACCGGTATATGAAGATTCTTACCCTGTAGATCGATTTCAGAAATAGCCTCTTTGATTTTATCAAACAAACTCTCTTCAATAATAGACTCACCCACATTCCCGCCTTTTACCTTAATAAAGCTAAAAGACATAGCTCCGCCAATCAATATATCATCCGCGATTGGAGCAAGACCTTTTATTACAGGTATCTTAGTCTTCAACTTTAATCCACCGAGAACAACCGTAAAAGGTAGTTCGGGATTATCCAAAAGCTTTGAAAGCTGCTCGATTTCTTTCATCATTAAAAATCCAACACCTTTCTCTTCAATTAGTTCCGCGATACCGTAGGTTGAAGCGTGAGCTCTATGCGCGGTAGCAAACGCGTCATTTATATATACATCGCCAAGATTCGAAAGAAGTCGAGACAATTCCACGCTATTTTCTTCTTCTCCGGGATAAAATCTGGTGTTTTCTAAAAGGAATAAATCTCCGGGTCTCATAGCTGCTACTTTCTCTTCGACCTCCGCTCCCACAGTCTGCCCTGTAAATCCAACTTCTTTCCCTAAGATTTCCGATAATCTCTCCGCAACAGGACGCAGCGAAAATTTCTCGACAACTTCTCCGCCGGGTCTACCCAGATGTGACATCATTATAACTGCCGCGCCATTCTCTATCAAATAACGGATGGTGGGAAGACTTGCCTTAATCCTATTATCATCCTCGATCTTTCCATTTGAAAGAGGAACATTAAAATCAAAACGGCAAAGAACCTTCCTATCCTTAACGTTCAGATCTTTGATGAAAGGAATTCTCTTCATAGAGATTTTCCCATCATAATAGCAACGTCTATCATTCTCATAGAAAAGCCCCATTCATTATCATACCAGGAAAGTACTTTAATGAGTGTTCCGCCAATAACCTTGGTAAATCCCGGATCAAAAATAGAAGAATGAGAATTTCCTATAATATCCATAGATACAATTTGATCCTTCGCGTATTCAAGAACTCCCTTAAGCTCACCATCAGCGTATTTTTTGAAAGCAGCGTTCACTGAATCAACAGTAGCTTCTTTATTTATCTTACAAACAAAATCGACAACAGCTCCATCCGGCACGGGCGCTCGCAACGCAATCGCGTCCAATTTACCCTTTAACTCAGGAAAAACTTTCGTGGTAGCAATCGCGGCTCCTGTCGTTGTCGGAATAATAGAAAGCGCTGCCGCTCTTCCTCTTCTCCAGTCTTTTGCGGGAAGATCGAGAACTTTTTGGGAAGAAGTATAAGAATGAGCTGTAGTCATAAGACCCTGTTCAATGCCAAATGTTTCATTAATAACTTTCACCACCGGAGCAAAACAATTTGTGGTACACGACGCATTCGATACTATATCATGTTTCGACGCGTCATATTGATCATGGTTAACCCCATAAACAATTGTAAAACCTGCATTATCTCCCTTAAACGGCGCGGAGACTATTACTTTTTTGGCTCCCGCCTTTAAATGTTTAGCTGCCAAATCTTTTTTTACGAAAAGACCCGTAGCTTCAAAAACTATATCTGCACCAAGACTTCCCCAGGGAAGTTCTTCAGGCTCTCTTATTTGGGTAAAAGGAACTTTTTTCCCATCGATAACAAGAGCATTACCATCTACTTTAACATCGCCTTCAAATCTTCTATGAACAGAATCATACTTGAAAAGATAGGCAAGATTGTTGAGATCAGCGATATCATTTATGCCGACTATCTCTATATCATTTCTTTTAATAACTTCTCTTAAAACACATCTCCCTATTCTACCAAAACCGTTTACACCAACTCGAACTGCCATTTAAAAAGCCTCCTTTTTAAAAGATTTTTACATTTTAACACTAAAACCTAAACCAAACGCTAAATTATCCCATATACCGGAATCACTATGAACATCAAAAAATACTTCTTCGTCTTCATCCTCTAATATACCACCAATAATCGACGAAGCGATATGAGATATATCGTATTTAATCGGTAAATAAAATTTCAAATAATCTCTTTCGTAACTTAAAGACAATCCCAATGTAGCAGACGGAATAAAAATAGTACCGTCCACCTCATAACCGGTAAGAAGAATAACATCCGCGGCAAGACCTAACCGGGCATCGATAACAGGAGCGGGTAAAGGAGTATATGTATATAACCCCACCTTACTCAAAGAATAATCCGCGGGGAAAGAAAGTTTACCGCTAATGCCCAGGTTTATGGGTTCGAGTATAAACCCAAAATTAAAACTGGATCCCGCGACCGACAATCCTTCATCATCGAATTCCGATTCTCCGTCGCGAATCATACTGTCTATTACAATAATAGCTCTTCCTGTAATAAGTGAATCCTGAACAATAGTAAGATTGCTTGAGTCAACACTAACAAAACTATCAGGCAAGTCGGAAACAGAAGAAAAATCCCAACTGTAACTACCCGCCAGATCGTATGTCGCGCCAAAATCAAAACCAAATGAAAGTTTCAAAAAATCTTCATCCAGAAGCATACCGAGTGAAAAAACCGGATGCATCGCCGACAAACCGGAAGAAGAAATATCCGCGTTCACTAAATCCTCATAAAAATCCAACGTGGCTGAAAAATCTTCGATTATCCACTCATCTCCATTACCGTCTATAACGGTAGTATCGTTTACTTCCATAACCAGACTATCGATACGGGCCGAGAAACTTCCCTCTCCCGAAATTTTGCAGTTTTGAAATTTAAGACCCGTTCCGAATGAGAGAGGTCCGATACCGATTCCGCCTCCGAGAAAAATCGGATAATCCGAATATTCTATTCTTAAAGGAACCGGATTATCTAAAGTTACCGCCCCTTTAAATAATGGATTTACTCTAAGCGTATCATCTCCGGAAATTTCGGAAAAATCATCACTGGTAAACTCAAAAGCTTCATCCGCATCGATATCACCGTAAACATTACCGCTTAGACTTGCTTCAACACCTAATTTATAACCAGACCCGTAAGAAATACCGAAACCGAACATTCCAAATCTTTTCGCGAAACCGATATAATTCATTCCGTCTGAAGCGCTATATTGTCCGTATACCCGGCTACCCGGATTTATAAAAACACTATCAGTTACAGTACCATTATCCTCTTCGACTTCAAAAGAAAAAGTATCTATATCCGTGCTACTTACCCCCGCCAGGGAAACAGCTGTTAAAAACTGAACATCGGTTATCTTACCAAGAGAAGCAGGATTCAATTCTGCTCCTATAATTCCAACTCCGCCGGCAGGATTAAAAAACCCTTTCTCAACAAAGAACAGGTCCATCTCATGTGAACTTCTATATATTTTTATATAATTTTCGCCATCTACGTGTACAGATGAAAAAAGCAAAAAAGATAAAAATAACATAAACCCTCCTTAATATTACGGGTATGCCCTTCCCAGCGTTCTTGGAAAAGGTATAGTTTGCCGTATATGGCTAATTCCACAAACCCAGGCAATAGTTCGTTCAACCCCAAGACCAAAACCGGCATGAGGCACAGAACCATATTTTCTTAAATCGATATACCACTTAAAAGCGTCCTCCGGTAATCCTCTTTCCTTGATTTCCTTATTCAATTTACTCTCTTCGAATTCTCTTTCTCCGCCTCCTACAATCTCACCATAACCTTCAGGGGCAAGAATGTCGAAGGAAAGAGTAGCACCTTCGTTTTCGGGTTCTTTCCTCATATAAAAAGCCTTAATCTCTCTGGGAAAATGAGTTACAACAAGCGGAGAACCGTAACTATTTCCAAGAACAGTTTCCTGAGGGGCACCAAAATCATCCCCAAGATTCATCGATTCACCTAACTCGTTTACCTTTTTTACAGCATCTTCATATCTTATTCTGGGGTAAGGAAGTTTAACTGCCTCGAGAGGAGACAGATCTCTTTCCAGAACCTCCAATTCCCTCTTTCTATTATCTAAAACTCTCCCGATTATATAACCGATCATTCCGCTCGCGAGTTCTATAGAATCATCCAGATGAGCAAAAGCCATCTCCGGTTCTACCTGCCAGAATTCAGTCAAATGACGACGGGTTTTCGATTTTTCAGCCCTGAACGCGGGTCCAAAACAATAAACCTTACCAAAAGCGGCGGCAGTCGCCTCACAATAAAGCTGTCCGCTCTGAGAAAGGTAAGCCGGCTCGCCAAAATAATCGACTTCAAAAAGTGTAGTAGTACCTTCACACGCGGAAGGAGTAAAAATGGGCGCGTCAAACCTGAGAAAACCTTTTTCCCATAAATAATCTTCAATAGATTTTATCACTTCCGCTCTTATACGTAAAATAGCCCACTGCTTACTCGAACGAATCCAGAGATGCCTGTTACCAAGTAAAAAATCGGTACCATGAGACTTAGGAGTAATAGGATAATCTTTACTATCTCCCACAACCTCGACCGAACCTATAGTAAGTTCGTATCCAATTGGTGCCCGGCTATCTTCTCTCACCTTTCCCCTAACGATTACAGAACTTTCCTGGTTCAACTCCTCCAATACAGAAAAACTTTCAGGTTCTGTGTCGTCCTCGGTAGCAACACCCTGAATTATTCCCGTGCCGTCTCTCACCATCAGAAACCGAATCTTTCCGCTGGATCTCTTATTGTAAACCCATCCCCGAATTTCTACCTCTTCATTCACGAAATCCGAGACGTTTTCTATATAAGTATGTCCCATGTTTTTATTATCACTCCCATAAAAAAACAACCCCTCTCTTTCCACTCTTTGTGCTTCAACTAAAGTGGTTTAAAAAGAGTGCTGTTTTTATTGCTTTTTTTACATCTCTGCTTTACTTTCAAAGCTATATTATACTAAAATCGGGAAAAGTCAACACCTCACCCCCACCCGATTTCCCACAAAAAGAACCAATCTATTTAACCACAAAACACACTAAGTACACTAAATTCCTAATATTGTTTTTTTAAACTAAAACCTGATACCTGATGTTCACACAGAGGCACGGAGATTTCATCGTTAGGAGGTTAGAACGTTAGGTGGTTTGAAAAAATCCGAACCAACGACCTAAAGACCCAACGAACCAACAACTCACCCCCATACTTGACAGAGCCACGAATTTACAGTATAAATAAATGTTATGAAATTAGGATTCGGTCTTTACTATCACCAATTAACAGATGAGAACTTTCGTTTTGCCAGGCAGTGCGGAGCGACTCATCTTACCGTTCATCTCGTAGACTACTTCCACGGAAATAAAGAAAAAGATAATCAGCCCGTAGGCAATAAACAGGGTTGGGGAATCGCGGGACACACCTTAAAACAGTGGGAGTTAGACTCTCTTATCGCGCTTAAAAAAAGAGTCAAAAAACATGGTCTTAAACTGTTCGCGATCGAGAATTTCGACCCTGCCCAGTGGTACGACGTTCTCCTGGCGGGACCCAAAAGAGAAGAACAGTTAGAAGAATTAAAAAAAATAATCCGAAATGTCGGCGAGACGGGTATCAGCACGATAGGATACAACTTCAGTATCGCGGGTGTTTACGGTCGAACAGAAAGCAAAGCCGCGCGCGGCAACGCGGATTCAGTCGGAGTTCATAAAAACAAAGAACACGACATTCCTATTCCGAAAGGAACTATATGGAATATGATATACGATAGAGACGCGGAACAGGGTAATTTAGAAAATTTTTCTCATGATGAATTATGGAAGCGATTAAAAGTTTTTCTGGACGCGGTTATTCCTGTAGCCAAAGCAAGCGGCGTAACTTTAGCCGCTCACCCGGATGACCCCCCATTTGAAACTTTAAGGCAAACACCACGCCTCGTCTACGAGCCGCACATGTTCAAACGCCTTTTAGGATTACATCCCAGTCCAAACAATAAACTCGAATTCTGTATCGGTACTATCGCGGAAATGACCGAAGGAAATATTTACAAAATCACCGACGAATATTCCTCCATCGATTCGATAGCGTACGTGCACTGCCGAAATGTACGCGGCAAAATACCTTCTTACGAGGAAGTTTTTATAGACGAAGGGGATATCGATATAATACGGATCCTTAAAATTCTTAAAGATAATAATTTCAAAGGTGTGATTATACCCGACCACGCCCCGCTTATGAGCTGTCCTGCTCCCTGGCACGCGGGTATGGCTTACACTATGGGATACCTGCAAGCAGCCCTTAAAGCCATAAGTCAACTCTAAAACTATCTCTCATTAACCAACAACTAATCACCCTGGCGGTTAACGGATTCGTTGGGTTTATACTGTTCTCCTATATCGCATAAATATTTTTCCGATTTCGTTAAGCACAAGAGGAACCAAACCCAATAAAACAACACTAATCCAGCCGCTCAGATCGAGCATCTGCAATTTAAACGCATCCCGCATCACAGGAATTCCAATTATCATTAATTGCATCGACAATCCAAGTACGATAGTTCCAATCAGATATTTATTTGAAAAAACACCGATCTGAAAAACAGACTTTATACTATTTCGAAAAGCTACGGAATAAAACAGCTGACATGAAATTATTGTCATAAAAGCCATTGTTCTCGCGTAAATTAAAATATTTTCCGGAGTGGAATCATCAAAGGGGCTATATCCGTGTTCATAGTATCCATACCAGAAGGCAAAAATCGTTAATATACCGATTAACATACCTCCGGTTAAAGTACGCATTCCAGCGCCACGCGCGAAAAAACTTTCTTTTGGATCTCGAGGCTTTTCCTTCATTACATCGGGATCCCCGGGATCCATACCAAGCGCTATAGCGGGAAATGAATCTGTCAGAAGATTAATCCATAAAAGCTGGGTCGCGATTAATGGTGCCGGAAATCCTATAAGAATTGAAAAAAACATCGAGACCACTTCTCCCAGATTACATGTAAGTAGAAATAGTATCGATTTCTTAATATTATTGTATATATTCCTGCCATGCTCGATCGCGGAAACAATTGTAGCAAAATTATCATCTGTAAGGATCATATCAGAAGCACTTTTAGCAACATCGGTGCCTGTAATCCCCATCGCCACTCCTATATCGGCGGTATTTAAAGAAGGTGCGTCGTTAACCCCATCACCTGTCATAGATACAATATTTCCCTTGGATTTAAGCGCTCGAACTATTCTTACTTTATGCTGCGGGGAAACACGCGCGAACACCCGGTAGTCATTAATCCTATTTGCCAATTCTTCATCCGAATAGTTATCGATTTCTTCTCCGATAATTACCTGATCTTTCGCCTCAGCAATATCGAGTGCCTTCGCGATAGCAAAGGCTGTATTTTTATGATCGCCTGTAATCATTACAGTAGTAACGCCCGCCCCTTTCGCTTTCTGAATAGAAAGCTTAACTTCATTTCTCGGAGGATCTATCATTCCGACAAGTCCCAATAAAATTAAATCTTTTTCCATTTCGGAAGGATCGACAACGGAAACCACAGGTTTATAAGCTGCTGCCAGTGTACGAAGTGCACCGGCAGACATATTTTTTGCGGCAGCGGAGTATTGTTTCTTATGTTTTTCTGTAATAGGGATTACTTTCCCATTTTCATAAGATTTTCAATCGCGCCTTTTGTATAAACGTTTAACTTACCATTTTCTTCACAGAGTGTGGACATTAGTTTCCGGTTAGAGTCAAAAGCCAATTCTTCTACACGTTTATTCCTTTTATCTAAGTTTTGCCGATCCATACCAAGATCATCTCCAAAGGCAAGCAGCGCGATTTCCGTGGGATCGCCTGTTCCTTCACCATCCCTGTAAGTCGCATCAGAACAAAGTATCATCGCCTTCGCAAATAATTTTGCGGTTTCTGTCACATTCTTTCCGTTATTTCGCTTAATAGAAACTTCACCATCACTCGCATTAAAGTATTTTGTAACTGTCATTTTGTTTTGAGTAAGTGTCCCTGTTTTATCCGAACAAACGACATTAACAGAACCAAGGGTTTCTACAGCCGGCAATCTTTTAACGATAGCATTTCTTTTTGACATACTGGTTACACCGATAGAAAGAACCACGGCGACGATAGCCACAAGTCCTTCCGGAATCGATGCCACCGCCAGAGAAACAGACATTAAAAACATTTCAGACCAATTTCTTCCTTGAAGTAAAGCAATTATAAAAATTAAAACGCAGATGCCCACCGCAAGTTTGCCCAGTGTTTTTCCAAGTTCTCCAAGCCTTATTTCGAGAGGAGTCGGCGGTTCTTCAGTCTCTATAACCTCCGCTATTTTCCCAACCTCGGTTTCCATTCCGGTACGAACAACTACCCCAACACCTCTTCCATAAGTAACAAGTGTCGACATAAAAGCCGAGTTCGACCTGTCTCCTAAAGGTGTTTGAGGATTATCCAGTATAAATTCCGCGTCCTTATTTGAAGGAATAGACTCACCTGTCAATGCGGATTCCTCGATTTTTAGATTTACAGACTCGATTAAACGGAGATCTGCGGCGATAAATCTTCCCGCGTCGAGAATAAGAATATCACCCGGAACAATTTTTTCAGAATCGATTTCTTTTACTTCTCCGTTTCTCTTAACAAGAGCTTTAGGAGATGCCATTTCCCGAAGCGCTTCGATTGCCTTCCCTGCTTTTACTTGTTGAGTAACACCGAGAACGGCATTAATAATAATTACAAGAAGAATAATTGTCGTATCGACATACTCTCCCATAAAAAGAGTAATTATCGACGCGCCAAACAATACATAGATAAGAGCATCCTTAAGCTGCTCCATAAATAATTGCGGAATTGTTTTTTTCTTTTTCTCCTGGAGTTTGTTCGGACCGTATTTTTCTAGCCGCATCACCGCTTCTTCTTCGGAAAGGCCGATTGTCGGATCGACGTTAAGCGTTTTGAGCATTTCTTCCTTAGTCTTCAAAAACCACATACTAAAGCACTTTAATTCTTTTACATATAAATGTCAAGGAATTTTGAATCAGAATCCAGGAGTCAGAAGTCCGAAGACAGAATCCCAACAAATCAGTCTAATGTTTTTGTCCGATCCCAAAAAACACCTGCAGACAAAATGCTATTTTTCATGATTACAAATGATAACGCTGCCTTTAAAAGCTATAAACAATAGATAGACCGCATCTGTCATTAACAGGATTTACCTCGGGAACCAATCTTAAACTATTTCCCTCCAGTAAAGATTCATTATATTTTCCGACCGAAGAAGGAGTGGTACATATGTCGTATATCCCATGAACATAACCCAAAAGACCACCTAACAAAATCGCAAACCCTACTGCGAGACCTTCTTTCTTTGACTCATGCCTAATAACTCAAGATTCGAAACTCAAGAATGTTTATGGTGTCTTCCTGACAATTTAATGAAACCGATACCGGATTCGCAAGGTCTTACCTGTAAAGGAGGAAAAAATGAAAAACTTAGCAAATAAAATATTCTTGGTCACAATATTACTTTTTGTTCCAATGTTTGCAGAGGGAAAGAGCTTTATCCAGGAAATTAAAGAAAAAATTACAAAGGAGAAAGCAAAAGTAGAAGAGAAAAACAAAGAAACAGAAAAAGATACTTACACACAGAAAAACAATGATACGAAAAAAGAACCTCCTGAAGAAAAAAGTCGTATTGAAAAAATCAAAGAGACAATTGTAAAGGAAAAGAAAAAAATAGAAGATAAGACCGAAGAAAAAAAGAAAAAGAAAGTAAAAGAAAAGAAAAACAAAAAAGATAAGTATAATAAAGATTATTACTATGGCCATAAAAATAAAAAGGGAAATGACTATGTTCATGATTATAACAAAAGACCCTATAAGAAAAAATCTAAAGATATCTATTACCGGAATAATAGTCCACATTACTTTATTTACGAAGATATTTATTATGATGATTACACTGGCTACACAACCGATGTAATACATGACGATTACACTTATATAGATGAATCAGAGTTAATTTCTCCCAACCCGTTACACGAGTATAAACATCCAAGAAAAATCGCATTCCTCACTTCTTCAGTCGAAGCCGCCTATCTCGGTAAGGATATCAGGGACACTTACGGAATTACGGCAAAAATGTCGGCTAATCTTTATTCCTTACATTTTAATTGTTTCTATCAGAACATTTTTTCAAGTGAGGAGAAATTAAGGCTTTACTCTATAAACGGAGGGTTTTCTTTTGCTACTCAGAGCTTTATTTTAACGCCTTTCATAGGAGCTTTTTATATCGAACCTCTCGAGGAAGCTCGATTCTCTTATGGAGCTAATTTACAGGTTTTCCTTCCTACTAATTACATTTTGGATTTATATACCTTAAATTCATCATACGGTTCGCTTAATTTTCATAATTTTTCCGCTTCTTTAAACTACGCACTTTACAGATTTAATTTTGGTCTGGGTTATACCTACAATAGTTACGCGGGCGTCAACTTTTCGGGGCCGTTTGCCAAGTTTTCCTTCTGGCTGTAGAGCAATAAATAGGGAGAAGATAGTAGTTGGAAGTTAGTAGTTAGAATAAAAAAACTCTGTGTTCTCTGCGAGTAATTGAGTCGTGCGTCGTGAGTCAATCGATAGGATTTAGGATATGGGATTTGGTATTTAGTTAAAACAAAAACCCACACCTCCCGTTTTTTTAACAACAAATAGCACAAATTACACAAATAAATTAATTTTGTTTTTTTAATATTCGTGTTATTCGTGTGATTTGTTGTTCCTCTTAGTTTTGAGGTTGTGTATTGGGTTTAGTTTTGACTAATGACTAAAAACCCGTGATTCATGACTCGGTGCTTTGCACCACTCTTGACTAATACTAAATAATCTCTATAATATTAATAGAAAAGGAGGTATTATATGTTATGTAAGAATATTGAAAAAGCTTTGATAATTGTAAT
>Ga0307420_1001232_pt1 | contig 11354 bp, 10 predicted proteins | sample SalMarWE160240MG_2_FD_202167 | JGI IMG/M metagenome (GOLD analysis project Ga0307420, IMG submission 202167) | Salt marsh sediment microbial communities from the Plum Island Ecosystem LTER, Massachusetts, United States - WE1602-40 | ecosystem: Environmental > Aquatic > Marine > Intertidal zone >... | reverse complement strand
TTTCTGATTTCCTTTGCTGATAAAGAGGAAGATTTAAGGTGGGAAAAGGAATTAAAAGAATTTTGTTGGGGGGTAAAAACCTTTTTAGCGCCACTAATTACCACTTCTCATAAGAGACTTTTCCTAAAGGCCTTATGGGGTTTTTTTAATCCCAGACCTTTTCGTCTACAAAAATATTTTTTAAAGGAAACAGTAGAATTTATTAAGGATTTAACCCGAAGGGAAAAATTTGAAGCCGTTCATTTTGATCACGAAACTTCGATTCAGTACTTACCTTATATTTACCAAGCTCAACAAAAGTTGAAAATTTATGATGAACACAATATTTCTTCAGAAGGCTTATTTGGCTATGCAAGATACGAAAAAAATCCTCTTGAAAAGGTTGCTTACCTGCTCGAAGCCTTAAAGTTTAGCTACTATGAAAGAAGAATTTTATCTTTCTTTGATAAAATTTTAACGATAAGTAGATCTGATAAGAAAGCTTTAATTAAAAGAGGAGCTAGTCCTTCCAGGGTTAAATTTTTACCGGTCCCTTTTAAGACCGAAAATCTTTTCTATTTTGGTTCAAAAACAATTTTTTTTCTTGGTCTTTTATCTTGGTGGCCCAATCAAGATGCTATCTTATGGTTTTATAAAAAAGTTTATCCCTTGGTTAAAAAAGAAATTCCTGAAGTTAAATTGGTAGTTGCCGGAGCTCATCCGCCAAAAGAGATTCTTAAGATTAACCAAGAAGATAGTTCTGTTGAGGTAAAAGGTTATGTTCAAGGCAAAAAACCTTTTTTAAAGCAGGCCGGTGTTTTTGTTGTTCCCATTCGAGCCGGAGCCGGGGTGAGAATCAAGATCCTTGATGCTCTTGCTTTTGGCTTGCCGGTAGTTTCAACGAAAATGGCTGGTTGGGGGATTAACCTGGAAAACGGAAAGAATATTCTTTTATCTGATAATGAGAGAGAAATGGCTCAGTCAGTTATTAAAATCTTAAAAAACAAAAAATTAGCCACTCAGATTGCTTCTAATGGTTTTTCTTTTATTAAAGAGAACTATAGTTTGAAAAAAGCAGAGGAAGTTCTCAATTGGGCCTATCGAAAAAGTAAGAGAAATTAAAAAATCTCTTTTTTAATTAACCTCAAGATAAGGACAACAACCTTTAAAAAAATATTCAAGTCGTAGAAAAAAGAGGATTTTTTGATATCTTGAATATCAAAAGTCATCCATTCTTTAAAAGAAAGTTGATGGGCACCATTAATCAGCCAAGAAGAGATGAGGCCCGGTTTAGCTAAACGTCTTTCTTTTTGATATTTGGCTTCAATTTTAGCCTCTTCTTTGACCGGTAGAGGTCGAGGACCAACCAAAGACATTTCTCCTTTTAAGACATTGAAAAGTTGAGGAAATTCATCAAGACCGGTGTGGGAAAGAATTTTGCCTATTTTGGTAAAACGAGGGTCATTGTTGATTTTAAAAACTGGTCCATCAGCTTCGTTTAAATGTTGATATTTTTTCTTTAATTTCTCTGCATTTTTAATCATCGTTCGGAATTTATAAAGATTAAAGACTCGGCCGTTTTTACCGGTTCTTTTCTGTTTAAAAATAATAGGGCCTGAAGAATCGATTTTAATCAAAAAAGCTATCAATAAGAAAAAAGGCCAAAGAAAAGCTAGGCTTAAGAAAGAGAAAATAATGTCTATACTTCTTTTACCGAATTTTTGATAAAATGACATTAGACAATGATAAGAAAATCTTTGCTTTTAAATCAACCCTTAATTTTACTTTCCTTAGTTTTGTTGATTTTGCCTTTTTTGGATGGTGGGACAAGCCAGATTGGTCAAATTTTACTTTTCATTATACCTCTTCCCTTAATGCTTTTTGTTTTAGCCAATCATACTTTTAAGATTAAGACTGATAATCTTTTTTGGCTCTCTTTGTTGTTTTTAGCTCTAGCTTTTATTTCTCTCTTTTTTAGTGGCAGTTTAACGTTATCGTTACCAGCTTACGGACGACTTTTAGCTCTTTTTATTCTTTTTCATCTTTCAAGAGCGATTATTAAAAGTCCCCAAGATCTTAAAATACTTCTTTGGCCGGTTTTTTTCGCTGGCGTAAGTCTTTCTCTTCTTTCTTTGTTTTTCCTTTTGCCTTTTATGTCAGAGCCAAGTAGTTCCATGAACCTTTTTTACATTAGCCATGGCCATAACCATTTGGCGGAATATTTACCCTTTGTTTTGTTACCTTCTTTGAGTCTTTTTCTGATGAGTAAAGGTAAAAAAAGACGACTTTTTGGGTTCTTGTTATCTTTTTTCTTCTTGATTATGATTTTGACTTTTTCTCGAACGACATTTTTATTTTTCCCCTTGATAATTTTCCTTCTAATTCGACATTTAGGATTTAAACGTCTGAAAGATAAGAAGGTAACTTTTGCTTTAACTCTTATTCCTATCCTTTTACTTTTAGCTCTTTTCTATTTCTCCTGGACAAGTTTCGGCCAGACACTTTTAGAAAATCATCCGGAAAACTTCTTCACTAAAATATTAATCAAGCCAATTGCTTACGAAGGAAGATTTAATTATTGGCGTCAAGCCTGGCAAGGATTTCTCCAAAAGCCAATTTTTGGTTGGGGATGGGGAACCTTCCGTTTAGTTTCAACGCGTTTTCAAAGAGTCCCCGATACTTATTCTTGGTATACCCATAATTTTTATTTGCAGACTCTAGTGGAAACTGGTATTTTTGGCTTCTTAGCCTTAATAGCCTTTTTGGTTAAAGCCCTACAAAAAGCCCTTTTGCTAATTAGAAAACAAAAAAATCCGCTTTTAATCGGACTCTTTTGGGCCTTGATTTTGTCTGCTTGCCAGTCATTTCTTGACTTTGGTTGGCAATTTCCAGCTATCGCCCTGACTTTTTTGGTTTTCTTGGGAGGTTTAACTAATGAAAAAAAGAGGTGATTTAATTTTTTGGTCATTTTTTCTTTTGTCCTTGCTCCTATTCCTTTTTGGTTTACTGATGACTTTCAGAAAGATTCCCTTTTTGAAGCTTAACGTTTTAAACAGAGGAGAGATAGTTTACTATTTATTTACAGAGGATAAAGAGCAGGTTGATAAAGAAATTGTCAAAACAGCTTTGTTTTTTAACAGTCAAGACAGTGAGATAAATTCTTTGGTCGGAGATTACTTTAAAGGCCAGGGTGATTTAGTTAAAGCCGCTGATTATTATCAAAAATCAATTCAATCTAATTTTTTAATTAGCCGGGAAACTTACAATAACCTCCTTGAAGTTTATGAAGAATTAGATAGAGAAGAAGAGAGGGAGAGCTTATTGGAGTTTTTATCTCAAAAGATAGCCAATCCAGAAAAATTTCCTTTCTTTTTAAATATAATTTTAGCCAAGAATAGCTATTTAGTCGGTAAAGACTATTTAGAGAGTGGAGAGGGGGAAAAGGCTCTTGGTTGGTGGTTAAAAGCAACAGAAGCCTTACCTGAATGGTCTTATTTTCATTTAGAAGTAGCTAGTTTGTATCATCAGTTGGGAGAAAAAGAAAAGGCTAAAGAAGTTTTAGAAAATTGCTTAAACTATCATTATCCCAAGGACCATTGTCAAGAGTATCTAAAGAATAATTTGGAGAATATTGAAGAACCCGGTTTCTGGCAAAAGAAAATTTTAGAGATAAAACCTTAGAAGAGTCGTTTGATTTACAAATTAATCTATTTGACATGAGTCGATTTAATATTCTAAAATTATATTATGAATAAAAGCTTTAAGATTTTCCTGATAGTTTTGGCTTTGGTTTCAGTTGGCTTTTCTCTTTCTATCCTTTTTAACTGGAATCCCTTTTTAAAAAAAGAAAAAGGAACTCTTCCGGAAGAAGGTTTAATTCAACCCTCACCTACGCCCAGAGAATTAATTGATATTAAATCTACGGTAGTTAGTTTACCAGAGGCATCTTTTTTCAGTTCGCCAGTAGAAGAGGAGTATTTTGATAATCTTTATGCGGTTTCTTTAGATGGTTCGGTTTCTGACGAAAACGAAGAGAAACTTTTTTTGGCTTTTTTTCTTGAGCCAGGTACAGAGATAAAGGCGATTTTTAAGGGGAGCGTTTTTGATATCGATGAATTTAAACATGGCGGTCATCCCTCATTTTTAGGTGAGCCTGACTTTACCCAAATTTGGATTGAGAAAGAAAATGGGGCTTTTAAAGCAAGCTATATATTTATCGGAGAGACTTTAGTTGAAAAAGGAGAAATTTTTGAAGAAGGCACCGTTCTAGCTAAAGCTGAAGAAGGAGCCTTAAATTCTCGAGGCGGAGCTAATCTTTCTTTATCTATTATCAATGGAAATGGAGAAACAGTAGGTTTATCAAAAGACCTGTTTGAGTTTACTGAATAATCAAATAGTGTTACAATTATCCAGATAATTTAAAACAATTATGTCAGAAGTAGACATGTCGAAAGAAAACGTAGAGATTAAATTTTCGGGAACAACTCCTCTTGAATCGAGACCAGAAAAAGAAGCAATGAAGAAATATGAGGATGAGGCTAAAGAGGTTGAGAAGAAATCTAAAGAAATTCAAAAGAATGCTGCTGAAGAGATAGTCCCTAAGAGGATTAGAAATAAAATAGTTAAGACCTTCTTGAAGGTTTTAGGATGTGGAGCAGCAGTGTCATCTCCCTTTATTCTTGGCGCTTGCAAAGAAGCACCACCTCCAGTAGAAGAATCCGCTGAGAAAGAACAGGAACAAAGTACGGAGGAAGGGGTTGAAAAAGAAGATAGTTTTTCTGAGAAACCGTCAGCAGAAGAAGAGCAGAAAGAAGAAGTTGCACCAAAGACAGAAGAAACTCAGGTCGAATTCGATGAGAGTATGATTAAAAATCGTCTCTTCAATGCTGATGTAGAACCCTGGAAGAAAGAGGGATACCCAGTCGATGCGATAAAAGATAAGGGAGAGTTAGTGCCTTTATGGTATCTCCAGGAGTGGAGTAGTAGTGAAAGCCAGATTATAGCTTCAGGTGTTGTAACAGCTCCCTTAAGGAAAGGTGTAGGCGTTACAGGTAAAGAAGAGTTACTTCTCTCTGTAGCCTTTCAAAACCCACAAACCAAAGAATTTTATGTTAGGGATCTTTCTTTTGGTACTGATGAGTCCCTTCAAGCTCGGCAAGATGCCGAGGGATGGCCTACGATTTTTCTAGAAGAGTATATTTTTTTAAACCGTCTGAATGGTTATATGGCAAAATTAAGGAATTTTGAAGACATAAAAGCTTCTTTGAAAGTGGGAGATCAGATTGTTTTTAGTCTTTTGATTCAGTGGGATCCAGACATTGTTCCCCAAATTATTGAGGACTTCATGAGCCAGTATCTTGCAAATAATAAAGCAGTTTATGAGGCGATGAGGGAAAATGGAGAAGTTCCTGAGTTAATATTAAGTCCTAATATGATAGCAGTCAATAAAGCTGAAGAAAGTCGGCAATAAATGTCTTTAAAATCTGTCCGTAAATTATTGCTCGTTTTTACTCTTCTTATCTGTTTCTTTCTTATTTTTTTTAGTTTATTTAGAGCAACAAGCGTGTTAGCCATAAGCCTTGGTGATATTGAATATTGTGGTGTTCCCCCAGGTGTTTGTGCTTTTAAAGATCGACAGGGGAGCAATGCTAAGTGTGTAGCATTTCCTTATGGGGGGTATTATTGCGAGAAAGATTATTGGACAGTGCCCATGGAACCGTGTTGCCCTAACTGGACGTCGGGTTGTAATCAGATTAATTTCTTTGATGATTGTACAATCGTACCACCTAATCCACCCTATGATATGGGGTCTTGTACAACAACATCTGAGGGCGAGAGAAACGACGAGTTTGCGGCTGGTGGTGGTGAACACGTTGTTTTTACAGCCTGTAGCCCAGTTTGTTACACTTCTGGAACAAGCTGTGCTGCGCAGGGAGGAACTTGTGGTAATCCTGGTAATTGTAATGGGACTTTACAAACTGGTCTTTGTCCAGGTGGTAGCGATTGTGTTTGTTGTATCCCACTTTCTGTTCCTGATTGTGGTAGTACTTGTTTAAGTCATGGAACAGCTTCTGTTTCTTGGCCAGATTGTTTTTGTACCAATCGAAGCCCAGCTTCAGGTTATGAAAGAATCGGAACCTGGAATACTTCTGATTGTTCTCAGTGTACCGGTTATAGACAAGTTGGTTGTAGTTGTGGTGATTGGGTGGCTGGTTCTTGTGGTGCAGGTAGCTGTTCTTCCTCGGAAAGAAGATATACCAGGACTTGTACTCCGTCAGGGTGTTCTTCAGAAGTAAATTGTGCCTATGATGCTAGTTGTGGTGGGTCACCACCAACCAGTACACCGACACCAACTAATACGCCAGCACCCCCTCCAGCTACTTGTACGGTAAGCTTAGACCCCAGTTCTTTAATTTTAAATGTCGGTGAATCTGATTTATTGACGGCTAATGTTTCTGTTCAAAATGGGAGTGTAAGTCAGGTTAATTTTTCCTCTAATAATCCAGATGTAGCCTCTGTTGATCCTTCATCTGATGGGGATTCTCCTTATCGTACTCAGGTAACAGGAGAAGATCAGGGAGGTGCACAAGTTAGTGCTTCTGTTTCTTTGAGCCCTTCCGGTTCTTGTAGTACCTCTACGCCGGCGAATATCACTGTAACGGCCGCCGGTTGGTTTCAAACTCAAGGAGGGACTATTCATGCAGAAGGTAATCTCTTAGACGATATTCCAGAAGATGCCATAGACAAAAACTTATCAATAAGTCAATATGGTTTTCCTGGAGTAATTTCTCATCAATCAGCAACAGGTGTTAATCTAGGGGAAGGATATCCATCAAGCGATGAGCCTGATCACTGGTTGGCCAATTCCTCTTATCAAGGTAAGAATTTTAGCTCTTGGACTTTCTTTGAGAAGAAGTATGCCGCAGAGATGGGAACCGAGGACTTTGACGATAGTCTTCCAGGAACGGATGGTATTTATTATTCTTCTTCAGATAAAACACTACAGGGTTCTTGGAATCTACCTGCAGGCCGCTGGGTATTGGTTTTAGTTGATGGGAATATTACCGTTCCAACTGATATTTCTGTCCCTGAAGGATCTTTCTTAGGCTTAGTTAGTAGTGGAGATATTAATTTTACTGATGATGTTTCACAAGTAGAGGGAGTATTTATCGCTAATAATAGTATTAATACTGGAGCTAGTAATAGCCAGTTCCAAGGAGAGGGTTTCTTTGCCGCCTCTCAATTCGTTTTATCCAGAGATTTAGAGGATGATAATCCAACCACCCCTGGTGAGTTATTTGTCTTTAGACCAGACTTTCTTATTAATTCCTATAAAGATGCTGATTATAACCTCTGGTGGCTAGAATTTAGATGGGAAGAAATTGCCCCGTAAGAATCCAATAGTTCTTCTTTATAATTATTCTTGAGTAATTTGGTTATTTTTGTTAGAATAATTTCATTACACACATCGGTTGTTGTTTTTCTGATAAGCTTCTGGCCGATGGAGGAAGAAGAAAAACATTTTATTTGATGTCTAAAATTAAGATTGAATTGAAAGATTTGCTTGATGCAGGTGCTCATTTTGGGCATCAGTCTCATCGTTGGCATCCTCATATGGAGCCTTATCTCTATGACGTTCGTGATGGAGTTCATGTTTTTGATTTAGTTAAAACTAAAGAGGGTTTAGAAAATGCTTTAGAATTTGTCAGAAAAACTGCTTCTTTAGGTGGTAAAATTATCTTTGTCGGGACAAAACGTCAGGCGCAGGCGATTGTTAAGGAAGAAGCCTTGAAAGCAGGCATGCCCTTTATTACTGAACGTTGGATGGGGGGTATCATTACCAATTGGGATCATATTAAACTATCAATAGAGAAATTAAAGGATTTAAAGGAGAAGAAAGAAGCAGGAGAATTAAAGAAGTATACTAAAAAAGAAAATATTTTAATTGATAGAGAAATTGCCAGATTAGAAAGATTTTTCGGGGGATTAGCTGATCTAAAAGACCTACCGGCAGCCATCTTTGTTATTGATGTTAAAAAGGAGAAAGCGGCTGTTAGAGAAGCAGCCAGAAAGGAAATTCCAGTGGTGGCTGTCGTTGACTCTAATTCTGATCCTAATTTAGTCGATCATGTCATTCCAGCTAATGACGATGCCGTCGGTTCAATTAAATTTATCACCGAGAAAATTAGTCTGGCCGCTCAAGAAGGGAAGGAAGCTTTTAAAAAGAGAAAGGTTACTAAGAAATAAATATGAAAGTTAATCTAGATCAAATCAAAAAATTAAGAGCTAAAACCAAAGTTGGTGTTATAGATTGCCGCCAGGCTTTAGAAGAGTGTGGTGGTGATTTGAAAAAAGCAGAAAAATGGCTTAAAGAAAAGGGTCTAGAATCAGCTAAGAAAAGAGAAGGCCGAGAAACCTCCCAAGGAATGATTGAGGTCTACCGTCATGCCGGCGGGAAGATTGTTGGTGTGGTTGAACTTTTATGCGAGACAGATTTTGTTTGTCGTAATAAAGAATTTAAAAAACTAGCTTATGAATTGGCCATGCAGGTAGCGGCCATGAGTCCTAAGAATGTCAGTGAATTATTAAAGCAAAATTGGATTAGGGATGAATCACAAACAATTGATGAGTTATTAAAAGGTTTAATTGCTAAGACAGGAGAGAATGTAAGGATTAACCGTATAGCCAGATTTGAATTAGGAGAAGAGCAAGGAAAGAAGAAGAAATAATCATGGCAGCAGAAGAAATTCGTCAAAAAATGACCAAGGTGATCGACTTTTTAGTCGAGGATCTGCAGTCTTTACAGGTTGGTCGGGCTAACCCTTCGGTCATCGAAAAGATTATGGTTGAGGCCTATGAATCAAAAATGCCCTTGGTGGAATTGGCCACCATCATGCCGGCCGAAAGCAACCAGCTTATTGTTACCCCCTTTGATCAGACAGTTTTGAAAAGTATTGAAAGAGCTTTAAGTATGGAAAGAGATCTAGGCTTAATGGTTAAAACGGAAGAAAATGATATTCGAGTTCAATTTCCACCTTTAACTGAAGAGAGAAGACAGGAATTTGCGAAGCTCCTTAGCCAAAAAATTGAGGCCACTCGGGTTATGATTAGGCAAATTCGCCATGAAAGAATGAGTGAACTTAAAAGGGCTTTTGAAAACAAAGAGATTGATGAAGACCAGAAATTTAATCAGGAAAAAGAGTTACAAGAATTAACCGATGAGTTTAACAAAAAGATTGAAAATATTGGTCAGCAAAAAGAAAAAGAGCTCCTATCGATTTAGGCGCTTGATTAGTCTTTAAATTATGTTTTTAAGCATCATTACTTTTTTAGTTGTCTTTACCGTTATTATTTTGGTCCATGAGTTGGGCCATTTTTTAACGGCCAGGAAAGCCGGTATCAGGGTTGAAGAATTTGGCTTTGGCTATCCGCCGCGGGCTTTGGCCAAGAAAATTGGTAAGACGACTCTTTCTCTTAATTGGTTGCCTTTTGGGGGCTTTGTCAAGCTTCTTGGAGAAGATTTAAAAGAAGGTTATAAAAAGAGTAAGGATTACAAAGAAGCCTTTTGGTATAAATCAAGAAGACAGAGAGCGATTGTTATTATTTCTGGAGTGACAGCCAATTTTCTATTGGCCATTGTTTGTTTTTCAATTGTTTATTCTCTTCTTGGTATTCCTACCCAAACAGAGAGGGTTAATGTTGTTGGGATTTTATCTCAATCTCCGGCAGAAACAGCTGGCCTTAAAGAAAATGATGTTGTTCTAGAAGTTGATGGACAAAAACTTGATAATCTAGATCAATTTATTGCTCTTGTCGATGAAAAGAAAGGGGAAGAAATAGGTCTTTTAATTGGCAGGGGAAATGAGAATTTGACCCTTGCCATAGAGCCAAGAGAAACTCCTCCTGAGGGCGAGGGACCTTTAGGGGTGATTGTCTCTAATGTAGAAATCAAAAAATATCCTTTGTGGCAGATGCCTTTCAGGGGAACGGTTGAGGGTTTTAAAGCAGCTATTGCCTTAGTTGGTTTAGTTGTTTCCGGTTTAGGGAGAATACTCTCTAACTTGTTCGTTCGTGGCCAAGTTCCTACCGGTGTGGCTGGACCGGTCGGTATTATGCATATGACAGGCATTGTCGCCCATTCCGGTATCATGGCCGTTTTACAATTTGTAGGTTTAATTTCTGTCAACCTAGCCATTATTAACATTCTTCCTTTTCCTGCTTTAGATGGTGGAAGACTGCTTTTTATAGTTTATGAAGCCATTACCAAAAGGAGACCAAAGCCTTCTTTTGAGGCTTGGACAAATGCCGCCGGCATGGCTTTTTTGATTATCTTCTTGCTCTTGGTGACGATTAATGACATTAAGAGGATTTTTATGAGCACTGATCTTTTAGAAAAGATAAAGACAATTTTGCCGTTTTAATTTTTCTGCTATACTAAGTTAAGATGAAATATTCAGAGCTTTTTGGAAAGACGATAAAGGTAGCTCCTAAGAAAACTATTCTTTTAAGCCATAAGCTTTTGTATAAGGCTGGATTTATTCGAGAACTTGCTGCTGGTAGGTATATGTTTACCCCCTTAGGTTGGCGGGTAATGGAAAGGATAATGGAGGTTATTGATGAAGAAATGAAGCTTCTTGGTTCTCAAAGGGTTTTTACCCCTACCTTACATCCGATTGGACTTTGGAAAGCGACTCATAGAGATGAGGCGTTTGGTGAATCTTTAATGAGAATTAAAGATAGACGTGGAGCTGAGTTTGCCGTTGGGGCAACTCATGAAGGGGTAATGGTAGAGTTTGTTAAAAAATTTAAACCTACCTGGAAGGATTTACCAATTATTATTCATCAATTTAGTTTAAAATTTCGTGATGAACTTCGGGCCAGGGGTGGTTTAGTAAGATTAAGAGAATTTTTAATGAAAGATGCCTATTCTTTTGCTGCTGACGAAAAAGAATTTATGAAAACCTATCAAGATCAGTACCAAGCCTATTTAAAAATTGCTAAGAGATTAGGTTTTAAAGCTATTCCGGTCGAGGCTGATGCAGGAGCTTTGGGTGGAGATTTTTGTCATGAGTTTATGGTCGTTAGCAATAAAGGAGAAGATGTTTTTGTCGTTTGTGATAAGTGTGATTATGCGGCTAATGTTGAAAGAGCAGAAGGAAAGCTTATCCCTGAAAATCCAAAAGAAAAAGAACAGCCTTTGTCAGAAGTAAAAACTAAAAGGGGTTTAAACATGGAAGAAATGGCCAAATTTTACAAAGCTCCTTTATGGCGACTTCTAAAAACAGTTATCTTCTTTGTCAAGAAAAAACCGATTGCCGTTCTCATTCGTGGGGATTTAGAGATTAATGAAATAAAGCTAGCTAAAATTTTAAAAA
>Ga0307420_1001228_pt1 | contig 11362 bp, 1 predicted proteins | sample SalMarWE160240MG_2_FD_202167 | JGI IMG/M metagenome (GOLD analysis project Ga0307420, IMG submission 202167) | Salt marsh sediment microbial communities from the Plum Island Ecosystem LTER, Massachusetts, United States - WE1602-40 | ecosystem: Environmental > Aquatic > Marine > Intertidal zone >... | reverse complement strand
TGGGTGATCTCGTCGTCAAGAACGGGGCGAACGAGGGAACCGAGACGGAACTCGAGCCCGGCTCCTGGGAGTTTGACACCATCGAGATGGCGGAATACGGCCACCTGCGGGTGGTGAGCAGGACGTCAGTGTTGACGCTGGCAAACAATACACTTGTCACTGATAGCACCTCTCGCCTGACGAGTGAGGGTGCTGTCATAGTCCCTGCCAGTTTCGATGTCGTCAGCATGACGCTCAACGTTCAGGGCGAGTTGCTCGGGGCAGAGGATATTGCCATCACCCTCGACTCTCACCTGATTCTGCATGCCGGTCCCTACCCGCTAGGCACTCTCGCACTTGGCGATGTCACCGTCAATGGCACGCTGACACTGGCTTCGTACGATAACGACGATGCGATATACGACGATGGTAGCGATTACGGTTTTACTCTCCACGCCGATAACCTGACCATTGGCGCGAGCGGAGTGGTGGAGGCCGACGGGTTAGGCCATTTGTTGAACAATGGTCTGGGTACGCATGCCGATGGCGCCGGCCACGCTGGCTACGGCGGCGGCGAAGCGCCCATCTATGGTTCACCCTACACCCCGGTGACCCTTGGCTCCAGCGGCGACGGTGGCCGTGGCGGCGGCGCGATCCACCTGGTGATCAGCGACACGCTGCAAGTGGAGGGCGCGTTGCAGGCAAACGGCGTTTCTGATGGCAGCGGTGGTTCGCTGTGGGTGCAGACCGCCCTCTTGACCGGGACAGGCCACATAGCCGCCGATGGCGGCGATCAAGCCGGCGGCGGGGGCTACATCGCCATCTACGCCGGCGACTCTGTGGGCTACACGGGCACCTTTGGCGTGGCCTTTGGCCACGGTGGCGTCGCTTGCCCTGTCGCGGGCAAGTGCGATGGGGTCGTCTACCGCGACGATGTGGATCCCTATGCTTCTACCATCGATGTTTCCCCCGATGAGCTGGTGGCCGACGGTATCGGCACTGGCATCATCACCGTGACCTTGAAGACGATAGATGGCACCCCCATGCCATACAAAGGCGTGGAGGTGCGTATCTCGCCAGAAAACGCGGGGGTGTTCATTGCCGGCCAATCGGCCATCGACTACGTGCCTATAGGTACGACGGATACAAGCGGCATGGTGACGACTGTTATCACATCGACCGTTCCCGGTGCCAGAACCGTTGAGGCCCGCACCGTCGAGGGCGAGGTAGTAGAGCAAACGGCGACCGTTACCTTTACCGTCGGCGACGTGGATGAGGACGCCTCCCTCGTCGAGACAGACGAGACGACCCTGTGGGCCAGCGGCGAGGACGAAGCCACCGTGACGGCGACGCTGGTCGACGGTTACGACCATCCCGTCTCGGGCAAAGTTGTCCTGATCCAATCCACCGGCGTCGTCACGCTGACGCAAGCCCTGACGACCACCGACGCCCAGGGGCAGGTGCAGGCCACCGTGCGCTCAACGGAGGTGCAGACGGTGACCGTGACCGCCTTTGACCAGACCGACGACATCACGCTCACGCAGCAGGTAACGCTGTCCTTCATCGCCGGTCCGGTGGACCCGGTTCACTCGACCGTGACGGTCACTCCCACGATCTTGGTGGCCGGCGTGCAGACGGCTACCGTCGAGGCCGTGCTGCTCGACGAGCTCGATCGTCCGGTGGTCGGCCGGGAAGTGGAGCTGGTCGTCGGTGGCAGCGGCAACACCATCACCCCCGATCCGGGCATCGCCGACGGCTCCGGGCGGGTGACGTTCCTCCTGGCTTCGACAGGAGCGGGGATCAAGGACGTCTCCGTGCAGAGCGACGGCGTGGTGGTGGATGGCGGGCAGGTGCTCTTTGTCAACGACGTGCCCGACGCAGATGAGAGCAAGGTGACGGTATCGCCGTCGCGTGTAGCTGCCGACGGCGTGCAGACGGCCACGGTGAGCGTGGTCGTAAACGATGAGTATGGTAACCCGGTGGCAGGCGTGCCGGTGACCCTCAGTCACGATGGGGCCACGCTGCCGGTGACGCTGACCCAGCCGTCGGCCCTCACCGATGAAGATGGTCTCGCGACCGGCTCCATCGCCTGCGCGCGTGCGGGCCAGGTGACCGTGTCGGCGGCGGTCATGGAGATGCCCATCTTTGATACGGCCACGGTGACTTTTGAGGGGGCCGACCTGGATGTGCTGGGCACGTCCGGCCCACAGAAGGTGATCGCCGGCGGCGTGATGACGGTCACCATCTCCGTGGCCAACGTGGGCCGGGTGGTGGCCGAGGACGTGATTCTCACGGCCACCCTGGCAGCCGACGTGAGCGACATCGTCGTCGGTGGTACGCATCCCTTCACGCAGACAGGTCACGTCGTCGTCTGGCAGCTCGACGAGATGGCGGCGGGCGAGGGGATCGACGTGCCGGTGCGGGTGACGGCGCCGGGCGCATCCGCTACGTTGGAAACCTGGGTCGAGGCGAGATCCTCCACCGAAGAGGAGCAATTGAGCAACAACGTCGATTCGATATCGACGACCGTCGTGGGGGCTGAGTTGGATGTGCAAAAGAGCGCCTCGCCGGTCAACGTCGTGGTCGACTATCCGGTGACCTACACGATCCACCTGGAGAACCAGGGCTGGACGACGGCCACGAGCGTCGTGCTCACCGATACCTTGCCGCAGCACCTGCACTTTGTGACCCACACGGCTCCATATCCCTTTACCCAGGACGGACGGCTCCTGACGTGGCAGGTGGGCGACCTGCCGGCGGGCGCGGATGTGGATTTCGAGGTCGTGGCCACCGTGGGCGATACGGCCCCGCTGGATGCGGTGCTGGTCAATCGCGTGGAAGCGACCTCTGAAGCGGCGCTGGACGACGAGGACGCTGCCAGCGTGACCATCAAGGCCGGCTACCGCTTCGACGCCTGGTTGCAGCCGGCAGAGGCGACGACCAGCGTGGGCGCGCCGACTACCTATCGGATCAGGGTGCGCAACACCGGCACGATGCCCGACGACTACGCCGTGGCTTTGGACGGTCTGGACTCTCCCTGGTACACGCTGGAGCCGGCGACGCTGCACCTGCCTGCCGGGGCGACCGGCGAGGCGCTGGTTACGGTTTTGGTATCCGGCTGTGCCTACACCGGCACGCACCCGTTCGAGGTCGAGGTGACCGGGGTCACCAGGGGCGTGAAAGAGACGCTGGATGGCACGCTCAATCTGCACGCCGAACCCTTCATCTCCGGTCTGTCGCCGGCCAATAGCGCCAAGCTAGGATCGACCAGCGCCCTCTTTGCCTGGACGACCAACGTGACTGCGACCACATCACTCCTCATCCGCCCCGATGATGGAATATCGCCCTACACCGAGGTCACCGGCGCGAGCGGCACGAGCCACAGCGTGCTCGTCGAAGGGCTGGATCGCAACACAACCTACCTGTGGAAAGTGCGCAGCCAGTCTGCCTGCGGCGTCGAAGAGAGCGGTGAGCGTGCGTTGACCATCGGCAACGGCCTGGTCTTTGCGCCGTGCACGTACGATTTCACCGTCGACCGCGACTATGACCAGCGAGTCACAATGCAGGTGCGCAACGACGACCTGGTTTCTCACACGCTATTGTTGACGATTGAGGTTTCCACAGAGGACCTGATCGTCGGTTTCATCGGCTCGGGCAGTGTGGACGAAGAGGTCACGCTGATGCCGGGAGAGAAGCGCGACGTCACGCTGGCCATCCACGCCCAGGACGCGCAACCCAACGGCGAGTACGATCTGGTGGCGCACCTCGTCGCCGACGAGGGCGGAGATCCCATCGTCGACTATGCGGACGTCCACGTCACCGTTTTCGTGCCGGTGGTCGAGTTCGAGATGGCGGTGCTCGAATACAATCCAGAGACGTTGGTACACACGGTCGTCGTCACTAACAACAGCAACTTTGCCCTCACCGATTTGGATGTGACTTACGAGGTGTTGAGCGGCACTGGAGAGGTGTTCGTCAATCCTGCTATGGAGCACGTCTATCTGCCTGAGGGGGCTTCGCGCGAGTTTGACGTCATTCCGATGCCCGGACAGGATTTCGATGGCATGCAGGTGGAGTTGACGGCCCTGGCAGCGGGGGCGGAGCGCTCGGCGACCCTGGATGTCGCCTGCCTGGAGGGATGCAATGTCCTGGAGGGGCAAGCGGAGAACGTGATGATGGAGGCCAGGAGCGCATCTGGTTATTGCACCAACAACCCGACCGTCAGGACGTACATCGACCTGCCGTCTGGTTTCCGCCGGGAAAACGTGGCCAACGCGACGTTGCGGTTTTCCGCTCGATGGCGCTGGCATTTTTGGGCCCGCGAACACCCGCGGCCCCACAACGTGCACATCTATATCAATGGGCACCATACGGGCAGCCTGACTGACACGATTCCCATTGGGATTTACACCTTCGAGGTAGACCCGGCTTTTCTCAACGAGACGGCGGTCGGTGTGAGCCGCAACGAGATCGTGCTCATCACGGAACACCTGAATGGCGGTCATTACATCATGGCGACCGATCTGGCGCTGTCCATCTGTCTCGACGAGTACACCGAGATGGTCTGTGCTGCGGATCAGGCGCAGGCCGACGGGATCGTCGCCGGCCGCAGCTACCTCATCCCGGCCGCCGAAGAGATCACGACCCGCATCCTGGAGCCGGGCGATGGCGCTGGCGTGCCATTTGGCTCCGAAATCCTGGTGAGTGCCTGGATCACGGACAGCCTGGCCAGCGACCACTATTACACTGTCATCGGATATTCGGACAACAACAGTGGCAGCTTGATACTTCACGACGATGGCCGTCATGGGGACGGGGCGGCGCACGACGGCGTGTATGCCAACACCTGGACCCCTCTGCGCCCCGGCCAGACCGTGCTTTCCGTCGCGGCCGGCAACTGCGACTGTACCGGCTCCGATAGCGTCATTCTGGACGTGTACACGTCCGATGCGCGGCTGGACCTGGCCCACAGCGTACCCGTCACCGGCGTTTCGGTGCTGGAGGAGACCTTCTCGTATCCCCCGCTCACCTCGACCGTGGGAGGGCAGGACGTCACCTACGATTGGAGCTACGAACTAACGCCGACGAATCGCTCGCGGACGACCTATTTCCAATCCACGCTGCCCGATATGCGACCTGGCGAGGTGCGGCAGGTGGCCGCTGCCACCGTCGTCAGCTACACCACGCCGGGTGGCCACGGCGAGGTCACGCTACCGCCGCTTTACGTCAAGGCGGCCAATCTGACGGCCATCGCGCCTTCTCTCTACACGGCCAATCCGGGCGGCGAGGCATACTACGACGTGACACTTTACAACCCGCAGTCCACTTCCGACGTGTTTACGTTGACGTTGGATGGGTTGCCTACGGACTGGATTGTCGACTCCCATATCGTGCCTGTGGAGGCCGGGGCGACCGTCGTCGTGCCGGTGGCCGTGCCGGTGCCTGCCGGTGCGGAACTGGGGGACTATGCCTTCGCTGTCACAGTGGAGACCGGCTCAGGCGGCCGCGATAGCGCCACGGCGCAGTTGGAGGTCATCGACTTGGTGCAGGTTGACGTCGAACCGTCCCTGCTGGCTGCGGACAACGGCGAGACGGTGACGTACACGCTCACCATCACCAACCTGGAAAACGCAGATCGCACCTACACGCTGGCCGTGGAGGGATTGGAGGGCAACGCGGTCGATCTGCTCGAAACGCTCGACGTCGGCGCAGCGAGTGCCGTCACCACGACGATGCGGGTCACGGCGTGGGCACCCAAGGGGGTGTACGCTTTCCGCGTCACGGCCAGCCACCAGTCCTCTGAACAGAACGCCCAGGCTTCCGGCGAGGCGGCGTTGGCCGTGCTGAGCGAGTTGGGCGTCGAGGTGGCGCTCGATCCGGCTGAGGCGACCGGCGGGCGCGGGTCACCGGCAGCCTACACCGTATCCATTACCAACATCGGCTCGCTGGCCGATACGTACGACCTGGCGGTGAGCGTGCCCGATGGCTGGACCGCAGACCTGAGCGCCAACGGCGCGCAGGTCTCTGAGATCACGCTGACGCCCTACGTGTTCAACGAGGCGTCGCTGCAACTGCTCGTCATCCCGGCAGAGGATGCCTCTCCAGATGACTATGCGTTCGAGTTTGTAGCCACTTCGCAGACCGATCCTGGGATACAGGCGGCGATCACGGGCACCATCCTGGTCTCGCGGCGGGGCGTCACGGTTCAGATCGCGCCCCACAGCACCACGATGGATCCGACGGGCACGCATACGTGGGATGTGACGGTGCGCAACACAGGGGAGTGGCAGGACACGTTTGACCTGGAGATTAGCGGCATCGTCTCCGGCACCGCGCAGTTCGACGTGAACCCGGTAACCTTGTCGCCGGGTGAGTCGACGGTGGTGCAGATGACGGCGGGGCCGCTTCCGTTTGCCCTGCCACAGACCTACCCGTTTGGCGTCACCGCGCGTTCACAGGGTAATCCTGAGATAATTGGCTACGACGTGGCAGAGATCACCTTTGAGGGCTTTGAGGCGGTGGACGTCGGCATCCTGCCGGCCACACAGACGGTCACCGACACACTCTCAGCGTCGTTCCTGGTCGTCATTACCAACACGGGCAACATCGACACCGTCTATGCGCTCAGCGCCTCGTCCGATCCGGCGCTGGATCTGGCGCTGGAAGTGGACGAGATCTACATCCCACCGCACATGGCGGCCGGTATCCTGTTGACGGCGCAGGCGGATGACAGTGGCACCTACGATATCGCCGTTCAGGCCGATTCGGTGAGCAGTTCAGCTTCAGATATGGGGTCAGCTACCTTGACCATCGTCATCACCAACAAAGCGCCGGTGGCAACGGATGACGACGTGGCGACGGACGAAGATGTAGCGGTGACTATCGACGTGCTGGCGAACGACAGCGATCCCGATGATGACGACTTGAGCATTGACTCGGTGACGCAAGGGACGCACGGTAGCGTGGTGAACAACGGTACCGATGTGACCTACACGCCGGACACGGACTACAACGGCACGGACAGCTTTACCTACGTGGTGACCGACGGTGTGCTGACGGATACCGCGACGGTAACAGTGACGGTCAGCCCTGTGAACGACGCGCCGGTGGCAATGAGTGACAGTGCAACGACGGGCGAGGACACGGCAGTGACCGTAGACGTGCTGGACAACGATGACGACGCGGACGGTGACAGCCTCTCCATTGACTCGGTGACACAACCGATGAGTGGCACCGTGGTGATCACTTTTGAAGACCTGGTTCTTTACACACCGGACCCCGACGCCTGCGGCGGCGACAGCTTCACCTACGTCGCCACCGATGGCACCCTGACGGACACTGCCACGGTGGACGTGGCCGTCATCTGTGTGCCCGACGCGCCGGTGGCGATAGACGACAGCGCGGCGACGGACGAGGACGCCCCGGTGACCATCGATGTGCTGGACAATGACTCTGACGTCGATGGCGATTCGTTGATGGTCGACTCGGTAACGCAGCCTGCACACGGCACAGTGACGAACAACGGAACAGACGTGACCTACACACCGGGGGTGAACTACTGCGGCAGCGACAGCTTCAGCTACGTCGTGACCGATGGGACTCTACCGGACAGTGCCACCGTCGACGTGACTGTCACCTGTGTGCCCGATACGCCTGTGGCTAACGACGACACGGCGACGACGGATGAGGATGCCGCCGTGATCGTCGACGTGCTGGCGAACGATGGCGATGTGGACGGCGACAGCCTGGGCATTGATTCCGTGACGCAAGGATCGCACGGCTCGGTGGTAGTGGTTGCACTTGAAGAACTGGCGATGTACACACCAGACGAGGACTATTGCGGCGGCGACAGCTTTAGCTACGTCGTCACGGACGGCGTGCTGACCGATACCGCCGTGGTGGATGTGACTGTCACCTGCGTCAACGACGCGCCGGTGGCAGATAACGACAGTGCGACGACGGAAGAGGACACAGCGGGGATCATCGACGTGTTGGCAAATGACAGTGACGCAGACGGCGATCCACTCTCTGTCGATTCGGTGACACGGCCGGCAAATGGCACGGTGGCGAACAATGGCACGGATTTAACGTATACGCCGGAGACTGACTACTGTGGTGGTGACAGCTTTGCCTACGTCGTGACTGACGGTGTGCTGACGGATACTGCCACAGTCGACGTGACCGTTGTCTGCGTGCCCGACACGCCTGTGGCTAACGACGACACGGCGACGATGGATGAGGACACGACGGCGACCATCGACGTGCTGGCGAACGACGAGGACGCGGACGGCGATCCGCTGGCAGTGGACTCGGTGACGCAAGGATCGCACGGCAGCGTGGTGAACAACGGGATAGATGTGACCTACACGCCGGATATTGGCTACACTGGCCCGGATACTTTTACCTACGTGGTGACAGATGGTGTGCTGACTGATACGGCGGTGGTGAGTGTGACGGTGACGCCGATCGTGATCACGTGCGAACTCTATCCGATTGCTTTGCACATAGAGACGCTCAACGGCGTGCAGGTGGGCGAGGAGATGGAGGACATCTACAACGGTGGCGGTCCTGGGAACTTTGGCTGGCTAAGCTGGACGGGGGACCCGAGCGTACCTACGTTGGTACAGAGTCTCACGCCTCCTGGAGACAGCGACACGTACGTGAATCCCTACGATCCTGTCGATCACATCCTCACGACGAACGACTGGGTGTATGGCAAGCCGGGTGTCAGCAACAGCAAGAACGTGCGAGATGCTTTGGATACCCTGAAGGCGTACACCATCACCGTGCCGGTGTGGCAGGAGGCGACCGGTGAGGGAAACCACCTCAAGTACCGCGTGGTTGGGTTTGCCCAGATCAGGATTACGGACTATCGTCTCTCTGGCACCGACCGCATATCGGCTATTTTCCTGGGATATACCACCTGCGGGGATGGGGGGCCGAACGTTGCGCCTTTGGTACAGGTGGGGCCTGACCAGGTCGCTGACGAGGGTGATCCGGTGACTTTCGAGGGCTCGTTTACCGACCCGGATGTCGGGGACGCGCATCAATTCCTGTGGGATTTCGGGGATGGGACGACAGAGGCCGGTGTGCCGGATGCCGGGCGCATCTTGACCACGACGCACGTTTACACGACGAGTGGTGTGTACGCAGTCACGCTGACGGTGCTGGATAATCACGGCGGCGTGGGGATCGACAGCCTGCAGGTGACCGTCGATGAGGGAACGCCTGCTCTGGCTTGCCTGCATGCCTCCGAGTCTATCGACATACGGGATCGGGTCGTCATCGCGGCGGATGTTTGTGGCGGTGGATACCTGGAGCTAGGGGCCGATGCGCGGGTCGAGGGGGACGTCGTCGTCGATGGCGATGCCTTCCTGCGCTCGCGGGCGCGGGTAACGGGCGACATGACGCTGGCGGGTAGCTTGCGAAAACAGACGGACGTGGTGATCGAAGGCTCACTCGAGGAGGGAGCCACGGTCGCCTTGCCGGATATCCCGGTCAAGGATGTGCCGTATGGGTCGCGCAACGTGACGGTCAAGAATGGGAAGCACGAGACCTGGGCGCCCGGAGACTATAAGGACGGTATGGTGCGCGCACGAGGTTCTGTGGTGCTCACGGCGGGCACGTACAACTTTCGCAAGCTGCAGATCGAGCCGGATGCAGAATTGATCCTGGACACCACCGGTGGAGAGATCGTGGTGAACGTCGATGGGCAGCTCGAGTTTGGAGATCGATCTCTGATCAGCACACAGGGTGATGGAACGGTCACCTTCTATACAAACGGCACGGGAACGCTGAGGATTGGTACCGACGTGACGTTCCGGGGCGCCATCGTCGCGCCGTATGCGGAGGTCCACGTATTCTCCCGCACGCAGGTCAACTGCTGCATCGCTGCGAGGCGGATCGTCATTGAGCCTGATACAACCCTGAGACCCTTTCGTGGTGGGACTCCTGCGGTTGGCTGGCCCACATCGGTGGTGGCGACGAAAGGATCTAGGGATCTCTTGGCAAAGGTCGGCATGAACGTTGGCTATCTCTCGATGATGATGGTCGTCGGGCTTTTCCTGGGAAAGAATGGCGCGCGGCGGAAGAAGAGAGGTTGATCGAGTGCGTCACACGATTAAGACATCTTCTCAACAAGTAGGGTGAAGATAGGGGTGTGAGGGCGGCTGCGCCACCCTCACACCCCTGCTCCTTGGATTATGCCAATGGCCTGGAGCATCGTCGGCCAGTAAACGGCGTGGGTGGTGAGAATGTCCTTGCCGATGAGGTGAATTGCCTGCGACCAAAGATGCTCGAACCGCGCACCATCCGTCAAGTAGCCGGGCGCGGAGATGTAGTTGAGCAGCGCGTCGAACCAGACGTAGGTCACGTAATCGGGATCGAACGGCAGTGGAATGCCCCAGCTCAGTCGGCTGACTGGCCGGGAGATGCACAGATCAACCAGCGGCCGGCGCAGGAACCCCAGCACCTCGTTGCGCCGAATCTCGGGCTGGATGAAATCGGGATGCGCGTCGATGTACGCGATCAGCCAGTCCTGGTAGGCGCTCATGCGGAAGAAATAGTTGGGCTCGACGGCCCGCCCGGCCGGACGGTCGCAGTCGGGGCAGTTGCCGCCGACGAGGTCCTTTTCCGTCCAGAACCGCTCGCAGGGCACGCAGTACCAGCCCTCGTACTCGCCAAGGTATATCTCGCCCCGCTCCCACAAATCCTGCAACACCGCCTCGACGACGCGCACGTGGCGCAACTCGGTGGTGCGGACAAAATCGTCGTGGGTGATGTTGAGCCGCTCCCAAGCCTGCTGAAAACGCACGACCATCTCGTCGGCATGCTGCTGCGGAGTGACGCCGCGCGCCTCCGCCGCACACTGCACCTTTTGGCCGTGCTCGTCGGTGCCGGTGAGGAAAAATGTCTCGCCGCCGCGCAGCCGGGCGTAGCGAGCCATCACGTCGGCCAGGACTGTCGTGTAAGCGTGGCCCACGTGGGGCTCGTCGTTGACGTAATAGATCGGCGTGGTGATGTAAAACGGCTCGTTCATTGCGACACCTCCTCGTCGGAATAGAAAAGAGCCTCCCGTCGGGGAGGCCCTGTTGTTACCAAACTAGAATCGATTGTACGTCTACTCTCTCCCCAACGCGCGATAGCCGAGGCTCATCACCTCGGCGCTGCGCATCATCATGTAAAAGGAAAGAGTAGTCGACTGTTTCATCGTGCGCCCATCATACCACGCTTTCGCCCCACCGTCAACGCACTTGGCGTTCCACCGATTTAGGATACAATACCCAAGATGCACAAGATCGACGTATCTCCTTTGACATCCGAAGCCAGGCCCATCACTCAGGAAGCCGCCGCCATCTACCTGAAGCACACCGAACCGTGGTTC
>Ga0307420_1001223_pt1 | contig 11385 bp, 9 predicted proteins | sample SalMarWE160240MG_2_FD_202167 | JGI IMG/M metagenome (GOLD analysis project Ga0307420, IMG submission 202167) | Salt marsh sediment microbial communities from the Plum Island Ecosystem LTER, Massachusetts, United States - WE1602-40 | ecosystem: Environmental > Aquatic > Marine > Intertidal zone >... | reverse complement strand
CTCGCTGGTCACTCCCAGCGAGGAGGACCCGGCGCCGAAGGGCGGCCTCTGGTCGACGCCGGCCCTCGGCGACGGCGTGCTGTACGCGGTGACGAACAAGGGCTACCTGATCGTCGTCGACCAGGACACCGGCGAGGAGGTCTGGGTGGAAACCGTCGGCGCCGGCTCCTGGTCGTCACCGGTGCTGGTGGACGGCCACCTGCTTGTGGCCACCTTTGGGGGCACGCTGCGCTCCTACGACGTCTCCGACCCGCGCAGCCCACAGCTGGAGTGGGACTTTGTCGTCGGAGCGGGTCACCTCGAGGCCACGCCCGCCGTTTGGCGCGGCACCATCTACCTCGGCTCTCGCGACGGCTACGTGTACGCCATCGACGGATAGGGCGGCGGCGCCTCCGTCGAACCGAGCCGAGCCAGATCATGGCTGCGGCGGCTACCCTGCGGCGGCAATGCTCTACGACTACACCTCCGTGAGCGCAGACTCGGTCGGCGCCGTCGTCGAAGGCGCCATCACCCGGGGCGAAAACCTCCTCGCCGGCGTTGTCGCCGCCCCGCCGTCCTGGGAGACGACGATGGCTCCCCTCAACGAGATCGCCGCTCTTGTGGCTCAGGCCATCGGGCAGGGCCCGTTTCTGGCCCGGGTCCATCCCGACAAGCGGGTACGCGACGCGGCCCAGGAGGCCGAGGAGCGGATCACCAAATGGCAATCCGACCTCGTCTTCCGCCGCGACCTCTACGACGCCGTCGAGGCATACGCCGTTACCAAAGAAGCCACTACCCTTGCAGGCGAGCCGGCTCGCCTGCTCGCCTTTGTGCGCCGAGATCTGCGCCGGGCCGGCCACGGCCTGGACGACGAACGGCGCCGCCAGCTGCAGCGCCTGCGCACCCGCCTCGTCGAGATGGGTGTCGCCTTCACCCGCAACATCGATGAATTCGAGGATGCCCTCGAGCTAACCCGTGAGGAGCTCGACGGTCTGCCCGACGACTACGTGGCCCGTCTGCGCCCCGGCTCGGCCAAAGGCACCTACCGGGTGTCACTCGACTACCCCGAGTACTACCCGTTCCTGGATCTGGCGCACCGCCGCGATCTCCGCGAGCAGCTCCAGTACAAGTCCTGGAACAAGGCCCGAGACGAGAATCATCCGCTGCTCGAGGAGGCCGTTGCCGTCCGGCTCGCCATGGCCCGCCTGTTCGATCTGCCGTCGTGGGCGCACTACGCCATGGAAGAGAGGATGGCAAAGGATCCCGGGATCGTGGAGAGCTTCTTCGCCGAGCTCATCCCGCCCCTGCGGGCCAAGGCCGCTGAGGAACTCGAAGACCTCCGCGCCGCCCTGGGCAACGGCGACCTCCAGTCCTGGGACCTGCGCTTCCTGCACACAAAGGTGAAACGGGAGCGTTTCGGCATCGATCCCGACGAGGTCGCCGCCTACTTCCCCCTCGATCAGGTCTTTTCGGGAATGTTCGACATCACCGGCGAGGTTTTTGGGCTCACCTACCGGCGGATCGACAATCCGGCGGTCTGGCATCCCGATGTCGCCACCTATGAGATCCTCGACCCGGACGACGGGGAGCATCTGGCCACCTTCTACACCGACATGTACCCCCGCGAGGGCAAGTTCGGCCACGCCGCCGCCTTCGATCTGTCTCCCGGCTACCAGGCCCCCGACGGCTACCGGCTCCCCGTCACCGCCATCGTCGCCAACTTCACCAAACCCACCGCCGATAGCCCTTCACTGCTCAAACACGAAGAGGTGGTCACCCTCTTCCACGAGTTCGGGCATGTGCTGCACAACAGCCTGGGACACACCCGCCTGGTGCGTTTCACCGGCTTCAACACCGAATGGGACTTTGTCGAAGCACCCTCACAGATCATGGAGCACTGGTGCTGGAAACCCGAGGTGCTCCAGCGGTTCGCCCGCCACCACAAGACCGGCGCCACCATCCCCGGGGACCTCGTGCAGCGTCTGGCCGAGGCCCGCGACCTGCACATCGCCCTGCTCACCCTCCGCCAGATCTCCTTCGGGCTGCTCGACATGGCCTTCCACGGCCCCGACGAGCACAAGGACCTTTTCGACATCACCCGTCGAACCGCAGAGGTGACGGGGCTCCCCCATCACGAGGGCACCTTCTTCCCCGCCGGTTTTGGGCACCTGTTCGGCTACGACGCCGGCTATTACGGCTATCTGTGGTCGAAGGTGTTTGGCGACGACATGTTCAGCCGGTTCGAGGAAGAGGGGATACTCAGCCCACAGGTGGGACGCGCCTACCGGGTCAAGATCCTCGAGCAGGGCGGATCACGGGATGCCGACGAGCTGCTGCGCGATTTCCTGGGCCGGGAGCCCAGCAAAGACGCGTTCCTGAGCCACCTCGGCATCGCCTGAGCAACAGAGCCGGGCGTGTGCCATGCTGGGGTGGGAGGAGACTCAGTGACCGCGGTACGAGCACCGGCCGTTGCCGGCACTTTCTATCCGGCCGACCCAGACCGGCTGCGCCGCCTGGTCGACGACCTACTCAATGACGCCGAAATCCCGGACGCGCCGGCACCGCAGGCGGTCATCGTGCCCCACGCCGGCTACGTGTATTCGGGCCCAGTGGCGGCCACCGCCTACGGCCTGCTGCGCCAGACCCGGCCCCAGGTCCGCCACATCATCATGGCCGGGCCGGCCCACTTCGTCTGGGTCGACGGGGTGGCACTTCCCGGTGCCTCGGCGCTGGCCACACCCCTCGGCGAAGTCGCCGTCGACACCACGGCGGAGGCATGGCTGCGTCAAAACGCCTGTGTCGTCAGCTCACCACTGGCCCACGACCCCGAACACTGCCTCGAGGTCCAGCTGCCGTTTCTGCAGCGGATATACGAAGACATCTCCGTGGCCGCCTTGCTCTGCGGGCACGTCGATCCCACAGAGGCTGCTCACCTGCTCGGGCACTTCCTGGGCAAAGAAGACACCCTGGTGCTGGTCAGCTCCGACCTCTCCCACTACCACGACTACAACGAGGCCCGGCGCCGCGACGAAGTTGCCGCCGCTGCCATCTGCTCACTGCGTCCCGAAGACCTCGACGCCGACAGCGCCTGCGGCCTCATTGCCGTGAAAGCCCTGCTGCTGGCGGCCCGGGAACGGAGCCTCGAGGTGACCCGGCTCGATCTGCGTAATTCGGGCGACACCGCCGGCGACCACAGCCGAGTCGTCGGCTACGGGGCCTTCAGCATGGCCTGAGGCTCACACGATCGGGCGCAGCACTCCGCCGTCGACGGCCAGCGTGGCCCCGGTGATGTAGGAGGCGGCATCGGAGAGAAGGAACACCGCCGCGGCGGCGAACTCGTTCGGCTGCCCGTAACGCCCCAGCGGGATGGCCGCCTCCAGCTCGGTACGCACCTCGTCCTGACTTCGGCCGGTGCGTCCGGCGGTATCGGCGTCGAGCTGTGCCACCCGAGGCGTGGCAATACGTCCCGGTATCAGATGGTTCACCCGGATGCCGGCTTCGGCCCACTCATCGGCCAGGGACTTGGCCAGCGCCGCCACCCCGGCGCGGAACACCGTCGACAGCACCAGCGTCCCCGCGGGCTGAACCACCGAGCTCGACGTCATGAACAGCACCGCCGAGCCCGGGCCCAGGTGGGGCCGGCCGGCCCGGGACGCCTCGAGGGCCGAGCGCAAGGTGAGACGGTATGCGGCATCCCAGTCGGCGGGCGAGAGGTCGGCAAAGGTGCCCGGCGGCGGGCCTCCGGCGTTAGGGACGACCACGTCGAGCCCTTCCCAACGCTCCGCCACCTCATCGAGCCAGGCTCCGGTCGCCCAGGGCACGGTGACATCGACCACCGAGGCGACCACCTCGGCCTCCGTGTCCTCGCGGATGCGGGATGCCGCCGATTCGATACGTCCCCCGTCGCGGCTGCACACGGCGACGCGGGCCCCCTCGGCGGCCAAGGCCCGGGCCACGGCAAACCCGAGACCCGACGATGCCGCAGCCACCGCACACCGTTTCCCGTTGAGATTGAGTTCCATGGCGCGCAACGCTACCCGACCCGGCAGGCAGCGCTACTCCCACCCGCCCGCTTTGCCCGGCTCGGACCGTTCCCGGAGCACCAACCGCCAGTGTTTCGGCACCTTGAAGCCGGGAAGGCGGGTGCGGACATAACGCTCCAACTCGCCCAGCTCGAAGCCCATCGGATCGTCGACAACCACGTCGGCTGAGATCGCCAGCCCCCACTCGGAGTCGTCGGCGCCGAACACCCGCGCGTCGGCGACCCCGGGGTAGACCCGAATCGCCGCCTCCACTTCGGCCGGGTGCACGTTCTCCCCGCCGGTGACGATCACATCGTCGGCGCGGCCCAGCACGGAAAGGCGGCCAGAGTCATCGAAGACACCGACATCGCCCGTGGTCAGCCATTCATCCGGCTTCCGCTCCGGCCCGTCGAGAAAACCGGGCGCCACTGCCGGGCCCCTCACCTCGATGCGCCCCGCGCCGCCGGAGCCGAGCACGGCGCCGTCATCGCCGACGATCCGCACCTCAAACCCGTCGAGAGGGCGGCCCACAGTGCCGATCCCGCGTTGCTCCTCCCCCGGCGCCACCGTGGCCACCTGTGAGGCGGTCTCGGTCATTCCGTACGTTGCCAGCACCGGCAGGCCTGCCTCGAGCGCCCGCTCCAACAGAGCCGGGTCGGCCGCCGCTCCACCCACCAGCACGCCGCGCAGGCCCGGGAAGGGGTCGGCGACAACGTCGAGCAGGCGGCGCAGCATCGTGGGAACCAAGGACACAAAGGTCGTCTCCCCCAATAGCTCCGCCACCCGCTCTGGATCGAATCGCTCCTCGAGCAGCACGGTGCCCCCTTCCCGCGCCACCCTCCACAGTATGGACAGGCCACCCACGTGATACAGCGGCAGCACACACAGCCACCTATCACCGGCGCCGATGCCCAGGCGCCGCTGTGACGATGCAGTCGCGGCGTCGATGTTGGCCCCGGTGAGCACAACAGGTCGGGCCGCACCCTTTGTCCCCGAGGTGAACACAACGGCGCGGAAATCCGGATGGGGCGGACCCCAGCCGCGCTCGGCAAAGAGGTGGATCTGTTTCACCATGAACTGCTCCCGCCCCCAGACTGCACGCACCCCGGCGCGGCTCGCCAGCGCCATCGCCTCAGCGGCCGGCAGGCGCGAATCCAGCACCACCGCGGTGACTCCGGCACGAGCAATGCCCCAGAGTGCGGCCACAGTTCCCGGTGTGCCATCTCCGCGCAGCGCCACCCGGTGTCCGGCCCGGACGCCGGAACCGATCACGGTCGACGCCACCTCCGAGGCCGCAGTATCCAGGTCCCCGTAGCTGATCGTTTCCGCTGCCGCTATCAGCGCCGGAGCTCGGGGATCCTTCTGTGCCGACAGGTGAAGCCAGTCCAACTTCCTGCTCCGTGGGGCTCACTACAGTACCGATCACCGCCAAATCGTCCCTGGGAGAACCGATGCCGGTGAGCTGGGAATCGTCCGGCGAATACACCGATATCCGCTACGAGACCGCCGGTGGCATCGCCAAGATCACCATCGATCGGCCCGAGGTGCACAACGCCTTCCGCCCCACCACACTCTTTGAACTGGCCGCTGCCTTCGAAAGTGCCCGAAACGATCCCGCCATTGGCGTGATCATCCTCACCGGGGCCGGGGAAGAGGCCTTCTGCTCCGGCGGCGATCAGCGGATCAGGGGCGATGCCGGCTACGTCGATCCCCAAGGCACTCCGCGCCTCAACGTGCTGGATCTGCAGATCCAGATGAGGCGGCTCCCCAAGCCGATCATTGCCATGGTGGCCGGGTACGCCATTGGTGGCGGCCACGTACTCCACCTGGTCTGCGACCTGACCATCGCCGCCGACAACGCCGTCTTCGGCCAGACCGGGCCCAAGGTCGGCTCGTTCGACGGCGGCTACGGGGCCGGTCTTCTCGCCCGCATGGTCGGCGACAAGAGGGCCCGTGAGATCTGGTACCTGTGCCGCCAGTACTCGGCCCAGGAGGCCTACGAGATGGGCATGGTCAACAAGGTGGTCCCCCTCGCCGACCTCGAAGACGAGACGGTGCGCTGGGCCCAGGAGATCCTGAAGAAGTCTCCGCTGGCCATCCGCATGATGAAGGCCGCCATTAACGCCGATTCCGACGGTTTGGCCGGCCGGCAGCAGCTGGCCGGGGACGCCACCCTGCTCTTCTACCTGAGCGAGGAGGCCCAGGAGGGCCGCGACGCCTTCGTCGAAAAACGCCCCCCCGATTTCGGCAAGTTCCCCCGCCTGCCGTGAACCCCTGGCTCACCGCGGCGAGACCGGCAACCCTGCTTGCCATTGTCGCCCCGGTGGTCGTCGGCACCGGCCTCGCCGTGGATGACGGGGTATTCCGAACCGACATCTTTCTGGTCACCCTGGTCGCCGCGCTGCTCATGAACATCGGGGTCAACTTCGCCAATGATCTTTCTGATGCGACACGGGGCGCCGACGCCGATCGTGTTGGTCCGGTCCGGGCCGTCGCCTCCGGCCTCATCGACACACGTTCCATGAAGATCGGGATCGCCGCCGTCTTCGGCGCCGCCGCCGTATGCGGCATCTACCTGGCCACCGTGGCCGGCTGGATCGTGCTCGTCATCGGCGCCGTGGCCATGCTCGCCGCATTCACCTACACCGGCGGTCCCTTCCCCTACGGCTACCACGGCCTCGGCGAGGTCGCCGTCTTTGTGTTCTTCGGGCTCGTCGCCACCGTCGGCACCCGATACCTGTACGACGGCACCCTGCAGTCGGCGGCCTGGCTGCTCGCCGTTCCCGTCGGCGTGCTCGCCGCCGCCATCCTCGTCAGCAACAACATCCGCGATCTCGACACCGACGGCCGGGCCGGGAAGCGGACCCTCGCCGTCATCCTCGGCCGCCGCCACACCCGCTTCCTCCACACCACGCTCCTCGTCGCCGCCTTCCTGCTGCTCCTCGAGTTTGCCGTCGCCGGCTGGGTTCCTCGCGGCGCCGCTCTCGGCCTCTTTGCGTTGCCGCTGGCCATCTTCCCGCTGTGGACCGTGCTCAAGGAAGCGTCGCCGGAGGCTCTCGTCGGCGCCCTCAAGGCGGATGCACTTCTCCTCGCCTGCTTCGGCGTGCTGGTTGCCGTAGGCGCCGCCCTGTGATCACCTCAAGTATCGCCACCAAAGAACCGATTCCATCTCACGAGCGCCGATATCCAATGATCACGGCGCAGCTCGTAGCGGGACCGTTTGATCACCGGTCGATATATGGGAGCCGGTCCTCTTGGGGCCGGCTCCACCGATTTCCGAGCCGGTAGGGTTCAAAGCAGTGGACGACCGCAATCAGCAGCTCACCGTTCCCCTGGTGCGAGCCCTGGCCTCGCTGGGCGTCGCCCACGCCTGCATAAGCCCGGGCTCCCGCAGCACACCGATCACGCTGGCGATGGCTCACGAACGAGCCATCTCCGATTGGATCCACCTCGACGAACGATCCTCGGCGTTTTTTGCCCTCGGCATCGCCAAGGCCACCCGCACCCCCGCCGTCGTCGTGTGCACCTCGGGAACTGCCGCGGCCGAGTTGACCCCCGCCGTCGTAGAGGCCCGCTACGGGCGTGTCCCCCTCATCGTCATCACTGCCGACAGGCCCGCTGATCTGCTCGGGATCGGGGCGCCCCAGACCATCGACCAGCACAACCTCTTCGGCTCGATGGTGAAGCTGAGCCACGACGTGGAAACCCCGGCGCCGGGCGAGGCCGCATCCGGTTATGCCGCGGCGCTGGCCGCTCGCCTCTACGCGGCCGCAGTGGAGGCGCCCGCCGGGCCGGTACATCTGAATCTTCGCTTTCGTGAGCCGCTGGTCCCCCGAAGGCCGCCTCCTCCGCCCACCGAGGTGGCGTCACCACAGGTGGCCATCGGGCAAACCGCCCCCACCAAGCGCCAAGTGCGACAGTTGGCCGATCTCATTGCAGGACGCCGGGCACTCCTCATCTGCGGCCCTCAGGACGATCCCTCGCTTCCCGCGGCCGCCGCCGCCCTGGCCGCCGCCGCCGGCATTCCCATCGTTGCCGATCCCCTCTCACAGGTGCGAGCCGGCGTGCACAGCCTCGATGCCGTCGTTGCCGCCGGCGACCTCCTCGCCGGCGCGGGGTGGCTCGATCGTGCCGCTCCCGAGGTGGTGCTGCGCGTCGGCGCCCTTCCCACCTCAAGACCCGTATGGAGCTGGCTCGGCGATCACCCGGAGGTTCCTCAAGTGCTGATCGATGCCGCCGGATGGCGCGACCCCGGCGCCTCGATACGCCTCATGGTCCGGGCCGATGCCGCGACCGGGCTGGCGGCCCTTGCCGACGCCGTGGACATGCCGGCACCATCGGCCTGGCTCGACTATTGGCGGCGCGCCGACACCGCAGTCACAGAGGCGGCCCAGGACGCCGTTGCGGCGCTCGATTTCCCCAACGAGCCCGCCGTGGTGCTGGCCCTGGCTCATAGCATCCAGGCCGGCTCGACACTCTGGATCTCATCTTCGATGCCTATTCGCGATGTCGATGCCTTCTTCCCGGCGATCGATCGGTCTCTTCGTTTCGCCGCCAATCGCGGCGCCAACGGCATCGATGGATTCCTCTCCTCCGGTCTGGGATCGGCGGCGGTATCGGGCACGCGCACCTATCTGCTCGCCGGCGACCTGGCCGCCCTTCACGACATCAGCGTGCTCTCCACCGCGGCCATCAAGAACATCAATGCCACCATCGTCGTGGTCAACAACAGCGGCGGCGGCATCTTTCACTTTCTCCCTCAGGCCGATCTCCCGGAGCATTTTGAGCCATACTTCGGCACCTCACATCCGGTGGATTTTGTCCGCGTGGCGGACGCTTTTGGTATGCCGGCGAGCCAGATCAGCGACAAGGACGATCTGATGCAGACGCTCGCTCAGCCCCGGCGAGACCCCCTGCTGCTGCAGGTGCGCACCGACCGCAACCAGAACGTCGAGGTGCACCGCACGATCGCGCGGGCGGTAGAGACCGCCCTGGCCGACATCTAGGAAGCCGTCAGCAGGTCCACCAGCGGCCGCAGCTTGAGCCGAGTCTCCTCAACCTCGTCGTGCGGGTCCGAATCGGCGACGATGCCGTTGCCGGCGTAAAAGATCACCCTCTCCTCCTGCACGAGGGCGCAGCGCAGTGCAGCCGCTATCTCCCCGTCACCATCGGCGTTGGCCCAGCCCACGCCCCCGGCATACCAGCCGCGATCGATGTCCTCGGCCTTCTCGATATGGGCGAGGGCCTGGTTTCGCGGCACCCCGGCCACGGCCGCGGTCGGATGCAGGGCAGCGGTCAGGTCAAGCAGGCGGGCCGATGTGGTGCCCACAATCGGAGTGGCCAGGTGCTGCACCCCGGTGTATTTGCCCACAACCGGGGCGGGAGGCCGGTCCAAGGTCTCGGCAAACGGTCTCAGCCGATCGACCACATCATCAACAACAAAACGATGCTCGGCTCGGTCCTTGACGCTGGCCAGGAGACCATCACCCAGGCGCCGATCTTCCTGCGCGTCGGCGCCCCTGGCCGCCGATCCGGCTAGCGGGCGTGTCTGGAACCAGCGGCCGGCACGGGCCACAAGCAGCTCAGGGCTGGCCCCGACAAACGTCGAGGCCCCGCTCTGCCAGCCGTAGACGCGCGATCCGGGAAACCGGTCGCGCAGAAGGGCCGCCAGGTCAAAACCGTCGACGGGCTGGTCGAGCACGACATGCACACTCCGGGCCAGAACAACCTTCGACGGGCCACCGGCCTGGATGGCCCCAACCGTCTCGGCCACCTGCTGCTGCCACTGCTCGGCCGGCGGCCGCGATTCCACCGAGTGGTCGTGGCCCCGCATCTCCGCGGCCGGTTCGGGCCGGTTCAGGGCGCCGAGACCCCCCAGCAACAAGCGCCGGCCGACCCCGGGCGGAAGCGCCACTCTCAGCCGGGACCGTCCCGACGAGCGCCGCACCGTGACCTGAGGCAGCAAGGCCACCGCGCCGGGGTAGTCGGCCCATTCGTCGCCAGTCGGTCCTTCCGCGCTGAAGGCGAACCCGATCAGAGCCTCCATGCCTGCGGGCACCTCTTCGAGCCGCTTGTCAAGGTGGCTCAGCCGATTCGGCCCCGCCGTCGTCGCCGTCCACGCCGTGCCCAGGCCCCCGAGGGCAAATCCCTCGGGAGAGGCGTAGAACACCGCGGAGCCGAACGACGAGGCACCGGCGCGGACGAGATCCAGAGGATCAACATCGACATCAACAGAAGCCATCCGCAGACCGCCGGTGGCGGTGGCCAGGCGGTCGGCGAGATCGACGAGGGCGTGACGGGGGATGAGCAAAACGGAACGCGATGTTACCGGAGCACCGGCGTCACGGCATCGGACGCAGCTTGCTGAGCCCGAGGGTGAACTCCTCGACGATGGCGCCCAGCGTCTCAGGCTGCTCCTGGGGCAGAAAGTGGGTGGCGCCCGGCACCGTCCGCAGCTTCGCATTGGTGAACTGATCCCGCAGATAGGTCATGACGGGCCGCGGATGGCTGTCCGATCCCTCGCCGGAAACAAGAAGCACGGGACAGGTGACCTCCCCGAGGCGGCCCCACAGGCCGAGGGCGGTGGCGCCCCGATAGAACTCGGCCTCGGTTTCCAGCGAGCACTTCAGCTCCCATTGATCGGCCCGACGGTGGAAACCGTGCTCCACATAGGCCAGCAGCACTTCTTCGGCCCATCCGGCAAACGGGCCCCGGCCCCGGAAACTCTCCAGCGCCTCCTGCGCAGATGAGAACGAGCTTCGCCGCCGCAGCGCCTGTGCACTCATCAGGTTCTCCTCGGCGCGGAAGGCCGGCCCCGGGAACACGACGGGCTCCACCAGTACCAGCCCCCGAAAAGTGCTCCGCTGCAACACCTCGGCCAGCAGCAGGGCCGTTGCTCCCGACGAATGACCCAGGCCCACCGCGGACGGTCCAAGCCTGCGGGCCTCCTCAACGGCGAGTACGTCTCTGCCCACGTCCCACCAATCGATCGGAGGCTCGGGCGTGTCCGAGTCCCCGTGGCCACGTTGATCGAGCGCGATAAACCGGCGCCCGCCGAGTGAATCGGCCACTGGCCCCCAGGTCTCCTTGCAGAAGCCGGTGGCATGGACCGCCAGCACTCCGGGCTCCCCGTCGCCGCCACTGTCCGCCAGGGCGATGCGCAATCCATCGCGGGCGAAGACGGCTTCACGACTGCGAATAGGGGGACTCCCCTCTGTGGTCGTCGACGCGGTAGGTGAGCTGGTTCTCCACCTTGACCACCCCGGCAACACGGCTGGCGAGCACCTCGAGCAGCTCCACCTCGGTGCGGCTCTCCAGCTCGCCCTCCAGCGCGACGACGCCGTCGCTGACGGCAACACTGATGAGATCAGGGTCCAGGAACAGC
>Ga0307420_1001219_pt1 | contig 11393 bp, 7 predicted proteins | sample SalMarWE160240MG_2_FD_202167 | JGI IMG/M metagenome (GOLD analysis project Ga0307420, IMG submission 202167) | Salt marsh sediment microbial communities from the Plum Island Ecosystem LTER, Massachusetts, United States - WE1602-40 | ecosystem: Environmental > Aquatic > Marine > Intertidal zone >... | reverse complement strand
GCCGGGTCATCGGGACAAGATTTTTCGTGCGGTTGAGTGTAATCAGAGCGAATTTCCCGCTTGGGTGCCATTCGATGCCCTGAAGAAGGTTTGCCGCCGGGACAACAAAGCGGTCTTGTATTACGGCTCCGGCGGTATCAATAGCTGTAATCTCAGACTTTGATGGCGTGCGGAATTCCACAAAACGTGAAAGGTTATTGGTAACATAGATGAGCGAACCATCGGGAGAGCGTGATAATGACCAGGGGCTTCGAGACGCAGTGAGACGTTTGATTTCTTTCAACGTAATCGTATCAATCACTAAAATACTGTCTGCGGATGTATTGAGGACATATAAATGCTTTCCGGAAGCATCAGTCAGCACACCATGCGGTTCGTCGCCTACGTCAATGGTAGCAAGAACTTTTCGAGAAGGAACGTCGACAACAGTCACAGTGTCATCAAGACGATTACTCACATATGCTCTCGTCCCATCGGGGCTGAAAGTTACGTCCGTCGGATGATGACCGACTGCTATCTCAGCGACCTTTTGCAAATCCCGGACATTTACAACGATAATAGTGTGAGATGCTTCGCATGTAACGTATATTTCTTTGCCGTCGGGACTAAGGGCCATATTGAGCGGCGTCTTGTAGCGAAGTGCCTGATTAACTACTTGAGGCTCCGTCGGATGGGCAATCTTTTTCATAGCCTCGTCAAAATTAAAAGGCTTGTCATGCGCGTTTTCATGACATCCGAGACAGGTCTGAGATGTCACTTCTTTTAGGCCGGCCGCTTTTGCCGCACGGGGATCTCTCATTATCGCTTCCGGATAATAATCGCTGCCCGCACCGTGACATGCCTCACATCCGACACCTTCGTACAATGAATATGATTCTATCACACCTTTTGGGGGCTGATGATAAGCGGTCGTATGGCATCTCAAACACTCCTGGCTGGTCTGAGGAGCAACTTTCAATCCCTGCTCTTTCGCAATTTCGTACGCTTCGTCACTCGCAAGTACAGCGTATGCGCTTGCATGGTCGCTCATTCGCCATTTGCTGAATTGATAACCCATCATTGCGCCTTTATGGCAGGCTGCACAGGTGTGAGTCCCTATGTATCTACCTTCGCCTTTTTCAGAATCCGTCACATCCGGTAATTGCGGCACAGATCCAATCTTGAAGTCTTTGGGGGTCGGATGAGCAATATCAGACATGGCCTTCGCTATATCAAGCTTGGGCAATTTGTGAACGGCAACGTGAGAACCCTTTACCTGGTGGCATCCCATGCAGTCACTCATGGTCGGCATCATCAGGCCCGCTTTTTCCGCTGCCTGGCGATCCATCATAATAGCCGCATCCATGTACTCACTGCCCGGGCCGTGACATTTTTCGCATTGCACCCCATCTTGATAGAAAAATGTCTCATCTTTTTCCCATTCCTCCACGTGGGCACCGGTCGCATGGCACCCGAGACACATTGGCGATTCCTGGGGTTCCTGAGGTATGCCGCTCAGTTCGGCGATTTTTTTTGCTTCCGGCTTCGATAGGACGGCATACGCTCGGGCGTGTTTGGAAGCCAGCCATTTGCTGAACTGGTGCTCCATTCCTTTGCCCTGGTGACATGTCGCGCAGACTTTTACCCCAACGTAAATCGGATGCTTTTGGCTCTCTTCGTGAGCTAAAAGAAGACATGAAATAACCAACGTCATGATTAGAATCAGAAGATAAACACGCATCTTATAGTTCTTGTCCATATCAGGACCCCTGGATTACATTTATAATTTGATTTGAGTCCACGTCTTTAAGGTTTGTGATTTGTTTGTCCGGCCAGCGGATTTCAACCGTATCCGCTTTTTTGCTTTTGCCGAGTCCGAAATGGCATCTCGGGTCGGCCTGCGAAAGGTAGCCTGTTACAGGAATCAGATCCCGCATTTGTGTAAGCGAACCGGCAGTTATGATAACCCGCGCCCCAACAGCATCGCTTTTACCTCCAGGCAGCCGTGCCTGAACAGTCAGCCAATTGTTTTTGTTGCCGCCATCGTTCCGCAGAAGCCTTGGGGAATCATTCAGATTAATTACCAGCAGGTCAAGGTCTCCATCATTGTCGTAATCGCCGTAAGTGGCACCACGCCCGACATATTTCTTTCTGAAATAGGAGCCTGATTTATTCGCGACATCCACAAAACGTCCCGTACCGTCGTTTCGCATGAGCACATCTTCTTCCGTATATTCATGATGCGCGTTGCCATTGGCGATGAAGATATCCAAATAACCATCGCAGTCATAATCGAACAAAACGCCGCCCCACCCGGTGTACTGCCCGCAGACAACGGCAAGGTTGGCCGGCTCCGTGCGGTCTTCGAAATAATCTTTTCTGTTCATAAGAAGACAGCCGTATCCCATGTCGGGAATGTAAATATCGAGCCAGCCGTCACGATCTATATCGCCGACCGCCGGCCCCATTGAAGAAACACCCTGCCCCCCTTCGCCAAAAGCCAGGCCCATCGTAAGACCCTCGTTTTCGAATGTCCCTTTGCCCGTGTTCTTAAAATAGTAGTTCTCCATTGCATCGTTGGGAATGTATAAGTCCAGGAATCCATCATTGTTCAGATCTGTAAGTGTAGCGCTCATCGCTCGTCCGTTTGGCTGAAAGATTCCCGCTGCTTTGGTGACATCGGTAAAAGTTCCATCACCATTGTTACGATACAGCGTGTCAGGCTGGCCTCTGTAGCTGAGTGGTCCGGGATAACCCGCCGCCGCATAATATGAACGAAATTTACCGCTGTCATATTCGAGATAATTTGCGACATAAACATCAAGGTCTCCATCGCCATCATAATCAAACCACGGCGACGAAAGGCTCCAGTTGGAATTGTCGAGCCCTGATGATTCTGATATGTCGGTAAAGGTTCCGTCTCCATTATTGCGGTAAAAAACATTCGGCCCGTAATTCAGGACATAAAGGTCGAGGTCGCCATCATTGTCAAAATCCGCTGCTGAGCAGCCGAATCCAAAACCTTCGTGGCCGACACCGGCTTCTTTGGTGACGTCACTGAATGTTCCATCTTTGTTATTTCGATACAGTGAGTTGGTAAGTTTTCCTCGAAGAGTCCGGCCCCGATTATCGTTGACGGTTTTGAGCCAGCAACCATTGACAAAATAGATATCAAGCCAACCATCGCCATTATAATCAAAAAAGATCGTTCCAGCGCCCGTTCCTTCGACGATGTTGCTGAGATCAAAATCCCCGTAGCTATGCTTGAATTTAATACCCGCCTGCCCGGTCACATCGGTAAAAACCGGCAGAGTTTGCTCTGCTCCGCTGCTGACTGAAACCTGAAACATTAGCAGAAAAATTAGAATTCTCAAGAAATTCACTGGTTAGCTCCTCCATTGTGCTGTTTGGATTCCTGCAAGTTGTTCGACTTCAGTATGCCATCCCAAAGAGCTCCCATATCTGTCCATTCGGCGAAGGTTCGTTTCTCATCATTGGTCAATGCATCATTTTCACCCGGCGGCATCCGAGATATCTTTTGCTGTGAAAATGTATCGTCCCACGGTCTTGAGGTGTTTCGCCCGAATATGCGCCATATAAGAAGGCTGGTACGCGCCCTGCCCGGATGGACATATTTTCCAGAACCCGGTCGATCCCCCGGGGTAAGAAGGCTCTCATAACTGCGGTTAAAGCGGGTTTTATCGTCGGCTTGAGCGGCCGATGAGAGATCGTCTGTAAGGCGCAGAGCAGGAACAGCCTGGCTGTGACATCGGACGCATTTATTTGCTATGATCGGCATAACATCCCGCCGGAAATCGACCGTTCGCCTTTGCTCAGCAGGCAAGTTGAGTTTGACGGAAGATTTAGTAACAGCTTTTACCAGAACATTCTCCGGCGTAAGTTCACCATCCTCGTGACATCCAATACACCCTCTCGGTTCATGATTCTTGGCCCAAATCCAGCCACAGCTTCGCAGAGCGATACCATCAGCGTCCAATATTTGAAGCTCAACAGGAGTGCTGGCGGGTATTTCAATATTGAAAGAACCATCCCGCTCGATGTCTATTTCACCAAGAATTCGCCGCTGCACCAGGGGCATCTGTCCATAGCGAAAGACACTTGGACTTTCTGTTCCGGCTGATAAAACGCCTTCAAGGACACGAAGTCTTTTGACAGTTCCGCGGGGCATCCACTCCGGCTTAACAAGGTCGGAAATATAAACATCTAAACAATAAAGTTTACCGTTCGGGTCCTTTTCCGTGACCACACTCGAGCGCCCATCCGGTTCAGGGCGGGAATGCACAATCTTCGCCTGTATGTCATGATAGTTGGGGTCGTCAAAAATCTTCTCAAGCTGTCCGTTGGAAGGATCAAGTCGATAAACACCATGTGTATCGGTATCATCTTGCGATCTTCGAGACACGAGTATTTTCCCATCGGCAAGTGCTGAAGGAGAGTGGAATAGGCCATCCGATTCCCGCGTGATCTGTCGATAAGAATGAAGCGGTCTTCGCAAAAGTGTAGAACCGATACTGCCTGCACCGTCCCACCGAAGCTTTTCGGCTTCGATATAAACAGCCAGACCTTTTGTGGTCGTGCACGGCATACGTTTAATTGGCTTGCCCTTATCGGCATGGAACAACGCATAATCCGCGCCGTCGATGTTAATCCCGAACAGAGAAATGCGTCCGGAATGTTCCAGATTGAGTGTAGAACGACGCCGGCTTGCAAAGAGCAGGCGCCCATCGGACATGATAAACGGATCCATATTGTCGGACAGGTTGAAGGTCAGACGGCGTACCGCCGAACCATCGAGTTTACAGGAATACAGATTTGTGGTCGTGCCGGCACCATATTCATCCGAAGTTCCGTTTTCCATGCCCACAAAAGTCAACTGGTACCAGGGCTCCGTAGATACAATCGTGTAAAGTGTTGCCTGGTAATCCGGGCTTCGATAGTTACCTGTGCCGTTCGTGATCTGTCTTACATTCGAGCCGTCTATCTCCATCTCATAGATATTCCAGTTATTGTCGAATGTTTCCCTTCCGGCAAAAAGAATGTGGGAAGCGTCGAATGAAATAGAAGGATCACAGGCGCTCTGGAAATCCCGGCTCAATTCTTCTATGGAGGAATCCGGATTTACTTTTATAAGACGTGCTCCATTGCCGAAGTCCAGGAACGAATTGGCCGCGGATTTCTGCCGCTCAAGTGCCGTTTCTGTCTGTTGATTCGACGCCGGAGGCAGTTGTGTGACAATCAACGCATTCTCAATGCGGCCACGCAGTGGTGACACAGAAGTTGTGCTCTGTCTCGAAGCCTGTGTGACAATTCCACTCAATAAGATGGTAGCACAGCAGAAAAGGAGACTTCCTGAGCACTTCCGGCTATATCCATTATGTCCAAAACAGGCCTTGTTCACTCAAATACCTCTTTATTTTGAAAGAGGAAAAGTACATACCCCAAGAGTTTTACCCCAAAGTTAACTTTTTCGTTAGACAGAAAGTCCTGTACGCTCCATGCAATGATATGCTCCTAAAGACAATTCTTAAGTATAATTTTATATTAAGAAATAGGAAATTTGTCAAGTAAAATCCTTCTATCGGAAAAGCTTCTATAGAAGCGCATTTGCGTCTGAACCATCTTGGCCATACTCTGTGTACGCAGGGCTGTCTATAGCTTGTAAATACAATCTGCTCTTCCTGTAACAGACATAGAAATCGGCGTCTTTGCAGCAATTCTCTAACCGATCCGAATTGCATCCACCTCAATCTCAAACAGCAGGTCATCTCTGCAAATACAATTTTCCGCAATTACCACAGGGAATAAAGGAATTTTATTACTGATGCGGTACTTCTTGAATAGCGGCGCGTCTTCAGCATGTTTGAAATAGGCCAGACCTCTCGTGACGTCAGCCCAGTCCATGCCTCGTGACTCCAGAATCGCGTGCACTACCTGCATTGTCAGCGTCACCTGGGCCTCCGAGTCACCTACATGTGCCGTTATTCCGTTCGGGTCTATACTGGCCGTACCGGAAATATACAATCGTCGATGACCCGGCAGGTCAAGCTCCACCGCTCGGCTGAATGAGCTACCATATTTAAGAGCAGCAGATTGCAACGGCGAGCGCACTTCAAAGGCCCGCACCCCTTGACTTTTGGCTTTCACTGCCAGCAGACCGCCTACCAGCGCCGTCCCGGCTGAATTGCACCCGCCTACGCCCGTGCTGGCCGGAACCAACCCGTCATAAATCCGCTTGTTATGAAAAAAGTCGTCACGAATCTTGTTGAAATCACCATACCAGCCCAAAATATTATTATTATAAAACCATGTCCGTAAAACATGGCTGAATTCCATCCCGGCAGCCTCAAGCATCTCTTCCATCTGATCGAATATCACGCTTGCCTGCTCACTTCGCGATAGATGATCACGTCTCGGCAGCAACCCACCCAGATGGCAATACCGGGCATAGTCATCCTCGATTACGCTTCCTACTATTCTACCATCCAGTTCCAGTCGCTTGACCGATGTCCCTGAAATTGCTCGCAGGTGCACTCCGCAAAGATCCGAAGCATGCCCATCCTCAAGCCACGTAACTGGTGCGTCAATTCCGCCCATAGTGTCCTTGAGCATCTGCATGCCGGCCCCGTCCCTGTCCGGTATGCCGAATACCTCCTGTGAGATAACATGTGCCTTTCTCGCCCGAACAGCATCCGCCATTCTCTGAAAAAGTGACTGTGCAGGCTCGTTGCCCTCGGGTACCGAGGTCATAAAATATTCATGGAACGCCCCTCTGTTCAGCGTAATGATTTGTAAACCTGAAGAGGTATTTTTCTGGATGTCCACCGAACTTGTGATTTCGTCATTCCTCATTCAGTTCCCTTTCTGCACAGAGTTTTTTAGATAATAACGGCTGCTTAACTATGAATATTTAAAATTTTCTCCTAACTCCATGTATTTAGACACTTTGTCGGACTTCCTAATTTAAAGGCAAGTAGTTTCAAAATCCAAGCAAGCCTCATTATCAGTATTGAAAAAAGGTAATTTTAATATTTAGAAATACATTGTACAACAAAAGGTCCGCCTAATATCCGCCACATATTCAGAACCGATTTTTTGGAACAAGATATGTTAGCGTTTTTTAGGGACTTTATCGGATTGCATAAGTTGCCGCTTCAATAGTCGGCATTGTTTGCCTGTACATCCGTCTGAAATTAACTACGACTTATTGCGAATCCGAATTAAAGAAGCCCTGTAACCATTCGGTATACAAGGCTTTTTGTAAATGGGCGATACAGGACTCGAACCTGTGACCTCACGGGTGTGATCCGTGCGCTCTAGCCAACTGAGCTAATCGCCCTGTCGTTTTTTGACTTTTGTCCCTAACCGAATCAGAGGAAAATAAATTATAGCCGGCAAATTGCAAATCGTCAACTAAAAACTAAGTTGCGACAATGTTGACGCGTCCGAGTTTAACGCCCTTCATGCTTAATATTGTTTCCGCCATCTTATTTATTTCGCCGACACGGCCCCGCATTATTATTACTTCCAGACAATCGTGCTCGTCAAGGTGAACATGCAGAGAAGATATCACCTGCTGGGACGAATCCAAAGTATGCGTATGCTGGAGCTCTATAAGCGATTCGGTCAGTTTTGTTGAGTGATGGTCGTAAACCAGAAACACGGCGGCTACTGCTTTGGCCTTCGGATTGCCAAGCCGCTCTTCACTAAGCTGCCGCCGAACGAGATCGCGTATCGCCTCGGACCGGCTTTTATAACCCTGCCCGGCAATGAGCTTGTCAAACATCGAAAGCAGCTCTTTATCGAGTGACACCCCGATACGTTCGATTTCCGCCATTTTCATTTCTCAAGCAGCGGTGGGAACCTTTTAAATAATCTCGAGCCGGCGAAGAATAGCCTTTCCCCAGCGAATGCTGCGGATCTGCGAGAGTATAAGCAATAACAACACCAACAGCCAATAGCCGCTGAAACGCAAATAGTAAATGACGACATCGAATATGTCGCCGCCCTTGGCAGAAGACCACTTCACCAGTTCTTCGGGAGTAAATATCGCCCCCGGAACTATGCCGCCAAAGATTCTCTGCCACGGTAATAACAGAACAAGCATAAGCAGTGACAGGAAAAACGCCCTGCTGATATGGTTGATTCCGCCGAGTCTGCCGAGCATTGAGACTTTCAGGCTAAATAGCATCGACAAACAGTAAAGCGAAGCCGTTAGTATAAGCACGGCATTAACAATCCGAATTACCCAGCTCAAATACTCGAATGTCATACCGGACAAGAACTCCGCCGGGGGCCACGCAATGGCACGCTGCAGCTTATGCCCCGCCGCTTTGGTAATCTCCTCGTCAGGTTGATTTGGCTCGGCAGCTTCGTTCGGTTCGGTGGCTTCTTCGGGATCAGCAGCTTCTTCAGGTGCCGCTACTTCTTCCGGCACAATTGCTTCAACAGGCTTTTTTGCCTCCACAGCCAATTCCTGCAAAGGCTGGATAACTGCCTGTACGTCTTCACTGACAGGTTCCGCATTCTGTTCATCGGGATCGGGCAGACCACTCTTAACGGCTGGTTCGCTGCCGCCGGCCTGGTCGTCAATTTTGATGTAACCGGTATCCACAAGTAAAAAGGACGTCTGCAACAGCAGAAGGCACAAAAGGACGATAACGAAGAGAAAATTTTTCCATCCCTTGAAAACTCCAACAGCCTCGAGGCAATCGGTAGTATCAAGCAAACTGTTAGGACTGGCCTGGTTCTCATTCATTTTATATCTCCCTAATTCAGTATTTAGCATTTAACGTACAAAACTGTCGCCGCGCATCATACAAACTCAGACTCGCGTTTGTTTGATGCGGTTTACATGATCAATCCAATCATTATAAATTATCCCGGTCATAAGTGCAAAGAAATATTTTTTGAGTTGATCGGTTCGATCGCCCCATCGAGAAAAATATCTGACCGGCCGATAAAATCAGTGGTAACAGGTTCAATAACAATATCAGGCTGAATACCGTTGCCGTCGTATAATTTCCCATTCGGCTGAAAAGAGGCCATTGAAGAAAGATGGATTCTAATTTGGGAATTTCTGAGCCGATAAACCTGGTAACAACCGCTTCCGCCGCCGCTGGGATGCCAGATGCTCCAATACCACAAGCCGATACCTGCCAGCACCACAATAGCTACAAGAACATACAGACAAAGACTTCGCCTGTTTATTTTGACGGGCATCATTTTATTCTCCGATTTCGCGGAAACTGCCCCGGGCGGCTTCTATTGTCCTTTCGATGTCGTCCGTGCTGTGAGCTAACGAGACAAACATCGCCTCATAAGCACTTGGAGCAAGATAAATCCCCCGCCCGAGCATCCCGGCAAAGAATTTTTTGAAACGTTGGATATTGGTAGATTGCACATCGGCGAAAGTCCGCACCGGCCGGTCGGTGAAGAAACAGCTCTGAATCGAGCCTACCCGATTGATTGTCACGGCAACGCCGGCCCCTTTCGCCGCTTCCGTCAGGCCGGCCTCAAGCATTGCTGCCGAAGATTCGAGTTTCTCGTAGCAGCCTTTTTCAGCTAAAATATCGAGTGTCGCATTCGCCGCTGCAGTTGCAATCGGATTACCTGACAGGGTCCCCGCCTGATAGACCGGCCCGGTCGGGGCCAGTATGTCCATAATATCGACCCTGCCGCCAACAGCCGCCGCGGGCAGGCCTCCCCCGATGATCTTACCGAGGCATGTTATATCCGCTTTGATGCCGAAACGCTCCTGGGCGCCGCCGAGCGAGAGACGAAAACCCGTGATTACCTCGTCAAAAATCAAAAGCACCTCACCGGCGTCGCATAATTCCCGAATCGTCTCCAGATAACCTGCCACCGGGGGCACGACGCCCATATTCGCCCCTACCGGCTCAACCAGGACCGCTGCGATTTTGCCTTTGTGCCTGGCAAGCGCCGCCTTGACCGCTTCGATATCGTTATACGGAACCACAACGGTCAATTTCGCGACTGAATCCGGAACGCCGGCGCTCGATGCGATAGCACTCTCGGCCAGGCCTGAACCCGCAGCGACCAGCAAAGAATCGCTGTGCCCGTGATAACAACCAGCCATTTTGATGATGATGTCCTTTTTGGTATATCCGCGGGCCAAACGGATAGCCGTCATGACCGCCTCGGTACCGCTGCTGAGAAGACGAACCTTCTCGATCGAATCGAAGGCGGCGATGATTTTCTGTGCCAACTCCGTTTCCGCCAGCGTCGGCGCTCCGAACGAGGTGCCCTTCCGGGCTGCGGCCTCGACCGCTCCAATTACGCTCGGATGGGCATGGCCAAGGATCATAGGACCCCACGAGCCGACATAGTCGATGTATTCATTGCCATCGAGACAGAAGATTTTGGAGCCTTTTGCACCGGCGACAAAAACCGGACCCATATCCACGCCGCCAAAGGCCCGCACAGGCGAATTAACGCCGCCCGGTAGAACCCGGCAGGCCTCGGCAAAGGCCCGGGCCGATTCTCGATATCTGTTTTGGTTTTCTTCCATTTCGCCTGCTATCATAAGAATATCAGCAAAATAATCAAACGATTTACAAAACATCGCCGGATAATCCGGCCATGCATAATCGGCATCAGCACAACCTGTTTATGCGATTTCGGCCCGATATAGAGGTAGTCAGCCGGATTGAGCAAAGTTTTCAAGAAAATCTGCGGAATTTGACGATATTTACTTGATAGAGAAAACTTATTTGTGCTATAATCGTATATAGATATAGGCAGGCTTAAATTTATTATATTTTGAGTCGTTATCATAATCATATTTGTTTGTTTTATCATATCCTGAACCCGCCTGCCAAAGTGAAGGTTCTTTTTCATTCTGGCTTAAACCTTATAAGTCGAGGACAGTTTTGCGCACAAGATTTGCGCCCTTATGGAAGACAAAACAAATAGGCAGGTTTGAAAAACTTATCATAATTTGAAGTTGTTATCATTTTCGTTTTTGTTTCATATCTTCGACCTGCCTGCCGGATGTTCGGCTTGGATTCTTATGACACAAGCAGCCTTAAGGGCGAAACGACCCAATTGCGCGGAAGTTGTCGCCGAATCCGGTTTTATGAATTTGCTTGAACCGGCCGTTTTTGAGCGGAAAAAACGAAACATGGAGATTCGCTAAGAAACGGCGTTTAACGCTATACGTTACTTTTTTGCAGGGACTTATCATGATGCGGTCACGGTAGTTAGTTGCACTTATTAATATCGAAGAGATTTTCAAAAAAGTGCTCAAAAGCGGTCGGTCGAGCGAATCTCCGAAAAAGTGAAGGAGAAGTAAAATGAAACGTAAAGGTTTTACATTAGTTGAGCTGCTGGTCGTAATTGCGATCATAGCGCTGCTCATGGGCATCCTGATGCCC
>Ga0307420_1001218_pt1 | contig 11398 bp, 8 predicted proteins | sample SalMarWE160240MG_2_FD_202167 | JGI IMG/M metagenome (GOLD analysis project Ga0307420, IMG submission 202167) | Salt marsh sediment microbial communities from the Plum Island Ecosystem LTER, Massachusetts, United States - WE1602-40 | ecosystem: Environmental > Aquatic > Marine > Intertidal zone >... | reverse complement strand
CTAAAAGTCTAAATCCCAGTGGAAGTCCTTCTGGTTGCCAAACGCCTTTTGCAGGCTTGATCCAAAGATCAGCCGGATCCTCGCCAAAATGAGGGATCGGTATCTTTTGCGGTGGACCGTGGTAAAAATCTGCGGAAACATCACTGATGGCCCATTTCCCATCTATTAATGACTCGCCGCTTCCATGAAGGACAAAAAAATTGAGATTATCTACCCATTTTTGCACGAGGGGATCAGCTGACATATAAAGATTATATAGCGCCTCTACTCCCTGCGGGCTATATAATCTGTAGCGTGCTTTGATACCTGCTGCTCTGCAGAGGGCAATAAATAAATTCAGTTTGTCAATGCAGGTTCCGTGTCCCCATCTGAGACATTCTCCTGCTGTTTTTGGACTAGAAAAATCGATACGTATACTGCCATTCACGAATTTGAAGACGCTTTCGGCATAGTCCCAATCTGATTTCTCATATGCTCCTAATTTATTTGCCATGGCTATTATGGCTGGGTCAAGAGGATCGCACAGGAATGTCGGTCGAAGATATCTTTCGTTGGAATTGCAATGTTTCATATCTTTTGTGAACTTTGGTATTTCATAAGGGAGTTTTTTTGGACGTAAATTTTGTGGCCCATCTGGACTGCCTTTATTTGCATTCATTACTAATAATGGGTGACGAATAGATAGAAAGATAAGTGATGGTATTGATCTTCCAAACGTTCTTGTCCAGTCAAGATCAAAAAAGTATCCTTTTTCTTTCCATTCCCTGAGGCCCATTCTAATTACCTTTTTTTCGCTCGACTTTTTTGAATTCTTCAGCCATGAGTCCCCTCATGAGGTTTGCACAACCTTTGGCTTCGGCACCAGCCATTCTGGTTATATCAGATTCTAGTACAGGTCCAGGTTTGTCACAGATTGGACATCTCTCCAGTAATTTTACTCGATCACCTGTGATAATGTATCCGGGGTAGCTATTTGCAACTGGGTCGAGGAAGGCAAATCGTCCCCATTCATCATAACCTAGGTGTCCTTGATTGTCATCCAGGACCATTGGATGTATCCATGGATGAAGATGTTTATAGCGTCCTTCGCAGGAGATGGCTATTCCATTCATCTCGGACATCCCATAAAGATCTATATATCTATCTGCGGGTACCCCTAATGTATCCTCTACCATTGTCGCAAATTCTTGTTCAGATATCTTCCTGTTTTCAAATATTTTCCATCCACCGCCAGTCACAATGAGGCTGTTACTTTCACCGAAATTGAGCTTCGTCCCTCTTTCCTTCATTTTTAGCATCATACTATAAAGTTGGAAGGGGGGAGTAACCATGTATATTTGTTCTCCTGTTTTATCAAGATCCTCTAGCAAGGTCAACATTTTTTCTTCGCCTTTTATCATTGCTTTTTTAAGTGCCTTTAATATGAATTTTTCTTTGAGGCTCTTTGCATGGCCTGTGGACATGAGCCGGGCAATAGACATGCTGATTTCACGATCTGTGAGAAAATGTCGCTTTGGTTCACTGAATACATAACCTATTTCTCCAAGCCATCTTCCAATTGTGAGAAATGTGTTTGGAGATCCAGGATAAACATAATGGGGCTCATCTTTTGGTGGGGCGATTTCGACAAGAGATCTCACAAGTGCATAATAAAAACGATGAAAAGTGACTTTGTCTCTGAACATAAAGCTATAATGGCCAGTTGTCCCCGAAGAGTGATTCACAAGCCCTTCTATTCTATCTTGTGCCCATCTTAAAAATCCCTGCAAATCTTTTCCTCCGTAATCGTAATTACCTAGCTCGATAGTAGAAATTCTGTTGAGCCATTCAAAGACTTCTTTTGGGTTCTCTGCAGGATATTCTTTAAAGAAGGTATCGGGAAGCATCGGAATTTTTTCTAAATCTTTCATATTTCTTACATCATCTGGGCGGAATTCATATTCCTTACATAATTGGTTATAAAATTTGCTTTTCCCGTAGTGATGATTGAGAGATTCTTTGATTGCTTTGAATCGCATCTTGTTCATTTTTTCCGTTTCATTAACTACATTATCGTAATAGCTGGGTAATCCGTAGATTATCTCATCGATGGTCGTCCACTGTTCACGTGGTCTGCCAAATAATTCATCTGCTCGTCTGGATAAAACATTATCATTTATATTTTCCATTTTTCATACCCCTTGGTCTTCTAACCTGGTGTAAACGATTGTTAAGCGAAAATAAACATCCTATTTAATGATTATGTTATTTACGCATTGTCTATATTGCATAGAGAAAGAATATCAATATTTATATACTTTGTCTTATAAAATATCGGTAATTGCCGAATTATCCTAATAAATTATATAATGATCATATCTACTGTATGTCTAGAAATACCGAATACGTTTTTTCCCTCTCGTGAGAAAGATTTACTATTTTTACCGGTCAGGCTGCCTTCAAAGACACTATGGCGTCAACCGTGTTCTATCCCTTGGAAACAAGATACATTCTCTGATATTTTTGATATCAAGTAATTCCATCAAAAACCGTTCAATACCAAATCCAAAACCACCATGTGGGGGCATACCATAGCGAAACCCCTTAAGGTATGATTCAAAATCCTTGGGGTTAAGATCACACGCCTTCAATCTCTCTTTCAACAACTCCACATCATGTATACGCTGACTACCGGATGCAAGTTCAACACCTTTACACTCTAAGTCAAAACCACGTGAATATTTGTCCCCTTCAGGCATTGTATAAAATGGTTTAGCCTCTAATGGATACTTGGTGATAAAATAAAATTCATGACTTTCGTCCTTCATTATCTCACCAAGAAGTTTTTCGTCTTCGGTACCAAGATCATCTCCCCATTTTATCTCACTGCCTTTGTTATTCAACTTTTTGATCACGTCATCATAAGTGTTCCGTTTAAACGGTAATTTCGGCAAAACAACATTTGCGCCTAAGTCATCAAGTTCATCTTTACACTCGCTTGCTTTTTTCCACATGTTATAAACAAGATTTTCCAAGATTTTCATGACGTCCTCTTCATCGTTTATGAACGCCATTTCGAGATCTACGGCGGTGGATTCATTTAGGTGTCTACGAGTATTGTGCTCTTCAGCTCTAAAGTACCAGGCAATCTCGTACACTCTATCCAATCCAGTTGCCATCAGCATCTGTTTGTATAGCTGCGGGGATTGAGCCAAAAAAGCTTCCTTCTCAAAATACTTGATTCTAAAAACATCGGTACCACCTTCAGAAGAACTGGCGATAATATTGGGGGTGTGCACCTCGATAAAGTTCTGTGTCCTCAAAAACTCATGAACTGCTGCAACGACGACATTTCTTATTTTAAAAATCGCCTGATTCCTCTGTTTCCTTAGGTCAATAAATCTATTGTCTAAGCGAGTTTCAAGCTCTGACTCCACCTTATCTACAACACCCAAAGGTAAAGGCGTCTCTGCAACAGATAGAATCTCTACTTCTTCGGGTAGAACCTCGTAACCATTTCGCACTTTATCATTTGCCTTACAAAGTCCTTTCACAGCTATGACCGACTCACGTGATATGGAAACTAGCTTCTCAAAAAGTTCCAGATTTTTCTTTTTAAGGGCTGTGATTTGAAGAGTCCCTTTTTTGTCACGTATGATAATAAATGCGATAGAACCAATATTGCGAATATCTTCAACCCAACCAGAAATAGTGATTAGTTTACCATAATCTTTCTCTGTGACATCCTTTGAATAATGACTTCTGTATAATTCCATATTCCACCTGTAATTAAAACAATGAATTTAGTCTTTTTGAAATGAACGACAACGTTTCCTCCAACATTTTTTCATTGTCCCACGATCGAACCATTTCCTTAAGTTCTTTTTCCTCTTTATTTTTTAACTTTTTCACCCATTTTTCAATATTTGGGGTTGCTCTAGTAACATTATCAACAATTGTTATGCTTGCCATCCTTGCAGTTCTGGAAATGGGATTTAGATCAATGGCAATAACTGTTTTTCCCATATTTCTTAACGATTGACACCTGTCACCATCTTCAAGTGGGACAAGTACGACATCAGCAGAAAAAATACCCTCTCTGTCACATAAACCTCTATCATGGTCCAAGCTAGGGATGCTTGCATCAGCTGTCCTTCCGTATACCTCTTTTGCTCCATTATTTTTTAATTCTTTTACAATTTTATCAACGCGAACGTCGGTTCTATGAAAAAGATTAACCTCAAGTTTTGCAGGAATGAGGTTAGCTAGACTAATACATTCCTCAGGGGCAAGGGCAACGACATTCCCATTGATGGAAATCACCGGATTTTCAGCGATAAGTAATGCAGCTGCGGCAGTTCTTTCTGCATCATCGGCAGATGATATGGTTTTTTCACCAATTAGATAATCAAAAGCTTCTCCCCGACCATGGGCAATCAAACCTGTTTCATGAGTAATGCCCTTTTTCATTGCCTGTGAAATTTTTTCTCTGGTTTTTAGAGAAAGATAACGTGGATGGCTTTCAGGTATTTCTCCCATAATTTCAAAAAGCAATGCCATAATCTATTTTAAACTTGGTTATAAAATCTATATTTGTGTTACCTCAATGAATCATGTAACACTAGGCGACAATTTTGGATTATCCATACATGTTTGGCTGAGGTGCATTACCTGCTGCAGACACCATTGGTTTTGCCTGTTTATGGAATTTCTGCAGTTGCTGTTCTATGCGTTCTGATTCCTCGTAGAGGGGTGCCACATTTATTTCTGTATCTGTTATAGTAGCTATGACGTTTATAGCCGATGCCGCAGCTCTGGCATCGGGATAATTGGGATGCGCCTCAGTTAGAATCGAAATTACTTCAAAATCTGCCTGTTTGCCTATGTTAAGTAGAACTCCTGAGACACCTGCTATAATGCCATTTTTGAATTGTGCAATATTCTTTGATATTAATATGTGTCTAGCACTATCAGTTGATCCTATTGCATATGCATCAGATATGCCTTCATCTTTTGAAGATTTTCCTTCGACAACCATTCCCTCAGGTGATATAAGAAGTTTGCATTTTTTTTCGGTGATCCATTTCATAATAGCATCTGAGATTGAATTTATAAGGTGGGGTTTTGGTTTAAATTCAGAAACAAATACAACGATTTTATCCCCAGTTGTCCGGTCTCCTGCGTAGATACGAACTGGAGATAGCGGTTCACCTGTATGGACAACTGATAATGCAGGGAAATGAGAAGATTGCATACAACCTATTTGATTGAGATTCAAAGCGTCTATTAAATAATTAGCAGCAATAGTGCTAACTAATCCTATGGAGGGAAAACCTGCAATAACGGTTGCTCCTTTAAGGTCTACGTCCTCAAAATCGATAATCTTAACATCATTCAATTGCATCACCATCTAACTGTACCATAATACAGCTTCTAGGATTTAAAATTAATTGGTGAAAATCTACCCTTTTACCACTCCAAGTGGGATAAATTTCACTACTTTGCAGGATATTTCTGCTCCATGTGTAATATCAACTACATTCCTAACATTTTTATATGAACCCGGTGCCTCCTCGGCTGCAACTTTGAAACTTGCTGGGTGAACATAAATACCTCTGCTTTTAAGTTGTCTCACGATATCCTCACCACGCCATTGCCTGAGCGCCTGATGTCTGGATAAAACACGGCCAGCACCATGACATGTAGAACCAAACGTCTCTTCAGCTTTTTTTGTGCCGTGAAGCAGATAGCTCTCAGTACCCATATCTCCAGGTATTAATACCGGCTGTCCAATATCGCGATATTTTAATGGAATCTCTTTTTTTCCTGGACCAAAAGATCGCGTGGCACCTTTTCTATGAACATACACCTCTCTTTTCTTACCATCTATCTCATGTTCTTCAAGTTTGGCAATATTGTGGCAGACATCGTAGACAATATTCATTTCAAGATCCTCAGCACTGCTCCCAAGTATTTTCTCAAATGACTCACGCACCCAATGGACTATCATTTGTCTGTTGCACCAAGCGAAGTTTGCTGCGCATGCCATAGCCTTAAAGTAATTTTGCCCCTCAGGCGAGTTCACAGGGGCGCATGCTAGTTGTCTGTCTGGGAGCCAAATATTGTATTTTCTAACGGCTTGTTCTAAAACCCTTAAATGATCTGTACAGACTTGGTGGCCAAATCCACGGGACCCTGTATGAATCATAACAACTATTTGTCCCTTATTAGTTATACCAAATACTTTGGCTATCTCAGGTTCAAAGATCTCTTCTACTTTCTGCAATTCAATAAAATGATTTCCTGCTCCAAGGGAGCCAAGCTGTGAAGAACCACGTTGCTTTGCCTTTCCCGAAACCATTGATAAGTCAGCATATTCAAGACATCCATTTTCTTCTAAAAACTCAATGTCTTCATCCCAACCATATCCTTGTTCGACTCCCCAACGAGCACCTAATTTCAAGACATCATCAAGTTCTCTTTTACTAAGACGGATTTTTGCTTTTGAACCAAGACCTGAGGGGACATTCTTGAACATTTCGTCAACTAGGTTCTTTATCTTACTCTCATCTAGATCATCTAGATGTAAATTAGTTCTAACTAGTCTGACACCACAGTTTGAAACAACAAAATTATTTGCAATAAAATTATGGTGACTATCAGCAACATTGAAATCATACACATATCTATCAGATTCAACCGATGTTTTTTTCTCAATTTCACACCAAGTAAGCCCAGATTTGCCAAGTCCAGAAGTTCTTTTTTGCATAAATTCGCTGAATTTTGGAAAAACATATGCTATCCTTGGCGATGTTTTCCTTCCACCGTGTATGGATCTTTCAATGAATCTGCGGTTTACATAATTTGATTTAAGGTTATTGTAGATTTGCAGAATGTTTAAACCGGACTCTTTCATCTCCTTTGCCGCTTTTTCTGCTTTTTTTCTCTCCCTCAGAGCCTTCTTTTTTAATTGTATGTACTGAACTGCGACGTTTGCTATGTGCCTTCTTTTTTTATTATATTCAAATCCAACCTTACTCCATAAATTGATTAGATTATCCATTGTAGAGGAGATTTGTAGTCTAAGTCTATACGAAACCCTACCCTCCTTATTTACAAAATTTTTTCTTTGTTTAATGATGGATGATTTTACATCAAAATCTTCCAATAATTCCTTTATTTGCACAAGAAGCTGATGTCCGCTCTCTTGGAATCTCTCATGTTTGTTTAAAGAAAGTACAGGAGAATGGAAATTATAATCATGTTTTGTTACAGTTGAAGGAGTAGTTAGCTCTGCACCGAATAATGAAGCCAAAAACAACCGTTTCTGCCATAATTCCAGATCAAATATCCATTTGGGAAGGATATAATCCTGAGAACATTTATTTTCAACTGCTAGTCCCATTGCCCACAGTAGTGCTGCAAGACTTGAAGAGGTCGTTTTAATACTATATTTAACCCTACTAAATTTTGCAGTATCATACATCGTTTTTATTTCATGTTTTCTTTTTCTGTCATAGATTTTTGATGCTTTAAATCCAAGTTCTTCAACATCTCCTTGAATATCTTCCAAATCCTCAGGTTCGCCATAAAACCATATTGTCCCCTTATTTTTTGAAAAATATATTGTTCCATCACCCAAGACATAGCCAAATAATTTAAGCAAGTATGGAAGCTTTTCATTGTTTGCTGCTAATGGAAGCAGCTCTCTTTTTTTCAGTTCATTTATTGTGTGTGAAACATCTTTGTCAAGAACTAATTTTGATATGTCCTCTTCCGTTACAATGGTTTTATTTGAAGGTTGGCTAAATTCAATACCGTCAAATGGAAAGGTTGCCACCATCTCACCTTCTTTGATGTTTTTGAGAGGTACCATTCCGTCTGGTGTATAGAACGGATGATCTCCAGTAGCAATTATATTTTTCCCACTCTTTGTTAGCACGTTGTAGATTTCCTTCTTTGTTTTAAACTTCATGAAAGCGTTTATTTTTGTATTTTTGATTTTCTTTCCAAAGTTTGCACATTTTATTCTTTCTTTATGCCACTCTTTTTCAAAATCTCTTATTTTCATTTTGTAGCCATGTTCATGTAAAATCTCCGCATCGCCATAAAGGCAGTTGATGTCAAACCCTACGCCACCAGGAGAGATAACGCCATTTTCAGCATCAGTGGCAGCCACACCTCCAATGGGAAAACCATATCCCCAATGTATGTCTGGCATAGCCATTGCCTTGCCAACTATTCCTGGGAGCATCGTCATATTTGCAGCCTGTTCCAGGGCATTATCAGCTAAAACTGAAGGAATCATTTTTTCATCTGCGTAAATCACAGCTGAAGTCCGCATCCTTAGATTGTTTTTTTCTCCTTTATAACTCGAAGGAATCTCATATCTATAATCATCAATTTTGTTTAAAGGGCCATTCCATCTCATTTTCTAACACAAGTAAACCTAATGTAAAAAATGATTTATAAGCCTTGAGAAAGGCGTAACTCTTTGCTTTTCTGTCTTGGAAGAATTATGTTTTTCCATTTTGGCATTTTCACACAGCACGTTTATATACAACTAATGTCAGATATTATCACGGTAAGACAATGGGGTTGAAAAGAGAAAAAGAAAACGATGTTGATAACTGGTTTTATTACATAAAATTACTACAACGGAGAGGTAAAAAAACAAAAAATTAGATCATTCCAAGCAATCGTGTTCTATTTCTTAGACGAACTCTTCATATGGTTAAAATGGAAGAAGAGAATATTTAGCGAATAAGTCCCAAAGAATTAAGCTCTTCGGACAGTTTATTAACTGCTTTTGATGCATCTTCTGTACTTCTTGCACCAGCACAAACTATTTTACCAGATGAGAAAAGCAGCAGAGCTACTTTAGGTTCATTCAATCTATAAACCAACCCGGGGAATTGTTCAGGTTCATATTCTACATTTTCCAAACCTAGGCCTGTAGCTACCTCCGTGAGATTGAGTTCTCCCCCGAGATTTGCCATGGCTACCATATTCTGAACAACTATATCCAAGTTCTTGTGTATGTCCATACCTAGTTTTCTTAATTTCTCTGCTATTATATCAATGGTTTTACGTACATCCTCGATGTTCTTTGCGCCAGTACAGTTGGCCTTACCACTTCTAAAGAGAAGTGTGGCCGTCTTCGGATTTTTTAATCTATAAACCAACCCAGGGAATTGTTCAGGTTCATATTCGGCTTCATCTAATGATTGTGCTATCATGTCTAAATCCAATTTCTCCGCAAACACAGTAGATGCTACGATATTTTCCACTTTTATTCCTATCATTCGATATACACGTCCTAATGAATATTATTTATACTTTATCTAAACCCAAACAAACATGTGCTTTATAATACTACTCCTACGGTACAATATTGCATTTCTCGCATTTTTACTTAGACTCACACCCAGAGAAAAATGAAGCTTATGAAAAGGTAAACTATGAGAAAAGGTGGATAGATCCGTCCTGTTTCTAAAAGCAAAACGCTAAAATGATGAAAGGATGAGAAACATCTTCAGTTAATCGGACCACCGCCTGACAGAAAAGATAAATGTAGTTGCAAGATTCGGATTGTCGGTTAGATAGTGAGAGGTTATGGAGATTGTTTGCAATATTGAAATCATAAAGGCAGGGGTGGATTTTGTTGTAAAAGTTCATTTGCCAAATGGTTCAATTAGAGAGTATCGTCATCATGCTTTCGAAGATGTACTTACTGAGATGGTCATAGATCTACAAGAAGAGTTGAGCGAATGATATACTTATGTTACATTATTGTTTTTTTGAAAACAATGACAACATGTACAAGTTAATCCCATTCTTTATTTTCCATCTGTTGTGTAATTCGTTTTGAAATATCAAACATGTTTGCCTTTGGTATTTCACTAATCCAGATTTATTTTTTCTTTCTAATGTATGGAACACCAGTTTTTTTATTCACTTTTACTTCATAACCATCGGGTAGATCTACAGGTCCTCCATCCTCGGGTTCTGTTCTACTGAAGAAGTGGATAGTTCGTTTTTTACCAGGACCTACTTTGATTTCCTTTCTATAAAGTGCATAATCCCCATATCTATATGTTTTAGTTTCTTTTTGTTTCTGTTCTGACGTCTCATCTTTATGAAAAGAAGGTTTTACTTCCATTTTTTCCTTGATGTCGCCCTTGGGCGCATCTACAACGACATGCCACTCGCCTTTTTCATCAATTCTTTTAGGCGCTTCACCTACGTCTCTTTTTATTTTTTTTGCGAGTTTTCTTCTGATTCCTTTTATCTTTGTCAACTCATTGATTGGTGTTTCTCTTAAAATATCAACAGAAATAATCCTGTTTTTATAAAGCAACTTGGCCGTTTTTTCATCTATACTTTCTATGTCTTTGAAAACATCAATTTTACCCTCTTCCCCTACAGCTGGTATTTTCTCTTTGATTTTTTCTGCAGCTGGTAGTTCCTTTTTCTCCCACTCAGGTTCCTCACTAGATATGGGCTCCCATTCTGAAACTTCCTCTTCACGTTCTTCTTTTACTTCTTCTGCTTTAGTTTCTCCATCGTCTACAGGTTCCCATTCTGGCAGTTCCTCATTTACGCTCTCGGGGGATTTGGTAACATTCGCTTTTTCACTTTTCATACTCTCTGATTTTTCTTCTGCTGGTGTTTTTCCCTCCTTTGCAGATTCCTCTGGTTTAACTTCTACAAACTCTGGTAAATAAGTCTCCACTTTCTCTACTTCATACAACTCTCCATCTTTGAAAGGATCCTCTTTTTGCTTCTCTACTTCTGGTTCCACTTGTTTAAATTCCGGAACAGCAAGATTATCCTTCTCTTTTTTATGGACTGTAACGCTTGCATTTAGGGAATCATCTTCACTTCCAAAAGTTTCATGAATGTAACCAAAATTTCCATTATTTGGTTTCGCTAATCTCTCACGTAGCGCGTTTAAATTTTTCTCATTTTCAATATGTAAATCTTCACTATATGGATTATCTAAAATCATGCGTAATTTTTCAATGGTCTTTTTTTTGGATTTTTCATTTTCTTGCATGATATATCCCTACTATTCATTTCGTGTTTAATATCGTTTTGCTAACTTACTAATTCTATAGCATGCTATTGTGCAATTTACAGCTACTGCTATAATGTTACTACTATACTAGTATGAAGATTTCCATTATATTAATATGTTTTCCCGATTTTGTCTGATTTTTGTAGATTAAAAAGTTTATTAAGTTATTATTGCATCTTGTGTCTTTTGATTCAAATGGATTTCAAAGGGCGAGATATAATCTCGATAAAAGATTTTTCAAAGACAGAAATTAACCATATTCTTGAATGCAGTAAGAAAATGGTGCCATATGCCAAGGGTGAAAAGTATACAAATATATTGAAAGGCAGGGTATTGTCT
>Ga0307420_1001217_pt1 | contig 11399 bp, 9 predicted proteins | sample SalMarWE160240MG_2_FD_202167 | JGI IMG/M metagenome (GOLD analysis project Ga0307420, IMG submission 202167) | Salt marsh sediment microbial communities from the Plum Island Ecosystem LTER, Massachusetts, United States - WE1602-40 | ecosystem: Environmental > Aquatic > Marine > Intertidal zone >... | reverse complement strand
ATTATTGAGTGCATGAAACGGGGATCTGAGATAATTGTCGTGGATCCAAGGAGGATCTGGTTGGCCACACGGGCCAAGATATGGATGCAGATTAGACCTGGAACCGATGCTGCGTTAGCCTTGGGTATGCTGAATGTGATTATCAATGAGAAGCTTTATGACGATTCATTTGTGCGGGAATGGACCTATGGATTTGAAGAATTGAAGCGACGTGTTCAAGACTACCCACCGGAAAAAGTTGCGGAAATCACCTGGATACCGAAGCAGAAGATTATAGAAGCTGCCAGAACATACGCAAGGGCCAAGCCGGCAGCCATACAATGGGGTGTTTCAGTTGATCAGAACAAGGAGTGTGTCCCCACGATTCATTCCATTATGGCCTTGTGGGCAATCACAGGGAATCTAGATGTGCCGGGTGGTAACGTAATTAAGAGCCGCAATTTTGACCTCGCTGCTGAAATAAATAAAGAATTGCAAGAGATTATCAAAGACCGGAAAAGCAAAAAGATAGGTGCCGGCAGGTACCCGTTGCTTGACGATTGGTATATGCCAGCCGTGGGATCAGAGGTAATAGAACAGATGTTGTCAGATTCTCCATACCAAATCAAAGCGGCATGGATACAAACAACAAACACCTTTGCATGTGGCGCTGCCGACGCAAAGCGGGTTTATGAGGCCTTCAGAAAACTGGACTTTGTTGTGGTTGTCGATCTGTTTATGACTCCCACCACCATGGCCTTTGCCGATATAGTGCTTCCAGCTGCCACGTATGCTGAAAGAGATGGGATCGCATTGACAGGAGGAAATACGATCTTCGTCGGTACGACAAACAAAGCCATAGAGCCTGTTGGGGAGTGTAAGTCTGATATGGAAATCAACCTTGAACTGGGAAGAAGGCTTAACCCAGAGGTATGGCCATGGAAAAACGTGCAGGAGATGTTCAGCGCCATGCTTAAGCCCACGGGGATGAGCTTTGAAGAACTGAGGGGAAGTGGGTTTGCCTATGATGTATTCGAGTATAAAAAATACGAGAGGGGATTTCTGCGCTCGGACAAGATGCCAGGCTTTAACACACCCACAGGAAGGGTGGAGCTATATTCCACAGTATTCGAGAAGTGTGGTTTGGATCCGCTCCCTTACTTTGAAGAGCCCCCGGAGAGCCCGGTTAGCACGCCGGAAATCGCAAAGGAGTACCCATTGGTCTTAACCACCGGGGCCAAGACATGGGGGTTCTTCCATTCTGAGCATAGACAAATTCCCTTGCTGCGGCAAATGAACCCTGATCCGGTCGTTGAAATACATCCGGAAACGGCTGAAAAGCTGGGGATCAGGGATGGAGACTGGATCTACATTGAAAATAGTCATGGGAGATGCCAGCAACGGGCCAAGCTCACAGTGGGGATCCATCCACGAGTCGTCCATGCTCAGCATGGATGGTGGTTCCCGGAAAAATCTGGACCCGATCCAAGCCTATTTGGGGTATGGGAATCGAATATCAATCTTCTGATGCCTTCTGGATGGGTGGGTAAATCGGGTTTCGGATACCCCTTTAAATCTCAAATTTGCAGAGTTTATAAGAAGCAGGAGCGCTGAATGCCGAAGTACGGCCTGCTCATCAACTACAATTTTTGCATCGGGTGCCACGTCTGTGAGGTTGCCTGCAAACAGGAACACAACCGACCTGACGGAGAATGGGGCATACGGGTAATGGAAGTTGAGCCCGAGATATCGGGCGGAAAACAATATTACTTTCCCTTTCCAACGGATAACTGTAACTTGTGCGGCAAACGCATTGCCAGAGGGCTCCAACCCGCCTGTGTGAAGCATTGTCAGACAGGGGTGATGAGGTTCGGAAAGATTGAGGAATTGATTGGTGATCTTCAGGAAAAGCCAAGAACTGTACTCTGGGTACCTCATTAGATAAGGAAGCATTGGTTTCTTAAAAAAGGAGGAAAAGAAGTGAAGAAGAACAATGTTGCTCAAATTGAGGGCCTGTTTCTCGTAATAGACCACGCAAACGTGCAGGGTCTAAGACACTGGGCCGATGAATTTGAAAGAAGGGGAATGCCTGCTGTAATTCAAACGAATGAGTATATGGTAACCGAGCAAAGCAATATGATAAAGGGCCTCTGTATGAAAGGATTTGAGATTTGCGGTTCCTACAATGAACAGCCCTTTTGGGATAAACCGTATAGTTTTCAACATGAAGTGATGGGCCGCATAAAGGATAAGGTTGAGGCATGTACAGGCAAACCTATGCGAATATTTGGCTCGAAGTACTCTGCGTATGATGAAGTTACGCTAAAGGTCGCGGATGAACTCGGGATTCAATATGTCTTTGCCAGAGGGGCAGCCGGAGCTAGAGCAGTGGTGTATAAGCCGAAAGAGCATAACGTTACACTCGTGTCTGTGAGCAATGTACCTTCAAGGCAACTGGGTACCGGCTCTTTGTGTGATCAATCCTTGTGGAGCAGGGGTGCGGCTCCAGATGATTTGAAAGAGATTCTGTTTAATTTGAAAGAGGACCGTATAATTCTCGTAGCCCAAACACATCTCAGTGGAGTCAAGCTATATTGGTGGAATGTTTACCAGGACTTCCTTGAGGCGGATATTGTTGCATGGAAATCACTGGATGAATTTGTCATCAACCCCACTGTGCTATCAAATGAACAAATCCCGGTTAACGCTGATGTGCAATATGTAACGCCTCAACCTCGAATACCTTTGGAACATGAGATAGACTATCCATTTGAGGAGCAGAAGAAGATTAGATAAATCTCTTCTCGCCATAAATTGCAACAGATGGTAATTGTTCCTCATATTTCCACCGCAACATTGAAGGCATCATGGATTGCCGCCATCAGATTGCGTGGACTTGAGCAATCCCCGATCACGTAGACCTCACATGCCAATCCTCGAAATGCCTTCACGGTTTCGCATCGAGCCGTGAAGCCCATGGACAAAACTACGGTATCAGCGGGTATTTCAAATCGATTCCACTGCTTATCAATGACCAGGGCGCCCATGTCGGTTATTTCTTCCAGTTTCACCTCAGCCTTAAATTCAACGCCGTGCTCACAAAGCAATTGTAATAGCACCGGTCTACTGACAGAGGCGACATCTTTGGCAATTTCTAATTCACTAATCATATCAATGACCGTAACTTTCTTGCCTTGCTGAGCCATGTGCAGGGCAGTTTCGCATCCGGTTAGTCCGGCTCCGGCTAATACTACCGTCTCCCCTGTTTTTGCCTTGTCTAAATCCACATCACCTGCCCATACAACATTAGGCTTATTGATGCCCGGAATATCCGGAATGATAGGCTCCGCACCAACTGCCACTATGAGCACATCCGGTTTTGCAGCTTTGATGGACTCGGCAGTAGCCTCAGTCGATAATTTTACCTCCACGGGTGCCTGTCTGGTCTTCATTATCATCCAATCCAGATACTTCTTCATATCAGCTTTAAATGCAGGCCCTGCCGCAAAGCGCAGGGCTCCACCCAGCTCTTTTTCCTTTTCATACAGAGCAACCTGATGACCTCGTGAAGAGGCCACTAAGGCAGCTTCCATACCTGCCGGCCCGCCTCCTGCAATAATGACGGCCTTCTTTTTTTCTGCCATACGTATGTGTCCATATTCCACTTCCCTGCCGATTACTGGATTTACCGTACATCGAATTGGCAGGGAAACAGGGGGAGCTACTCTCTCGTGGCACATATTACAGCGAATGCAAGGTCTGATGTCATCAAGCTCTCCGCGGATAGTCTTATGTATGATTTCAGGGTCTGACATATATGCACGTCCTATGGCGACTATGTCAGCTTTTCCTTCCGCAATAATTTTATCAGCCGTTGCCAGGTCCATAATCGAACCGACGCATGTCACCGGAGTTCTCAACGCTTTCTTTATCTTTTCCGCCCTGTGCACATTAAAGGCATGGGAGGAGTAAGTTGGCCGGATTATACGAGTAGTGCATCTGGGGTCGCCTATTACGCCTACTGATGCATGAATGAGGTCGACCTTGTCTTCTATCATTTTGAGAAACTCAATGGTTTCCTCCTCGTGCATTCCTTCGGGAATGATTTCATCCACACTTACGCGATACTCTAAGGCCAGCCTGTTACCCACTCGCCTCCTGATGGCTGTCAAGAGCTCGACGACAAATTTCGCCCTGTTTTCAAGGCTACCACCGTAGGCATCTGTCCTCTTGTTCGAGTAAGGCGATACAAACTGTCCCAAAAGCCATCCGTGGCCGCCGTGAAGCATTACCATATCGAACCCAGCCTGCACGCATCGATAACAGGCCCTGGCAAAATTATCGATAACCTGGTCTATCATGTCCTGGTTCATTTCTGTAACATGGATTTTCTGTCTACCTTCCACGATGGCTGCTACCTCTTCCATTTTCGGCGGTATTGGCGAAGGAGCGATAGGATTTTTGCCATTTAGGACCCGTGGCGATGCCAACCTGCCAGCGTGGTTGAGCTCGATGGATATCTTGGCCCCATATGCATGGATAGCCTCTGCCATTGTACTCAGTCCAGCTATCACCCTGTCATCACCAAGGTTTAACTGTCCAAAATGCCCCCGTGCGTATTCGAAGTCTACAGGGGTGTCACCAATGGTAATAATTGCGGCCCCCCCTCTGGCAAATGACCGGTAGAACTCTATCATTTCTCTGGTCATAAAACCATCGGGTGTAGTCGAGCATGGCAAGATAGGAGGCGTCTCAATCCTGTTTTTGACCTCTACATTCCCAATCTTGAAAGGCGAAAACACATAATTGTACTGTACCATTACGAAAATCTCCTTAATTTCGGTGATATGTTAATACGAATACATTTGATTTGATAAGAAATCCCTTTTTGTGTGTCGAGGTATAGGCGCTTTGCAATTTATACGCATATCGCTCACAAATAATGCTAACAAAACAATTTTTTATTGACAAGAATATATATTAGATATTAGGTTATTATAATGTTATTATAAGTTTGTCATTAGATAATGTAAGTTTTTCCTTTGGGAGAAAGGGCATGCTGCTTTATCCTGGACCAACCCCTCTTTATTTTCAGTTGAAGAATATCCTCAAATCCAAGATCATTTCAAACGAACTTAAAGGTCAGGAGCGCCTAACATCGGAATCCGAACTCTGTATCGAGTATGGACTCAGCCGCGCTACCGTTCGTCAGGCCCTCTCAGAGTTGGTGAAGGAGGGGTTTATTTATCGAGAACGCGGAAGGGGGAGTTTTGTAACCGATAAAACAGGGCTTAAGCAGCTGGCTTTAAAGGGCACGATTGAAAACCTGATCGCTGCCGGGAGAGGCACTCGGCTCAAGGTCTTAGCGTATAAGGAATTGCCTCCCCCATCTCATGTGGCTAAGATATTTAGGTTAAAAAAAAATCAAAACGTTTTTATGGTTGAAGTAGTCCGGTTAGCCACAAAAGGCCCTTTTGGTTATTCCTTTGTCTATCTACCTCCTGATTTGGGGGAAAAGATTTCTCTAGAAGAGCTATCGGAAAAGATTGACATGATTGTGTTTATCGAAGAGAAATCGAATACAAGGGCGCACCGTGCGACACAAACGATAGATGTTGCGATAGCCGATGAGGTTGTTGCGAGAAACCTTTCCATTCCACCGGAGAGCCCGGTTCTTGTTATCGAACGGGAATACTATTCAAGAGATGGTTCGCCCTTGTTTATGGCGTTAACGTATTTCCGGCCTGATTTATACAAATATCGGATAGAGTTAACCAGAACGTGAATTTACTATGAAATCATGAAGCTATTTTCATAAGGATGTTTCAATGTATGGTTGGGTGGGAAAGATATTACACGTAAACCTGAATAAACTGGAAGTAAGTCATTTCCCGACACAGCAGTATGCAGACCTCTACCTCGGAGGACGGGGCATTGCATCAGGGATTTACTGGGAGACAGTGGCACCTGAAATTAGTGCCTTTGATCCGGAGAATCGGCTAATCTTCATGACAGGCCCGATGGTGGCTACTGGAGTACAGGGCGCTTCGAGGCTTTCGGTTGTAGGCAAATCTCCCATGGCATTCCCGGAAGGGTATTGCTATGGCAATATTGGTGGGTTTATTGGGCCAGAATTAAAGAAGGCCGGGGTCGATGGTATTGTGGTTGAAGGGCGTGCACCAAGACCCATGTACCTGTGGATCCACGACAATGAAGCAGAACTTCGGGAAGCCTATTCATTGTGGGGACAGGGCGTCTACAGAACCAGAGAACTTCTTGAACAGGCGCATGGCAACAAAGTAAGATTTCTTACCACTGGTGTCGCAGGAGAAAGAAAGGTCAGAACAGCCGTGGTTGTCGCCTCCCATGACTCGACCGCCACCGCAGGTTTCGGCGCGGTGATGGGTTCCAAGAATCTCAAGGCCTTGGCGGTGAAGGGGAGTGGTAGGCCATCGGTGGCCGACCCAGGAAGGCTTAAGGAGCTGAACCGCTACACCATCAGTATCAGCAAGCGTTTCAGGCTTTCCACTCCACCCAGTTTAATAGGCCGTCAAATGGTGGTAGAGTGCGTTGGAAAGGGTGGCTGCTACCAATGTGGACTGGAGTGCATTAGGGGTAGGTATCGCACCCCAAGCGGGAGAGAGGGGTATCGAAAGTGCCAGTCCATGGAAGCATACATGCCCTGGCATTTTTCCAAGGACGATGAACCTGTGGATACGTTTTTCGATGCGCCAACCCTGTGTAATGACTACTCCCTATGCACTATGGAAATCCGCAACATTCTGGAGTGGCTCTATGCGTGCTATCAATCGGGATGCCTTACCGAGAATGAAACTGGTCTACCGTTATCTCAGATTGGAACCAGAGCGTTTTTGGAAAAACTGCTTCACCTAATTGCATACCGGGAGGGGTTTGGCGATATCTTGGCTGAGGGGCTCGTAAGGGCTGGCGAACAGGTCTCAGATACGGCTCGGGCCATGTTCACTCACGATGTTGTACCCATTGGCATGGGCGACTGGCAACCGCCCCGAGCACATTTCGCCCACGCACTGCTCTACGCACTGGAGCCGAGAATGCACATGCCCCTCCTTCATGAGATAGCCCATTTACGCGCGCGATGGCATGTCAACCTACAAAGACCAGAGCTGTCTCCCGTTACCTCAGCGGTGTTCCGTAATGTAGCAAAAGTATTCTGGGGCAGTGAGGAAGCGGCGGACCTGACCACTTATGAGGGGAAGGCACTGGCCGCCAAGAAAATACAGGATCGCATGTATCTCAAGGACAGCCTTGGTCTATGCAGCTTTGCTTGGCCGATTACGGACTCGTTCAACACGCCCGACCATGTGGGAGACCCCACCTTGGAGGCAGAACTCTTCTCCACAGTTACTGGCCACCCAGGTGAGGAACTCGACCGATATGCCGAGCGCATTTTCAACCTTCAAAGGGCCATCCTGATACGAGAGGGCTGGAGAGTTCCTGAATCTGACTCGATCCCAGACTATAACTTCAAAGAGCCCTTTAAAACAGATTTAGTTGGCCGGGAACTTATCATACCAGGCAGAGGTGATGAGGCAGTTAGCACGGCGGGGAATTTGCTTGATCGGCAAGAATTCAGAAATATGTTGAAGGAGTATTATGGTCTCCGGGGATGGGATCCGGAGACGGGATTACCTCGGGCTGAGACCTTGGCAGCACTTGAGTTAGATGACTTGGCGAGCGGCTTCTTGGTCAAGGAAACCGGGCATGGTAGTGAGTCTTTTAATACATAGATTAGGTGTCAAAGGAGAGGTAAGGAACTTTGAGTGCTTGCTGACCTAAAACACATAAATATATTAACGAAAGGAGTCCAATAATGACCACCAAGATTGTTGATCTAACCCACCCGTTAGGACGGAATACACCCATGTGGCCTCACCCGGGGGAAATGCCGGATGTCGAGATAAGACGGGTAAATTACCCTGGTCGCGACAAGGGAAGGTACACTACGGTTCTCACCTTAAAGATGCACCACGGCACCCATATGGATGCCGAGGTTCACGTGACACCGGGAGGGTGGTCAATCGACCAGTTGCCCCTCACCAGCTGCTATGGCACCGGTGTGGTCGTGGATATGCGCTATAAGAAGAAATGGGAAGAGATCACCCCAGAGGACCTGGAGAACGCACAACCCAAGATTGAGCCGGGAGACTGGGTGGTCATCAACACGGGCTGGCACCACAAATGGAAGGTGTCAAACTACGAGTACTGGAATCACTATCCCGGGCTCTACCGGAAAGGGGCGGAGTGGCTCGTTGAAAAAAAGGTGAAGGGCGTTGCACAGACCGCCGGTGCCACCGACCTCGCCTTGGGCCACTATCCCCTCTCTAAGGTCATGCCGTGGCTCGATGAGGAGTACCGGCGGGAGACGGGGCGTGACCCGGACGTAGAGTTCCCGGAAAACGAACCGGCCCACAGGATTCTCTACGGTGCATGGATCCCGGGTATCGAGAATGCCGGTGGCGACGTTGATGAGGTCACCGGAATGCGCTGTACCATTGCGGCATTTCCCCTCCGCTATGAGGAGGGTGACGCCTCTCTGGTTCGGTTAGTAGCTATTGTGGAAGAATAATGGGATGACACTATTACCTGAAAATAAGGTCATTATTACGGTAGCGACAACCGGTGGGGTGGCAGGCACCAGGGATCGGAATCCCAATGTTCCGGAACAGCCTGATGAGATTGCCAAAGCGGTCTACGATTGCTGGAATGAGGGTGCATGCCAGTTTCACATCCATGCCCGAGACAAAAATGGAATACCTACTGGAGATCCAAGGGTGTACAGTGAAATACATAGCAAAGTAAGGGCCCTCGGTTGCGATATCATTGTTCAGGACACCACCGGCACCGGCCCTCAGGTTGCAGAGGAGGATAAGATACGATGCCTTGAGGCGGATCCGAAACCCGAGGTGGCGTCCCTCGATATGGGAACTATGGTACGCAGCTTCGGTCCCTATGCAGGTACAGGAGACTTACGATACGCGAAACACTTTGAGGAATGGGCTCAAAAGATGAGGGAGGCAGGGGTGAAGCCCTCGATGGAGGTATTCAACCTCTCTCATCTGCGCGAGGTAAAAAACCTCATTGCCAAGGGCCTGGCAGACAAGCCCTACCTCGTGGAATTCGCGCTTGGTCATGCGTATCATGGAGGTATAGAAGCGACGCCTCGGCACCTGTGGGTGTTTCTCGAAGATCTTCCTGAACCCCAAGATACGATCTGGGGTATCCTGGCAATAGGAAAGGAAGAGCTTCCCCTGACCACCATGGGGATGATCCTTGGGGGAGCGATCCGGGTCGGGTTTGAGGATAATCTTTACTACCGTAAGGGAGAACCTGCCGAGAGCAATGCGCAGGTAGTGGCTCGATCAGTTAGGATTGCCCGGGAGTTGGGCAAGGAGCCTACCACGCCTGAAGAGGCGAGAAAACTGCTGGGACTCAAGCCGTTTCAAGGCTCTCGGTAAATAACCCAGCACAGTGTGAAAACAAGGAGGATATGATATGACGGACATGTTTCGATTAAACGACAAGATTGCTGTTGTGATCGGGGGTGCGGGCAGCATTGGTGGAGCGATGGCACTCGGGTTGGCTCAGTACGGCGCAAAGCTCGCTATTGCCAGCCGAAATCTGGAGCGGCTCCAGGAGGGAGCCAAAAAGATCCAGAAAGAGACAGGCTCAGAGGTTGCTACATTTCAGGTCGATGTGAATGACGAGCAAAGCGTGGTTAATCTGGCTGAGCAGGTGGTCTCTCAGCTCGGCACCGTTGACATACTGGTCAATGCCCACGGCTCGGGCTTTCCCAAGGAGCCTGCGGATAAATTCCCCTTGGACGGCTGGAACTTTCTCTTTGATCTCAACGTCAGGGGCGTCATGTTCTGTTGCAGGGAATTCGGCAAGACCATGATCAACAACAAGAAGGGTAAAATCATTAACCTCTCGTCGGTGCGGGGTACACGGGCCACACTGTGGAGCGGGAACCTGGGCTACTGTGCCACCAAGGGCGCGGTGGACATGATAACCAGGACACTCGCCTCCGAGTGGGCTCAATACAACATTACTGTCAATGCAATTGCTCCTTCTCTGGTGGCCACCCCTGAGATATTGGCAAAACGGACTCCTGAGCAGATTCAACGATACGTCGGAAATGTCCCGCTAAAGCGGGTAGCCGATCCTAAAGAGACGGCGGGGATCTGTGTGTTTCTCGCCTCGCCGGCTTCTGACTTTATCACCGGTCAGATCATATACCTCGATGGCGGACTGACGGCGATCGGCTAGACCACATGAGAGGAAAGAAAGGAGGCTCTAATAATGAAACTCATTAAAAAAGGTCAAGGGGAGCATATCGAGGTCAAGCGGCATTTCGACCAGTGGGGTCTTAACAAGATAGGCGTCAAGGATGGAGCCCAACGGCTCACCGCTACCATCTCTCACTTCCTCCCTCAAGGAGGGGCTGAGATGTATGCGTCCCCCACAGAGCGTATCTATTTTGGCATCTCCGGCTCCCTCATGGTGCGGGGAAAGGAGGGCGACGAATACCTCGTTGAGCCCGGTGATGTGCTCTATATCCTGCCGGGCGAGGAACGCAGCATTGAGGCCGTGGGAACTGAGCCGGCCTCCATGCTCGTGATCATCGTCAAGCTCGATTAGAGTAAGGTAAAAGGATACCGCTATGGAACAGGAAAACAAAAAGGTGGTGGTGGTCGGTGCCGGGGTCATGGGCCATGGCATCGCTCAGGTGTTTGCCCAGGGAGGGTTTCGGGTTTCCATGGTCGACACCACCCAGGAGGCCCTGGACAGGGGCTTGAGCTTGATGAAATCAAGCCTCGATACCATGGCAGAAGAGGGCTTCCTGGAGGAGCCCATTGATACTATCCTGGAGCGCGTGAGCTGTACTACTTCCCTTAAAGAGGGAGCGTGCGATTCTGATATCGCCATAGAGGCCGTGTTTGAGGACGTGGAGGCCAAGAAAGAGGTGTTTACCCAGCTGGATACCTTATGTCCTCCCAGGGCATTGCTGGCGAGCAATACCTCATTTTTGAATATCTTTGAGCTCGTGGAGACCTCCCGCCCTGACAAGGTATTGATCACACACTGGTATGCCCCTCCACAGTTGATCCCCTTGGTGGATGTGACCGGGGGGCCCAGGACAGATCAGGCGAATCTCGAGTCAGTGGTTCAGATATTGCGGAAGATCGGCAAACGGCCTGTGTTGATGAACAAATTTATCGCCGGCTACGCGGTCAACCGTATCCAGCACGCTCTGAACCGCGAGGTGAACTTCCTCCTGGACAACGACTATATCACACCCGCGCAGCTCGATGAGGCAGTGACAGTCGGCCTTGCCTTCCGCATGATGGTGGTGGGGGCGGTGGCACGGTATGACTTTG
>Ga0307420_1001216_pt1 | contig 11411 bp, 10 predicted proteins | sample SalMarWE160240MG_2_FD_202167 | JGI IMG/M metagenome (GOLD analysis project Ga0307420, IMG submission 202167) | Salt marsh sediment microbial communities from the Plum Island Ecosystem LTER, Massachusetts, United States - WE1602-40 | ecosystem: Environmental > Aquatic > Marine > Intertidal zone >... | reverse complement strand
GACCTCGCCGCCTCCACCATGGGCTACTCGCCCGCCAGCCTGGAGCGCCTCTTCGACGAGGCTCTGCTCTTCGCCCTGCGTGACGAGCGCCGTTGCCTTTCGATCGATGACCTCCGCCGGGCCCGCATGGACGTGGAGATCGGACTGGCCGAACCTACCGAGTACACCACTGAAGAGCGGGAGTGTATTGCCACCCACGAGTCGGGACACGCCGTAGTGGCCTACCTGGTGGGCAAAGGACGCAAGCTCGAGCTCCTCTCCATCGTGAAGCGCAAGGATGCCCTGGGCCTGCTCGCCCACAGCGAAACGGAAGAGCGTTACACAAAGCGGCGCAGCGAGACACTGGCCTTGATACAGATTGCCTTCGGGGGCATGGTTGCCGAGGAGCTCTTCTACGGTGAGTCGGGGACCGGGCCTGCGGGTGACCTGGCCGCGGCCACCAACATGGCGGTGGAGATGGTCGGCTCCATGGGCCTCGGCGGTTCTCTCATATCGTTCCGCTCGCTCGACGGAGGGCCCTTTGCCGGCAACCTCGTCGCCAAGGTCCTCTCCGACCCCAAAGCCCGCGATGCCGTGGACGACCTCCTTGCCGAGCAGAAGGCTGTGGTGTCGGGACTGCTTTCCGAGAATCGGCACCTGATCATTGCCCTGCGCGATGCGCTGCTCGAAAAAGACGAGCTGGTAGAGCGCGAGATCAGTGACACCCTCGAGAGTGCAGCACGGGAACACGGCTTGGTCTTTGATGTCCGAGAGACCGTCAACCAGAGCTTCTTACCCGGCTAGGTGCCCAATTCCCAAGAGCGCAGGTACTCCTCCTGTTCCGGAGTCAGCGTCTCCAGGCCGGCCCCCAGACTCTCCAGCTTGATTCGGGCCACCTCGGCGTCAAGGTACTCCGGCAGCCGGTACACCCGCGGCTCCAGTGTTCCGGCGTTCGCCTTGAGCCACTCTGCGGCCAGTGCCTGATTGGCAAACGACATGTCCATGACGTCGGCCGGATGTCCCTCGGCCGCGGCCAGATTCACCAGGCGGCCGCCTGCAGCCAGGTAGAGCCTGCGCCCGTCGGCAAGGGTGCACTCGTCGAGCTCATGGCGAATCCGGCGCCGGGCTGTGATACGCGCCTCCAGATCACCCAGATCGATCTCCACGTCAAAATGGCCGGCATTGGCCAGGATGGCGCCGTCCTTCATGAGATCGAAGTGTTCGCCGCGCAGAACACCCAGATTGCCGGTCACGGTGATGAACACATCCCCGACGGCGGCGGCATCGGCTGCAGTCATGACCTGGTAGCCCTCCATCGCCGCCGATAGCGCCCGAACCGGGTCAACCTCAATGACGACCACTTTGGCGCCCAGGCCCTTGGCCCGGGCCGCCACTCCGATACCGCAGTCGCCGTAGCCAACAACAACAAGGGTCCGCCCGGCAAACAGTATGTTCGTGGCCCGAAGAATGCCGTCCAGCGCCGACTGCCCGGTGCCGTGACGATTGTCGAAGAGGTGTTTTGTCGCCGAATCGTTCACCGCCACCACGGGGAAACGCAGCACACCGGCCTCCTCCATGGCCCGCAGCCGAATCACCCCGGTGGTGGTCTCTTCCGTGGAACCGAGCGGCGCCTGGTCGGGACGCTCCTTAAGCAGGGTGCTCACCAGATCCGCTCCGTCGTCCATGGTCACCTCGGGATTCATGTCCAGCACATCGCGGATGTGCCGGTAATAGCGATCGGAGTCCTCGCCGCGCACGGCGAACACCGGCATACCATCGGCCACCAGGGCAGCGGCCACGTTGTCCTGCGTGCTGAGCGGATTCGACGCGCACAGGCCGACCTCGGCACCGCCAGCCTGCAGAGCCAGCATCAGGTTGGCCGTCTCGGCGGTGACGTGCAGGCATGCGCCCACCCGGACGCCGGACAGCGGCGACTCGGCACGAAAACGCTCGGTGATGGTGGCGAGCACCGGCATACGTTGTCCGGCCCAATCGATGCGTCGCCTGCCCTCTTCGGCCAGCGATGGATCGGCGATGTCGTGCTTCATGATTCCTCCTGGGCCAAACGCTCCTTGAACTCGGATATCACCTCAACCGGCATGGCATCGACACCGGCTCGTTCAGCCATCGCCACGGAAACCAGATCGCCGACGAGGATCAAGCTGAAGATACGGGCCAGCGCCCCCTCCCCCTGGGCGTGCACCTCGCCGGCGATGCCCACGCGGCTCCCGAGTATCTCGGTGGTCACCTGCATGCGGCGGGAAATCCTCGGATGCTCGGCGGAATCATGGAGGAAGACCAGGCCGACACGTTCCCGGGCCAGCTCCGGAAGGCTCGACCAGCCCTCGACCTCGTTGTGATCGAGTTCCGGGAGCTCCGCCCAGAAAGCCATCGACTTGGCGTTCTCGTTGATCTGGGTCTTCCAGCGCCGGGCTGCCACCTTCCCCACCCCATCTCCCCCGTAGACGACGGCAATGCGGCGCTCGAGTGCCTCGGCGAGGTCTGCGGCCAGTGCCACCGCCGCGCCGGAGCCATCCCCAAGAAGCCGCTCCACCACCTCTGCCGCTTCCTGCAGATCGCCGGTCATCGGCGGCACCATGCCGGCCGCCTCGAGAATCCGGAGCACCGAGCCCGCCAGCGAACCGACCGCGGCGCGAGGCTGGGGAGCGGGCGGAGACTGCACCAGCGGGGCTCGATCGGCTTCAGCCCGCGCCACAAGCTGGCCTCCCGTTGCCACCACCACCCGGTCCAGGCCAGCCTCGCCGGCGGCGTCGTAGGACGAGAGCGCCTCTTCGGTATCACCGCTGTGGGACACCACAACAACGAGCGCGCCGGAGGCCGCGACCCACAAAGGCACCCCGTAGGACCGGTGAACGTGGACCCGGCGGCCCGCTTGGACGGCAATTGCGGCGGCGACGTCCCCGGCCATCGCCGAGCCTCCCATTCCGCACACCACGGCTTCCTCGGCGGCGGGAACCTCGGGGACAGCCAAACGGGCGGCCCAGCGCAGCTGGTCCGGCAGCTGGGCGATGGCCTCTCGCATTCCGCTCATTGCGCCTCCTCCGCACCGGCTTGTTCCTCCGGCCGGTAAGCCTCCTCCACAAGCATGAAGGGGATGCCATCGCGTACCGGGTAGTGAAGCCCGCATCCATCGCACACCAGCGCATCACCAAGCTCGGAAAGCGATCCTCGGCATTGCGGACAGACCATGATGGCAAGCAGTTCCTCAGAAACCGACACCGGACACCTCCTCGATTATCTCCTCGACCTGCCGGGCCAGTGCCGCCACCACGGCGTCGTCGGCCGCCTCCACGTTGAGCCGCAGCACCGCCTCGGTGTTGGAGGGACGCAGATTGAACCACCGGTCGCTCCACGATGCGGTAAGGCCGTCCAGCCGATCCTGTTCCGCATCGGAAAAAGCTCGGGCCACCGCCTCGGTGGCTGCGGCCTGGTCGATGACCTCCAGGTTGATCTCACCGGACTGCGCGTAGGGCTCATAGACCGAGCGGATCTCGGACAAGGGGCGGCCCTCCTCGGACATAACCTGCATCAGGACGAGCAGGGCGAGGATGCCCGAGTCGGCTCCGTAGTTGTCGCGAAAGTAGTAGTGGCCGCTGTGCTCGCCGCCGAAGATGGCCCCGCTCTCCTTCATGACCGCCTTGATGAACGAGTGGCCGACGCGGGTGCGAATCGGGGTTCCTCCCGCCAGACGCACCGCCTCCGGCACGGCGCGGCTGCAGATGAGATTGTGGACCACCGACGATCCGGGCTCGCGACCCAAGAACCACCTGGCAATGATCGCGGTCACCGTACTTCCGGGCAGTGGCCGGAGCCGGTCGTCCACAAAAAAGGCGCGGTCGGCATCGCCGTCGAAAGCAACCCCAAGGTCGGGCCGCTCTCGGCGCATCAACTCTTCCAGATCCCGCAGGTTCTCGGGCCGCAGCGGATCGGGATGGTGGTTGGGAAACGTGCCGTCGGGCTCGAGGTAGAGGCCTATCAATTCGATGGGGAGCCGCTCGAACACGGCCGGCACGGCCACCCCCGCCACCCCGTTCCCGCCGTCGGCGGCAACGCGTAGCTGGACAAAACGCGAAACGTCGACGATAGAAAGCAGGTGATCCACATACCCGTCAAGCACCCGGCGCGGCCGCACCTGCCCGGGCTCCAGCGGCGCCGGAGGGTCAGCGGCAAGGCGCCGCACCTCGTCGAGGCCGCTTTCGGCACCGACGGGAGCTGCGCCAGGAAGGCAGAGTTTGATGCCGTTCCAGCCTTTGGGGTTGTGTGATGCCGTGATCATGGCGCCCGGCTCGTCGAAGGCCCCCGAGGCGAAATAGACCATGTCGGTGGTAATCACACCTAGGTCGTCAACGTCCACCCCCTGTGACGCGGCCCCGGCAATAAACGCCGCGGCGAGTTCAGGCGAAGAGGTGCGGCAATCCCGGCCCACGGCGATCCGCTCGGCGCCGGCAAAGGCGGCAAATGCCGCCCCCAGGACACGCGCTGTCTCTCCGTTCAACTGCTCGGGGACAAGACCACGGATGTCGTAGGCCTTGAAGATCGAATCGAGCTCCATGGCGCCGCATTGTACGGGCCGGCCGCTCACCTCAGCGTTCTAGGCTCGCCGGGCGACGGCGACCGCAGCTGCCGGCACACAAACGGGCTCGCCGGTCGCCTCCAGAACCTACATCGGGGAGATAGGCAGATGTGGTCGGGCAGACAGCCTCCACGAGTGCCGGTCGGGCACGGCGAGTGCTACGTTCCCGCTGCCGATCGGCGCCACCCCTAAACTCGCCGCCTGATGGCTGATTCGCCCACGCTGAGTGTGGTCATCCCGATCCACAACGAGGCCACCTATCTCCGCGGCGCCCTCGAGCATCTCCACACCGAACTCGGTGACCTCGGTGAGCGCTATGAGATCATCCTCGCCGAGAACGGATCCACCGACGGCACCGTGGAGATCGCCGCCGCCATTGCCGAACAGCATTCTGACACCCGGATGATCACCCTGCCGCTTGCCGACTACGGCGCGGCCATGCGCAGTGGCTTCCGGGAAGCAGCCGGAGACTGGGTGGTCAACTTCGACATCGACTACTTCTCTGGAGCGTTCCTGCAGGCCGCCTTAGAAAAGGCCGAGGCGGCCGATCTGGTGCTGGCCTCCAAACGGGCCCAAGGCGCCGACGATCGCCGCGGTCTTCTGCGCCGGACGGGCACTCTCGTGTTCAATCTCGTCCTGCGCTTTCTCTTCGGATCCCGGGTCAGTGATACCCACGGCATGAAGATGGTCCGGCGTCAGGTTGTCGAGGCCGTGGTTCCGTTGGTCGACTCCACCCAAGACCTCTTTGACACCGAACTCGTCATCCGCGCCGAGCGGGCCGGCTACCGAATCGCCGAGGTGCCTGCCGTGGTCGAGGAGCAGCGCGACACCCGCTCGCCATTCCTCTCCCGGGTGCCGCGAACTCTTGCCGGCCTAGCCCGCATCCGCTGGCGACTCTGGCAGGAGCGCTAGCCGGCCGTCGTCGTCCCGCCAGCGACGGCGTCTCCGGTTCAGCGCCCACACAGCCAGGCCCAGCAAAGCGGATCCGGTGAACAGCAGCCCGAGGTTGTCGTCCCAATCCCTGCCGAAGGTGATGGAAACGTCCTCCTCGGTCGGCACCACGATCATGAGCGAAGGAGCGGCGTAGTAGGGCCCTTCGGCGCCCTCTGCCTGCCAGTTGGGGAAGTAGGACACCTTGACCAGATGGGGCACGCCGACGGCGTCGGTGTGAAACGAGATGCTGTAGTGGTCGAGTTGGATATCGCTCACCACTCCAACACCGTCGTAGGGAATCTGGCGATCGTCGGGCCCCACCTCGGTGATGCGGGGCCAATCGGCGGGGCCATCGGCGGCCATCCAGTAGTCGAGCGCATCGACATTGTCGTACCAATCGAGGGCGGCTTTTCGGAACCCCTCCTCTCCATCCCATACGGCGGGAAGGTACGAGGCAACGTCCACCAGCGAGGCTTCAGGCAGGGCATACAAGGTGAATGGGTCGGGCTCCGCCAGCACCTCGAGCCCGGCCCCCACCGCAGCCCGGGTGGCCTCCTCGGTGAAGGTGACGTAGTAGGCCACGTCGTAGAGCGCCATATGGACAACGCCTCGGTCGAGATTGAAACCCGGGTATTTGAGATCGGGGATCGGATTCGACGGCCGCAGGCTCATCTCGGAGGCGTTGAGGAAGTGGAATTCCGTCGTCAGCGAAGACTCAAACAGCAGCCCCTCCATCGACGGGTGCCCTTCGCTCCAATACCCGGTGAGCATGAGCGCCATCGGTGTGCCGTATCGGCCCAGATCGCTGTTGGCCTCCCACATCACCCGGCCCGGTGGCTCGTCGTCGAGCGCCTCCATGAGCGCCTGGTATTCGGGGTAGCTCCCTTTGCCTTCATATCCGCTGTAGTTCCACCCGGCCCATCCCGGGGTCTTGTGCACCGAGAACAGAGACAGGTTCATGAAGAGGAGCACCCCGGCGCCGGCGGTGACCCATACCGTCCGCGGAGCCGGGCGCCACAGCGCAACCAGCATCACTAGGGCCAGGAGCGCCGCCGATCCGGCGGCGATGCCTCCAAGCTGGAGAATGCTTGCTCCCCGGCCCGAGTAGAAGGGAACGGCTCCCACCAGCCACACCACCAACGAGCCCAGCGACATCGAGCCGATGGCGACGTACATATCCGGGGGCACGGGCCGCTCCACAACAAAGGCGAGTAGGGCCGGGGCCGCCCCTAGCCCACACAGCACCGCGACGAGAGCCATCACATACAGCCTGTCGGAGATGGACCCGGATAGATGCAGGTTGATGATGATGGCCGCACCCTCTCCCGCCGCCAGGAGTGCCACCAGCGCGGCAAACACACGTCCGGGCGTCACCTGCCGCAGCCGCCGGGCGATGGCGGCAAGCAGCATGCCGACAAAAAGCCCGGCGAAGAGGAACACGCCAAAATAGAAATAGGGCAGCCAGCGGGAGTTGAGCGTGTCCCGGTACATAATCGAGGCAAAGGGGACACCCGCAAAAACGTAGAAGACGATGACGGGAAAGGCCATCATAAGGATGGCCGGGCCGATGGCTTTGCGCCGCGCCGCCGCCCAGACGATGCCGCCGACGGCGAGCAGGAGCAGCGGAGCCAGGTCTCGAGCCGGGCACGCCGTCTCGCAATAGCCCCCAAAATCCGGCCACAGCCAGTGTTTCCAGTCCTGGCGCGGCCACCACTTCATGCTCGTCATCAGGCCACCCAGCTTGCGGACCACAACAGGTACGGCCCACCAGGCGGCAAAAAGGAATCCGAGCACCCAAGATCCAAAAACGGCCTCGACTCCTTTGCGCCGGTACAGAAGAGCCACGGAAGCCACGACGGCCACTGAGGCGGTGACGACATGCGACAGTGCGGTCAGCGCCAGGAGAACCGCCGCGCCCACAGTGAAGCCCCTCCCCTTCCTGGTGTTCCGGGTCAGCAAGCCCAGATAGAAAAGCGACAGAGCCATCGACCAGGAGTACGAGTACTCCCCGGCCAACGTCGACAGGGTGTTCCCCCCAAGAATCGAGTAATTCTCCATCAGCACAAAAAAGCCCCCGGCAACACCTCCAACCACCGCCACGGCACGATCGAAACCCATCGAACGGGCGAAGTAGTAGGCGGCCGGTGGCATGGCAACCAGGCCGGCAACGGTCACCAGCTTGAAGGCCACCCCGTAGGGCAGGAACACATCGAGCAGAACGATGGCGAAGGCGGGCAGCGGGAAGTAGAAGTAGAGAACCGGGAAGCCGGCGTACCAATCTCCGCTCCAGCCCAAGAGCCGCCCCGAAGGGAGCACCGAATCCCGCAGCGTGGCCGGCAGCAGCACGTGCGCCCCCATGTCGCCGCCCGTCGGGGTGTTGGCCAAGAAGATCTGGTCGGGCCGCATCAGCGCAAAGATCGCCATCGACACGGTGCCGATGGCGACCAGGATAAAGACGCGCGCCACCCTCTCAGGACTTGGGCCCGACAGCGGATCCGACAGGAGAGTTCCGGGAGCCTGGTTCACTGCGCCAGCAGGCTACCGCGGGTGCAGAGGGAGTAGGCGCCTGATCTCAGTAGGGGCGGGATTTTTCGAGAACCACGGTGAGGTCGATCACTTCGCCGGCGGCGTTCCACCAGCGGTGCTCACACCGGTGACAGGAGCGGAAATCGACCTCTGTCTCGTCGGACAGCGTGAGGCCGATCTCGATGACGTCCGCAGCTCCACACTGCGGACAGACGACACCTGCGGGGTGAGCACGCCGTGCGCTATGCGTGCGCATCTGTCCTTCCTCCTTATCCGACCTGTTGTTCTTCGGCAGGCCGGAGGCGAGGACTTAGCGCCTCTTCTTCGAGTTTGCCCACGTAGCGCGATCGACGCCGGCCGTCCTCGGTCCAATAGGCGTACCAGTACGGCCCGTGGGGGCAGCGGGTGCAGTTCTGCTTGCCGCATTTCACGTGCTGCAAACGCAAGTGCACCTTCGGCGTCGACCCGAAGCTCACCCCCTTCGATTCGAGACGAGCCTTGGCCAGGATGAGCAGCCGTCGCAGATCGTGCTCATCCATCTCCTTGACTGCTTCGAGCACGTCAGGGTCGAGAGGCATGATCGCCTCAGATCCTGGGCATCAGGCGACCTCGAGTGAAGTGAACAGAGGTCCTGCCGGCTCACGCCGGTCGGTCAGCGTCCACCCGAGCGGCGGGGTGAGCCGGTCGGCATGCTGCACGCAGAACGCGTAGCCGGCGCCGGGAACCACAGGCTCGGTGAGGTCCTCCAGCCAAACCAGGCGTTGCCGGTAGTCGAAGGCCATAACGATGGCCGCAGGCCCACTACATCGAACACACCGCTCAATCATGCCGGCCACTTTACATCGATGTAACTACGGGCGCGTGATTCTGCTGGTGTTGTTCTTACGCGCGCTGACCGCGCGTAAGTCGGTTTTGTCATTCGACGCTCCCCGACCCTACGTCTTCTGTGCCCGATATCGGCGAAGCCGCCGCCAGCCCCAGACCCGACCCGCCGCGAACACTCCAAGCCACCGAAAACGGTGCCGACGATTCCACCAGATAGGCGGCGGCGTCGCTCGAAGCGACCTCGATCTCGAGAGGACGACCCGCCTCGATGAGGACCTGCTCACCGACCAGCCCATCATCGGTGATGGCGCTGACCGTCACTGCAATGGTCTCCTCACTCGAGTTGAGGAGCCACAAGGAGGCTTTGCCGTTAGCCGTCGTCCGGGGCCCGGGCACGAGCCAGCGGTTAGTCGGCTGCGCGATGCCCGGCATGACGGCGACTCCGGACTCGTTGCTGGACACCACACCCGCCACCACGGGGCTACTGGCCACCAGCCTGGCGCCTGCCACTTCGTACCCCTCGAGCGCAGGATCGATTCGCATCACCGACTGCGGTCCGAGCGAATCGCCCAAGACATCGAAGATGGTCCCGTCGAGGGTGAGAACATCGATGCTGAATTCCACCTCTCCAGCGCCGACGTTTGCGATCACGATCTCCCCGTCCAGGCCTTCGGCTCGGGTAATGGGAAATTCCCAGGCCAGGCTCTCATCGACACCCGCCCACCAGTCCTCGTCATCTTCGGTGCCGAAGGTCATTGCCGGGACGATGGTTCCCTCTTCGGTCTCCACCGACACCACAATCTCCAGGCGCTGCGGAAGCTCCGTCTCGAGATCGATGTCTACCCACTCTTCCGGCTGCACCGTGATGCTCCGCAGGTCGCCGATCGCCTCCTCGCCCAGCTCGGAGATGATCGTCAACTTCACCTTGGCACTCTCGAGGAACGGATTGAAGAGCCGGAGGATCAAGTGCTCTCCGGGCATGGTCGATCCACCAAGGAAATGCGAGACATCCGGGCCCTCCGCCACACAGGCATCGGCGGCAACCATCTCCGCCCCTTCCACCACCACCGCGGCCGCAGCCGGCCCCGCACTGAACTCGATGAACGACGGCGAATCGCCCCGTTGTGCCACAGAGCTGAGGCCGATGCCGGCAGCGCCGGGACCGGGCACTTCGACGGTTGCCTCGTCCGGAGCTTCGCCCGGAATGGCCACGGGGAAGGTCAAAGACACAGTGGCCGCTTCCAGCGAAGCGACGGCAAGGAAGGAATCTCGTGTTGCGGTCGACTGTGCCCAAGGGCAGTACCAGATGCTCCTGTCGACCGGCGACGACAAGCCCGGGGGCTCTATGTAGCGTCCCGCGAGCGGAGCGGGCAAATCGGGCGGCTTGGGAGCCAAGAGGACGGCCGCGCCGATGGCCCCGATGAGCAGACCCAATAGAAGGCGCCTCATGCGTCCCTCCGTCCCCGCGCCCGGCCCACGAAGCCCAACACCACAAGAAGCGCCAGCCAGGCCGCGGCCGCCACTGCCAGGTTCCGCCTTGGCTCATACCCGGCAAAATGAACCTCGTCGCCCGAAGCGGTCACAGTATTGGCCCACCCCTCTTGTGACCACTCGCCCGGCCCCCAGCGGTAGTCGGCGTTCTCGGCGATGGTGACCGTGCCGCCCGAGCCCGGGGCGTGATAACCGGTCCCGTCGCGCACCCACACGACGCCGTCATCGCCGATGGCCACGGCTGCTTCGACGTTGTTGCGGAACGTGTAGAAGTCAAGGCTGGGAAGAGGCACCATGTCGAGCTGGCCCTCGAACCGCGACTCGAAGCTGGTCTCCAGAGACTCGAGGAAAACCACCCAGCCGATACCGAATGGGGCCAAACGCTCCCCGGCGCGTCGTACCTCACCGTCGAGGATGTCGGTCAGCACCTGCTCGAGGGCATCGTCGCCGAGACGCGGCTCGTTCAGGTACAGCTCCCACGAGTACGGGTACGGCGGCGTGAACACCCGGTAGCCGACTCCCTCGAGGTCTCTGGCCTCCCCCGGAAGATCTTCGGCCGGCCCAAAGACCAGTACCCGGGTCGGCTCCTCATTCTGGGCGACCATAAAACCGAACTGCTCGCCGTGTTGATCCTCGGGAAGGCCGGCCCGGCCGCCCAAAGAGGCGAGCACCGAGGCCGCCAGAACCAGAACCGCCGAGAGGGTCCCCAGGGCTGCGAGCGACGAAAGAGCCCCACCCATCTCTCTGCGCCGATCCCGGGACTCGAGAGCTGCGCCCACAACGATGGCGCTTCCCAAGGCGACCGCCATGAGGCCGGCGATCTCGCCTTCCCGGCCCACGCCGTAGTTGCCGGCGCGTGCCGCCACCGCTCCCAGGACCGCGATCAGCCCACCCCAGCCGGCGACGGTGGCCATGGCCCGATCCGACCCGACGAGTGTCCCCACCAGCGCCACCACCAGGCCGCCCAGCATGAACCACTCCATCTCTCCCGCCGGAGCCCAGAATGCCGCCGGCCCGGATCGCAGCACATCGAGGAGATCTGCGTAGAGGATCCAGGGAAGAA
>Ga0307420_1001212_pt1 | contig 11434 bp, 12 predicted proteins | sample SalMarWE160240MG_2_FD_202167 | JGI IMG/M metagenome (GOLD analysis project Ga0307420, IMG submission 202167) | Salt marsh sediment microbial communities from the Plum Island Ecosystem LTER, Massachusetts, United States - WE1602-40 | ecosystem: Environmental > Aquatic > Marine > Intertidal zone >... | reverse complement strand
GATCCAAATATGCTCGGGTTGCCAATGAAATGGGGCGTAAAGAATAGCCCTGGAATGTTGCAGGATGGCTCTCTGGCGCTTCACCCAGACAAACGGGGATAAAGCAGTCCCTTAAGAATCCTCGCGAAATTTACCAATTCACCAATTTACCAAGAAAATTACAAAAAACAAAGGCTTATTTGCCGTCCAGCAATTCTGAAACATGCCACGGAAACCGAGACGCGTATAGCAACCTCTTTTTACTGTGGCTTGGCTGGGAAGATGCAATAACAAATTAAATTAATAACTGGTGCAATATATGGTAAAGGGTAGTGGTGCTATCAATGCACCCAGCTTTGAAAACGAGGACTGGAGGGACTAAGGAGTTCAATGACAATCCATTTCTTCTATGCCAGAAGGGAGTCGTTAACAGCCAAATCTGAAGCTTACAAGAAAGCTGTGAGGAAGTATTTGGAATCACTTGGTTTCTCGCAGACCACGGACTCGTTTACCGAAGGCACCTTTGACGACATGACCTTCTACAATCCAACAATCGAGCCAGGAAGGCGTTTCCTTGTCGAAGCTAAAGCTGAGGACCTATCACTCGCCAAGCCTTAATTCGCTGACGAGTTGGTCAAGTACTTCAGGATGTGGAGGAACCCCACCAACGGCGGGTTCACGTTTCACCTCTTCGCTACCAGCGTAAAGAAGCCTGAGACGTGGAATGCAATGTTCTCTGAAACCGGCGAAGAGGAAACGATAAAGAAATGGTGCAAATGGTACAATAAAGCGGTAGTTAAGAGAGGGAAGGCACCCCTTTCAGAGCAAGAGGTCGAAGACTTCAAGAAGTTTCTTTTAAAAAGCGAAGTGAACGTGGTAGGTGTCGAAGGGCTGGAGGCTGCGTCTTGCGAAAAGGAGGAGAAGTCAGCACAGTCGATGTCTCGTAAGGCGAAAGCGTATCTCAAGCTCGTCTCAGAAAGGGCAGCCCCTCTGGAGACGAAAAGTACAATCATCATGAACATTCTACCAGTACAGCTCCCACCGACGTACTATACGTGCAAATGTACTACCGGTATTAAACCCAAGATTTTCGCAGCTCTAAATGATGTAGAAATCCCTCCATTCGTGTTGAAGCGTCCGACTCGGATGATGTATTCGTTTCTCGAGTTTAACGAGCAAAACCCGTTGATCAAATTCGCAAAGGGACCACAAACCGTTTGTGACACTTCGGACTTGCAGAGGGAGAGCCCTGCACTGTGCACCGAAATTATGAATGTGTTCATAGGGAGGATTGCTTGGAACCGGAAGATGCTTCACGATAAGGACTCGAACATTTGGTACTTCCCAGTTGAGGAGACGAAGAAGAGAAAGACTGTCAAGGGTCAAAGCGGAAGGAGGCAATGGGTGGTCAAGAGATACGACTATCTTCAAGACTCAAAGTATGGCAAGAAAGCTGAACCTAACTTCTTCTTCCATAGGGGCTTAAGGATTCGCCCGCAGGCATACATCGGGAAAACTTACATCGAGTTCTCGCCGAGGAAATACTACACGAGAGACGGGTCAACCCAAATTGATGGGGAGAAAAGGAAACAAATTGACAAGAAGTTCAGGAACCCAGCTTGGGACTGGGCGGGCAGTAGGATAAGGCTACTGCGATTCTGGAGGTTCGTCCTGTTCGAGCCACAAAAGAATAAGATTAAGCCGGAGCCGTGGCTGGGTATGTTCAAGTTCGGAGACTTCGTCTCACAGAAAGTTGACTGGTGCCCTGATGTTCTTCCGAGGCACCAGAAGCGGTTGTGGGATGTTGTGGGAGGTAGCGATAGATGCAAATAGCTCTCATAAAAGAGCCTGACCTGTTCTTCGGGAAGAACTCCAAGTGCCTCGACCCTCAAGTCGGGTTGCTGAACTTCGGTCCACATGGCGGCAGTTCAATGGAGGACGACAAGAGAATCTCGGTTAGAGCAGGTATTATCGGGACGAGACGGAGCATAGACAAGACCAGAGTTTGGCTTGACAAGCTCAAGTACAGAATCGGAGCCGAGCAGCGGACTAGGACCGAGTATAAGGGAATAGACTACCCAGGCATGAGAACAGATAGTCCACTCCGCTTCGAAGTAGTTGTCGACAAAAATTGTTGCGCCGAAATAGAGCGCGAATTCGTGAGGGGGTTAGAAGAGCATGACAGGAGGGAACGAATCACAATGACGCTGAACCGTTACTGTGAGCTCTTCGACGACATGAAGGACGCTCATCCCCCGCCAAACATACTCCTGCTACCCATTGATGATGACGTGCTAAAGCTGTGCAAAGAGCCCTACCGGAGAACGGACAAGATTGTGTACCAGCACCGGGAGTTCGGCGACACCTCGGTCAGTCTTGCGGGAATCTTTGACTTCCACAATTACCTTAAAGCTCAGGCGGCGCTCAGGAACTTCACCACCCAACTCATCAGCCCTAAAACTCTTGCTTTCTCTGAACAGAAGCAGAGTGCCGCCCTCATAGCTTGGAACTTTTCAGTGGCGTTGTATTACAAGGCAACGGGGATTCCGCGGAAGCTCGCGGACATCGACGACATGACATGCTTCATTGGTGTTTCCTTCTACAATGAGATTAGCCACTCAGGTAAGAGCGTTAGGGCGAGCATTGCCCAGGTGTATTTGAGAACTGGCGAAAGTCAAGTCATAAGGGGCGAAGCTTTTGAGTGGGATGAGGGACCCAAAAAAAAGGAACGTACGCCTTACGGCTGAACAGATGGAGAAAATAATCAAAGATTCAATCGAACATTTCCAAAGACAGAGGCAGTTCGTTCCGAAGAGGGTCGTGGTTCACAAGTCAACGAGATTCTCGGAAGAAGAACTCACAGGATGCCAGCAAGCGTGCAGAAAAATTGATTCAATAGACATAGTTCATATAAGAGAATTCCCAGGATTCCGAGCGTACCATGATAAGTATAATTATCCAGTCGTAAGGGGAACGGCTTTCTTTGATGAGAGATGCCTTGCTTTTCACTTCGGGGTATGTACCTGCTTTGGCTACCTATCCAGGACCAGCCGTTCCGAGACCCATCCACCTCATTTGCCAAAGGTTAGATACCTCCATAGAGGGCGTTTGTTCAGATATAATGGGTTTGACGAAGCTTGACTGGAACTCTTCAACCTTCTACACTCGGGTTCCAGTGACAATCGGTGTTTCAAGAAAGGTTGGAGCGGTGATGGCTGAAATGGTCGCCAGCAAGGGGGAACCGCCTAACAGCTACAAGTTCTTCATGTAATTTTCTCTTCTCCATCCATAACGCAATTTTTCCAATGATTCGGAAACTGGAATGGCGCGTCAGTTCTGTCCCTCTTACGCAGCACGATACTTTTTGCTCTTTGGACTTGGAAAAATGCTCAATGTTATCTCATCTATTTATTGAGGCAAATCCACGGCACGTTACTTGTTGGCTTTGAGTTTTTTCTCGATGAGGTTTGCGAGTTTTTCTGGGTTTGTTTGTGCGTTTGCGTAGGGTATGTTAGGGTTTAGGGTTGTGGTGTTGTAGGGTCCTGAGAATGCGATGATTGGATTGTAGTTTTCTATGGCGTTTTGTGCTTCGGTTTGGTTTTTTGTGACGGCGATTTTGGGGATGGCTGGGTTTTGGGCGACGGTTTTTTTGAAGCCTTCGATGAAGACTACGTCGTTTCCTCTGCATTTTTCGAGCAGTGCGGTTAGTGTTGGGTTGGTTTTTTGTATGGTGACAGTTTGGTTTTGTCCTGTGGCGATTATTGTGCTGGCGCCTGCTTGCCGGTAGCGCCACGTGTCCTTTCCAGAAGTGTCGAAGGCGAAGTTTTCGTTGATGTGTTTTATGCAGGCGACTTTGAAGCCTCTTTTGGTGAGTTCGCGGGTTAGGTTTTCGATGGTGGTTGTTTTTCCCGATTTTTTTGTTCCCACTACGGCGATGGCTTGCATTTTCAGGTTGCCTCAGGGCTACTTCATTTCTTCTTTGAAGATGTTTTCAAGGTTTTCCTTGTCAATGTTCAGTTCTTCCGCTAAATCCTTAACCAGTTTGACGTAGGTTCGGAAGAGGCTTTGCAGGATTTCAGCTTTCTCATGCTCGGTTAGTTCGCTTTCTTCGGCGAGGAGCAGCGCGAACCATCTGCCGAGGTCGGTGAGCTGGTAGGTTTTAACCCAGATGGTTCTTCCTTCTTTCTCGTTTTTTTCCATGCATTCGGTGAGGACGCCGAGTTTGGTGAGGGCTTTCAGGTTGGCGATGATGGTTTTGTTGGAGTAGTTCAGCTGCTTGACGAGGTCTTTTTGGTAGATGTTTTTGGCGATGCCCTGCTTAAGCGAGAACCGCAGCACGTCAACTCCTGCTTTGGAGCCGAATATGGCGCTTAATATTTTGTCTTTCTGCTCGACTGGAAGAAAAACTACATAAGGATGTAATTTTACAGTCAAATGTAACCCTTCGTAACCATGTTACCGCGTAAGCATTTAAAAATTGCGGCTTTAGACTATTGTGCTGCTCTTTCCGCTTTAAATGGTCTTGCCAATCACGATGATGTTGTTCACGATAGCGCTCAAAAGAACCGCTGTAATAACGACGTATCCGGCTCTGAGGGTGACGCGGGCAAACAGAAAAGATTTGCTTTCCTTATCTTTTAACCTCATCAGCATTCTATCCCCCACATAATACAACACGCCCACAAAAATCGTTGTCGTGAGTTTTATAGCCGTAAACGCCACAAGGTTTGTTCTGGCAATGTCCACGAAGAACGGGTTAACCTCAACGGCTCCGAAATAAACTATTCCGATCATGGTTGTTAACCAATCCATGTACCCCATCAGAACAAGAATCAAGCTGGGAACCGTTCTAACTCTAAGCACAAGCGCCTCCTCCTTTCCCTTCTCAACTGAACCATAAGCGCAGCGTCGTTTAAGTAGTGAATTGCGAGTTACGATATATTCCTCAACCCAGACTGAACACTAGACCGCTCTCTTTCCGTTTTCCGACCAACTCCATGCCAAAACAAAAACGCCGCTTCGAATGCAATAGCTTTTTTAATCCTCAACCAACATTCTTTCCGCGGTGTGATAAAACGGCAATGACAGAATGGCTTCCCGCCGACGGAGACACGTTCGTAACCAACCACGGCTTCATCTTCAACACCTTCGGCTACGAACACCCCGACGACCGCGTGTTCGCGTTCCTCAAGTACATCCCCGCCGAATTCAAAACGCTCTTCAACGTCCAAATGCTGGAGCGCACCTGGAAATACGGCGAAACCCAGCTTTTCCGCGCGGAAAAACTATACACCGCCAAAAACTACAAGACATTCATCGAGGCGTTCCGAAAGAACTTCCCCAACTACCTCTACTACTGTCCCCTGCGCAACAAGGAGCTAATCACCGCCCCGCTGGAATTAATCAAGCGGGTTTTCGTTCCGAGAGACCGCCTAGAAGCCCTCAGGCAAGTGAAGAAGCCTGACAAGCTGCAAAAACTCGCGCTGGAACTCCTCAACATGCTTTCCGCGGAGTCAGGCGTCAGCCTAAACGAATTCGGAATCCACGGCTCCATAGCCCTAAACATGCACGCGCCCGAATCCGACATAGACTTCGTCGTCTACGGCACAGAAAACTTTCGCACCGTAGAAGAAACCATCGCACGCCTCGTCAACACAGGGAAACTCAGCTACATCATAAGCAACCGCCTAGACGCCGCACGCAAATTCCAAGGCCGCTACAAACGCAAAATCTTCATGTACAACGCCACCCGCAAACCCGAAGAAATCAAAACCCACTACGGCGACGCACGGTTCAGCTCCATCGCCCCCGTACGCTTCAAATGCACCGTCACCGACGACACCGAAGCCATATTCCGCCCCGCCACCTACAAAATTGCCAGCTACCACCCCTTAGATGCCGAGTCAGAGCTGCCGCTCGACAAAATCCCCGACCGCGTCGTCTCCAACATAGGCTGCTACAGAAACGTTGCGAGGCAGGGCGGCGAAATCAAAGTCGCCGGGCAACTGGAACGCGTCGAAACCATCAAAACGGGCGCGGTCCACTACCAAGTCGTGGTTGGAACCGCCACCTCAGAGGAAGAGTACATTTGGACCGTATAAGCCTCAGAGACCGCGACGGCATCCTCACCCGCGAAGGCTTGATTTTCCGCGTCTTCGGCTACTCTCACCCGGCAGGCGCTTACATATGCGACGCCGAATACGCTTCCGCCGAGATTTTCACGTCAACCGACCCCCGAGCGCCGCGAGAAGGCAAAAACGGGCTTTTCTACAAGTTCTACAACGACGAGGGCATGAAACTTGTCGCCAAAAAGTATCCGCAGCACCTGATTTTTCACGAGATGCTGGGGCTGAAACTTGTCGGCGTCAAAGAAAACTCAATCGCCGAAGCAAGAAAACCCGAAAAGCGCTTGGCAGCTTTGCTGGAGGCTGGACCCACAGACGAGTTACGTCGTGCAACGGAACGCGTCCTAAACATATCGTTGGAAAATTCAGGCTTGAAAACGCGGAACTTCGGCATCTTCGGCTCCATGCTCCACGGATTCCATCACCCAAAGTACTCAGACATCGACTTCGTCATCTACGGCAAGGCAGAGAACGCTAAAATGCGCCAAACCCTTGAAGAGCTATACGCACAGGATGATTCGGGGTTAAGCAACGAGTTTGAATCCGACGATGCCATGAAAGGCAAGCGCTGGCTTTTCAAGAATTTTGACGTGAAAGACTTCGTTTGGCACCAGCGCCGCAAAATGATCTACGGCTTATACGATGACAGGGCAGCCAGCGGCAGAGTAATCAAAGCCGAGTTTGAACCCGTGAAAGCGTGGAGTGAAATCGCTTCGGAGTACGACCCTGAAGCGCGCATAGTGCAGAAAGGCTGGGTAAAAATAAAAGCATGCGTAACCGCGGATGATGAAGCGCCTTTCATCCCCTCCATCTACGGCATCCAGCCCCTCGAAGTATTAAGCGGGTCGCGGGACGCTCTTGAAGCGGTGCGCGTGTTTTCGTACATGGAAGAGTTCCGCCAGCAAGCACAAAACGACGAGACGGTCATTGTTGAGGGCAACCTTGAAGAAGTCACATCACCAAAAGGCAGTTTTCACCAAGTTACGTTGACTTATTGCCCACGATATTACGAGCAGGTCTTGAAGGTGACTGGTCGAACGGTCCCCTGAGGTCTGTGCAGCCAACCCAAATACTGTGAACATTACAGCGCAAAAAAATGCGCCTTGTTATACAACACCTTTTGGCTGAAGCAAAGGGGAATTATACGAAACCATAAAACCTTTAGCAAAGCTACCTAAAAAGTCAAAGCAATCAACAACCAATTGTTGAATAAGGTAACTCAAGAAATTTTGACTAAAAATGAATAGTGAACATTTCTTGAGTCAAGAAAACTTTACAAAAACCTTTTTCCATTCAGAAAACAATGGTATTTATGGGTATATGGCTTGCAAGCAAAACAGGGTTTAAGCCAGTTGGACAAAAAAATATTCGCAGTACTTTTGACACCGATACTTGTTTTTGCGTTATTAATTCTCCTTTTTGCACCCATAGTCCCGGTTCAAGTTACCATAACTGAGACTAGAACCATAAAGCTGCTATCGTATTACAAAGTACAGCCTGCTGATAACGATTCGGATTATGTTAACGTAACTAATTTTGATACTGTAGGCGGGACGTATAATGTTGTAATACGTAAAACGTCCTATGAGAGGCTAACGATTGAGGATACGATGGAACAATCCCTGTTTATTGCAGCTAGAAAAAGCGGAATTTTTATTGTTCCACAAGGTTGGAGTTACTTTACCTATAAGGTTACGGTACCAACAAAACAAGAGAATTACAATGTTACTAAAACAGAACTTAAATCAATAATAGAGGTGATTTAAAACAACCGTACTTCTTTACTCTACTTTTTCACTTACGTGCTAAGGTTATGGCACGCCACACAAACATAACCCTTAATCTGACCACCAACAACTCAACAGAGGAAAAAGGAATCAAACCAACAAAAAAACTGAAAAACTTGCTCTAAGGCTCCTAATTCAATACAGCACCATGTAGTCCGAGGGCTTGTTGCCCAATATTATCCTGTAATGCTCTTCTCCCGTTTTCATGTTGGTGACGCGTTCAACTTTGCCCTGCGCCGTCACCGCTTCGCCTTGTTTGGCTTGTTCACAGAATCTCCCGCGGAACGACGCAATCTCGCTTATTGGCTCCAGCTTTGCGCCCCCGACAACTGTGACGTTTTCCAGTTTGTAGGTGCACGGCGTGAAAAGCGCCTCCGCATCGTCAGCCACGGTGGCGGTTATCTTGGCGTACCCGCTGTTCCCGTAACGAATGTCGCCGTAACTTTCGCTGGCCTCGCTCCAGTCTTTCACGAACCGCACGAAATAGTCCACACCTTCAAACATGCCCTGAAACGCCTTTCTTGATTCGACGCGGGCGAAGTCTTCGAAGCCCATGAAGGTGTCTTTCGAACGGAAATCGAACAGCGCCTGCAACCCGTCGCGGCTGTAGGGCTTGAACCGTGAATCACCATTTTGAAGCTGGTTTTCCAGCGCCGCGTACGCTTTCCTGCCTGCGTCAGCGCCGTAGACAATTGGGTCAAGATCAGACTTCGCCGTGTACAGCCCGACAAGCACGGAACCCGATATTCCGATGGCGCTCCAAGGTATGCCCGCGGCTTCCTTCAGGTCTTCCGCCAGCGTGACCGCTTTTTTCTCCAGCGGCTCCGGCTTCTTGGATGTACGTAGTAACGCAAGCTTTTCAATCGGGTCGTAGCGCCGCTTAATTGCTTCATGCGGCACTTCGCAGAGGTCCGCGTCAAACACGGCGTCGTGCACTATCAGGTCTGGTGCGTTCTGCTGGAGGTACTGGAAGCGTTCGGCGAGGTTGTAGACTTTGCCGTACATGTCCGCTCCGCTTCCGCGGTTGCCCGTTGGCGACGGAATGTACCGTGGAAAGGCTATGACCTTGTCGGGGGGGTGAACTAAGCCTTTGACGTCGAAAATCACGTTGTTCTCTGTTTTAATCAGGTCGCCTTCTCGAGCTTGCATCGTGAACTCTCCTTTGCGCTGTAGCCTTTCTGCAAAACGCTAATAAACCTTTTTTAAAACCTACCTTAAATCAGGTGTACAATGTCCAACCGTAAAAAAGCAAAACACGTTTCCCGATGTTTAGAACTGGCGATGCTGCTTGAAGTCAGCGCTGCTAAGCCTGGGAACGTGACTTTCGCCACAAGCTTCGAAGGCACGCGGGTTGAGCATTTCTTGGCTTCCGCCGTGGCTGCCAACGCTTGGTTTGAAGAGGCTGCAACCCGCGGCATCGCAGTACAAGATAAAAAGCTCAGCGTCGGCGATGCTGGAATAGGACGCATCATAAAGGAGTGCGCCGCCGACATTAACGCTTGGCAAACGGGCGGGAACACGCTGCTTGGCACCGTGATGCTGCTTGTGCCTGTCGCGGTTGCGGCGGGCATGACGCCGACTGGGGGAAATTTCGGTTTTGATTTATCGCGGTTACGGGAAAACCTGCGGCTGGCGGTTGAGTCTACCACGGCTGAGGATGCTATTCACCTTTACGAGGCAATTGACATAGCGAAACCAAGCGGGCTAAATGAAGCTTCGGACCTTGATGTTACCGACCCTGCGTCTAAGGAGCGTCTGCTCAGGGAGAACGTTTCCCTCTTTGAAGTGTTCAAGATAGCCGCAGGCTACGATGACATCTGCTCTGAATGGGTTCGTAACTACCCGATAACGTTTGATCTGGCTTATCCTTACCTGAAGGCGCAGCTTGAACGCGGAGACTTAAACACGGCTGTCGTGCATACTTTTTTGAAAATCTTGTCTGAGCATCCCGACACTTTCATAGCTCGGAAGGCTGGCTTGGAGAAGGCGCGTGACATCTCTTCCGATGCGAAGCGTGTGCTTGAATTGGGCGGTTTGGTAACTTCAGAAGGAAAAAAGAGCATTCTTGAGTTGGATAGGCGACTTCGGGCTTCTGGGAATCGCCTTAACCCGGGAACGACGGCTGACTTGACGGTGGCAGCGTTGGTTTTGTGCACGCTCAGCGGGTACCGACCTTAAACCTTGTTTAGGTTCCTTTTGCTTTCAGGTGCTCCTTAACTAGTTTAAGAAGCTGTTCCCCTTCGGCTGGAATGTTAATTAGTGGTATTTCAAGTTTGATTTCGGGTTTTTGCTGCCCAATCACGCCCGTAATTGCAAGTATGGGCTGGACAGTTCCATCCAATGTTTTTTTGAGACTCTCTGCATCTTTCGCTGTGACTATTTTCAGGACATCGGTTCTTTTCTCTACGAGACTACGGAATCCCTCTATGACTATGATGTCCAACTTTTCATTTCCCAGCAACCCTATAACTTGCTCCAGGTCGTTCAGCGCCGTTTCCGTTTTTTTTATTACCACGATCTCCTCAGCTGAAACCGCGGCAGTTACCTTTGAACCTGCCTTGGCGTATCTCCAAGTATTGGTGCCCTCTTTGTCTATCTTGAAGCCTTTATGGTAAATGTGCTTTATCGCCCCGATTCTGTAACCTTCGCTGGCAAGATTTGAGACCAAATACTCAAGTGTTGTAGTTTTTCCTGAGCCACTTTTTCCCACAGCAGCAATAACTAAAACCGTGCTGTACCCCTCCGTCTTGGAAAAATATTGAATTCGGTTCTAATAAACAACGCGTACTATTTAGCGTACGTGTTGAACACCCGTCTATTTTGAAGGCAAAAAACTGCTTTGACCCGGTTTATCATTCACTAAGGACTCGCACCATTCCTTGTTCGACTTTGCTCGTTCCGCTAAGAAGATGCTCATGGCATTTTCGTGTATTTTAGCTTCCAATCCATAATAGCTTGCCGCTTTTAAAAGCGCTTCTTTGCCTCTGAATGTTCGCTCCGTAGCGAATTCTTGGTTGCTTTGTTGTTTCGACCAGCTTAGAAGGCTTTTGCCTTCGTTTTCTCGGCTTATGGCTGCCCAAAACCACGAGTCTTCTGTTTCTAGCCGAGTCGCGCAGGAAGAAAAGGCTTTTGAAGCCTCCAAAACTTTGCCTTCATTGAAAAGTGCTGCAGCGTTTTGAATGCGCCGCAGTTCGGGTTTTGGCAGGTTGCCCAAATTTAACCGTAAGCTTTCAGTAACTTGGCCTTGGGCTTGGCGGGGTTGCAATCTAACCAGATCTGTTTGAGAGTTAATGTTGATGAAGCTTTTCAGTTCAGGGTCGAAAGCCTCCAGTTCGCTGATGATTGAAATAAGCATGACTTTCAAGGCTCCTCTTACGATGTCGTCGGAACGCGGTCGTCTCAGCTGACAAAGTGTTTTTGCAATTTCCAGCACCTCAGTTCTTTTAAGAACCAGGGTCAGCGTTTCCAGTCTTCCATTTGGCCACATCGGCACGACGACGAGTGCGTCTTTTGCTGAGTTAAACATGTGCTCGATGACTTTTG
>Ga0307420_1001210_pt1 | contig 11442 bp, 5 predicted proteins | sample SalMarWE160240MG_2_FD_202167 | JGI IMG/M metagenome (GOLD analysis project Ga0307420, IMG submission 202167) | Salt marsh sediment microbial communities from the Plum Island Ecosystem LTER, Massachusetts, United States - WE1602-40 | ecosystem: Environmental > Aquatic > Marine > Intertidal zone >... | reverse complement strand
TGGTATCGGTGATGTATTCGCCGGGCAGCCAGCCGGTGGTAGGACGCGTCCAGCCGGCGGGCACGCCGTCGGATTGGACCACCAGGTTACCCTCGGCGTCGAGCAGGTGCAGGAAAACGCGGTAGGAGGTGGCGGGCGTCTCCTCCGCTCGCCAGACGAGGGTGACGGTCAGCGTGCTCCCGGATCGCATTTCACTTGCCAGGCCAAAGCCGACGAGTGTGGCGGTTTCTCCCAGGGTGGCGGTGAGTGTGTGTGGGAGTGTGGGAGGGGTGAAGGTGTGGGGCGGAGCGGTGATGTGGAGGGTGGATGGTAGATTGGTAGATTGGTAATTGGGTGGCAGGGAGATTTGCCAGGTGTAGTCGCCGCTGTCGAGGTTGGCAGGTAGGTGGAACAGGTGCTGGCCGCGCCATACGTCGCCGGGTTGCCACGAGGCCGTAGGGTACCAAGCACCTGTGGGCGGAAGGGCGTACTCGGCGACGGGCGAGCTGTCAGCGGCGATGAGGGTGAGGTGAAAGGTAACATCCTCGGTAGATCGCTCGTCGGCTTGCCAGAATGTGGTGAGAAAGACGGGGTCGCCGGTGGCAGCTTGGTCGGTGTTGAAATCGGCAAGCAGCAGCGTCAAGTCTCCCATTTGCAGACCAAGACGGTTGTGTCCGGATAGTCCCGCTGGGCGGGGGTGGGGCCGGGTCAAGGTGACCTGTCCCAGCGTCAGCTCGGGTGCGGCAGGTTGGCCTTGTTCGTTTAGCGCTGAAAGCGGCGCCAGGGTGTCCTTGTCGAAAACGGTCAGCACGACGTCGTAGGTGCCCGGCGGCGTGCCGGACAGGGGCTCGACCTCGTGGCTGTCCAGCGCATAAACCTCCGGCGACCAGATGGTCGTGTAGGGATAGCTGGTGTAGCCGCGGGGGCGGAAGGTGTCGGCTTGACTCCAGCGCAGTCCATCGGGGCCGATCAAGTGAATCACGCTCTGGTAGCGGGCGTTGGGTTGGGCGTACGCGGTCAGGTACAGGTCGACGCGCAGCACGCCGTCGGCGGGCATCGTCCCCCGGTCCTGATCGTAGCCGATGAGGGTCAAGCCATCGGCGTAGCGCTGGTTCAGCGGGTGCTGGACGCCGGGCAGCGTGGCATCGGGCTGCAAGGTGGGACGGCGGAAGATGGTGTCGGTTCGATCGACGATGGCGAGTTTGAAGGCCAGGAGGAGCAGTGCGGCGGTGAACAATGAGCAGTGAACGATGAATGCTGGTGAATCTGTAGGCGCGGGTTGGGAGATTGGAGATTGGAGATTGGAGATTTGTGAGTAACGAGTTGTAGTGATGATGAGGATGGCGAGGCTGAGGAGGGAAATGACGTCGCAGGTGAAGCGCAGGGGGGTCTCACCGAAGCGGACGGCGACGGTGTGTTGGCCGGCGGGTACGTCGAAGGAGATCAAGCCTTCAGGGTCGGTGGGGGTGATGGCAACCGGTTGACCATCTATGGTGACGCGCCAGCCGGGGAAGTAAAAGGCCAGGTAGCGGGCGCGGAACGGGACCGGAGTTTCGACCACGACGCGGGCGCGGTTGGGGCCATAGTCGGCCTCGACGACGGAGGCATCTTTGGGTATGGCGCTCTCCTCGAAGCGGGCGACCGGCCCACCGGCGGCGTACTGTGCCTCCAGCGGCGATCCACGGGGCTTTTGCTTGACCCACTTAGGAAAGTAGGATCCCGTGGGGTCAGCGCCGACGAGGCCTCCGGGCCGGTGCTCGTAAGCGAAGAGGTCCGCGATGGTAGGGGATGCGGGGTCCGCTTGGCAATAGCCGCGGAGCGGATAGGTGACGGGGAAGGCGGTGATGATCAGGAGAGCTATAAGGACAGTGGGCGTAAAACGTGATGCGGGCAACCTGCGGTTGCTTGACGTGATGCGTGATGCGTGATGCGAGATTTTGTTGGTCGTTTGATTTGGTTTGTGAGCGGCGGCGACACCAGCCAGGATGGCGATGGGCAGGGCGGCGCGGCCGATAAAGCGCCACGGGAATTGGACGAAGGAGATGAGAGGCAGGTGCTTCCATATCCAGAGGGACGCTCCGGTGCTCATCCAGATCATCGCGACGGCGGCGAAGGCGAAAAAGATGAGCGTGGCCTTTCGCTCGCGGTCAAGTTGGCGCAGGAGACCGACGGCGAGCCCGATCGCGGCCAGGACGGCGGGTGCCAGTCCCAGGTGGACTCGCATAGGTGGGTTGAGCAGCGAGGTGTCCACCGGCCGGGGTGGCGCCAGGATCTCGGCCAGGCCCAGAAAGTTGTAGTGAAAGTCGTTGTTGCGATTGGCGCGGGAGGCCTCGAGCTGGACGCAGTCTTTCTCCAGGATGGCCGGCGCCCAGAAGAAGGCGGTCAGCCCCAATGCCAGGACAAATGCACCCCCGGTGATCATCCAGTGTCCCTTTCGGCGGCAGACCAGCCACAGCATCAGCAGATAGGCGATGAGGAAGGGGGTAAAGAGCAAGCTGGAGATATTGTGGGTCAGGTACAGGGTGGCCAGGGAGCCGACGCTGACCAGAAACCAGCGCCGGCGGCCGGTCAGCGCCAGGCGGCGAAAGGCCCACAGGATCAGGGGCAGCAGCGCCAACGCCAGCGATTCGGGGGCGTTGGCGCGCGTGAGGGCGTTGAGGAACTGGTAGGGTGCGTAGGCATAGGCGACGGCGGCGACCAGCCCGGCCCGCGGTCCGAACAGGTCGCGGGCCAGCAGATAGGCCGAGATGGCGGAGCCCAGAATGCTGGTGACGTAGACCAGTTTCATGGCCGTGGGCAGTGCAAACCCGATCAGGAACAATGCCAGGGTCAGATAGTATGACACCGGCGCGCGATAGTTGAAGAACGGAAAGCCGTAGCCAAAGGCCAGGTCGGGCAGGTAGCGGGTGAACGGGATGCCGTCGTTCAAGGCCTGGCGCATAGCGACGACGCGGTAGTAGTGCAGGCCGCCGTCGTGGGTGCAGGGGACGTCGGCGCGGAGCAGGGGGGCGACGGCGCATAAAAGGCCGACAGTGAGTATTGGGAGCAGAGATTGGAGATTGGAGATTGGAGATTTGCTCACGGGCTGCCCTCGACACTGATTCCGATTGGGAGGATGGCCTGGTCGTTGGGCAGGCGCTGGCCGGAACTGTCGGTAATGGGCGGGCGGCCGCCGCTGGCGGCGTCGTACAGCCCGACGGCGATGTGATACGTGCCTGGGGCCGCGTCCTCAGCGATGGGCAGGGCAAGCTCGTTCACGACTACCTGGCCCGGCGCCCAACTGGTGGTAGGGGCGGAGCCTGCGCCGGGGAAGGTGTCCAATTGGCCGTGGGGCAGCCCGTCGGGGCCGACGAGGTGCACAAAGACGGTATAGTCGATATCGGTGGGGCCGTCGCCCTGCCAATAGAGGGTCAGGGGCAGCACGTCACCAGGAGCGCCCTCGGTGGCGTCCAGGTCGAACCCGCGCAGGTGGATGGTATCGCCCAGCGTCAGGTTGAGCGGGTGGCCGATATCCGCCGGTAGATCGAACTGCCGGTCGCGGTGCAGGACCTCGACGGTGCCGACGGCCTCATCCTCGGCCCGGAGCGGGTCGCCGTCGGGATCGAAGACGCTGAGCGCCAGGTCATAGTCGCCCGCGGGCACGGCGGGATCGATGCGCAGGTCGTACCGCGACTCGAAGCTATCGCCAGCGCGCCAGTTGGACGTGGGATATGTGGAGAGCGGTACGATGTGCTCCAGCGCAGCGACGCCATTGCGTACCAACCGCCAACGCACGGCGTAATCGTCCTCCGGCGGCGTGTCGGTGGACCAGGTGACGACCACGGTAAACGTGTCGCCAGAGGGAACCGCCTGCGTCGGTGGTTCGGTGATACAGGCTATGAGTGGCTCGGCGATGATCTGCTGACCCTGTGTGCAGTGCACCTGGCCTGCTGGCCTAGCGGGTGAGGCGATCTCTACCTCGCCCAGGGCGACGCGCACGCCCTGGAAAGCACCCTCGGCGTCCCAAGCGCCCAGTTGCGCGCCGGTGCCGTCGGTGACGGTAAGTCGCACGGTGTAGCTACCGGGCGGAGTGCGCTCCGGCGGCGTCAGTCTCAGGCTTTGGTCACTCCACGCATTGGAATGCCAATGGGTGGTGGGAAAGGTAAACTCGTCGAGAACCAGTTGGCCGACGTCGTCCCAGGTGTGGCCGTCGGCATCTGTCAGGTAAAGGGAAAAATAGAGATCGGTGGGCGTCGGGCTTGGAACCTGCCAGCGCAGCAGAGTACGAATGGGGCCAGCGTCGTTGTGTAGTTGGGCATCGAGGAGAGTGATTTGGCCGAAATTGGAGATTGCGGACGAGTACGTCCGTGGAGATTGCGGACGAGTACGTCCGTGGAGATTGGAGATTGGAGTGTCGTGTATTGTGAATTGCGTGATCGTGCCTAGACCGACGGGTTTGGTTCCGACCGGCGCGGCGATGGCCTCGACGCTCTGGCTCACGTAAGCGGCAGCGAAGGAGGATGCAGCGGGGAAGGCGACGAGCCAGATGCGAGATCGCCCGTCGACATACTCGTTCAGCCGCTGGGCGATGGCGGCCTGGGTGGGCAGGTCGGCCAGCGAGACGAGCGTGCCGGGGCCGGTGTAACGGCGCAGGAGTGGCGTATCGGCGTCGAGCAGGATCAGATCATCGGACTTTGCGTGTGCGGCCAGGAATGCGGCCTGTTCGATGGGAGCGGTGTTAGTGTAGATAACGGTGTGGTCGAGGAGGCTGATCGTGATGGTGTGGGCAACGGGATAAGCGGGTGCAGGCGTGTGGGAGGTGGGTAGGGCGATATAGTCGGCCAGAGAGGTTCGATCCAGTGGCACGGTATGACCTTTGAAAAGGGGGGCAAATGTGGGCACAGAGCCAGCGGCGACGCCGAGTTGCTCGGCGTTCGGCTGCCGGTTCAGCCAGCGGGCGGCCTCGCCCATACCCTCGCCCCAATCCAGGTCGAGCACGCGCCCGGCGACCCACGGCCCTCCGGCGAGCGGGTTGGCGTGGGTGAGGGGGTGGAGGGCGAACGCGAGAGCGATGAGGGCCTGGAGGAGGAAGGGAGAATTGGAGATTAGAGATTGGGAGATTGGTAAACGGGTCGACGGATACTTTGTCGAGCGTGCCAACGCACCAATCCCCAATGCGGCGGCGAGGGCGAGTGGCGGAAGCGCCGGCAGCAGGTAGCGGTCGTGCTTCTTGACTCCTAGGCTCATCAGCGTGCCAAACGCAACAGCAAAGGCCAGCAGTGTGAGGAACACAAAGCGACGTTCGGCCGGGAACCGGCGCAGGGCAATCAGTCCGACGACTAACCCTATCAAGACGATGGGCGAGGTACGGAAGAGCAGGACAGCGGGGTAAAAAAGTGGGCCGGGGTTGTAGGTCATTTCCCCGGCGAAAAAAATCGGGCGCTGGGCCATCTCGACGTGTCGTTCGGTGAAGGCGAAGAGGGTGTCTAATGTTTCAATGGGATTAGCCCATAGAGCGGGGTAGAGGGCGAGGCAGGTAGCGGCGGTTGCCAAGATGAACAACAGCGAAAGAGAAACGAAAAATGAAGAGAGGCGGATTAGGGATTGGAGATTGGCGATTGGAGATTGATGCAGGTGGGCGATGAGTTGGATGAGGGGGATGAAGGGCAGCAGGATGATGGCCGGTGTCTTGGTCAGCAGTGCCAGGCCCGTAAAGAGGCCGGAGAGCGCCCACCAGACTGCGCGGCGCGGCTCGTGGAAGCCGTTGAGGGCGGCGGCCAGGGCCAACAGGGTGAAGGTCGCCAGCAGCGCGTCGGTATGCAGCAGGCCCGAGTGGCCGATCAGGAACGGGTCAAAGGCCAGAAGGCCGACGGCCAGCAATGCTGTCTGGCGGTCGAGGAGGCGTTGTAACAGTGGATAGAGAACCGCCAGACCCGCCGTGGTGGTCAGGGCGATGGCAATCCGCCCGCCTGTGAGGAAAGAGGTCAGGTGGGAGAACGCCTCACCGTTCTCCGGGTCGAGCCAGGCTAAGCGGTGTATCCAGTCGAGGTGAGCGGCACTTTCCGCCGGGCTGAGCAGGCGCTGTAGCGATACGCTCAACGTGCCCAACCACATCGTCGTCACGCCGGGATGACCGGTCGAAGGCACGGCTGCCCAGTCGCCGGCGGCCAGGGCATCGGAAAAGCGGATGGAGCGGTAGACCCAGGCCGGTTCGTCGGGCGTCACGTAGCGGCCGAGAGGGGCGAGGCGCAGCAGAAAGGCCAGAAGGAGAAGTGTCAAATAGCAAACGACAGATATTAAATGTCTCCTTGAACTGGAGATTGCGGACGAGTACGTCCGTAACGATTGGAGATTGCGGACGAGTACGTCCGTGGAGATTGGAGGTTTCGGCCTTGCCATCAGCCCAGATAGCCGAGCGCGCGGAGGCGGTCTTCTACCTCGGCTTCCTCTTCCTGAGAGAGCTCGCTATAAGGCTTCTCGTCGGTGGCCCCGTTGGGCTGTCGTTGGACGGGACGGTCGGAGGTCAGCGCCTCGGTCAGCACGCGCCCGTCCATGTCGTCGAGCACCGGCAGTCCCATCAAATGCAGAATCGTCGGCGCCAAGTCCATGATGTGGGGACTCTCTAGCGTCTTTCCCGGCTGGATTTCCGGTCCTGCGGCGATCAAGACGCCGTGCAGCCGGTGGCAGCCGGAATCGCCGCGGATCTGACGGGTAACGATGTGACGGTCGGTGGCAAAGAGAGGGAAGGCGATTGTCCGGTAGCCGTCCATCACGAGGTGTAGGTCGGGTCCCTGGTGAGCATAGGGACCGTGAATGACCTGGTCGCCAGGGATGATGCGGTCCACCAGCGGTTGTCCGGTTTCAGGATGGCGCAGTTGGTGCAGTACCTCGGTCACCTGCTGCTTGACGGCCTCGTGCTGCTCTCCGGGTTCGATGATGCCCTCGGGCTCCCGCCCTTTGAGATTGACATAGATCTGCCCGACGTGACCGATGGAGTAGGCAGCCGTCTGCGACCAGTCCACGTCGTCGAAGGAGAGGAACTTGCCGACGACCTTGTTGCGTGTGGACTTGGAGACTTGCCAGACATAGTTCTGCAAGCCGGTGCGCTCGACCAGGTGCCATATGGAGGCAGGAGTGAGACCGGCGCGGAAGAGGCCGGTCTTGAGGCGCGTCCAGGCGCCCCGCTTCAGTTTCAGCAGGCCCTGGTCTAAAAGGAACAGGTTCATATTGACGACATAGTGTAGCGCACCGAAGCCATGGTCGGACATGACGATGACGGTGGTGTCGTCGGTGAGGCGGTCGCGGATTTGGCCGATGGTTGCATCCACGCGCTGGTAAAGCCGCTTGACCCCGGGGCCGAAGCGAGCAGCAGCCTGTGGATCGTAGCGGGGATGCGTGGGATCGACAAACTTCCAGAACGCGTGCTGCATCACGTCGGTGGCCTGAAAGTGAAACATCAAAAAGTCGTAAGGGTAATCGGCCATCAACTGCAGCGCGTATTGGCCTCGGCGCTCGGCCAAGTCCAGCAGGTCGTCTATGAATTCGGTCTCGTTGCCCGGCTTGTACTGGACGTGCGGGGCGATGCGGTAAGGTTCGATCTGGCTTTCGTACCGGTCGAGCAGGTCGGCGGGATAGGTGAACGCGCCGCTCACCGGGGAGAGCATCCCCCCGATGACAAAGCCGTTCACGGGCTGGGGCGGGTAGGTGACGGGCACGTTCATCACGCCGACCTTGCGTCCAGCTTGGGAAAGGATTTGCCACAGCGTCGGCGCGCGAATGGAGGTGGCGTTGACCAAGTCGTATCGGCCACCCATGGGGCGGATGAAATCGAACACGCCGTGCTTGCCGAGGTTGACGCCGGTGGCGAAGGTCGACCAGGCCGGCGCGGTGACGGGTGGAATGGTGGATTCCAGCGGCCCGTGGATGCCCTCGGTCATCATCCGAGCCAGGTTGGGAAGCTCCCCAGCCTCGGCCCAAGGTTTGAGCAAATCAAACGTTGCGCCATCAATCCCGATAACTAGAACGCGACTCATAATTCCTCCTCGTCTTCAGGGCCGGCCTCCCACACCTTGCGTACTGCATAGATGGGTTTCTTCTGTGCCTCGTGATAGGTGCGGGTCAGAATTTCGCCCAGCAGCCCCATCATCAGGAATTGGACGCCGAGCACGGTCAGCAGCACGCCCAGCATCAGCCACGGGCTGTCGCCGATGCGATAGGCGCGGAACCCCTCCGCGCCGCCGATCAGGCCGCTGATGATCTTGGCCCCCCCCAGGTACAGGAGGATGAGCCCGCCCACGCCGCTGCTGGCCAATCCCACCCGGCCGAAAAGCTGCATCGGGCGGTGGGAGTAGCCCAGGAGGAACGAGACAGTCAACAGGTCGAGGAGGACGCGGGGGGCGCGGGAGAAGGCGCCGTACTTGGATTTCCCCGCCTTGCGCGGGCGGTCGTTGACGGGTGCCTCGCCGATGCGCGCGCCGATCAGGTTGGCCATCTCCGGGAGGAAGCGGTGGAGTTCGCCGTAGAGGTTCATCTGTTTAGCCAGATCGCGGCGGAACGCCTTCAGCGAGCAGCCGCGGTCGTGTATCCGGATGGCGCTGGCGTTAGCGATGACCAAGTTGCCGAGGAATGAGAGCGCCTTGCGGGTCAGGGGTTCCTTGCGGTTCTGCCGCCACCCGTTGACCAGATCGTAATTTCCCTCTTCCAGCTTCTTCAGCAGGGCGGGGATATCGGCGGGGTCCTGTTGACCGTCGGCGTCCATGGTGATGATGATTTCCCCTCGGGCATGGTCAAACCCGGCCTGGAACGCGGGCGTCTGCCCGAAATTGCGGCGGAACTGGATGATGCGCAGATTGGGTTCACGCTCTTGCAGGCGGCGCAGGACGCCTACGGTATTGTCGGTACTGCCATCGTCCACGGCGATGATCTCGTAGCTGCGACTCAGGCCGCGCAGCACCGCCGATAGTTCCGGGATCACGCTGGGGAGAGGGTCCTGTTCGTTGTAGACCGGCAGGACGACGGAGATGTCGAGAGAAGGTTTTGTTATGTTCATAGGGTCTATCCGTTTGTGCGTTATGCAACGACGCATTATAGCACACTGGCCCAGCGGGTCAAAGTGAGGTGGAAGAACGCAGTAAGGTACTTATTTCATCAAAATCCGCGCGGGTGGTCAGGTCTATGCTCAACGGGGCGACAGAGACGACGCGGTCGACGGCCAGGGCGTAGATATCGGAATCGGGCTCGACGTGTTCGGGATGGGGTGTCGTATCATAGTCGAGCGTCAGGGGCTCGGCCAGGCTGGTTCTCTGCGGTGGGATGGTGACAAAGTAGGGCCGGCGCGAGACGCGCGTCAGCCGCCAGGGCGTGTGTGGCGTGGCGTCGTCGGGCACGTCCAGCTTGAGCACGTCGACGTCGGAGGGTAGCGATGTTTGCAGCATCTGCCGGGCAAACGTGCGGGTGAAATGGACCGCGGTAGAAAAATCGACGCTGTCGCACGGCTTGGTGTGAGTCTCTTTGGGTGTCTGGAGAGAGGCGGCCAGGGCCGGGATGCCGCAGACGGCCGCTTGCAGCGCTGCGCCGACGGTGCCGGAGATGGTTACGTCGCTGCCCAGGTTCTCGCCGTAATTGATGCCGGAGATGAGGAGCGCTGGAGGGCGTGGGGCCAGTTCGTGCAGCGCGTGGATCACTATCAGCGCCGGGGAGGCATCGGTCTGGTAGGCGGCGACCGGCTGCCCGTCTATCTCCATCGCGAAGGGGGTGATGCGGCCTTCGGCCCGAGGCATGCTGCGGCCGGCCCCCGACCACTGCCGGTTGGAGGCGACGACGAGGATCTCTCCCAGGGGCAGGGCGGCCTGTGCCGCGGCGAGCAGGCCGGGCGAGGTGATGCCATCGTCGTTGGTGATCAGGATTAGAGGAGGGTTTTCCGTGTGGGTTGGCACGCGGGCAATGATAGCAGAAAGCGCGTATCTTGACAAATGATTTGCTCGCGGTATAATTGCCCCGCTTTGGCCCGCTAGCTCAATTTGGCAGAGCAGGGGACTCTTAATCCCTTGGTTATAGGTTCGAGTCCTATGCGGGTCACCTAGGTGGGGTAGAGGTTGCTCACCCCCAAGGGAGATACCCCGCCCAATCTTGGGTGGGGTATTGCATTTTTGACGCGCGGACGAGACCTATGACAGAAGACTTTAATCCCACGAAGTGGATCACCACGGCGGAAGCCGCCGAGTTGGCCGGCTATACCCCTAGTTACATCCGCAAAGCCATTAGCCGTGGGGTGCTGAAAGCCAAGAAGCGCGGTCGCGATTGGTTCCTAAAAAAGACTGATGTTTTAGCTTATGCCAAAAAGATGGAGCAATTGGGCTCGCAGAAGCACAGCCCTTGGCGAATGGAGGGGGGGCGGAAAGGCGATGGGAGGGGTTGATTTCCCCAGTTTTGTTTCCCACCAAGTCGAACACTCGTATTGCGTTGTTTCTTCCAATAACATCTCTGAAACATAATCACGAAACCAGGAAGGAGGGAGAAAAGCAAGTGAAAGTGGGCGTAGTCTCCCCGGTTCTGGAGGTGAAATCGAGAGGCAAGGGAGGCGGATGCCTATGCCTGTCGCTTATCGGATAGCTTGCCGCAAACAATGCTAGGCAGTGTTGCTTCTACACCAGTAGATTGGGTAATACCTTATCCTCCTTCAACCTCAAGCACAGCGCTCGGAGAGGAAATTGAGACATGCGTCCGCGAATTAAATACGTCCTTTAGTTTTAGGCAAGCATCTGCTCTAACTTTTAAGGACAAAAAGTTCGAGGATTATCTTGATCAGCTCAATTGGTTCCGTGGACTAGTGCCACGTACTGAAGTGATTCTAGATGCTGGATGTTCACATGGCCGTCAAACCTTTGCTTTGACATGGGGCCTGGATGCAGTTGAGGCACTCGGAGTAGATATCTCTCAGAAGAGCATAGATTTTGCTCGTTATCACTTGATTGGGGGCTTGAGTCGCCTAGCTAGATGGGTTCCCAAGTTCCTGAATATGACTGTGCCCCCCGGTGCTCCAGAGGACTTGGCTAGAGATATCCGACAACTCTGTGAGTGGTGGGAATGCCAAGTGCCGGTTTCCATCAAGACATGCGTTAAGGGTGATGCTGCACCTGAGTTTGTTCAAGGCGATATATTGGATCGTACGCAGATTCCATGGCCAGATGGCCATTGTGATCTGGTGTACTGCTGCAATGTCTTGGATTATCTTGTCAACGAAGACAGGGATTGGTGTGCCGCAATTCGGAATCTGGCAGCACTTACAAAACCAGCTACTGGACGAGTCGTTGTAGTGGGAGCTACCAAAAGAGATAGCGCTCAGGATAAACACTCAAGGCGCTTTATGCCTCACGATGACTTTAGGCCTTGCTTTGAGCAAGCAGGACTGGAATTGATCGCGGTTGAGGAGATGGCGAGCTTGGGCTACATAGACTCACCTACAACGATTCCAAGGGGATATGT
>Ga0307420_1001203_pt1 | contig 11470 bp, 12 predicted proteins | sample SalMarWE160240MG_2_FD_202167 | JGI IMG/M metagenome (GOLD analysis project Ga0307420, IMG submission 202167) | Salt marsh sediment microbial communities from the Plum Island Ecosystem LTER, Massachusetts, United States - WE1602-40 | ecosystem: Environmental > Aquatic > Marine > Intertidal zone >... | reverse complement strand
TTCAGGGCTAACACAGTAGCACTCGCTCCCCGCACTTGGCTTTCGATGTTTCGGTACAAGCGACGCTCAATACCGGATGTGATCAAGGGCAGCCGATCCCACGTCGCCCAAACCAAATGCAGATACAATGCCAGCTTGTTCCGTCGCATAAAGCCTCCTTTCCTGCGCCGGCATAAGGCCGTCGATTGAAATCGCGGCCCAGGGGCGCTGGCGTGCCGGCCGACTGCCTGCGCGGTCGGATCGACGCATCGGCGTAGGCCGACACCCGGCCGCATGCCCTCCTGCCGCACACTTCGGTATGGCGGCGCCTTCCGCCATCACTCAGATTCGTCTTCCTCGCTCCTATCCTTGCGGCGCATATCGCGGGCCTTGGCCCGCAAGTCCTGGAAGAACTCGGTCTCTACGACGCTGTCCACCTGCTGCCGCCGCTTGACCTCGTCGACCTCGATGCGCAACTACTGCAACTGCTCCCTGAGCTTGTACTCGCGGGCCTGTACCTCGCGCGCCATCTGCTGAAAGACGCGTGTGAGATAGCCCAACTCGTCCGTCCGCCTGGCAATCGCATCCAGCGACCCCGGCGTGAACTCTTCCGCCTCCACCGCGCGAGCCGCGTCGGTGACGGCCAACACGGGCCGCATGATGTATTGCGCCATGACGACGCCCATGAGGAGCGCCACGCACAGGATCAACACCCCCAGCAGGACGGTCGTTCGCACGTTGCCATAGACTGGCCCTATGAAGTCGGTCTCGGGGATGACGACAAAGATGAGCCATTCAAGCCCGTGACCATCCTGCAGTGGGGCTACCTGGACAAAGTGGCGTACGCCGTCAAGACTGTACATGAACTGGCGGCTCTCGTCGATCCGCGCCAGGCTCCCGAACTGCACTAGCGACTGCTGGGTCGCCGACCTAATCTGGGGCTCGCTGCTGTCGTTGGCAAACAGCCGCTGCTCTCCCTCGTCGGTGCTAAAGAACGGAGCCTCGGCGGCCGAGCTGGTCACGATCTCGCCGGAACGCTCGACGACAAAGGCGCGCCCGGTCTGGCCGATCTCGAGGCCACGCAGGAAATCGCTCAACTGCTCCAGGGAGAACTCGATCCCCAGGACGCCGAGGAGATCGCCGGCCTCGTCATAGACCGGAGCTACGGAGGTGATGATCAGGATGGGGCGAGCGATATCGGGATAGATGACGCTCCACGTGGGCTCTCCCCGCTCTGCCGCTGCGCGGTACCAGGGCCGCACGCGCGGGTCAAATTCGACGCTGTCGAGGAGTTCGACCGGTTGCCGCTCGTCATCCAGACGGTAGATATCCATCATGGGAGTGGCCTCCTCCTCCAGGGTCCACAGCACCATCGTGCCGTCACCCTCCCGCTGGATGCCCAGGAACTCGCCTGCCTCGGTGTCCAGGTAGATAAAGGGCACCGATTCCGTGAGTTGGGTCTGCTCCCAGAAATAATCCTCCAGCTCCGCGAAATCGTCCACGTCCAGGTTCCCCGTGCGGATGGCCGAAAGGTTGATCTGGTGGAACATGTGGGGCGTGCGGATGTGGCCCATAACGTGCTCCCCGATGCGGGCCGCGGTTTCCTGACTCAATTGGTTCGCCAGGCCATCGACGGCCCGCTTCCCGCTGCAGAACGCCAGCCAGCCGATCAGGCTGACGGTCACCGTGATCAGCACCACAAAGAGCATCGGAATCACGTACCGGATCGAAATATTGGGTATCCGTCTTGAGAACATGGTCCTTATTCCTCGATTACCTCGACTCTTCGCCCTAACGCCTCTTCGATCTCCTGCGGCCACATCCCATCCAGCGACTGTCCCTCCGGTCCGCCGAACATCGCCCCGGGCAGTACCACCACGTCACCCAGCCTCCTCCGTCCCTGCAACTGCGCCACCACGTCCTGCCCCGTCAGCAGACCCGCCACCGTCACCGTCTGGCCAAAGAAATGATTCGTAATCGGGATGACTTTGGCTTCCGTCACAGAGCACAGGACCGGGGCAAAGAGTGCACCTGTCACTAGAATTGGAGATTGGAGATTAGAGATTGCCTGCTTTAATCTCCAATCCCCAATCTCTAAGAATCGCCGCACCAGCCCAACCCCATTCTCCGTCAAATCCAGCCCGTCGTACGCGGCGGCCTCCGGCACAGGCTCCCCAAGCCGCAGGTACCACTCGTCGGAGAGGTAGGCGAAATTGACGCCCAGCCGCTCCCGCAGCCGTGCCTGCCAGACCGCGACCTGTTTGAAGGCCAGGCGCATCTCGGCCTCGGTATGCACGCGGCACCCACCACGGTGGAACATGGTCAGCCCGACCGGCACAACGCTGACGGAAAGTACCGCCGGGTACAACTCGGCCAGGTCGCCGATGGAGCGGTCCAGGTGCGAGCCATCGTTGAGGCCGGGCGTGACGACGATCTGCGCGTGCACCTCGACATCGAGACCGGCCAACCGGCGCAATTGTTCCATCACGTCGGGGGCATTGGGGTTGCGCAGCACGCGGCGGCGTAGGTCGAGATCGATGGCGTGCACCGAGACGTAGAGCGGACTGAGGTGCTGCTCCTCGATACGCGCCCAGTCGGTTTCGGTCAGGTTGGTCAGCGTGACATAGCTGCCGGTGAGGAAGGAGAGCCGGTAGTCGTCGTCCTTGACGTAGAGGGACGGGCGCAGATCTAACGACTGCGAAGCAGGCGGCGTCTGCTTTGCAGCCGTTGGCATCTGGTCGACAAAGCAGAACTCGCAGCGGTTGTTGCAGCGGCGGATCCCGTCAAACGTCAGATCAGCAAAGTCGAGCCCCAGTGGCTCGTCGTAGCGCCGCTCGGTCTCGACGGTGAGCGCCTGCCCCTCCCGCTGCACTTGGAACGCCGGCCGCTCCTCGGCCGCGTAGAATCGCACGTCGATGACGTCGTGCAGCGGGTGGCCGTTGACAGCGAGCAGTACATCCCCCGGCCGCAGGTCCACGCGCGCAGCCAGACTGCCGGGGGCGACGGCAGCAATCACTCCCCCGGCCACCCTCGCTCCTCGATCAATCGCTCCACGGCAGCCATCACCCCTTCGATATCCAGGTCGGTCGTATCCAGAACGACTGCATCCTCGGCCGTGCGCAACGGTGAGGCCTTCCGGTTGCCATCGATCTCGTCGCGGCGGCGCATCGAGGCCAGCACGGTTTCGTACTCGCTATCCTCGCCGCGCGCACGCTCCTCCTTCCAGCGGCGGCGCGCCCGCTCTTCCACGCTGGCGTCCAGGTACACCTTGAGATCGGCGTCGGGCAGGACGACGGTGCCGATGTCACGCCCGACCATCACTACTCGTCCACACTCGGCCACGCGCCGCTGCTGGCGCACCATCTCGCGCCGCACGCCCGGATAGGCCGAGACGGGCGAGACGTTGGCGTTCACCGCCGGCGAACGAATCTCCCACGTGACATCCACGCCGTCGGCCAGGACGGTGTACTGGCGCCCATCGTCGCCCGTCGGCGGAACGACGTCGATGCGCAGCTCCTCGGCCAGCGCCGTCACCGCCGCCTCGTCCTCGATGGAGATGCCGCGATCCAAAGCGGCCCAGGTCACGGCGCGATACATCACTCCTGTATCGAAATACAGATAGCCCAACCGCCGGGCAAGCAACTCACCGATGGTGCTCTTGCCCGAGGCGGCCGGGCCATCGATAGCGATGGTAGACACGTTCAATCCAACTCCTTCGACAGCGCAGCTTCCACTTTTCCGCGGACCGCCTCGGCACTCCAGCGCTGCTCGCCATCGAGCAGGACGGTGCGCGGGTTGTTGAGCAGCCACTCGTCGTGCAGGTACTCGAGTTGCAGCAGATACTCGAGCGGGATGCCGACCTCCTCCGCCCGATCACGCACCTTGATGCGCTCCAGACAGATCTCGGCAGGCGTGCGCAGATACAGGATCAGGTCGGGCTCGACGCAATAGTTGGAAACAAGAAACTCCCACAAACCGCAGTAGAGCTGGAACTCGGGGGGCGACATCAAGCCCGTGCGGAAGCAGTTCTCGGCAAAGATGTACCGGTCGCAGAAAATGGACCGCTCCAACACGACTCGGGTGTGGTCGGTGTAAGCCAGCACCTCCTTCCACGTCTTGGCGCGAGTGACAAAGGCACAGATCTGGAACGTGAACGCCCAGCGCTCGGTGTCACTATAGAAAAGCTCCAGCATGTTGGCGGCAAAGCCCTCGCGCCAGGCCGCCGTCGGCTCCTCGATAAAGTCGAACGCATCGGACGACGCCAAGGCCTTGCCCACCGTGGTTTTCCCCGCCCCGATATTGCCCTCTAATAGTACCATCAACCTATCATCCTTCATGAATTCAACCATCGTTGACCACCCCATTCTTCGTTTTGATCACCCGTTCTCAGTCGGAGGGTAGTATACCACGCCGGTTGCCTGCGGCAAAGTTCAGGGCGGATTTGCTATCCGCCCCGCCGCCTACAGGCCAGGTAGCAAACCCGATCTACAACTGATTGTCGTGGAGTGGCGTCACTCGAGCTTTCGGGAAGATCGTTTTGCCGCAGCGGGTCTTTTGCATTATAATACCGCCGACTATGGAAGAACGCCTGCAAAAGATCCTGGCCCGTGCGGGCTTTGGCTCCCGCCGGGCCTGCGAGGAACTGATCCGCCAGGGACACGTGGCCGTAAACGGCCAGGTGGCCCGCATCGGCCAGAAGGCCGACCCCGAACGCGACCGCATCACCCTGGACGGAAAGCGGGTGCAGGACAAGCACACGTACACCTACGTGGCCCTGCACAAGCCGCGCGGTGTGCTCTCCGACGAGGGGGATGGCACCGGGCGCGTCCAGACCGCGCGCGACTTGGTGGACCTACCGGGTCGCTTGTACCCCATTGGGCGGCTGGACCTGCGCAGCGAGGGGTTGCTCCTCCTGACCGACGATGGAAAGCTGACCCATCGGCTCACCCATCCCCGTTACGAGCACGAGAAAGAATACCGGGTCTACGTGGAGGGCCACCCGGACGAGAAAACGCTCCAGCAATGGCGCAGCGGCGTCTTTTTGGACTGCAGCAAGACGGCGCCGGCCGAGGTTTCCATCGTGCGCCGCGAAAAAGGCCGCGCCTGGTTGCGAGTGGTGCTGCGCGAAGGTCGCAAGCGCCAGATCCGCCGCGTGGGCGCGATGCTGGGCCATCCCGTGCACGAACTGATCCGCACCCGCATCGGGCCGGTACACCTGGGGGACCTCGAGCCGGGACAGTGGCGGCACCTGACCGGGAAAGAAGTCGAGGCGTTGCAGAAACTTACACTCGGGAAACGCAAATGAATCTCATCGACGACAAGACCAACTCACAGGCCCACGGCTGGCAGCGGCTGGCCACCGACTATCCCTACACCTTTCGCATGTTCCGCGTGCGGCGGGATCAGGCCCGCTGGCCCGATGGCCGGGTGCGCACCTTTTCCTACGTCGAGACCGCCGGTGCAGTCTGGGTAGTGCCGGCGACCGCCGATGGACAGGTGGTCCTCATCCGCCAGTTCCGCTACATGCTGGACGATTGGCAGTGGGAGGTGCCCGCCGGCGGCTTTCACGATTTCACCGGCGACCCGGTCGAGCTGGCCAAGCACGAGCTGGAGGAAGAGGTCGGAGGCTCTAGCGACAACTGGCTCTACGTCGGCTCCTTCAATACCGGCGCCAGCACCTTCGAGGAACTGGCCCACATCGTGCTGGCCCGCGGCGTGCGCCTGGATCGCCAGCCACGCCGCGAGCCGGCCGAGATCATCGAGGTACACCTGGTGCCCATCGAGCGCGCACTGGAGATAGCCCGCAGTGGCGAGATGACCGATGGCCACAGCGCTCTAGCGCTCCTGCGCTGTGAGCCGTACCTGATAGGAGTAGCCGAATGAGCGAAGCACGAGCCCCCGAAATTGTCGTCGGTGCGCTGCTGGTCAACTCACAGGATCAGATATTCCTCGCCCGCTTCACCAAGCGGCAGGGGCACTACGTCGTCCCCGGTGGTCACGTCGACTATGGCGAGACGGCGGCTCAGGCACTGGTGCGCGAGATGCAGGAGGAGACCGGGCTGACGCCGACCGAGTTCCGCCTGCTGCTGGTGCACGAGCGCATCTGCCCGCCAAACTATAAGGATGGACACCATCATCTGGTCTATCTGGACTTTCTGGTGCAGAATTGGGAGGGCACACTCCAGTTGGACGGCGTGGAACTGTACGATGGGCAGTGGACGTCGCTCGAAGAGGCCTTGAGCCTGCCTTTGGCCGATACCACCCGGCGGCTGGTTGAATACTATGCCAAAACCGGCCCCGACGGCCCAGTTTCCTACTACGAGGATCGGTAACCCAATGGACCTATTCCAAGCCCTGCCCGCCCTGCGCCATCACCCGCTGATGAAAGGCAAACGAATCGCCCTTGTCGGCGTCTCGGCCATCGTGTGCGACGATGAGGCACACTACTTTGAGATCAGCAAGCCCAAGTACTGGCGGCAGTGCGAGGACGGCACCACCGCCGTCGGCGTGGGGGGCATCGGCGGGGGCATCAAGCAAGGAGAGACAGTCATGGCCTGCCTGCACCGCGAGGTGCAGGAAGAGATCGGCACGCAGGTGAGGCTGGAACCGGTTCGAGAGACTACCCTGTTCCACGAGTGGCAGATCGCCGGCACGCTCAGCCTGAAGCCGAGCAGGAAGCGCCCCACGCCCCTGATGGTCATCCTGACTCCGCCACGCCTGGGCGGCCCCAATACTCCCGATCACCTGGCCATCCTCACCTTCCGTACGCACCTGCGCGGCGAGCCTATCCTCCACGATCTATTTGGCCTGCTGCGCATCGAAAACGACATCCTGGTCGAGTTCTTTGGCCGCGACACGTGGCCGCTGGAGGAGGCACGCGCGCTCCCCGGCCTGACGGCCACGCTCAACGATCGACCTCCCCCAAACGCGATCCTGCGCCCTGTTCTGACCGGGCGCGCCTTCCAACTCCTCACCCGGCACGGACGCGCGTAGGGCGTCCGTCAGGCTGGCGACGGGTTCCCGCCTGTCCGGCGACGCCCAAGCGACGTGCCACCGTCCAGCAATGCCCCCCACCCTGTGATATCCTACACTCGTCGGCACGAGCCGGCCCCCAGGCACAAGCCAGCGCCAGATCCTGCCACAGGCGGGGTCAAATAGCCCGGGCGCAGGATGGCTCGGCAAGCCGCTTGGGGAAACGATCCAGGGGGAGCAACGGCGCCATACGCCACCCTGAATCCAACGCCCGGGCTACCGGAATCTACACGCAGCGCATAAGCAAACCAGAGGGAAAGGAGAGGAATGGAAGGCGTAACACGAACAACGCGCGTTGTCCGACTGGGTGGAAACCTCAGCTTGTTGGCAGCAATGTCCGCTTGCCTGGTCCTGTGGGGCGGCATCAACCTCTTGCACACACACTCCTCGCTTCCACAGGCTTCCGCGGTCCCAACTGACGAACCCGCGTCACTCCAACGGACGGTGGCATGGCAACAGTCACCCCAGGGCCGCCGTGCACTAGCCAACCTTCTGCTCTTTTGGATTCCGCTCGGCTTGGGTGCGGTCGCCAGCGGCGCCGGCATCGTCACCCTGGCCCACAGCCACGAACGAGACCTAGAGGCATCCCATCGCGCGCTCATCGCGCTGATCTTGAGCGCCATTCCAGGCTGTCTATGCACGCTATGGTACGCCGCAACCGCTTCCAGTTTCTAGGCTGACGAATGCGGAGATTGCCCAATTGTAACGCGGTTTTTCAAAGCGGCAATACTTTTATCACACACTTGTAACCTGGAGTTTAGACAAAATCAAAAAGCGCGAAAGAAACCGGGTTTTTTGATTTCATCTTGCGAAAAGCACGCTCGAAAACCTGGCAAAACGTGCCAGAAAAGGCGATTCAGTAGCGAAAAACCCGGTTTCTTGGCTTTTGTCTAAACTCGAATGTAACACGAAGCAAATAAACTCTTGATAGATTGTGCTTGCAGAAGGAGGCACAGATGCGCCACTTTATGACCATTACGGGAATCCTCATCGCCCTAATGTTCCTGCTTGCGATCCTCGCTGGGTCGGCCCGTGCCAGCGGGGCGATGCCCCGCCCCACTGGAGACGCCCAACCGGCAGACGCCTCGCCGATGATCTACTTGGCGCTCATGGGCGGTGCAGCTTCGCTGGCGGCATTCGTGTGGCTGGGCATGCTGCGCCGCGTCCAAAAACCTAACCTTGATCAAGGCACGGCACAGGACCGCCTCCCGAACGAGGGGAAAACGGAGTAAAGCTCCCCAACCACAACGAGGGCTTGCAGGCTTTTTCCCAGCCATCGTTGTTCAGCATCTATATTGGTGACCGTCGTCACGCGCTCGGCGGCCCCGGGCGGTGACAGCGAGCGACTGAACGCATCGCACCGAGCATTGGCTGTCCTGGCTGGATTGGGACACAGGCCTTTGCATTTACCTCACTTCACTCAACAGAGCAGACGTGGTACAATCAGTCGTTAATGAACTCAAAAACCGCTCTGTTACTGGCACTGCTTATTCTCGTCGCGTATCTGCCCCCCTGCCCTGCCGACGCTGGAGACGAACGGCTGGTGCTGGCCTTTTACTATGCCTGGTACGACCAGAGCTTTTGGCAGAAATCCCTCTCCGACCAACCCGTGCAGACCTATACGTCCACCGATCCTGCAGCCATGGAGCGGCACGTCCTGTGGGCACAGCAAGCGGGCATTGACGCGTTCATCCAGGGATGGTACGGCCCTCAAGTAGAGTACAATCAAACCGAACCCAACTTTGCCACCCTGCTCGACGTCGCCGCCAAGCACGGCTTCAAGGCGGCGGTGTACTTTGAGGTCACCAGTCCCTTTTTCCACTCCGAAGCGGACGTGCTGGCAGCTCTGCAACATCTGCTCACCGTCCACGCCAATCACCCGGCCTACCTGCGCATCGGGGGCAAACCCGTCGTTTTCTTCTGGCGACAAGGGCGTTTTCCGGTGGAATCGTGGGCCGGCATTCGCAATCAGGTGGACCCCGATCGCAACACCATCTGGATCGAGGAAGGCGTGACGCTATCCCACATGGCCCACTTTGACGGCCACCACCTGTACAGCGTGGCCTGGGACGCCCAACCAGAGCAACAGCTCTTGAAGTGGTCGCGCTGGATTCGGGACTGGAGTGCCGAGCATGGCGTCGACAGGTACTGGGTCGCCACGGTGATGCCCGGTTACGACGATCTGGTCACCGGTCGCGCCGACGCCTTTGTCCGTGAGCGTGCCATCGGCGATTATTACCGTCGCTGCTGGGAGGGCGCCATCCAGAGCGGGGCGGACATGGTCATCATTACCAGTTTCAACGAGTGGCTGGAGGGCACACAGATCGAGCCCAGCGTGACGTATGGTGACTTTTACCTGAACCTGACGCGAGAGCTGGGCGATCGGTATCGATCCGGGCCAGTATACCTGGCACCGGAAATCGCTCCTCCGACCACTCCGCCGACCGAGCCCCCGGCTCCTACCATCGCCCCTACTTCCACGCCCACTCCCACCTCGACGCCTACCGCTACGCCAACACCGACATCCACTCCCACACCGATTCCCACAGCCACGCCACTGCCGACCCTCACACCCTCGCCGACAGCTACTCCAACGCCGCCTCCCACGTCGACGCCGACCCCAACCTTACCCCAGGCAGCGGGCTCGTTCGCGCAGGACCATCCCGAGTTGATCGTGGCGGGTATAGGGTTGACGCTGATCGCAGTCATGGCGGTATACATAACCGCCAAAGATAGGCGTCCAGGATAGCGCCTCGTATTCTGTCTTCCCCCCTAAATTTGCCCCACGTCCCCAAATTACCGAGACAACACCCCAAGATATACCACAAATATATCTTTCGGCAGATGCAATTATGTCGCGCTGCATATATAGTATCCATACAGACAATAACTACACCCGTAGCACGTCTCCTTCTTGAGCAAAGAGTGCAGCCGATCAACCGCACAGACGCGACTCTGCTACTGCCGCCCAGGAGAAAGTGCGATATGAACCACCCAAAAGATAGCCCAACCCATACATCGATAGATGTAGCGCCTCACCCCGTGATTCGGTATATCGGCCACTCGTGTTTCCTGATCTTGGCCCCCGATGGTACGCGCATCGTCACCGATCCCTACAGCTTTGCCGCAGCATATTTGCCGTTCCCCACCGACGTCGAAGCCGACCTGATCACGGTGAGTCACGGCCTGGATGACTTTTTCCATCTGCGCGCCCTCCGAGGCCATCCTACGATCATCAGCGAAGCCATCGCCGACAAAATTGGCCCGGTCGAAGTGACGAGCTACAACTCGCTGCGCGGGGGACGGGAAGGGATATACAGAGGGATCAACAAAATCTTTGTTTTCAAGATTGGACCGATCAAAATCGTTCACCTGGGTGAGTTGGGCAAGATCGAGCTTCCCGAAGTATACGCAGCCATCACGAACGCCGACGTGATGCTCGTGCCCGCCGGTCAGGCAGACACTATGCCCTTCGACCGACTCAACGAGCTTGTAGTGCAGACAAATGCACGCACGGTGATTCCCCACCACTTTAGCCTCAGCGACGCAGAACATTGGCACGATCTGAGCACGGTGGAGGAATACATAGCGGCACTCCCTTCAGGCACTGTTGTCGTCAAAGCCGACGAACTGACCGTGACGCCCAACATGCCAAAACAAGTCGTCATTCTCACGCTCAAAGCGTTTGCAGCCACACAGAGGAACCTTTCAATCGCTGAAACCTACTTGGATCTAACACAGAACAGTGTCACTGTACAGGCTGTCCTGTGCAACAAAAAGACACACCACTCGGTTAAGCCGGGCGGCGACACGGACACCCTCTACCAGGCCTTGTGGGCGGGCCATCTCAGGTCCGAAATCGACGCCTGGATCGACCTGTGGAAACATCGCCCCGTCTCCTCCTGCAACGAGAACTAGATCCTCCTCCCTTCAATTGCTCCCGCTGAAAGTCACGGGGGCGTAAAGGCAAAATCCCCTCGACCAAACACGAGGGGATTTTGCTTTGCCGGAGTACAGCCGCCGATAGTGGTTGTTTGCAAAAGAACGACCATCGTGTATACTCCGCCCTGAAAAGCGTTCGTCAATACTCACTGGAGGTGGTCAAATGAGATGCAAAAAGAGTTTGGGGCTGTCGGTCCTGGCATCGTTACTTCTGATGTCCGGGTGCTGCGGATCAGCAGCCGCGCCTGCACTCGAAACTCAGGTTACAATTCTCTATCAGGAGAACTGCCAGTTCGTGCTGACCAGCCCAGAGGGGATCAAGGTCTTGATCGATGTGGGCAATCCCGGCCTGCTAGCCGAGTCACCCACTGAGCAAGATATCCTGCTGACGACTCACTCCCACATCGGCCACCACCATTTGACGAGCCATTATGATCAAGCCTTTGGCACGTCCTTCCCCGGCCAGCAATTGAATATGAAAGCGGGAGAAATCAGCTCGGGCGATGTGGCTGTGAAA
>Ga0307420_1001199_pt1 | contig 11478 bp, 11 predicted proteins | sample SalMarWE160240MG_2_FD_202167 | JGI IMG/M metagenome (GOLD analysis project Ga0307420, IMG submission 202167) | Salt marsh sediment microbial communities from the Plum Island Ecosystem LTER, Massachusetts, United States - WE1602-40 | ecosystem: Environmental > Aquatic > Marine > Intertidal zone >... | reverse complement strand
CGCAGACCGATCAGGTGCTCGCCTGGCTGCGCGAGGGTATCGCCGCCGTCAAGGCGGGTCAGAACGAGCGCGCGCACGATCTCTTGATCAGAGTCGTGGCCCGTGACGAGCAGAGCGCGCAGGCCTGGCTGTGGCTGAGCGGCGTGGTGGATGACCTGGAAGATCACAAGGTCTGCCTGGAGAATGTGCTCAAGATCGATCCCGGCAACGCCGCCGCGCGTAAAGGGCTGGCCTGGGTGCAGCAGCAGGTGCAACAGCAGATGCAGCAACAGGAAGTTCAGACGGCATCTCCTTCGGAGCCGGTATCTCCGTTTACCGTTTCTCCCGACGTTGTGTCGACAGAGGTTGATTCTCCTCCTCCTCCTCCTCCTCCTCCTGCCATATCGGAATCTCCTGTCGTGGAACGTACTCGGACCCCGGTCACGCTGGCCGCGGCGATGCTGCGCGAGGATTTCGCCAGCCGCCAACCACCGCTGGAGCCAGCGGTGGCTTCGGTCGCTGCCGAACCCCATGAGCCTGTGGCCGAGCCTGCCGGGTACGAGCCAGCTTTGGAATCGGAAGCGATCCTAGGACCGGGGTTTTCTTCCATCCAAATGCAGGACGAGTTCGGCAACGAGTACGGGTGCCCTTACTGCGCGGCCGAGACCGAACCGGATGACAACCGGTGCGGGTTGTGCGGCAAGGACCTGTGGTATTGGTTCCGCAAGTATGAGAAGCGCTCTTCGCTGCTTTGGACCATGCTGGCCCTTCAATTGGGTAACGCCGTGTATTTGTTTGTGCCGGTGGCAATTCTGATAGTGGCTGGATCGTCATTTGTTGGGGAGCTGCTTAGTATCCCAGATATACCTCCTCTTGTTATGTACGCGCTCGCTCTGCCTAGCATTTTCTCTTTGACGTTGGCCGTCGGTTTGTACTTTCGCTGGAAAGTGGTGTATTACTTGCTTTTTGCCGATGCCGGGCTTGGGTTTATCCTGTCCTTGTTGGCGTTTGCCGCCGGCGCGAATCTTTTCTTTGGCATATTTAATGCGGCGCTGGCGGTGAGTCGGCTGTTGCTGATTTTCCAGCTAGGGGGCGATTTCGAGTGGGACAAGCGGCGCATTCTGCTGCGCACCGACCGCGGGCTCAAGAGCAGCGTGGAGTATCTGACGCGGGCGGATTTCTACAACCAGCAAAAGATGTGGGCCCTGGCGGTCGTTCACATCCGAGCGGCTTTGGGTATGGTGCCCGACAAGCTGAACTGTCACATGGCGTTGGTCGTGGCGTGCGTTCGGCTCAAGAAATACGAGTTGGCCAAGCGTGCTCTGGCGGAGGCCAAACGCATCAGCCCCAGTGAGCCTCGCATCGCACAGTTGGAGGCTCTGGTGAGTGAGATGCGCGCCAAGCGGCCGGCGCTGCCCTAGGCTAATGTGTGCGATCTCTGAGGATTTTTCGGCCGCGCTACCCGATCACTGGCGGCGCTACCTGATGGGCGTAGGCGCGCTGGAATCCACGGATTCTACTCTGCGCTTTGTCCTTTCTGGCGCGACGCGCCGCCAGTATTCCGACGCCCAGATCGACGACTACCAGGCCTTGCCCCGCCGCCGTTTTCTCTGGTGCCCGCCGCTCAGGCTGACCGTCCGCGCGCGCTTCTCGCACCCGGCGGGAACCCTGCGCGGCACGGCGGGCTTTGGCTTTTGGAACGATCCCTTCCTGATGACGGGGGCGCGCCTGCCGGCGCTTCCCCGCGCTGTGTGGTTCTTCTATGGCTCGCCGCCCTCGAACATGAAGCTGGACTTGAACACGCCCGGCTGCGGCTGGAAAGTGGCCACGATAGACGCCCTGTGTCCTGCAGCGCTGCTGCTGGCCCCGCTGGCGCTGCCGGCGGTGTTGCTGATGAACATCCCTCCTCTGTACCGGCGGCTGTGGCCGCCCATCCAGCGGGCGATCAACGTGCATGAGGCGACGGTCGATGCGGATATGACGGCGTGGCATACCTACGCGTTGGCGTGGGGTGAGGAGCAGGCGCGCTTCAGCGTGGATGGGGAATCCATCATGGAAGGTGCGCCCTCGCCACGCGGGCCGCTGGGGTTCGTGATGTGGCTCGATAACCAGTATATGGTCGCCACACCGCAGGGACGGTTCCGGTGGGGACTGCTGGACGTACCCGATTGCCAATGGATGGAGGTCGATTCGCTGGCGATCGAGCCTCTGTAGACGCGACGTCCTACTCCTTTGCCAGCGGTGTCTCCGTCGCCTCTAGCGATGCTCCCTCGGCGATCTCTTCCGGCGTGCTGCGCGACTGGCGGATCAGCAGCCAGATCGCGCCCAGGCCGATGAGGACCACGATGAACCCGATCACATCCCCCAGGCAGGGAATCGACGTCACCACGACGTACAGCACGATGCCCAGCATCAGCGGCCAGATGGCCCGCTCCGCGACCCGCGGCGTCAGGCGTCCCAGGATCAGCTTGCCGATCAGGTAGGATACGATCAGCTTGGTGCCGTAGGAGATGAGCAGCTTGATCAGCGTGACCAGCAGGACTAGCGCAGAGGTTCCTCCAAGAAGCACTGTAGTCAGTAGCTTTCCGAGGGTCACCACCGCTAACAACATGCCGAGGATGGAGGTTGCCATTGCGAGTGCGATCAGGCCGAAAAAGATGGCGCACAGTGCCAACAGCCCCCACAGGATAGACGGGAGCGGCTTGGTGCGGGCTTGATCTGATAACTGGCTCAACAAGACGGGCGCCCGCCAGGCGACCAGTGCGCCCAGTACGAATAGCGTCAGGAATGTCTGCAACTGCCGGACGAACCAATGCTTGATCCGCATGGCGGGGGTGAGTTCCGGTTCGTCACTCAGCGGCGCGAATTCGTAGACCACCTCGCCGATGGCGCTGGACTGGATGGCGTCTGCCTGTTCGACGGGGCTCTTGTAGGTGAGTGTGCCTGCGATCTCGGCTCCCTCGCCCACCCGTAGCCCGGCAGGGGCTATCTTCGTTAACATACCGGACGATTGGAATCTTTCAAATACGAGTTGAATGATCAGGGAGGGTTCTGGCTCGGGTTCAGCCACTGTGGCTGTGACATCTCCCCCAACGCGGCCCTCGATCTCGAGCGCTGCTGAATCCGCTACCACGTCCTGATCGACCTGACCGGAGAGTAGCATCTGGTAGCCGCCCGCGTGCACGTCGCGCTCGACGACCGATCCCTCTACGGCTTCCAGACTGAAGCCACCAAAGACCAGGTTGCGCTCTACGACCGCATGCGGTCCCAATGTGAGCGAACTGCCCGCGGCAAAGACACTGCCTTCCACGGTGCCGTTCAGCTCGAGTTTCTGTCCGCCAAAAACGACGTTGCCGGTGACCAGGCCGTTGACCTCTGCATTGGAGGTAAACATCGCCAGGTCGCCGTTCACCGTGCCATTGATCTCGGCCTCGCCGGCAGAGACAATGAGGACGCCGTTGACCGTGCCATCGACCACGACGTGACCAGCTTCGATGTAAACATCGTCGTCGATGACCTCGTCGGCCTCGATGATGCCGTCTCTGTCCACTTCGAGCGCACGGGCCGTCTGGATGGCGCCGAACGCGACCAGCAGCACGAGGCTGAGCAGGGCGACTGTCGCCAGCCAAAGCCGGTGGTTGTGAATGCGTGTGTTCATCTCTTCCTCCTGTGCGGTTGGTATACTGGTAGCCGGTAGATTGGTAAATTGGGGACCAATTTACCAATCTACCAGTTTTCCAGCTACCAATCTCCCAATTCCTCTGCTAATTCCCCAACGGTGTCAAATCGCTCATCCGGATCCTTGGCCATCGCACGCACAATCGCGGCAGCGACGCGCTCCGGCAGATCCGGCACCAGCTTGCGCGGGTCGGGCGGGGGGTCCTGCAGGTGGCCCAGCATCACGGTGCTGGGATGCTCCCCCTTGAACGGCGGTTCTCCCGTCAGCATGCGGTACGCCATCACGCCCATGGCATAGATGTCGGCACGGCCATCGACCTTGCGCGAGACGCGGATTTGCTCGGGGGCCATATAGTCCAGCGTGCCCATCATCATGCCGGTCTCGGTAGCGCCGGTATCGCTGCCGAGAATTTTGGCGATGCCAAAGTCGGTCAGGATGGCGGACAGGTTGTCCTCTTCTTCTCGCAGCAGCACATTGGAGGGCTTGACGTCACGGTGCACCAAGTCCTGCGTGTGGGCGTAATCCAGCGCGCCGGCCAGGTCGTTCAAGATGAGGCGCACCTGCGCCAGCGCCATCGGTCCGCTCTCGTTCATGTAGCGGGATAGATCGGTGCCGTCGATGTACTCCATGACCATATAGTACAGCCCTTCGACGTCGCCAAAGTCGAACATCTGTACGATGTTGGGGTGCCGCAGGGCGGCGACGGCCTTGGCCTCCCGCTCGAATCGCCGGCGAAAGTCGGCGTCGTTGGCCAGGCTGGCGGGCAGGATCTTGATGGCCACGGTGCGGTCCAGGCGCGGGTGACGGCCCTTGTAGACCTCGGCCATGCCGCCGCGTCCCAGGAGCTCGATCACCTCGTAGGTGCCCAGGCGCGTGCCGGCGAACGAGCCGGTCGTGCTGGAGAAGCGGGGGGTGGGGGCAGGTTGCCCGGAGACGAAGCGCTCCCAGGCCTGGGAGGGGTAGCAGTAGCTATCACCCTTGGCGCAGATGAGGCACTTTTGGGCTAGGTCGCGCAGGATGCCGCGCAGGGTGGTGTCGTTGGACGCGCGGGTGACGGCGTCGTTCAACTGGCGCAGCGTGCGCTGTTCGTCGGGCGTCAGGTTGAGCCAGTAGTATTGAAAGTGGGGCGATAGCTCCTGCATCGTCTCTCGCTCGATTTCATCCAGGTCGTCGGGCGCGTCAAAGGCGTGAAAGCACGCGATCTGCAGGCCCAGCGGGTGCCCGCCGACTAGCCTGTAGATGAAATCCTCTACCTCAGGGGAAAAGCGGCCTTCGGAGGGCGTGTGGATGACCTGGCGGGCCTCGTCCTCCGGCAGCAGCCCCAGTAGCATCAGGGCGAAGATGTTAAAGAACGGGCTGGAGAGGATCTCTTGCGAGCGGCCGGAGTAGGTGAGCTGGATCAGCGGACGGGCTGAGGCGGTGACGAAGGCGAGTTGGTAGCGCGTGGCGGCGGAGCGCAGGGCATTGAAAAAGTTGACGTCAAGGCTCTCGTTGGTGCTCAAGCGCTCGAACTCGTCCAGGATCAGCACGACGCGCAGGCCGCGCTGGTTGAGCTTGCGCACCGCCCCCTCGAACGACAGTCGCGAGGGTTTGTCCAGCGCGCGTTCGAGGGCCGGTTCTGCGGGCAAACCGCGCTCATCCAGGGCGGCGGCGATCTCGCCGGCGAACTGGGCCAGGATGTCCGCGTGCCCGCCCTCACCCAGTACCTCGCAGTCCAGGTAGGCGAAAAGCGTGCTCTCTTCCAACTCGAACTGGGCCTGCGTCTCGGGCCGCATCAGGTGGAATAGCAGCGAGGTCTTGCCGACCTTGCGCGGCCCAACGATAGAGATGGACTGATTGCCGCGCAGAAAGGCGGCGATCTCGTTCAGTTCGTGCGTGCGTCCAAAGAACATCGCCGGGTCGTGTACCGGGCCACGAAAGACGTAGGGGGTTTCTGTTGACTGGGTCCTGGTTTTCTTTGACATAGTGCCATTAATCGTGGTGGGAGTGTATGAGCGCGTGGATTTCTTCGGCGTGCTCTTTTTCATGTCGCGCAAAGATGGCGACGATCTGGGCCACAGTCCCCCTGCCACCCCACGGCAAGAGCAGCGGTTTTTCCAAAATGTCCTCCGGCATCTCGATAATGGCGGCCTTCAGTTGCTCACGGGCCAGCTCCCACTCCTGCACGATATGTTTGTAGCTCAGTGCTTCCCGCGTCGCGACCGACTCGGCGTTGTAGGCGTCAATGCCCTGCACAGCCGGTGTGGCGGGCTCTTGCCCGCCTGCGTGCGCTCGCAGTGAGGAGGTGGCTGCATCATCCCAGCCTGCGATGTGTGCCGGCAGATGCTTCGCCGTCCAGCCGGGGTAGAATTCCATCTGGGTGTCAAGCTCTGCCAGCAGTGCGCGCATCGTCTGGCGCGCCTGGTCGAGTTGTTGAATCATCGTGCTTTCTCTTTTGACATAGGCAAATCTCCTTCAGTGCCTTTTTGTATGTGCGTGCGCTGTGGCGATAGCCGTTCTGATGTTGTCCCAGTCGATGTCGCTGGGCAGCGTGCAGTCGGCGGCCAAGAAGAACTTGTCCGAGGCCTGGGCCAGGACGCCATCTACCGTCTGCCGGATCTCGTCCGCGCTGCCCGAGACGATGGCGCCATGTCTATCCATCCCGCCCATGTATGGCCTGCCGAACATGTTGGAAACCTCCTGTGGGGTCATCGTGCGCGTTTTCAGCTTCAGACTACAGTTTACCACATCTCCCGGATAGTCCAAGAAGGGCGCTAGGTCGCTGTACCCGCCGTGATAGTCGCACACGTGGAGCACGTTAAAGATGCAGGCGTGGTTGATCTCTTCCATGAGCGCCAGGTCATAGGGTTTGACGCAGGCGTCAAAGAGCGCCGCGTCCTCAAAGCGGTCGCTCTCTCCGCCCTGGGTGGAGGCATAAAAGCCGTCCACGCCCAGGTCGATGCACCCTTTGACGAAAATCGTCAGGCTCTCGGTGATGATCTCCATCCCTTGCTCGACTTTTTCCGGAGCCTCTTTGATGTGCTCGGTGATGATCGCCTGTCCGCCCACGGTCTGACCGGCGCACATGAAGGGAGAGTAGAGCGTGACGATCACCAGCGCCTCACGCTTGGCCGCCTTGACCAGTCCCTCGACGACCTTGAGCTGTTCCGCGTAAAACTCCCTGCCGTAGAGGGGCATCTTGGCCCAATCGTCCGGCCGCGCGATCTGGGGCAGGTGGGGGAAGGCGTTCTCGTATTGGATCTTGACCACGTCTATTCCCGTGTAGTGGAAATATTCCAGGTGCTTGTCGACCGCCGCCTGCCCACGGTGGCAGCTTGGGTCAAAGTGCAGAAAGAACGCGGCAGGGATGTATTCCTGCTTCTGATCCGTATCCAGCAGGCTCAACACGGCGGCGCGTTTATCGATTGCCATAGCTCTTTCCTTGCGTGCAGGTATCACTCAGTTCTGCTGATCAAGTCGTCCACCTTGACCACGGCCAGATCGACCTCGCCCCTGACGGCGGCGGTAAAGACCACGAACCTGTCCGAGACGCAAAAGCGGGGGTGGGGGTCGATGTGGTACTGCGCGCCGACGATGCCCTTCATCTCCGGGTTGCTGAGGATGTGCACGTGCTTGCCGGTGCGCCGATTGAGAAAATACACCGAGGAGGGACAGCCCCGGTAGAACCGCTCGTTCGAATCGCTGATCATATAGTCACCATCCCGGCTGACGTGGGCGTGCCAGCAGTGGGCGGGCCAGGTGACCTTTTCGACCTCGCGGCTCGCGATGTTCGTCCGCCACGCCTCGTTGCCCCACACGCACCACACGTGCTCCCCGTCCACGTCCCACCACTCGTGCGTCACGCGGGCGGGGGTGTCAAAGACCGGGCGCGGCGCTTCGTTGCGCCTGATCAGCCACATGCGGTCCACGATGGGGAAGCGCAGCCCCGTGATCGGGTCGGGATGGTTCTCCTCGGCGAACAGCACCAGGTCGGGGTCGGTGGGGCTGAACTGGGCGTGGTTGTAATTGCGGTCGAAGCGGTGCCACAGTTGAAAGTCGCCGCCGTCGACCGGCAGCGTGCCAAAGACCCACTGCAAGCCGAACGCGGCGTCGACAAAGAACTCTTTGCCATCCGCCGAGCGCGTGAGGTGCGTCGCCAGGCGGTGGACGGGCCGAAGCTTGACCAGGTCCTCGGGCAGCGAGTTGACGCACTCTGCGCCGGCGGCCGGATCGGCGGGTCGCCGCCAGATCGACGGGCCGGAGGTCCAATAGACCTCGCCGCTTTCCGCGTCCGCCAGGGGAGATGCACCCTGGAACTGGGTATCGGGAAAGTGGCGCACCTTCTGCCGCTCGAAATCGACGACGCCCAGCGTCCTCCCGTACCTCTGCGAGCCGGAGGGCGGAAAGGCGCAGTAGAACCACAGATACCGCCCGTCGGTGCTGGCACTGTTGTTGACAAAGTAGAACGCCTCCTGAACCGGCGCCACCTTGTGCGTGAGGAGATAGACGGTCACCCCTGTCGCGGGGTCGGTCCACGGTGAGAAAAGTTTCGATTTTGCCAGGCCGATCATAATGTAGCCTCCAAAGATTTGTTTCAGTCGTTTTTTGAGGAAATTCCAAAGAGCTTTTTGCTGCTCAATCTTCCATTATCTCGTCAAACTCTTCCACGGTCACTGCCGGGGCTGTGGTGAACGAGATCCCCAGCAGTTCGGTCAGGGCGACGGAGGTCTCCATCGCTTGCTCCGTGCCCGGGAGGTCCACGATGAGAACGATGTCGTATTCTCCAAGCAGGGCGTACCCCGCCTTGAGTTTCCCTCCATGTTCTGCGATCAGTTCTGCGGCCTTTTCTGTGCGCTTGGCGCTGATCTTTTTCACGGCATCTACCGAGTAGCTGCCGAACATAAAGTATGTGGCCATATCAGCCTCTCCTTTCAAATTCACACTGCTTGGCAATTCATTGTCAGCAACGGCTCTTTGGGATTCCCCAGTTCTCACTTGCCCGACCGATGTCGGTCAGATTGACGCTTATCTTTACTCCCCCTCACCTGGTCGGGTGGCTCAGTTTCCGACGTCTCGAAAGAACGTTGATAGACCCAGTCACCGATCCAGATGTACCGGAACTCGCGGCCCTCGTACACCTGGTAGGCTCCATAGAGCGAATACACCAGGCCACCCGTCATAAGTGCGAGGCCCAAAAACATCACCATGATCATCACCGGTACGGCGACGATAGCGCCGAGGCCGAGGGTGATAAAGCTGAGCGCGAACCCCACGACCCACACCACGCCCACCACCAGCGACACGATCAGGGATTGGGCCGCTTGAAAGACCAGCGACTGGAGCCCGTGAAAGGCCACCCAGGCGGATTTCTCCTTCTGGGTGAGCCAGATCACGGCGGCGCCGATGAGCCCGCCCATACCCGTGGCCGCGTTCAGCAGGGTGCTGGCGTGGGCCAGGGCAGCCCATGTACGCTCGTCCGATGAGTGTGGCGAGTCAAAGGCGGGGACCTGGCTAGATTTTTTCTCACGGTCTGCTGTCACACTGTTTTCTTTCATAGTCGATTTTCTCAAGATCAAGAGTGATTTTCCTGTAAGGTGTTGTCAGATTATCCGAATCAGTTTATTACCGCAGAGAACGCCGAGGACGCCGAGTTTTTATATTTCTCTGCGAACTTTGGGCTCCGCGGTAAAAAGTGTTTCATCCCAGTAAACTCTGCAATAGTTCCAGTTCCTCATTGGCAGATGAAAATTCAGAAGTCAGGCGGGTGTTTTCTGGTAGCGTGATCTCCATGATGCAATGCGAGTTTTCCGGATCAGGAATGAATGAAACAGTCTGTATTTGGCGTCTAGGGATGTAGGTGAAAACGCCTCCATGCTTGCTGTCTTTATCGGTTTTGACCTGCTTATCTTCCTTGATCAAAATGAGTTCCTTTTCCGTCAAGATTGAGAGGTGACCAGTGGCGTACCGCCGGAAGAGCGTTCTATTGAAAAGCTTGAATTCTTGGATACATCGCTCCGGTTGATAGACGATACTGATCACAGAATCATCGGGACGGATACTTTTTCTCCCATAACTCATATACTTGTAATTAACTGTTCTGAGATAATCGAATTTGGATAGCTCTTGTTCGTCCTCGCCGAGTGCCACATCCTTGGGGTGGGAGTCGCTCATTCCTTGACGGATTTTTTCGATCACAGGGTCGAATAGATATTCATTCGTCGTGTTAAATCTTATCAATGGCGTGCCAGATGGTGCCATGATCTTTAGCCAGGAGTATAGAAGAATCTTTCCTCGTTCGAGGTAGAGCACATCTGCAAACATGTTGGAGGATGTCTTGATCTCGTTGCGCAGAGCTTCCAAAAGCACAAAACGATCCTCGTACACGCGCAGGATTTTCTTGCTTCTCTTACGGAATAGAGAAAACCTGTCTTCTGGGATCAATAACGTATAGGGGAATTGATCCTCGTGTTTGGGAAATGCAGGCTGAAACTCTTTGGGGATTTCCTCATAGGATCTGAGGCGCCTAGCCCACGTTCTCATGGTTTGGGTTGATGACGTGTACGAATACCATTTTGTATCTTCGAAGTTCGTGGACATTCGTTTCCTTCTCCGCTTCATGATGTCGTTATGGGTCTCTTTGCGCTGAACGGAAGCTGATCTACCTGTGCCGGTACTTTCTCAGCCACAAGAACTGTATCACTGCTGCCGCGAACATGAACGCCGGAACCACGCTGCAACAGAGATACTGCGCCACGGTCTTGACCAGTGACGCGCTATCTATCCCTCGCGTCATCATCTGCTGCATCAGAAAGAATGCGCTCAAACTGATGCCAAAGAGCAGCCCCAGGCCGCTTCCGAAGAGGATGTACTTGACCCGTTTGCCGCGCGAGTCCGCTCGCTTCCAGGCCACTGCTCCCACATAGCATAAGGCGGCAGTTGCCAGGAGGCACACCAGAAGAAGCAGTGCCTGAACGATGCGCATCCATAAAACAGAGTTCATACCTTATTCTCCCCGCTTACCGAACAGGATTTTCTCTGTGGGTGCTTTTCCATCAGATCGTGCGTATCGGTTTCGCCGGTGCGTGTGAATCCCAGCCGCCGGTAGAACGCCAGCGCTCGCGGGTTGGCCTTCATCACGCGCAGCCGCACGGGCAAATCTAGCTGGCGCGCCTCCTCCAGGATGAGTGACATGCACTTGCCGCCGATGCCCTTGCCCTGGTGCTCTGGCAAGAGGAATAGCTGATGCACTTTGACGCAATCGGTCGCCACGGTCATCGTCATGATTCCAACGTCTATGCCACCCGAGTTGATGACCCGAAAGTCGTGCGCTCCGAACCGGCGTTCGGTAGTGGCGGTGAGGGGAGCGATCCCATCACTGACCATAACTGGGCGCGCTTATCTTGAAGATAGACATGCGCAGGTTCACACCCCCATCTGACCAATATCCGTCCCTACTTTTCGCTCGACCCCGTAACCCATATCGAATCTCGCAAAACGAAGAGCACGACCACCGCCAAGCAAGCCAAACCATACACCCCAAGCCCGAAAGAAAGAACCTTGTCATCAGGGCGCACCACGTACCCCAGCATGAAGGCATACACGCTGTTCACCACACCGTGCAGAAAGGCTGCCGCCCAGATGCTCTTCGTCTTCAGCACTGCATAGCTCTGAACGAAACCCCATAAGACAAAGAACACCAAGCCCAACCCTAACCCCAGACTCAGTAGATCCAAATTCTTGGTGTGCACATGTGCGTGTTGATGAAAATCACCTGCGAAACCGTCATTCTGAGCGTAGCGAAGAATCTCCGCCCTGCATTGGGAGACTCCTCGCTCCGCTCG
>Ga0307420_1001196_pt1 | contig 11502 bp, 9 predicted proteins | sample SalMarWE160240MG_2_FD_202167 | JGI IMG/M metagenome (GOLD analysis project Ga0307420, IMG submission 202167) | Salt marsh sediment microbial communities from the Plum Island Ecosystem LTER, Massachusetts, United States - WE1602-40 | ecosystem: Environmental > Aquatic > Marine > Intertidal zone >... | reverse complement strand
CTTAACAAAGATTAACTATTTTATTGTACCTGATTCGTGGCTTAAAAAAAGAATCAGCGGTCTTATCGCAGAGATTGATAATATAGTTACCATAGACAAAATTGACACCATAACACGCTCCAAAGTAAAATCGAGGCGGTATCTGCCATCTTTGAAACAAATACCGATAGAACAAAGAAGAGAAATGAACGAATGGCTTTTGACATATCAACATTGGTTGCGTTCTTGATTCTTTACGTTCAGGTGTAGCGAGATTTTAGATTCGAGCACAAAACTTAAAGAATTTCATGCATTAGTTTTCAACGAGTGACAACACATAACTTGGGATTTCTCAAGTTTAGCTGATTCGTTTGTAAATTTCTTGGTAAATTGGTGAATTTCGTTAGGGTTCTTATAGGGGTTGTTGGCTCTGGGTTTTTTTGGTGGAATGCCGTGGGGGGTGAAACGCCAGAGCGCACGCGTACAAGTGTTTTTCCGGGCTATTCTTTACGCCCCGTTTCACAAGCAAGCCATCACGCACAGGTTTACGCTATGGTTTAATCTATTTATAGGGGGGTATAGACAAAAAATCGCACGTTAGTTCAGCCCATCAAAACACCAAACACGCGTTTTCACGTCGGAAAATTAATTAAGAAAGAACCAGTGATAAACTCCGCATACAAGGTGATTATTAATGGCTATAAAAGTAGGAATTAACGGATTCGGAAGAATCGGACGCTTGCTCTACCGCGCAGCCATCGAACGAAAAGCAAACATCGACTTCGTAGCCATCAACGACCTCGCAGACGTAAAAACCAACGCACACCTCCTCAAATACGACTCAACCCACGGAAGATTCCCAGGAACCGTAGAAGTCAAAGGCAACGACCTCATCGTCAACGGAAAAACCCTCAAAGTCCTCAGCGAACGAGACCCAACACAACTCCCATGGAAAAACCTCGGCGTCTACCTAGCCGTAGAATCAACAGGACTCTTCACCAAACGCGAAAAAGCCTCAATGCACCTCCAAGCAGGAGCCAAAAAAGTCCTCATCAGCGCACCCTCACCCGACCCAGACGTAACCATCGTCCTAGGCGTAAACCACGAAACATACGACCCAACAACACACCACATCCTCAGCAACGCCTCATGCACAACAAACTGCCTCGCCCCAGTCACAAAAGTACTAGCCGACAACTTCGGACTCCAAAAAGCCTTCATGACCACAGTACACTCATACACCAACGACCAAAAAGTCCAAGACCTCGTCCACAAAGACCTCCGCCGCGCACGCGCAGCCGCAGTCAACATCATCCCCACAAGCACAGGCGCAGCAAAAGCCATCGGCCTAGTCCTCCCATCATGCAACGGAAAAATGAATGGCATGGCCATGCGAGTACCCACAGCAGACGGCTCCATCGTAGACCTAACAGCCATCCTCGACAAAGACGTTAGTGTTGAAGACATCAACGCTGCCATGAAAAAAGCCGCTGAAGGACCATTGAAGGGCATAATGGACTACACGGAAGACCCAATCGTCTCAACAGACGTACTCCACACCACGTGCTCCGCAATCTTTGATGCCCAAGCAACAATGGTTATGGGCGACAAAAGCAACTTCGTGAAGGTTCTGGCGTGGTACGACAACGAATGGGGCTTCAGCAACCGCATGGTGGACTTCATCGAGTTAGTGGGCAAGAAAGCAGGACTCTAAACGCTTCGATGCTGAAACTTTAAAAACCCTTTCCCCATCCTTTTCTTTTTGGAAAACAGAGAGTGAAAGACATGGCAAAGTACCTGACATTAGACGATTTTAACGTGAAAAACAAAGTAGTCCTAGTCCGAGTGGACTTCAACTCAGAAATTGACCCGGAAACCAAAAAAGTCACAAGCGACGTACGCATCAGAGCGCACGCGGAAACAACCCTCAAAGAGCTTGCGGAAAAAGGCGCCAAAGTCGTCATCCTAGCGCATCAGGGACGCAAAGGCGAAGCAGACTTCACGCCGTTGAAGCAGCACGCCGAGATTCTCGGCAAAATCCTGAAGTGCCCAGTGAAATACGTTGACGACATCTACGGCGAAAAAGCGCAAGCAGCCATCAAAAACCTGCAGAGCGGCGAAATTCTGGTTTTAGGCAACGTCAGAGGCTTCGACGGAGAAACCAAAAAAGGCACACCTGAAGAACACGCGAAAACTCCGCTTGTGCAGAACCTTGCGCCGCTAGCGGATCTGTTTGTTAACGACGCTTTCGCAGCGGCTCACAGAGCTCACGTTTCGATGGTGGGTTTCACCGCGGTGCTGCCTTCGGCTGCTGGCAGAATCATGGAGCGTGAATTGAAGTCGCTGTCCAGAGCGTTGGAGACTCCTGAGAAACCGTGCGTTTACGTTATGGGTGGTGCAAAAGCGGATGATTCGTTGGAGATCAGCAAGTACGTGTTGGGCAACGGCATCGCGGATTACGTGGTGGTTGGCGGTGTGACTTCGCAGCTGTTTCTTGCGGCGAAAGGCGTGGATTTGGGCAAGAAGACCATGGATTTTCTTGTGAAGAAGGAGTTAACGGGTTTGATTCCTGGAATCAAAGCGTTGATGGAGAAGTATCCTGAGGGCGTTGTGGTTCCTGTTGACGTGGCGTTGGATGTGGACGGCAAGCGGAAGGAAATCAGCGTAAATCAGCTGCCAACTGAATACTCGATCTTTGACATAGGCGCGAAAACCGTGGAGAACTACGCGGGAATCATAAGCAAAGCCAAATCCATAGTGGTCAGCGGACCAATGGGCGTTTACGAAAATCCACAGTTCAACTACGGCACCAAAAAAGTCTTCGAAGCCATAGCAGACTCAAAAGCGTTTTCCCTTGCCGGAGGCGGCAACACGATTGCGGCGATACAGGAATACGGCTTAACCAAGAAAATCAGCTACATAAGCACCGCTGGCGGAGCGTTGATTGAGTTTCTTATGGGCAAGAAGCTTCCAGGCGTGGAAGCCTTGAAAAACGCGGTAAAAACCAAGCAAATCTGACCTTAACTTTCCTCTTTTCTTTTTTTCATGTTCTTGGACTGCTGTGAAAAGCAAATTGATAACTTTAAGTTACGGGCTGTGCTCTGCTGGACTGACGTGCGATTTTTTTGTCTATACCCCCTCTATATATACATTAAACCTGTGCTTAGACCTCGGTGTTAATGTGCGCAGTGTGGAAAGCGTGTTCTGGGGCTGTAAGGAAGCATCCTTTGGGTTCAGCCGTCATCTTGCCGTGGGTTACCGCCTAACACTGACTGCTGCGATGAGAAGGAGATAACACTGTTTATATATTAATTCAGCCAACTCTGATGTGTAATTTACAGGTGAGTTTTATGGCGGCTTCTCAGAAATTGTTAGAATTCTTGAATAAAGGTATAGCCCGTGAACTACAAGTGAGCATACAATACATGTGGCAGCACATCCAAGTAACCGGAATGGACGGTGCCGTTGTAGAGGATGTTTTCCGCAAGATAGCCATTGCCGAAATGAAGCATGCGGAACGCCTTGCGGAGCGTCTGGATTACCTTAACGGCGTACCCACGACTAAACCTGACCCGATTTTCGTGGGCGGCAGCCTCATCGAGATGCTGAAGCAAGATGAGCAGAACGAGGAGGAAGCCATTAACCTCTACAAGCACGCAATCCAGGTTGCGTCAGAAGAGGGTGATTACACCACAAGGCGGTTGCTTGAGGAAATCCTTGTGGAAGAGGAAGAGCACATCAACACGTTCGGTAAACTGCTTGTCGGTATGACTGAACCGTTTACCCAGCCAGGAATACCATAGATAGAATAACACAAAAAAGAACACTGAAATAGACTCCAATAGAGAAGGCGCAAGCGTAATTGTCGAACTGGAAGCTTCAGGTATCTACAATACTGAAGGCGTAAACTTTACTGTGCCACACAAAAGCAAAATGACAAACGGCTCAAGCAGCGCACGATAAACCATTCTATGTCAAAGAACACAACTTCTGTAAATTGTGGTGCAAAGTCAACATATCAAATGTGTTGTTAACACGTTTCTCTTAAATTTTGTTCAATTCCACTATTAAGACCACTTCAAACCAAACGAAAAAGGAAAAGTATGATTCAGCTTGCGACGACCCGCACAATCAAACCACCCAAAACCAACCGCAACATAAAAAAGCACCAACCAGAACCCAGCCCAAAGTAGTTGTGCTTAGCAAACTCTCACTGCTACAAACAGAAAAAAACAACCATAAGCTTTGGGAAAAAGTTATAGCGCAGACAGACATTAAGCCTTCTCTATTAACGGTCATTGAAGGTTTAAGATTTGCCTGAAATTCGTGTAGCACTAGTAGGCGTAGGAAATAGCGCCAGCGCACTCATCCAAGGAACCCAATACTACAAAAACGCAAAAGAAAACACCACCGTCCCAGGACTCATGCACGTAAACTACGGCGGCTACCACATAAACGACATACACTTCGTCGCAGCATTCGAAGTCAACAAAAACAAAATCGGAAAAGACCTCTCACAAGCCATATTCACCCCCCCAAACTGCGCCGTAAAATTCAGCGACGTCCCCAACCTCAGCGTCACAGTCCAACCCGCACCAATCCTCGACGGCGTAGCCCCCCACATGCGAGAAGTCTTCAACGTCTACAACGACAGCGCCACCAAAGAAAGCGTCGTCCAAGTGCTCAAAGACGCCAAGGCCGAAATCCTCGTCAACTACCTCCCAGTCGGAAGCCACGACGCAGTCCGCTTCTACGCCCAATGCGCCATAGACGCAGGATGCGCATTCGTCAACTGCATGCCCGAATTCATCGGCAGCGACTCAACAGGCGAATGGCCTAAAAAATTCGAGAAGGCAGGTTTGCCAGTGCTGGGCGACGACATAAAAAGCCAAGTCGGCGCAACCATCCTCCACCGCAACCTCGTCAGGCTCTGCCTCGACCGAGGCGTCATCGTTGACGAGACTTACCAGCTTAACCTTGGCGGCGACACCGACTTCCAGAACATGACCGTGGAAAACCGCCTAAAATCCAAACGAATAAGCAAAACCGAAGCAGTCACCAGCCTCGTACCATACGCGTTGCCGACAAGAATTGGCCCCTCAGATTTTGTGGGTTTCTTAAACAACAAAAAAATCTGTTACATCTCGCTCAAAGGCAGAAAATTCGGCGACCGACCAATCAACATCAGCGTGAAACTGGAAGTTGAAGACTCACCAAACAGCGCAGGCGTCGTAATCGACCTCATTCGCGCCGCAAAAATTGCCCTAGACCGCAAAATCAAAGGCGCATTAGTAAGCATGCCCTCATACGCGTTCAAACATCCACCCGTCCAAGTGCCTGACCCAGTGGCACGCCAATGGACAGAAGAATGGATCGCAGGCAAACGCGAACGCTAAACGCGCCAATCACCCTGCGGCTTCATCAAACCTTTTAAGCGCAGAAGCCCAGATTACTCCCTCAGAGGTGCATAGTATGGTTAAAGTGGACAATTACGAAGTGCCAGAAGGCCTATACTACTCCAAAGATTTTGAATGGATAAAAATTGAAGGAGCCAAAGTCCGCATGGGCATCACGGACTACGCGCAAAAACAGCTGCGCGAAATAGTCTACGCCGAACTCCCCGATGCGGGAACGGAGGTGCAACAAAACGAACCGTACGGTACGCTGGAATCGGTGAAAGCCGTTTCTGACTTAGTCGCCGCCGTAAGCGGAACCATTGAAGAAGTCAACTCGGAAGTTCAATCCAAACCCGAAGTTCTAAACGATGACCCTTACGTAAAAGGCTGGCTTCTAGTCGTCAAGCCTGCGAACCTGCAAGCAGAACTGGCTAATCTGATGGATTTTGACAAAGCGGTAGAATGGCACAAGAACCAAGGAAAATGAAGGAAGACCGATGGCTAAACGCATAATCGTTGTCGGAGCCAACGCCGCAGGCGTGGAAGCCGCATCCGCCGCCCGGAAAAAAGACCGCACAGCCGAAATCACCCTGATAACCCAAGAGAAAAACGCGGGTTATTCACGCTGCGGTCTGCCCTTCGTGATAGGCGGACAAATACCCGGCTTCAAAGACCTGACTGTTTATCCACCCGCCTACTTCCAAATGCTAAAGTTAAATCTGAAAACTGAGACAAAAGTCACCACCATAAACACGAAAGAGAAAGAGGTCACCGCAGTTGACCAAGCAGGAGCAGCGGAGTCACTGCAGTACGACAGCTTGGTAATCGCCACTGGCGCCGACGCCTTTCTGCCTCCGATTAAAGGGCATGAAAAGCAGGGCATACTGAGCCTCCGCAACCTGGAGGACGGCGAAAAAATTTTCCAAGCGGTCCAGAACGGAGCCAAATCTGCGGTCATCATGGGTGCTGGGTTGATTGGGCTGGAAACTGGCGTGGCTCTGATTGAACGTGGCTTAAAAGTGACCGTGGTTGAGATGTTGCCGCAGATTCTTCCCGCCATGCTTGACGCTGACATGGCAAAGCATGTTCAGGAGCACCTGCAGGAAAAGGGCATGTGCATTCTCACGGAGAAACGCGTGGAGGAGTTTCTCGGCGATGACAAGGTAACGGCGATTATGGCTGGCGGCGAAAAAATAGCGGCTGACATGTTCATCAGCGCTTTCGGGGTACGCGCGAACACCAAGCTGGCGGCTGATTCTGGAATAGCGCTCGGCGAAACCCGCGCCATAAAAACCAATGGCAGAATGGAAACCAGTGTGCAAGACGTTTACGCTGCAGGGGACTGTGCAGAAGCCCCGAACATAATAACTCATAAGCCGATGTGCGCGCAGTTAGGCACCATCGCGGTCAGGCAAGGCAAGGTGGCAGGCACAAACGCGGGAGGAGGTTACGCCCTGTTTTCAGGCATATTAGCTTCCGCCGTAACCCGATTGTTCAGCATAGAAGCGGGCGTGACGGGCTTAACGGAGATAGCGGCGCAAAGAGCAAGAATCGAAGTGGTCACTGGCGCCATAAGCTCGAAGACGAAAGCTGACTACTACCCCAACGCGTTGCCCATAAAAGTCAAACTCGTCGTCGAAAAAGAGTCACAGCGCATAATTGGCGCGCAAATAATCGGCGGCGAAGAAGTCACCCAACGCATAAACGCCCTGTCATTCGGCATTCAGAAAGGCATGACCGTGCGCGAACTTGCCAAAGCAGACACCGCATACGCACCTCCACTGTGCGAAACTTGGGAGCCAATGGTGCTCGCGGCAGAAATGGTTCTAATGAAACTACGCTAAAAACACTTTTTCCTTTTTTCTTTTACTGCTCAGCCGACACTCTCATCTTTTCAGAGATTTTCGGTATTCCCTTAGCCTGTGCATGTCGAAGTCTATGGTCATGACTGAGTCTTCAACGGCGTCGGTGGCTTCCTGCTCTATGCCCCAGGGGGTGATGAAGGCGCTTCTTCCGCCTCGGGCGTTGCTGCTGACGTTGCCCACTTTAACCACGTAGATGCCGTTGTCTGTGGCAAGCTTCTCGGTGAGTGGGTGCCCCGTCACGTGCGGGTGCGTGCCCATAGCTGCGACCGGAAGGAAGACGAGTTCCGCGCCTAAGTCCACAACTGCTTTTATGGTGGGCGGGTCGAACATGTCGGCGCAGACGAGCATGCCGACTTTGCAGTAGTCCGTGTTGAAGACCGCTGGCTTGTCGCCGCGGCTTACGCCTGCTTTTAACTCGGCGTTAATCGGGTTTCTTTTGCGGTACTTGCCGATAAGCGTGCCGTTTCGCCAGAGGGTGCTGGTGTTGTAGAATTTGCCGTGGTCTTCTTCGAGCACGGTGCCGCCTAAAACGTAGATGTCTGCAAGTTCTTTGCTGATACCGGCGAGGAACTTGATGGTTTCTTCGTATGTTTCGTGGCTGATTTTTTCGGCGGAATCGAAATGTTCCATGTTGTTTGGAACCGAGAAGTATTCTGGAAGGGCGATGAACGCGGGGTTTTGTTCGGCGGCTTTACGGACTGCCGTCGCGGCTGCTTCGAGATTGCCTTTTAGGGAGCGGCGGACTTTCATGTGTATTAGACTTATTTTCAACATGTTCACAGGCTACCGAGTGTTGACCTTCGATAAGAACGGAACCTGAAAACTTTTAAACTTAACTGCTTGGACATAAAACTGGCTGGAAAAAGCCTCGGGTACATGCGTGTTCAGTATTTTGGGCAGTTTTCACACATATGTTTATAATTTTAAGGCTTTTATACGCATACGGATAGATTTAAATAAGGCGAGAATGACAAGGTTGGTATTGCGAGGTAAAATGACTTGACACTTGACCCTCAAGAATACGGTAAGCTTTTGCCAGAAGTTCGAGCCTTAGTGAACAAAGCTGTGCAGAAAAACATGGCGGACTCCATGCTGTTTTCAGCGGGAACCGACACACAAATCATAATCTCGGAAGCAGTGAAGTACAAGCCGGATATTCCGTGCCTGACGATGCGTTTTAAGCATGGAAACCCGAAGGACACGGAGTACGTGAAAAAGATGGTGGCTTTACTGAAGCTTAACCAGGAAACTCACGTGTTCGGCAAAGACGAAGTGCTCAGCAACGCCCCGAAAGTTGTGGCGGCGCTGAAAAAGTTTGACCCCATGGAGATACGGAACAGCATGCCTGTTTACATTGGCTTGACAATTTTGAAAGAAAAAGGCTTCAAAACCGTCTTTACGGGTGACGCGTTAGACGAGCTTTTCGGGTATCCATGGCAGTTCCACCTGTCCGAGGAGGAGTTCGCGCAGAAGCAGAAGGAGATGTGGGCGGAGATGGGTTTCTCGTCCATACCCATGGCGGAGTCTCTCGGAATGACCATCAAAGCGCCTTACATGGATCCAGCGTTTATGGACTGGGCGAAGAAACTGCCCATCAAATTCAAGATTAACATGCATGAGGGCGTGAAATACGGTAAATGGATAATTCGCAAGGCTTACGAAGATGTGATTCCGAAAGACGTTATTTGGCGAGCTAAAGCGCCGTTGGAAGCGGGAACAGGCACCGAAGTGCTGCGGACTTTCTTCAACGACATGATTTCCGACCAAGAGTTTGAGGAGAAGAAGAAAAAGATTCTCGCGGAAGACGACGTTAAAATCCAGGATAAGGAGCAGTTGCTTTACTACGAGCACTTCAGGAAGCTCTTCGGAAAACCCAAAGAGGTGTTCCCTGATAACGGCGGAATCCAGTGCCCGTACTGCAAAAGCTACATAAAGACGAAGATTCATTTCTGCAAGGTTTGCGGAGCCTACCCCATTTAAACAACCTTTCTTCTTATTTTTTAGTTGCAAGCGTTCATGTGCAGCGTGAGCCAGCTTATTTTCGTGTAGAAAGACTTAATTCCATATTTGATTGACATTTGCAGTTAGGAGTGGCGCATGTTGGCTAGGCTATCTCAGCTGAAGTTTGCGATGGGAACCAGCATTTTTGTAGCCTCCTTCATACTCGGCCTGTTCCTGCTTGGAATCATATTCCTCCTGCAATACTACCTGTTCGGATTCGACCTCATTACGGGATTGCTCCTTGTCTTGGGCGGCATAGCCCTGTTCATACTTTTCCAATATCTGGTAGGTCCCGCGATTGTGGCGGCTACCTCACGTTTGCATTATCTCAAGCCTGGGGAGAATCCGTGGCTCGAAAACACCGTTAAGGAGTTGGCGGAGAAAAGTGGGGTGCCCATGCCGAAGGTCGCCACGGTTCCCAACAACACGCCGAACGCGTTTGTCTTCGGCAGAAGCTCAAGTGGCGCCACCTTAGCCGTGCATGACGGGTTGTTAAGGAGCTTGAACGAAGACGAAATTAGAGGAGTAATAGGTCACGAGCTTGGTCACGTTAAGCACAAGGACTTCATTGTGATGACGGTGCTTTCGGCGCTGCCGTTAATTGCGTATTTGATTGCTCAATTCGCATTTCGGGCAGGTGTAATCAGCTCGTATTCAAGGGGAAGGGATAGAGAGGGAAACGCGGGCTTAGCGTTGATAGCGGTGGGTGTTGTCTCCTTCATAGTTTATATAATCACGTTTCTTGCCGTGATGAGGTTAAGTCGGCTCCGTGAACACTATGCCGACGCTTATTCGGCTTATTTGACGGGTTCGCCGCGAAGTCTGGAAAGCGGACTCGCCAAAATCACCTATGGGTTATCCCTCACGCCCAAAGCGCCTCAGGGGGCACGAGCCTTCTATATCGAAGACCCGGCGCTAGCTAAACAGGAGATAAGTGAAATCATGGAGAACAAGAACAGCTACGATTTGGACAAGGACGGCGTCTTGGACGAGCGAGAACTGGAACTGGCTATGGAGAAAGAGTCGAAATCCACGTGGAACCAGCTGAACAGCCTGTTTGCCACGCACCCGCCCACGTTCAAGCGCATACTGCTTCTGCGAGAGATAGAACAGGAAATGGAGACGGGAAAGTACACCACTGACCGCGTCTACGCCCACGTTTAGGTAACTACCGATTATTTTTCTTGCAGCTATTCAATGACCTTTACGCTTCTTGAAGTAAATCGCCAACACCGCGCCGACGACAGCCACCGAAGCCACAGGAGCCACCACAAGCATCCCTGGGAACGGCACTTCCACGGTGAAGCTGACCGCTTCCGAGGCGCCCACGTTGCCAAACTCGTCCTTCGCGTAGACCGTGACGTTGTGCACGCCGTTAGCTAACCCCTCCAAAGTAGCGTTGCCCCCCACGATTACGGTTTCGCCGCTGTCGAGGCTGTAGCCCGTCCAGTTAACCGGCTTGTTCACGGTGAAAGAAAGGGAAACGTTGCTCGTCTCGTACGTCATGTTTTCCGGCGAAACAACAGAAACAGCAGGCGGCACAGTACCATACCCGAAAGGCGTATACTGCTCGTTCGCAGCATACCGCGTAACAACAACATCAATACTGTATAATTCAGCATAAGTTAACTTGAATCCCCCAATCACGTACAAAGTATCGTCCACCACAGCCACACCAAAACCTTCACGGCGTGTGGGCAAATCAGCGCCAAACGTCCAGCTATCATTCCCAGGATCATAAACTTGGGTTCTGCCGCTGGAAATAAAGTAAATCCGCTTAGGCGCATTCACGCCCACAGTAGCCCCAGCGGCACCATATCTAATGCCCAACGGCATAAGCGCTCCCTCACTCCACACACCACTTTCAACATCGTATATCTGATTCAGGTCAGACCGCGGATTTGAAGAAAGGCCGCCAATAACATATATTTTATTGTCAACCACCGCCGACGGATAATCGCTCGTTGCTATAGGCAGAGGCTCCTCGGTGGTCCATGAATCCGTTGCTGGATCATAAACCTCATTAAGCGAAGAGATTGCACCTAAACCCGAATTGTCAGGAACATATCCGCCTATCAGGTAGATTCTACCGTTGACAACGTTTGCCTGTAACGCAAATCTAGGCGTCGGCATGACTGTCTTGGTTTCCCAAGTGTCCGTCGCCGGATCATAAACCTCGTTCGCCCCGCCCTCTCCGCCTATGCAGTAAACCTTGCCCTGATAAACCGCCGTGGCAAAATAAGCTCTGGCAGTAGGCATCG
>Ga0307420_1001193_pt1 | contig 11519 bp, 9 predicted proteins | sample SalMarWE160240MG_2_FD_202167 | JGI IMG/M metagenome (GOLD analysis project Ga0307420, IMG submission 202167) | Salt marsh sediment microbial communities from the Plum Island Ecosystem LTER, Massachusetts, United States - WE1602-40 | ecosystem: Environmental > Aquatic > Marine > Intertidal zone >... | reverse complement strand
GAGGGAGGGCGAACTCGAGGTGAGGGGGCTGCGGGTCGAACACGTCGCCTATCTGTCCTCCCAACCACAGGTACACCGAGCAAAGGTTGGGCGCAACGAGCCGTGTCCGTGCGGGGCGGGACGCAAATACAAGCGGTGTCACGGATCACCCGCGAGCCAGCGTCCAGACGCGTCCGGAGCCGGTGGCCTCAAGGGTTGAGGAGGCCTTGGCGGACGGCGGCGACGAGGCGTTCGGCTCGTCCATCCACACCCATCTTGTCCCAGAGGGTGCGGAAGCGGCGTCGGGTGTGCCGCGGGGAGCATCCAAGTCGGCGAGCGAGCGTGGCGATGGTGTCGCCGCGGGCGAGGTAGTCGAGGATGATGCGGTCCCGTTCCGTCAGATCAGCGGGTGTTGCCGGTTCGAGGCGGGTCGCCAGGGCTCCAGCGAGGTGACGCGGGACGGGGAAGTAGCCGGCGGCCTTGTCCCAGCCTGTCCTCCCGAAGCGACCTCCACCCGATCGTCATCGTCCCCGCGCCTCAGACCGGCCCGTAGCCACCCCCAGCACTCCGCGGATCGCGAAAACGTCCCGAAGAAACCCGCGATGAACTCGACCCTGCCGGACACATACACAAGTGAAAGGGCCAGCGAAGGAGCGTTGAGCCGCAACGGAAGGACCGAGCAGGGCGTACCGGAAACCGACCGCTGCAACAGCGGCGCTCTGGAACACCCACGAAGGAGGTACATGTGGCCAGCCGACACAGGAGAAGGATGTTCGTATCGAGACTCCTAGGGGGTCGTGCATGGGTCTTGTTCGTGATCGCTGGTGTGGTTGCCGGAGCCGCAGTTGCGGCTTCCGCTGCACCGGGTGGGATGGTGGTCGGGGGCGAGGCGGTTGGAGGTGTTCCCGGGGACCTCGCGACAGCTGATGCGCGGTATCCGGCGGGTAGCGGCGTTGATATCCCCAACGTTCCCGCTCCAACGACAGCGATCGACGCTCTCACACCAGCCGAGCTAGCTGACCTTGCCACAATCGCGAAACAGGAAGGTATTGCGCTTGACGAGGCGATAGAGCGCTACGCCTGGCAGGAGCCATTCTCGATTCTCGTCCAGGAGATTCGGGAAGCGTTCCCTGCGGAGTTCAGCGGAGCTCGGATAGAGGCCGATGGTTCCGCGTGGATCGGGTTCTCGGGCAGGACGCCGGAACAGGCCCGAACGTGGATCAACACCTTCGAACACTCAGTCTCGGTGAGAACCGACCTTGGCTTCAATGAAGCGGAACTTGATTCGCGGCTCACTGTCGCTTACGAGGCCGCCTCTGGGCAGTCAGACCTCGTTGGTGAGGTCTACGCGTACTACGACATAGCCACTGGCGAGATCAACATGCTCGTGGAGCCGAAGGCCCCTACCAGGGGCTCGGAGGGGAAGACAGCGCTTGCGGCTCAGCTCCTGAACCGTCTCCCGTCGGAGCTGGCTGGTGTCAATCTTGAGATTGTTGACACACTCGATGGTGGCGGAGACGCGATTCGTGTCTACGGCGGGGAAGACATGACTGGTGGAGGGCATGTCTGCACTGCAGGCTTCACAGTATCGAACTCCTACGGCATTGATGGCATCAGCACCGCTGCCCACTGTCCCGAGTCTGGAAACCCGCCGACCATGACCTGGAATGGTCTTGTGAGTGTCTTCCTCTACGCGCAGCACCAAGGCTCGTGGGGTGACGTGCAGTGGCTTGTCAACTCCAGCGCTGTCTTCGTCGACGACTTTCTGGCCGACACCACCGACTACAGGGATGTGGCCGGAGTAGCGTATCCGGTCGAGGGTCAGACACTGTTTCGGTACGGCATCACAACGGGCCGACAGCACGACACGGTTGCGCACAACAACGTGTGCAACTACGGCATGGGCGCTTGCCATCTGACAGAAATGAGCCACATGTATGGACAAGGCGGGGATTCGGGAGGACCGTGGTATTTTGGCAACACGGCATATGGAATCCACGAGGGGTACGTCTGGGTCCCGTTCCACTACGCCGACGTGTTCACTCCTGCGAGCTACTTCCTTACCGCCATCGGTGTCCAAGTGAAGTCCTAGAAGTTTGTGAGTTGGCGGGACGGCCGGAAAGGGGGGACGTCCCGCCCAACCCACTCGGTGCTGAAGCAGCCGACCGGTACCAGTCGACCGGCTGCGGACGGGATACGCGGACAGGGATACTGGAGTGTGAACGGAATGACAAGAGTCGGGTCAGCGATGTCGACTCTGCAGTTGGCCGTGCCCGCGCTGGTCTGTGCATGGCAGTTGGGGAGAGGCGCGGGCGTGTATTGGGCCAGTCGTGGGGTGACTCGTCACAGAGGACACGCAACCAGGACAGGTTTAGCGCCTCGAGCAATCCATTCAGGTCCACGCTGATGGATCGACAGGTCGCAGGGGTTTGGTGGCGTCTTGGCATGCGTGCCCCGCTGAACCGGGAGAAGGATGGTGAGACAGGTGAGGAATCGCAGCAGGCGGGTCATGCCCATTCTGGTTGTCGTCGTCGCGCTGGTTGTTGTCGTTGGCCTTGTGGGCGCAGTCATCTGGGCTGCCACACCCACTGACGTTGCGATCCTTGGGGTGTTCCTTGATCGTGAGACGACTCTCCAAGCTACTGGATGGGCGAACTCGTGCCTCGGGAGACTCTCGGTTGTTGTCCGCGAGAACTCGGACGAGGTTCGTGTCTGCGTGCGGAATCACAGATTCAGGATCTTCAGACTTCTCGGTGGAGGCGCCTGTGCTGAAGGGTTTGCGTTCACGCTGACCGCACCCCTTGGCGACAGAGTATTGGTGGATGGCGCCACTGGCCAGCCAGTCCCCATCAACCCCCCTCAGTACCCGCCGCCCCGGTAGCGCGCCAGTCGGAATCTGGTGATCATCAGCTGCCGTGGGTCGGCAGGAGCTGGCCTCGGTCCTGGGTCACGTCTGGGCACATCCGAGCGACAGAGGCGCGTAGTCGAACGGAACACTGCGAACGGGCACTTGCACGAATCTCACAGCTCAAGGACCGTGTCGGGCTCCTCAACAACACTCTCACCTTCTGGCCGCCAGCCGCCGAGATAGCCCCGACCTTGCGTCCCGTGGCGGCGCTGGTCGCCGTTGTGTCGGTCTCGTTGGCGGTCGTTGGAAGCTCCATCCGAGTCATCGAATAGCGGACGAATCGCCAGAATGCGGTGCCGCGCGTCCACACTGCGTCCACAAGAGAGCGCGAAACAACCAACAACAACGCGCAACCTCGAGAACCGAGATCCCTTGTTCCACAAGGCGATTCGGCGAATCAAGCGGTCACCTCTGCACCCGCGAGCATCCCTGATAAGGATGAGGCCGGTGGTTCAAGTCCACCTGGGCCCACCCCGTCCCCTTGCTCCGCAAGGGGATTTGGCATGTCCGAAAGGCGGGTCCTCCGGTGTGGGCCCATTCGCACTTCCCGGGACCACCGACGGTGTGCAGAGCATGTTCTACCAGTTTCCAATGTCGTCGTTCTGACGACGCCCTTGGATAAGGCGACACCGTGTGAAAATGATTGGTGGTTTTTATGACAGTAGATTTGACTTCGTGTCACAATGACTGTCATGAACAAGAAGGGGACCTACCGAAGCCGACTTCGAGACGAGCAGGCCGCTGCAACCCGATCCCGGATCGTGGAAGCGGCTGCCGAAGGCTTCGCGCCGTGGACGACTGAGCTTCCCTTCAACAAGGTGGCGGAGCGAGCAGGCGTCAGCGTAAGGACGGTGTATCGCTACTTCCCGACACAGCTCGATCTCCTGAACGCAGCGAGGGCCCGTGTCGTCGAAGGTTCCGGATGGAATCCCGACCACGTGAGTCCCGAGACCCTCGGCTCGATGATCGCACGTGCTTTCGAGTACTTCGGTGATCTCCTCGAGCGCGCCGGTCATGAGATTCAAGCGCAGGCGCCGGGGATGGCGGATCTCAGAAAGCAGCGTCTCGAGGCAGTCGAACGTGTTGTGGAGCCATTCTCGAACGGATTGTCTCCAGAACACGCTCGGGGTGTCTGCGCCGTGCTCTCGGGCCTCGGCCGGGTCGAGTTCCTGCGGGGGATGCACGAGCAATGGGGTCTCAGCGGAATCGAAGCTGGACGCGCTGTGGAGTGGGCTGTCGGCGTACTGCTCGACGACCTTCGTCGCAACGCCATCAAAGAGGAGACGAAGCAATGACTCAGGACACCACCTCGGAATCCGGCGGGATACGTACGCGTCGGCTCCGCGATCTCGAGCGGAGTGATGCTGAGACAGCAGGACACAAGGCCGCCAACCTAGGTGCGCTCGCAAGGCTCGGACTACCGGTACCCCCCGGGGTCGTGATTCCGGCCACAGAGGGGAACGAAGAACTCGCTGAAGCCGTGGCCGAGGCGGTCTCGATCCTTGGCGATGTGCCCGTTGCGGTACGATCCTCAGCCCTCGCCGAGGACCTCGAAGGAGCGTCGTTCGCCGGCCAGTACGAGACCCTCCTCGACGTGCGCGGCGCTCCGGCCATTCTCGACGCCGTGCGCCGGGTGCGCGAAGGGGCAGATGACGAACGTGTCGCAGCGTATCGGAGCGCCCACGGGCCTGCTGGACTGAGCGGCATCGCCGTCCTCGTGATGCCCATGATCAAGCCAGAAGCCTCGGGTGTCGCATTCACCGCGCACCCTCTCACCGGCGTGCGAGAGGAGACGGTGGTGAGTGCAACGAAGGGTCTGGGCGAGCAGCTCGTCGGTGGCGAGGCGACCGGAGAACAGTGGATCGTGCGGGACGACCGTCCGGTTCGCGATCGTCGCGCGTCCGTCGAGGTGCTCGACGAGCAGCAGGCTCTCGCCGTCGCGAAGCTTGCACGTCGCGTCGAGGCATCCTTCGACGGGGTGCCACAAGACATCGAGTGGGCGTTCGCTGAAGGTGAGCTCTACCTCTTGCAGGCCCGGCCCATGACCGCTCTGCCCGAACCGGTCCAATGGGAGTCGCCACTGCCCGGAGGATTGACACGCAACTTCCGGCTCGGTGAGTGGTTGTCCGAACCCGTGACGCCGCTGACAGCAACCTGGCTGCTTCCACGTGTCGATGAGAGCTTCGCCGCCTCCCAGCGCGTCGCTCTCGGTGTGGAACCGCCACAACCGATGCACGTGCTGGTCAACGGCTGGTACTTCTATGCACCGATCGGAAGTGCCACCACCCGGCAGTTCATGAGCGGGGCGCTGATCGGCGGATTGCGCAGACCGAAGTTCTTGTTGGGAACGCTGCTCATGAACCGCAGGCCCGAGGTCATACACCGCCTCGTCTACGAGCCGGCGACCATCACGTGGCGAGAAGACCTCTGGCCGCGCTACCAACAACTCGTCGAACACGGCCTTCAGGAGGTGGACACCGCGGACGAGGAGACGCTGTCCACGATGCTCGACCGTATCGGCGGCATCGCCGGCGAGTACCTGTTCTCGATGACATTCGTCGCCGGGAACGCGTGGAAGATGGAGAGTGTTCTGGCCGACTTCTACGGACGCCATCTGCGTCCGACGCTGGGCGGCGACTACCGGCCGCTCGTGGTCGGACTCGTCGAACCGAGTCCGCCGAAACCTTGGGCCATCCAGAGCTTCGACTGGTTCCGTCCAACGGCGGGCGAGTTCGGTCTCGTGGAGACCACATCGAGTCAAGACCACAGCTCGCTCGTCGAGGCTCGTGAGCGTGCCGAACAGGAGTGCCGCGACGCTCTCTCCCCGCGACTGCGGACCCGCTTCGATTCCATCCTCGACCTGGCGCAACACTACGCGCGCCTACGTGAAGAGCAGGTGTCCCAGCTGACATTCGGCTGGCCCCTCGCCCGACGGGCACTACGTCGTCTCGGTGAGTCGTGCGCTCGCCGCGGCGTCATCAGACACGCCGACGACGTCTACTTCCTGGAGCGAACCGAAGTCGAAGGCAACGAGTCGCGAGCATCGTCGGTCGCAGACCGTCGTAACCTCTGGGCACGCAACCGCAGACTCTCACCACCCCTCGTGATCGGGAAACTTCCAGGGCTCATCACGAAGGTGCACTCCGACGGCATCGCCAAGATGCGGACGCCGGCAGAGGCACGCCCCGGGGTACTCGAGGGCATGCCCGCCAGTGCGGGCAGCGCGACCGGCGTGGCCCGCGTACTCCTGGACCTCGCGGACGCAGATCGGCTCTCGCCCGGTGAGATCCTGGTGACGACCGCCACCACACCGGCGTGGACGTCCGTCTTCGGACGCGCTGCTGCCGTCGCGACCGATGGTGGCAGCCTCGTCGCACACGCATCCCTCGTGGCACGCGAGTACGGAATTCCGGCTGTCGTCGCGCTCGGCGACGTGACCTCCAAGGTCCACGACGGTCAGCGGATCACGGTCGACGGCAACACAGGCTTCGTGGAAATCCTCGGCTGACCTCCATCGTCCCGCCGGAGATTCGCCCGTACCGCCGCCCCATCGGGAGGACCACCTACGACGTACGCCTGTGCACGTGTCCGGAGAAACGCGGGAAGCTCAAACTAGGCTCACAGCCTTGTTGGACACACACCAACAAGGCCGGCTCATCGGTTCAGAAGGCAGGTTCGGGCTGCTGACGAACAAGACACTCCACTGGTTCGCTCCGAACGGAACCAAACTGGGATCTCTCCACGCACGCGACCCGATCAGAGCTATCTATGCCACTCAAGAAGGGGCAACCATCCAAACACGGCAGCATGAGGTCGAGGTCCGAGGACTCGCCATCATGCCCCCCAGGCGCTACGAGATGGCCGGATCTTGTGAACCAGTGCTCGTCCACGCCACACGGCTGACGACTCGCGTCCACATCGCGTCCACAAGAGGGTGGAAAACAGCCAGCAACAGCGCACATCTCTGAGAACCAACACCCCTTGTGCCATCAGGGAGTTGGATCACCTCTGGGCCCGAGCCGCATTGAGTCCGCGCCAGGCGGCGTCGAGGCGGTCGGCAGCTTCATCGAGACCCCCAGACGTGGCAGTAGGTTGTACGCACGGCACGGAGGGGTGGTCTACCGTGCAGCTGCGAGCACGGCTGGGAGTGGTTGTGCGGTGAGTAGGGCGGTTGTGGTGTCGGTGTCGGCGGGTCGTGCGAAGTGGTAGCCCTGGCCGATTCGGCAGCCGAGTTGGCGGAGACGTTGTAGCTCGTCGGGCGTTTCGATTCCTTCTGCGACGATGTCGAGTCGAAGGGTTTCGCCTATTTGGAGGATGATTCTCACGAGTGGTGAGAGTTCCTGGGTGGCTCGTATGAAGCTGCGGTCGATTTTGACGATGTCGATGGGGAGTCGGTCGAGGTAGGACAGCGACGAGTAGCCGGTTCCGAAATCGTCGATCGCTATCCTGACGCCCAGGGTCTTGAGATCGTTGAGGATCTGGATGTAGGGCTGTGCGATGACGTTTTCGGTGATTTCGAGGATGAGGTGCTTGGCTTCGAGTCCGGATTCGGTGAGGGCTGTTTGCACTGTGTTGACGAAGTCGGGTTCGGGGAGTTCTCGGGGTGAGACGTTGACGGAGATGCTGGGTTTCGGTCCGGCGATCTGGGTGTGCCACCGCTGCATCTGAGTGCAGGCGGTTTGAAGTACCCAGCGGTCTATTGCGATGATCTGGCCGGTGTCTTCAGCAGTGGGGATGAATGCGTCGGGATACAGGAGCCCGCGGTCGGGGTGGCGCCAACGTACGAGGGCTTCCAGTCCGATGATTTCGCCGGTGTCGAGATTGACAACCGGCTGGTAGTGGAGGGTGAGTTCATCCTGTTCGATGGCCTGCTGGAGTTCTGAGCGAAGCATCGAGGTTTGCATCCACCGCTGTTCGTTGCCTTCTTCGAACAGCTGGTAAGTGCCCTTGCGGGTGTTCTTGGCTGCGTACATGGCTTGGTCGGCGTGTCGTATCAGTTCTTCGGGTGTCGATCCGTGGTCGACGAGGGCGATACCCATGCTTGCTTGGACGGTGATGTCTAGGCCGCCGATCGTGACAGGTTCCGTGAGGGCGACAGAGATGCGAGCAGCGACCCTGGTGGCGTCTTCGGGAGTCGACATGCGGTCCAGCAGGATCGCGAACTCGTCGCCGCCGAGTCGGGCGACGGTGTCTTCGGGGCGGCAACAGGCTTCGAGGCGGCGCGCCACTGCGACGAGTAGCCGGTCGCCGGCGATGTGCCCGTACGTGTCGTTCACCACTTTGAAGTCGTCAACGTCGAGCATCAAGACGGCGGACTGTTTGGATCGCCCGTGCCTCATCTCGAGGGTCTCTGCGAGCCTCTCCCACAGCAGTGTGCGGTTGGCCAGTCCGGTGAGCGGATCGTGCAATGTTTGAAGGCGGAGGCTGTCCTTCGCCTCGATGAGGTGTTCGACCGAGTCTTCGAGGCGTTCGTTCTCCAACGACACACTGACCTGATTGGCGAGGGTTTCGAGGACTTGCAGGTCTCGTGTCGTGAAGGTGCGCGTGTCTCCCAAGGGTTCGCTGACTGCCAGCACACCGTTGATGTGACCGGGCCCGTGCACAGGCACGATCATGCGATGGTCGCTGCGAGCGTGTTGTTCTGTCGAACAGCCCGTCAGGAGGGGATGCCCTGTCGCCAATACGTCGGTGACTGCGTCGTCGGGTGCGTCGGCGTCGCGGACGAGCCGGGTGTAGTTGTCACCCGCTATGGCACACAGCCCGTCGGAGCCGTCCACCAAGACGCGCAGTTCTGCGTGTTCAGCGTCGAACATCTCTTTGGCGTGTCTGACGGCGGCGAGCATCGCCGCTTCGATCTCGGTGGATTCGTGGAGCGCCCGCGTCGCCTCATAGAGTCCTTCGACGCGTTGACGTTCTCGACGTTGCCCGAGGTATGCCCGGTAGGCGAGATAGAGGGCCAGCGGTGGGACGACAGCGGCCCACGCCGTGCCCGGCCGGGTCCATATCACGGTGACCGCGACCAGACCTAGGCTGGCGTTCATCGTCGACGACACCGCCAGCAGTGCGAGGGCACTGAGGCGTTCCCTACTCGAGACATCCCCGCCGGTGAGGGCGATCGCCATGTTGACCAGCATGCTTGCTGAAGCCGCTACGACGGCGATAGCAACCAGGGCTGCGACCCAACCGGTGGTGCCGAGCGGATCCCCGGGACGCAGAATGGCGCGGAACACGACGACGGCAAGTCCTGCCTGCAGGGTGAGCATCGCCAGGTTGAACGCTGCTTTGAGGGGCGGCTGGCGGCGGTACAGGATCAACGCCGCCGCGTTGCCGAGCATCTGTGCGGCGATCAGACCGACCGGATTGACGAAGAACAGACCCACCACCAGAGGTACTTCACTCATCGAAAACACGTGGGCGTCTTTTCGGAACTGAAGGGATACGACAGCAACTTCAGCGGCGAAGACCAGTGGCACCCACGCCAGCCAGTGGATCTGAAACGGCGCGTCCAAAGGGTGATAGCCGGATACCGCTATGGCAGTAGCGGCCGCAGCTGCGGCGATCACTCCGGTGAGGATCCAGACCCTCACGGGTCCGCTCAGCCGGTGCCAAATGGGCGGTTGTGGGCTCTGCATACGTGCCTCGACGTCAACAGGAATCGGCTAGTTCCACAGGTACGACCCCCACGTCAGACCACCCCACGTCAAACCACCCCACGTCAAACCACCCCACGTCAAACCACCCCACGTCAAACCACCCCACGTCAAACCACCCCACGTCAGACCACCCCACGTCAGACCACCCCACGTCAGGCCGTCCCAGTAGCCGCCGATGGCGTCGAGGTCGAACGGTCCGGGGTTGACAGCCGGGTCCCACGTCTGGGTGGCGATCGGGGTCGCTGCACGGTAGACGGCCGCGAGGTCAACAAGCCCGGCGCCGTTGCAGTGCTGTGACGTGTCGGGTATCGGGCGCGCGGTCGACGTCAACAGCGCCTTCACCTGATCGGGTGTCAACTCGGGTCGCTGTGACAGCAGCAGGGCGGCTGCTCCGGATACGATCGCTGCGGCCTGCGACGTTCCGGTACCACGAAAGAAACGGTCCCCTACCCGGGCGTCAGGATAGAAAGAGTCGGCGAAGGAACCCGGATCACGCAGGCTGATGATCGACTTGCCGGGCGCGACCAGATCCACGTGCCGCCCGTCGGTACCGCAGTTGGAGAACTCGAGCACCGTGTCGTCGTGGACACCAGGTGTGTCCTGCGGATCCTCTGCGCCGACGGCGATCACGAACGGGTCGTACGCCGGGTTGCGCAACGCCACAGCGTTGCCGTCGTTGCCGGCGGCCACGACTACGACGATTCCCGCCTTCCAGGCTGCCTCTACCGCGTAGGCGAGAGGCTCGTCGAGGTAGTCACCCGTCGCGTCGAGCCCGAAGGCGAGGTTCAACACTCGCACGTTCATCCCGTTGTCGTCTCGATGCTCGACCACCCATCCGATGGCGGCGATCACCTGGGAAACATCCGCCGCTCCGGTGGCGTCCCCCACCTTCACATTCAGGATTCGCGCCCCAGGAGCGACGCCAAGGAAACGGTCCCTAGAGTCCCGCTCTTTGGGGACAAGAGGCGCTTCGTCGTCGCGGCCGGCGATGATGCCGGCCAGATGCGTGCCGTGCCCGTACGCGTCCAGATAGCGAAGATTCTCATACGCGGCTTCGACCGAAAGATCCGGCCCGTTGATTACCTTCCCTGTCGCTGTGAGACCTTCAACCGGTGCAACGCCGGTGTCGATCAGCGCCACCGTCACACCGTCACCCGTATAGCCGTGACGCCAGAACGTCGTCGAGCCGACCACCTTGGCGTTGATGTTGGCCATCGCACCGTCGGTGGTCTTGTCGACAGTCTCCCAACCGTCGAACCGGGCCTTCACGTCCGGCGTCACCGTCAATACCTCGGGTGTGTCCGAAGCGTCGGTGACCTTGGTCACCGGCACCGTCGCATCGGCGAAAGCCGGAGCCGCAGTCACCAGCGGCAGGACCCCCACCACAAGCACCAGCACGACCGCGACGCTCAATCCGCGCCCAAGAACCCGACCGACAGATCCGGACGAAAGGTACGAACGGGCGCGACTCACAAATGTGGAGGTGTGGGATACCATGTACTACCTATCGACGTCAGACCCGCAAAACTTGAGCCTCACCTGCACCTTTCAACCGCCCCACAAACCGGCCAACGCTGCCTGTCGCTGACCCGGACCTTCGCAAGGGGAAACGCGAACGCAGTGGCCATGCGGACGAAGGCCGGCCGGGAACACGAGACGAGCCGCCACGCAGCTTCCCGGCAGACACCTCCTGCGCCAGGAGTCGACAACTTCGTATCTTGACATCGCTCACCCCATGAGCAACAAGGGCACCAATGCGATGAGGATGCGGGTTCTCTCGCCCGAGCGGCCATCCGCAGGTAGCGAGCACTACAGCCGCTCGGGCGAGCAGCGGTCGTCTCCTTGCAGTTCCCGCCGGGACGCCCACGTTCAATGGGGTGGGCCCCGATGATCTTGGGGTTGTTCTTCCTCGATACTGGATAGGACCCGTCGGAGGTGCCACCCGCCATCTGGCAGATCGGGACTGAAGCCTTGCCCCA
>Ga0307420_1001188_pt1 | contig 11553 bp, 11 predicted proteins | sample SalMarWE160240MG_2_FD_202167 | JGI IMG/M metagenome (GOLD analysis project Ga0307420, IMG submission 202167) | Salt marsh sediment microbial communities from the Plum Island Ecosystem LTER, Massachusetts, United States - WE1602-40 | ecosystem: Environmental > Aquatic > Marine > Intertidal zone >... | reverse complement strand
CCTCACACCCCCCGCCCCCCAGATTATTGAGATGATACTTCTGCACACTGGATGAGGAACGAATACCGATAACCCAAATGGAGTTTGGCGAAATTGCGATTTAATTGGGATATTTGTCTTGACAGGGCGACAAAAGATCGGTATACTGCGACAAATAGAACAAGTGTTCGGATATGAAGAGATTAACCACCAAAGGACGGATCACAATTCTAACAGGCAAGCGCCAAGTCGCCACTGGTAAGCGTTTGTCTCTTCGGCGATTGGCTCAGATAGCCCAGGTTCCCAAGGACCTGGTCTATCGCCTGGACGCCGGCACGGCACACTACGTGGATCTGCGCGCCCTTGCGCGCCTGTGTGAGGTGCTACGTTGCCCTGTGGGCGAGGTTCTTGTGTGGGAAGAGGATGGAACAGATGGCTACCCCGCTGACCAGTCCTTTTGATGTGCTGCCGGGCAATCTGTTCAACCTGCTGAGTTCCCAGGCGGGCGAGTTACAGGTTCACTATATCGCCATCCTGTTGCGCATTTACGGGATGGCCGAGTTCAACCGGTTCGGTCTGACCCGCGAGATGGTCATTGCCGAAATCGTCGATTATCTGACCGTTGACGGAGCCGGGGGGATAGGTGCTGTAGCCGAGGCGCAAGAAGCGGCGCAAGAAGCGGTCGACGAAAACGCTTCTACCGGCGGCGACGTGCAAGAATACGCCAGTTGGATTTTGCGCCGTCTGATTGAAGCGGGATGGCTGGAGCGGGAACAGCAGGTCGACTATACGGAGTTCATCATCCTGCCGGATTATGCTTTTACGCTGCTGGAGGCTTTTCGCAATATCCAGGAGCAGAAGCCTCGGGAGTACACCGGGCAGCTATATGCCGCGCATCAACTACTGACCAATGAGAGCGACGACTTTTCTCCGGCGCTGGCGTTGACCCAGGCTTACGAGAACGTGCGCCAGGTCGTGCGTGGGCTCAATGAGCTGAATCAGAATATCCGCCGCTACACAGACCGCGTCACCCGCGAGCGCCCTGTGGCGGAACTGCTGCGTCTGCAATACGATGATTACGCCCACGCGTTGGGACCTGCCTACCACGCGCTCAAGACCTCCGACCACGTCTCTCGCTACCGGCGTGATATCGTGACCCGCTTGCAAGAGTGGCAACTCGACGGTGGTTGGCTCGACCGCGCTGCCGACGAGTTGGCCACCCAAAGCCGCCTCTCGCCTGCCCAAGGCGCGAGTGAGATCAACCACTATTTGCGCTTTATTATCACCCAACTAGAAAGCCTCGACCCTCTGCTGGGTGAAATCGACCGTCGCCACGCGCAGTATCTACGCACATCCCTGCGCCAGATCTGCTATCAGTTGGTCGGGACCGATGGCAGTTTCAAAGACCGATTGACTCTGCTGGCTCGCGGGTTGGCCGACTTGCAAGCTGAGGGCGAAATGGTGCCAGAGGATATGCCAGCATTTCAAGTAGCCGCTGTCCGCCAGCCGGATGCCAACAGTCTATACACGCCCCCGCGACGCCGGGCGCCCTTTGCCCCGGAACCTGTCGTCGCTCCTTTTCTCGATCCGTCGGATGTGCGGGCCTTGCAGAGGGCTACACTTCAACAGCTCGGCCTGGCCATCACGCCGGCCAAGGTGCAGCGTTTCGTCGGCCAGTTCTTCAACGGGCACAAAACGCTTCACGTCCGCGACCTGCCGGCTGAGGCTTTCGAGGAAGAGGATGGCCTTTCCTGGCTCATCTACACCATCGCCTACGGGAACCACTCTGAAGTCAATTACAACATCGAGCCGCTGGCGGGAGAGCCGGTGGATCTGGGGATGGTGAGGGTGAAACCGTTCCAGCTCGTGAAACGAAATCTATAAAAGCAAGGAAATCGTTATGGCGTTTAGCACTAGCTCTCTTCTCAAATCCGCCGACTTGCCTGAAAAAGTGCACAGCAACGTGCCACGGGTGATGAACCGCCTTTTGGGCAGGACCTTTCTCTATCAGAGCGATGAGGACGATAAGGAGGATTACTACCTCGTGCACCGTCACCGTGACGTGTTCTCTGCGCTGTTCTCGATGGTGGGCTTTACGCTGTTGCACGACGATTACCACCGTATCTTTCAGGTCGTCTCCGATTTCGGCTCCTGTCGCCGGCGATACAAGCTCGATGAATCGTTGATGATCGTCGTCCTGCGCAAGCTTTATGAAGAGTGCTCCGAACAACTCAACCTGGCAAAGGACCCTGTCGTCACGATCGGTAAAGTCCGCGAGGAGTATCGCACCATCACAGGCAAGGAGCGCTCGCTGGGCATCGTGCAATACGAGGATATCTTGCGCCGAATGAAACGCCTGGGCCTGATCGAGCCTGCCGATGGGCGCTCTCTCGACGTGCGCGACAGCGAGCTGCGTCTGCGCTTGCGTGGTTCGATCAAGATGATCCTGCCGGTGCAGACGGCGGAGGAGATGGAGGCCTGGCTGCGCAAATATCGTGCGCCAGGAGAGGAGGAAAACGACTCGTGAAACAACTCACACGCATTCGCCTGGTCAATTGGCACCTGTTCGAGAACACAACCATTTCTTGCCAGGGTTCCACCTACTTTATCGGCGTCAACGGTGTAGGCAAGTCCACGATCCTGGATGCCATCCAATTTGCCCTGGTCGGTGGGCAGCGCGACGTCAAGTATAACCGGGCGGCGATGAGCGGCAGCCAGCGCACGCTTTCCGGCTACGTCCGCGGCGAGCTGGGCACCGAGGGGCAGCGCTTTCTGCGCGGCGATGCCACCGCCGTGGTGGCACTTGAGTTTCGCAACGCGGACGGCAGCGTCTTTGTTCACGGGGCCGTCGTCGACGCCTACGAGGACAGGCGCGCGCCCAGCATCGCCTATTTCATCGTCAATAACGCCTGCCTCAATGACGCCTGGTTCTTTCAAGGCGAGGGGCAGGTTTTTGATAGTCGTGCGTTCCGTCGCCACCTGGAAAACTTTGCCCTGCCTGCCAACGCACGCGCCCGGGTGTTCACGCGCCTGGAGGACTATCGCTTCCACCTGCTCAACCGCCTGGGCCAACTGAAGGAGACTTTTCCCGCCAAGATCACCAAAGGCGTGGCGTTCAGCCCACTGACCAATATCCGCGATTTCGTGCGCGACTATTTGTTGGACGAAGACCTGGTGGACGTCAAGACGTTGCGGGATCAGCTCGAGACGATGCGTCACTTTGAGACCCTGGCCGCCGACGTTCGCCAGCGCATCACCGATCTGGATGATATTGAAGAGCTGGATCAAGAACGACAGGCCAACCGGCGGCTACGCATCACCAACGGTGCTATCTGCCGCCGCGCACTGGCCGACACGCGCCTGGCCCAACTCAAACGGTATCGCCTTGAACTCGACCAGGCCCAGTTGGACCTCAGCCGCCGCGAGCTGGAGCGGGACGATCTCGCCGAGCGACTGTCGCACGCGCGCCAGGAACTGATCGACGCCCAGGTAGCCCTGCGCACCGATACGATTGCCGTCCATGAAAAGACCCTGCGGGAGGAAGTCGCCCGCGCCGAGGTCGAACTGGCCGACCTGCGCCAACGCGAGGCCCAGGCACGCGAGACCCTAGCCTGTCAGGAAAAAGACGCCAGGCAGCTCCGGGCCCTTTTGGTTGAGAATGATATAGATATTCCCCTGTCCCTGCAAGCCTTTATCGATTCAGACCCTGCTCACAATCTCCAATCCTTCGGCTCCGCTCAGGACGAGTCCCCAATCTCCAATCTCCAACAAGACCTGGAATCGCTGGGCCATCACTACGCCGGGCAGCACGCCTTGCTCAACAGCCGGAGCGAGGGCTTGTGCCAGGAAGCCGAGCAGCTCGAGCGCGAGATCGTCCAACTGCGCACCGGTGACCAGGATGCCAGCTACGAAAGTGCCGCGCCACAGGCCGCCTGCTTGCGCCGTCTGCTGCGCGCCGAGTTGGGCCTGGGCGGTGACGACGTGAGCTATCTTTGCACCGCTCTGCGCATTCCCGACGAGTCATGGCAGGATGCGATCGAGGGCGTCTTGGGGGATGCGCGCTTCGACCTGCTGGTGCCGCCGGAGCATTATGACGCGGCCATGCGCCTCTACCAGCAACGTCGGCACAAGGACGACCTGCACGGCGTCGGCCTGCTGGATGCGGAGCGTGTTCTGAGAGAGGCCCCCCCTGCCCTCCGGGCCTCCCTTCCGCGAGCGGGGGGGACAGAGGGGGGGAGTCTGGCAGACGAGGTCGAGACGGACCATCCTGCCGCTCGCGCCCTGATCGATATGCTGCTGGGCGGCTACGTCAGGTGCGACTCGTTGGAGGACCTGCGCAACCACCGGGCGGCGGCCACCCGCGATTGCTTCGTGCGCCGCAACTATACTAGCCGCCATCTCGATCCACACATATACCGCCGTTGGTTCATCGGTGAGCGCGCCGTGCCACGCCAGATCGAGCAGCGGGAAGAGAGGTTGGACGCCATCCGGCAGGAGCTTTTGGCGCTACAGGTCCAGGACGAGGCTCTGCGCCAGCGACTGACGCTCACGCGAGACAAGGTCCGCGAATTCATTGATCTGGAACGTGACCTGCCTGCCCTGGGCCGTATCCCAGAGATTGCTGCCAGATTGAACGATCTGCGGGAAGAGTTGGCGTCCCTCGACACCCAGACCATCGAGGCGCTGCAAGCCGAGGTCGAGCGCCGCCAGGAAGCCGTTGATGAACTCCAGGCAAAGGTCGGCCAACTCGATCGGGACATCGGCGGGCTGGGGGCGCGTGTCGAGACGCTGGTTGAGGAGACAATCCCCGGCCTGGAGCAAGATGCCGATGAGGCATTGCAGGATGTTGAGCAATTCCTGCAGCGGGAGGATGCCGAGGCACTGAAGGAGGAGATCGGCAACGAGTACGAACGCCGCCGCCAACGTCAGCCCGCGGAGGTAGTGCTGACCAACGCCACTCGCTACGAGGGCGACTATCAGACTGCGGAGGAACGCAGTCGCACCAGGCTGCGCGAGGCGAAACATAGTTACAGTCTCACCTACCAGTTTGGCTATGACGACGAGGATAGCGCTACCCGCTACCTGGTCGAGCGTGATCGCTACGTCGAGTCGGAGCTGCCCGAGTACGAAGCTCGCATCGCCGAGCAGCGTGGCCTGGCCGAGCAAGAGCTGGTCGAGAACTTTGTCCACCGGTTGCGCGAGCAGATCGAGGATGCCCGCCAGCAGTTGGCTTACCTCAACACCACCCTGGCCGAGCTGCGGTTCGGAGGCGAGCGGTTCGAGTTCATCTCCAAGCCCGAACCCACGCTGCGCCAGGTCTATGACATGATTATGGACAGCCAAAATATTCTGGGCGAGTCGCTGTTCGAGTCCGATTTTGGCCAGCGCCACCAGCAAGGATGGGACCTGCTCTTCGAGCGATTGACTGCCGCCCCGGGGGAAGAGCTGGCACCCGAATTGCGTGAATTGCAGGACTATCGCAACTACTTGTGCTACGATATCCGCATCCACTACCCTAACGGCGATCGGGCGTTGCTCAGCCAGATCAAGGCCAAGAAATCTGGTGGCGAGACGACGACCCCGTTCTACGTCGCCATGGCCGCCTCCTTCGCCCAGGCATATCGGCTCAATCAGTCACGTCCTTCGGATACCATCCGCCTGGCTCTGTTCGACGAGGCCTTTGGCAAAATGGACACGGCTCGCACGGCCAGTGCTTTGCAGTTCATGGTCGATAGCAAGCTGCAAGTCCTGCTGGCGACGCCGCCGGATAAGGCCGCCGGTTTGCTGCCCCACGTGGATTCTGTTCGCACTGTCGTCCGCAAAGAGAACCAGGCCTTTGTCATCGAGATCGACAAGGCACAGATGATGCAGGAACTGGAAGCGTAAAGCGCGGCTCATGGCTATCTCCTTTGTGCCCACCCTCGACGTCGCTGCCATCATCCACATCCTGCTCGACGTTTTTGAGCGCCGCGACAGCGCGCCCCGGCAGGTTGTTCGTGTCAACGTGGACGACGTTGCCGTTACGCTGCCGGGCTACTTTAGCCAGACCGATCCTGTTCCTCGCGCCACGGCTAACGAGCAGATGGACGAGTTGGAAAAGCATGACTTGGTCCGCTTGACCTGGCAAGCGGGGCAACGAGGTCACTTGCTTCAAGCGGTGATGCTGAAGCCGGAGCGGGTTGAGCGCCTTTATACTCTGGTAGCGCGCGAATCTCTGGATAGACGACGCGAGCGTTTGCGCACGCTGCTCCTCGGGGACCGCTCTCGGTTCGACGATTGGCGCAGGCGAGCTGTGGATCGCTGTCTCGACCGGCTCAAGATGGGTAAGTCGCCTGCCCCGTTCAATCTCGATGATGATGACTGGAATCGAGACCTTCTGGCGGCTCTTTTAGCACTTCCCGCCAATACATCCGAAATGGACATCAGTGAAATCCCGTATCGTGTTTTCAGCGTCCGGGTGTTCAACGACAGCAAGCGGTTTGACGTACTCAAGGGGCCTGTCGCGCGACTGGCCCGCCGGCATAATCCCGAGTGGCGGGCATTATCCAACCAGGAGGCTCTACGTGAGTTGGGCCTGGTTGCCAATCCAGACCATCTCTATCTCTATGGTCCCTGGCAGTTGGTGGACGAGCAGGGACAGGCTCTCTCGCTTTCCGAGTTTTACCCATCGGTGGGGATTTCCACAGCATTGGCCGGGCGCGTGAAACGAGTACGTGTAGCTGCTGCCCGCGTGGTTTGCATAGAGAACCTGACGTCGTTCTACGAGTTGATACGCTACGAAGGCAAGAGATTGGCGGCACTATGCCTTTTGGGCAACCTGCCAGCCGCCATCTGCTGCGTTGCCTGGTCGAGGAGTTACCCGTAGATATCCCCCTGCTTCTGTGGGCCGATATCGACTATGGTGGACTCAGCATTCTATCCCAGTTACGGACGCAGGTTTCGCCTTGCTTCAAGCCATACCGGATGGACTGCGATACGTTGGATGCGCACATCCGATGGGCACATCCTTTATCCGCCGGTGACAAACGTAATCTGACTCGTCTGAAACGCCATCCTCTTCTGTCCGATATGGCGACCTTGATTGATCATATGCTTTTGAGAGACGGCAAACTGGAACAAGAAGCAGTTGTGGTCGAATAGACAACCACCAAAACGCGCGGCCGCCAAGATAGGGTGGAATTTGCTCCACAGTGTTTGCGTAGACAGGTAGGGTTTTCTCTCTGTATATCTTGACATCCACCTTACTTCGGGGCATAATGACATCAGTGAAGTTTGATAGAAACAGTCATGGGGGGAGCGATGAGTGAGATCATCTTTCTTGTAGAACCAGATCCCGAAGGGGGGTACACGGCTCGGGCATTGGGATACTCGATATTCACCGAGGCTGATACCTGGGACGAGTTGAAGCTGGCCGTCCAAGATGCCATACGATGCCACTTTTTGGAGGACGAGCGACCGGCTATGGTACGCCTGCACGTGGTTCAGGATGAGGTCGTACCCGTATGAGGCTACCACGAGATTTGGGTGGAGAAAAGCTGGCCAAACTGCTGAGGCTGTACGGCTACAAAGTCACCCGGCAAACCGGCAGTCACAGGCGCCTCACGACACAGCAAGGCGGCGAGCACCACGTGACCATTCCTCGCCATTCACCGCTCCGAGTTGGTACGTTGAACGCCATTCTCAAGGACGTGGCACAGCATCTAGAGCTGGATCGGGACGAATTGTTAGCGGAGTTGATCGAGCACTAGCTCAAATGATGTCGGCGACGCCAAACGCATAGAACGTCACCTGTATAGATCAACCGACCGGCCCAGAGATTGTCTCCGGACCGGTTTATTGTGTTGGCTATTATTCCATCCATGGGGTCTGGCAGAAAGGTGGTGTGGCAGTCCCGTCTCAAGATGGCGAGCTGGGATTCGAACTGACGACTTGGAGGTCAGTTCATAGCAATTCCCTAAATCGGGTAGGAGGGGGCCTCACGGCCCCCGTCCTCCCACACCACAGTGCGTACGGGTCCGTACACGGCGGTTTCTTCTACAGTTTTAACGCAGCATATCTCTCGGAAAGGCTTACGACGCCAAGAGTCTTGAACCAGGCTTTACTCATCGCTTGATGTGCTTGCGGGCAACCGGACATCCGCCACCACCCACACCCCGAGCCAGCCAGCTTCCGGGCGCTCCACTTGGGAACCCCCAGACTGTACAAGAAGGCGTAGATGGTTCTGCGCCATTTACATTGCTTGAGCCGAACACATCGCAGTTTCCGCCGTATCCACTCGTCCAGACGTTGCAAGTGAGTCTTGCACGCCGCGTTTGCGGCGCGTGATGGCTCGGATGCGCTGCTTGACCCGCTTCAGGCTGTGTGGCGCGATGCCCAATCGTCCATCTCGTAACAGGCGATAGCCAAGAAACTGCCGCTTTTCCACGTAGGCCACTGCGCTTTTCTTGCGGTTCACCCGCAAGCGTAGTCCTTCCTCCAGAAAGCGCGTCACCGAGTCCATTACCCGTTCCCCTGCCGCTTGCGTCCACACGTAGATGTTGCAGTCGTCCGCATACCGGCAAAAGCGGTGCCCCCGGCATTCCAGTTCCTTGTCCAGGTCATCCAGTAGTAGATTCGCCAACAACGGTGATAAGGGACCTCCTTGCGGTGTCCCCTCGTGGCGCGCTACTTTTACCCCATCGCGCATCATCCCCGCCTCTAGGAAGCGTCATACGATGTGCAACAGTCGCTTGTCCGCCACGTGGCGCGCTAGTCGGGACATTAGTACGTCGTGGTTCACTCGGTCAAAGAACTTTTCCAAGTCGATGTCCACCACCACGCGCCCTTCTGCTACGTACTCCGCTGCTTGCTGCACCGCTTGATGTGCGCTGCGCCCGCGCCGGAATCCGTAGCTCGATTCTGAGAACGTCGGCTCCAGTATCCCTTCTAGCACTTGTAGGATCGCCTGTTGCACCAAGCGGTCTACCACCGTCGGTATCCCTAATTGGCGTTTCCCCCCACTCGGCTTGGCTATCTCCACCCCAAGCACTGCTTGTGGTTCGTAGCTCCCGTCCAGTAGTGAGTCCACCAATTCTGCTTTGTGCTCCTGAATCCAGCCATACAGTTCCTTCACCGTCATGCCATCTACTCCCGGTGCCCCTTTGTTCCCCTTCACTCGCTTGTACGCCCGGTTCAGGTTCTCTCGTTCACCTATCCTTTCCATTAGCTTGCTGGTCAAGGCTCGTTCTCGGTTCAACGCCGTGGATGCTTGCTCCTCCTCGCTCGCTGCCGCTTCGGTTCTGCCGTCGCCGCCCGCGCCGTGGCGCACGTCCCCCGTCTCCACTTCAAATAGCTTCAACTGAGTCCTCGTCCCTTGCTGGTGCTCCACATCCATCGAGTTTCTCCGTCTGCTCCTTGCCATAGAAGATTCAGCCCTTCATCTGGGTTTCCCCTCGACTACTATGGCTTCTGCTGACTTCTCTGCACCCTTCCCGCTCTGTTGCCAGCCCGGTAGTCTGGTTCGTCCAGACAGATGCAGAGACCTCCCAGGGTAAGTCGTGTCACTTTCACGCAGCACTTGCCGGATTTACCCCTGTAGTTCCCGTATGACTATTGGGCTTAACAGTATGTTGCCTGCTCCCCCAACTACACAGGCCTTCTATCCGGTTTCTGTTCGTCAAGTCTGCGCTTTGGCTCCCTGTCTTCCGACAGACCGCTTCCTTCAGATTCCACCTCACGGCGGACACCCTTGCTTCACCTAGCGGTTCCGGTCATTACGGCCCGCAAGGGACTCTCACCCTCTAGTTACACGACATGCCTGGCACACAACAAAAAGCAGGCATCCCTGTTGGATGCCTGCTAGATGACCGAGAAAGGATTGGAACTAATAACCTGTGGGTCGTTGGTTCCAATCCTATTTAGGTAGCGGGGCCAGGATTCGAACCTGGGACCTCCGGGTTATGAGCCCGACGAGCTGCCTCTGCTCTACCCCGCAACGCGCGCGCATTATACCTCAATCAGCCGGTTGCGTCAAGCTATCGAATTGACTCATCAAGAATGTTACCCCGAGACTATCGTTGACTCAAGAGTAAATGCGGCGCTCACACACCGGCAGCGCGACCACCTCCACCGGCGGCGAAAGCCCGCCCGCCGCTCTCACAAACGACGCGATATCCACCGCCTGCGAGAGCGGCGGGTAAAAGTCGTCGTGGTGATGGGGGATCACGACACGTGGCCGCAGCCGTTCCACGACGTGGGCAGCGATCCGGCAGATGCGCGAGTGGCCCTGCAAGGGGAACATCAATACATCCGGCGCGCCCAAAGCCGCCAGCCGGGTCAGTTCCTCCTCCGTGCAACCGGCGCTGCCAAAGTGGTGCACCACACGGTCGTTCTCTACCGCCAGCGTAAAGCGCCAAGAGAGCACCTGGCCCGGCGGCCAGTGACGTAAGCGGGACAGCAGCCACATCTGGGCAGGAATCGATGATATGGAACGCAGGAACGTCCTCGCCACCAGGGAAAAGTCGAAACGAACGTGCGCGCTGTGGAAACACCGAGCCCGATAGACGCCCAAGTCGAAAACGTCATCGTCATGAGCCGTGACAAGTTGTGCGTCCGGTACGCCCCGGCAGCGCAGCGCCTCGGCTGCCTCTGCCGAGCAGTACACCTGCGCCCCGGTCTGGCGGGCGATCTGCGGCACATCGGCCGCGTGATCAAAGTGGCCGTGGGAGAGAAAAATCTCATCCGCCTCGGTCACCCCCTCCGGGCCGAAGGGCAGCGCCGGGCGCGCCCACACGTTGCGGCTCAAATACGGGTCGATCAACAAGATCCGCCCGCCGGTCTCGATGCAAAACCCCGCCGTGCCGTACCAGGTAATGAGCAAGCACTCTCCAAACAGAAACGAGCTACAGTTCTTCCGAAGGCAGACTGGCGGGGATTATGCCACTCACCCGGTCGCGCTGCTCCCGATCAAGCGTCACCAAGGCGCTGCCAAAGCGCAGGGCCACGGCGGCGTACACGGCGTCGCTCCCGCGCAGCCGGTGCTGCGCGGCTATATCGGCGGCCTGCCGGGCCAAGGCGTCATCGAGAGGAACCAGGACCAAGTGAGGCAGTTGCCTCAGCGCAGCGGCAAAACGACGGGCCAGATCGGCGTCGCCTCGCCCACGGCTCACAGCGGCGGCTACCTCCGGCAACAGAAGTGTGGGTACGATGACAGGAATACTCTTATCTCGCAGCAAATCGAGGAAACGGCCGCTTTCCTCATGGCCGGGTTCGTAGGGATTGAAACCGTTCAGAAAAACGCTGGCGTCTACCGTGTACGTCTTTGTCATCCTCACGCTCCTAACGGCGCATGTCCGACAACAACTCGGTGCTCGTCAGGGGCGATTGCCACTCCCGCCCGATCTCTTCGCCCAACTGAGCCAATTCATCCCACGCGTCTTCCCCGACCACTGTCTCGGCCTCGGTCGCCTCATCCAACGGCAGCAATACGCCCACCGGCTTGCCCCGATAGGTGATGATATAGCGCGCGCGGCACTCTCGCACAGCTCGGATAACTTCCGAAGCACGCGCCTTCAGCTCCCTTACGCCAATCTCTGC
>Ga0307420_1001187_pt1 | contig 11573 bp, 8 predicted proteins | sample SalMarWE160240MG_2_FD_202167 | JGI IMG/M metagenome (GOLD analysis project Ga0307420, IMG submission 202167) | Salt marsh sediment microbial communities from the Plum Island Ecosystem LTER, Massachusetts, United States - WE1602-40 | ecosystem: Environmental > Aquatic > Marine > Intertidal zone >... | reverse complement strand
CCATGGTCCCGATTTCCCCACAGGTGGTATTATTTATGGTAAAGGAGGAATTCTTGCCGCGTATTCCGAAGGAAAAGGACTTGTTCGTGTTCGATCGCGCACCCATATCGAAGGAGAGGACAGGAAAAAAATAATCATTACAGAACTACCTTATCAGGTAAATAAGGCCAATCTTTTGAAAAACATTGCAGTTCTTGTAAAAGATAAAAAAATTGAGGGCATCTCTGATCTTCGCGATGAAAGTGACCGAGAGGGAATGAGAGTTGTTATTGAGTTGAAACGAGATGCAATAGAAGATGTTGTTTTATCGCAACTTTTTAAACACACCGAAATGCAGACAACATTTGGTATTAACAATTTAGCAATTGTTGAGGGTGCTCCGAATGTTCTTACATTAAAAGAAATTATTCAACATTACATCGAATATCGTGTAATAGTGATCACTCGCAGTACAACATATGATTTAAACAAAGCTAAGGAGAAAATGCATATTTTAGAAGGGTTTATGATTGCCCTTAAAAATATTGATGAGATAATCAAGATAATTCGTGCGAGTAAAACAGCCGAAGAGGCTAAAAACAAATTGATGGAAAGATTTGAATTTTCTGAAAAACAAGTCAAAGCAATTCTTGAGATGAGACTTCAGAAACTTACAGGAATGGAAATTGAAAAAGTAGAGATAGATTATAACGAAACAAAGCAGCTAATAGAAGAACTAGAAGAACTTCTTAGTGACAGGCAAAACATATTAGATGAGATGAAAAGAGAGCTACTAGAGATAAGAGAAAAGTTTGGAGACGAACGCCGTACCGAGATCGTTGAGGGAGAAATAGATATTGACATGGAGGACCTTATCCCAGAACATGAGGTTGTTATTACAATCACAGAATCAGGATACATAAAACGCATTCCAACTGAAACATATAGGACACAGCACCGTGGTGGAAAAGGCCTTGTGGGTATGAAAACAAAGGAGGAGGACATTGTTGTTGACTCTTTTATTACTTCCACGCACAATTACATTATGTTTTTCACAAATCATGGAAAGACATTCTGGCTTAAGGGATATAAAATTCCTGAAGGGAGCAGACACCATAAAGGAAAAGCAATAATCAATCTTTTACCAAGACTCGAGGATGGAGAATATGTAGAGACCGCCATTCCAATTCCTGAGTTTGATGATGATCACTATCTTGTATTTTCTACCAAAAAAGGCACAATTAAAAAAACAGCTCTATCTGCATATAAACACATCAGAGTTAACGGAATTAAAGCAATCAACTTAGACGATGATGACGAACTCATCGGCACCAAACTATCAGATGGAAAACAAACAATTATGATTGCCTCAGCAAATGGCCAAGCATGCCGGTTCAACGAAGAAGAGACAAGGCCCATTGGACGTTCAACACGTGGCGTCCGAGGTATCCGTCTAAATAAGGGGGATGAAGTAGTTTCAATGGCAGTTGTGGAAGAAGAAGGTAACCTGCTCACAATAACTGAAAATGGATTCGGAAAAAGATCTCCCATTCAAGACTATAGAAAAACACATCGTGGAAGCAAGGGAGTAAGAACCATTGTTACAAATGAAAGAAATGGAAAAGTACTTTTTGTAAGGGAAGCCTCTGATGATGAAGAGATTATGTTAGCTACCAAAAACGGTATGATGGTACGGATTCCTGTAAAAGATATTCGAATACAGGGAAGAAACACTATGGGCGTTAGAATAATGAGGCTTAATAAGGGAGATAAAGTAGTCTCAGTTGCAAAAATAATGGAAAGTAATGGTGAGGAGGATAATCCTCCCGAATTTGAAGAAGAATAATATTTAGATTTTACCCATTGTTTACAGATTGATAGGGGTTAAATGCTGGATCACCGTAAAGCGTAAATTCATGTAGCGCTACATATTTTTTACCGAGCTCGCGTGATCCTTCACCCCCATTAGGCAATGTAGGCTGCGTTAAAATTTGCAATTCTTCATCAATAAAGCTACATCCCGTGGTAAAACTGAGTGGAGGTGTCCATAGAAACGTTGTGTTTGCATCTTTTTCAAGATACACGTTTTTAGCGTTTCTGAGTGCAAGACCCGTAGTTGCATCATTTTCAATCAAATCCACTATAAAATCCTCAGCAAGTGCCGCACCAAAATGAGATTCAGGATATACCCCCTTTAATTTTAGATCCAATATGGCTTTAGTAAGACCGAGAATTCCAATACCCCACCCACCAGGCAGTGGTCTGGGGGGGAGATATCCGGGGTCAGCTGTAAATCTTGTTGCACCAATGTAAGCGTTCATTCCAGCATGCAAGAAAGCCTGTGATAATGCATTTTCAGGTATAATACCATCAGTTCTGGCAGTAATACAGCTAACAACAAAGATAACAGATGGGCCATATTCCATATCATTCACAGAACGAACGCTATATGCTCCTTTTGATGACAGATCACTTCTCAAACTTGAGATAATTCTTGAGAACGTTGTGACACCTGGGAATCCTCTTGAATCTATAAACACGTCACCGTGTTCAAAAAGACTGTAGGAACCATGGGCAAAAGTAAAAATCAAATTACTATTTATTTGATCATTTCCACCAGTTACCTTATCCTTGGAATTTAAGAATTCCACGAATTTACTTGGAAATAATAAGCGATTAAGAACCCCAGTTTGTTTAATTTGTTTAATTTCTTCCTTGCTAAATCCCTCCCTTTGAGATTGCAGCCAAAATGTGCTTTTAGTATCTGAATATCCTTTTTCCATCTTATCTTTCAATCGAAGATTTATAAATTCACTCTCCCCAGTTGGAAACTTTGTAGGATCGCCATGTCCTTGACCCATGAATTGACTCAATTTTGTTATAATTGGCAGATTCTGAAATTCGAGACCGCAGCCCGTTTGTACTAATGCGTTCTCTTTCCAATTTCCCATATCATCGATTATATTGGAGTAGAAAATTGTTCTAGCAATCAGTGCACTACAATCTTGTGCATCCCGACCTGTGACTCTCCCCACGATATTTTCCTGGAAAGGCCAGTAGGTAAAGGTATTGTTCTCAGGATCTGTTTTATCTACGTCAATATCCCCATATATAAAATCACTTGGAAGGGCAAAACCAGTCATATAAGCCGGATCTTCTGGTTTACCATCAGGGTTAAAATAGAAATACATTGGAATCATAGTAGGGTCAGCAGCTATCGCCACATATGCCGGATTTTCTGTATAGTAATTTCTTAATTCTTCCAAATTTTCTATGGGAATATTTGCTATCTGTGCTAATAACCCATTGAGCTCGTCGTGAATTTGCATAGTATGCTCATTAGATGGAACCAATAGATTTGGATTTGTACCTGGTTGAGTAACTCCCGGACATGTTGTACCATTATATAACACATCATCATCTGCTGCAAAAGCAAACTCAGGTTTTGCAAAAACAATTCCCTTATGATAAGCAGTCAGATATGGTACAATGGAAGATAAATTATCCATCATTGGAACAATGGGATACTCAATGTTTTCCAGGGTAACCGTTACATTATATGACCCTTTTTTTAACGAAAACCATTGTCCATAAATTTGAATGCTATATTCACCAGGATTATCATATACTGTTATCTCATAATGTAAGCGATCCTCCACAATATTACCATCAACATCACGAATAGGGATACCACCGTTGGTCCCACCAAACATATATCTTGGACCCTGGGGACTTGCCAGTATCATAGAAAGTTTATCTCCCAGAGAGTCAACATTTTCAAAATCAAGATTGTTTAAATCAATTTTTAATTGAACATATTTGTAATCATCTGGGATTGTAAATTTATGAAGCGCATAAGAGTTACCAAATATTGAATTTATTGCATGAGTTGGTAGAGAAGTTCCTGAATTTATTTTGCCATTAAACTCATAAATTGTTGTATCAAGTACATTCGGTTGAGAAACATCCAAAGGATTTGCCATGGTGATATAGTTTACAGTTTCCCCAAATTTATCAAAAATTACATCAATACATTCATCAATAATTTCTTCTACAGTGTAAAATTCTTTAATCCAATATGCAGAACTATGAAGATCCCCGCAAATATACAGATTTTCTACGCCAAGATCGTTTAACACCTCTGTTACATCGTCATCTATTTCGTTGGTAACAATAACTGGAATACTGAGATATGATGCTAAAGGGGTTGCTACAATGCCGAGTCCATAACCTGTTTCATCCTCTTTAATTACCAAAGCCGTTGATGTTTCATCCCAGAACGTTTCTGCGATAGATAGAGAAATTTCCTTAGGAGTTGAAAGATCACTAAGAATATAATCGGAATATATACCGACTTGTTGCTCTGCCCTAACAATGGTTTTAGAAGGATTATCCAAATGTTTTATATACATTGGAGAAACAGTTTGCTCACCATATTCGTTGTAATAAATTGCCAATGGTGTAGCAATTAATGAATAAAAGGGATTTGAATCTGACACAGTTATTGCTGAAGGAAATTCATTAGCCAATGTCGAGTGTGAATCAAATGTTCCAATACAGTCCTGTGAATGACTTACAATTTCAGTTGGTGAGGTACTAACAGATACACCAAAAGAGGTTAAAATCATCATAGATACAGCTAGCATAGAGATTATAATCTTCCTGGTTCTAAACATATTCAATCGCCTGCTAATTATTATCCTGTATGTATTATTTAAACATTATTACAGAAAAAAGAATGTGTATTTGTATTGCAGTAAAAAAATAAATAATGATGAGGGATTATTTATCTATTTTCCCTCATTGCATGGTTCATATGGGTTAAACGCTGGATCTCCAAGCAAATTCAGCTGATAAATTGTACAGTATTTTTCGACTATAACCCTGTCTCCCCCACTACCTGTTGTTGTCATAGTATATGTTGGAGTATCAGTTGACCCATCAAGAGGTGGCGTCCACAAATAAGTAACATCAGCCTCTTCGGGCAAGAACTCATTCTTAGCGTTTCTTAGAGCTGTTCCGATGTCAACGTCGTCCTCAATCAAGCTTTGATATGATTTTTCAAATATCACACCACAGAAATGTACAGGTGGATAGTTACCACGTTTTGCATTTAGAGCCGCCTTAAGATATCCCACTATGCCCAGTCCCACACCCTCATCCAAAAGAGGCCATTTTGGACGTGGTTCTAAGTATCCCCCTATTGCCGAATATGTTGTAGGGGAAATATAGGCATTTACTCCGGAATGCAAATACGTATTGGCAATAGTATTTTCTGGATGAATGCTATCGATTTTTCCCGAGCCGCAACCTTCGATAAATACAACAGATGGTCCGAGTTCCATATTCGAAACTGCCCTTACATTGTATCCTCCAATGCTGTCTAGCGGCGATCTAAAACCACCCACTACTGGAATGAATCTGCCAATAATCTGATAAAATATCGGGGGGCCACCCATAAAGTACAACATGCTATCCCCATGCTCAAATCCAAACCATATTCCATGAGAGTTTGACAATATAATATTGCTGTTATCCTGCAGTTCTCCCCCTTTAATGCTAGACTGATCACTAAACGATTCTCTCCACCAGTCCAAATCGAATAACGAATTGATACTCTCAAATCCTTGAGCGCGTTTCACAAGAGATCGTGGGAAAAAGAGGCGGTTGAGTATCCCATCATGTTTAATTTCCCATAGAGCCTCATCCGTATAACCAACTCTTTGAGCTTGACCGCGTTCTGCTACATCTACATTAAATTCCCCTTCCTCCAGGTTACCAGACGTCCTCATGTTAAGGAAGTGCTGTTCACCAGTTGGGAATTTCATAGGTTCGTGTTGGCCAAGAATGTTATAAATCGTATTGAAAATTGGCAATTTTTGGAACTCTAACCCTGCACCAGACATAACCACTGCATTATCCTTCCAATCCCCCATCTTCTCGATTATGTCCTCGTAGAATACCGTCCTAGCTATCAAAGCACTTGCGTCCTGCACGTCCCAGCCAGTAATACGTCCAACAATATTTTCTACCTCTGGATAACCCGATGTGGAGTAAAGATCGTTTTCTGTATCTTCTTTCCCAATATGAGGTTGCATAAAGTAGGTTTCTGGATCGATATTTCCATATATGAAATCACTTGGACAACCGGTACCATACATTTTGTCTTGATGATCAAAGGGGTCATTATGAGGACTTCTATAGTAATATTGAGGAAGCATCGTAGCATCGCCGACTAATGCTATATAAAATGGATCTCTTCTGCAAGCCTTCGTAAGAATTTCTTTTCCAGCATCATCTGAAATATCAATATCCTTAAGTTTTGCTAACAATTCATTAAGTGGTTCATGAATGTTCTCGTATACATGTCTATTTAAAACAGGTATCAAAATTGGATTTTTCATTACTTGAGTATTTCCAGGTAATGTTTCTCCATCAAGGATTACATCATCATCCGCTGCAAAAGCAAACTCAGGTTTCGCATAGATGATGCCTTTATGAAAAGCAGCAAGATAAGGAGCAGTCGAAGAAAGTTGATTCATCAAGGGATAGTAAGGATCACTTAACTTTTCAATTGTTATATACAGCTCATAATCAGCTTGATCAAGAGTGTGAAAACTAGCAACAAGTTTAATATCAAATTCTTCTCCACCCATATCATATAGTACTGTCTCATAGTGAAATCTATCACATTCTACATTTCCATTGACATCTCTTTCCGCAGGACTGGCTCCCGTACGAGCAAATCCTATGAGACTACCTTGCAAAACAACAGAATCCCCAAATTTCTCAATATTTTCCGGATCTTCGAGATTTTTAAAATCAACTTTAACTAGAGCATATTTATAATCCTCAGGTATTGAAAAAGTAATTATCTCCTTTTCCTGTTTCATTGCATCTAAAAATTGAGATGGGAAAAGCGAACCTGACTTCAGCGTTCCATCGAAGTACAGTTGTGTATCATTCAAAACCTCTGGCGGCCATGCATCCTTCGGGTTGGCTAGCGTTATATATTCAACATCACCAAATTTCTCTCTAACTAGCTCAATAGATGCATTAACAATCCCATCGACATCATCAAACTTAATACACTTGCCATAGCCCTCTATGTCACCACAGACAAGAGAATATTTAACACCAAGGTCACTAAGAACAGCCCTTACGTCTTGATCAACCTCATCGGTAACGATTACTGGGATGCCAAGATACGAAGCCAGAGGAGTTGCTACAACACCCAAATTGTAACCTGTTTCATTATCCTCTATAATAAGAACTGCGTCGCTACTCACCCAATATTTCTTAGCAATGTAAAGGGAAGTCTCCTTAGCAGTTTTAGCTTCATCAATGATTTCATCAACTTGAATGCCTATCTGTCCCTCCACACGAGTGATTGCCTGAGATACCTCATCCGAATTTTTGACATAGAGTGGTTTTACATATTGTACACCATCCTTATCGTAATGAACAGTAAGCGGCGTTGCAATAAGCGCGTAAAATGGACAACTATCCGAAACAGTGATTGCATCTGGTTCATTAGAATACACACTAGAAACACTAAAGACATCTTCTATCTCCACAGCTTTCGCAACAGTTTTCCCAGGAGCCCAAAAGTAAATTCCAATTGAAGCCGTAATGAGTATTACCACTCCAAGTGCCACTACTAGTTTATCGTTCTTCCTCATTCTATTTCTATCCCCCGTATGTATATAAATATTACAGATATCAGTATATTTGCAACTTTCTATATAATGCTTTCTATTATAGTCATAAATTGTTACTGGAAAATTCAATAAAAATTGATGCTCATTATCAAGTGTCCGTACCTAATTTTTTGGATAAGATATGAACCATTCAATACCTTTAATAAGTAAGCACTTTATTACCCTGGTCCGAGAGTGTAATACATGATGGAAGAAGGAATGTCCAAACAGTTACAAGATCAGATAAACAGATTACAACAACTAAGAATACAGCTTCAAATGATAATGCAACAACGTCAACAAGTTGATTTAAGACTAAAAGAAATAGAAGAAGCATTAGAAGAATTGGACAAAACAGATGCGAAAACCCCCGTCTACAAAAGTATAGGTGCAATTCTTATAAAAACAAAGGGGAAAAGCGAAGTTACAAAAGAGTTGAAATCTAATAAAGAATCCCTAAGTTTAAGAAAAACTACGCTAGATAAACAAGAAGGAAGAACCAAGGAGAAACTAAACGAACTGCAAAGTAAGGTTCAGAACGCCATAAATTTATCTGACGGGAATGTATAACATTATTTGATATTTGATTCATATGTTTAAGGAGAGACGCTTTTCAGCCCATGAGGATTTTAGAACAGGCATCTTCTGCAAACTTTCTTTATTTTTGGGGTTTTTCCTATTGTTATTTTATGTTTTTTTAAAAATAATCTCTTTGTTTATAGGTCAGAATAATACAGGTTTTATTCAAACCATCTATGATCTTTCCCAATCTAGTGTTGCTGATTCCATTATCGCTTTTTCCATCGTGTTTTTGGGAGTTGGATTCATCTTGTATTTCTTCCACCTTCAATTCGTAAAACTATCCAAAATAGCAGATGAAATCGAAAATGAGGAAGAAATTAAAGAGCCTAACTGAAAAATGTTTTATTTTCCAAATCTTCTTTTTCTCAACTGACATGTCCGTATGGCTTTAAGAAAGTCTCTTTTACTAAATGCAGGCCAGAAAACATCAGAAAAATAAAGCTCTGAATATGCCAATTGCCACAATAAAAAGTTAGAAATTCTTTCTTCACCCGAGGTTCTAAGGATTAAATCAGGATCGGGCAATTCATTGGTATACATGTATTTTGACACCGTTGGTTCTGTTATGTCCTTAATTTCTAGGCCTCCTTCCTTGACGTCTTTTGCTATGTTTCGTATCGCCCTCACTATTTCCTCTCTTCCCCCATATGCAAGTGCAATGTTAAGGGAATATTTGTCGTAATTTTTTGTTTCGTCAAGAATTAATTGAGCCGAGTCCCTCAAGTCTTTCGGCAATGATTCGATGTGACCTATCACTCTTACCTTTACTTTATTTTTATGTATGCGAGAATCTTTGGATGCCTTATCCAATTCGTCTTTGCAGAGTTTCATAAGTAATTCTACTTCACCTGTATCCCTCTTAAAATTTTCTGTTGAAAAAGCATATAGAGTAAGATTTTTGATTTTAAGTTCAAAACACCAACCCAAAACCTCTTCGATTTTATCTCTTCCAAAAAGATGACCTACACCTGGTGCAAGACCTAAATCTGTTGCAAAACGTCGATTTCCATCCATAATTATCGCAACATGTTCTGGCACGGGATCTCGTTTTATTTCTCCAATCAGTTTGTAGTTTCGAAATTCGTTTATTTTTTTTGAGACGTAGTTGTATACATCAGATTTATAAATCATTGTAGCGAGTTTTCTTGCAATGTTACTACGTATCGCATATTCTTCCAATTTATCGAGTTTTTTTCCTGCGATTGCCCTCAGAGATGATTTTTTCGAAGAAATATGACCTACCCCGCGTTACTTACATGTTTTTTATGATTTATATATCTTGAGATTTGTCTCTAGCTTTTGTTTAAAACTCCATAGATATCCTTTTATAACAAGAAGATATTCCAGCGTCCTACAGTTTAAAGGGTGATAACCTGGGAAACATAAGACCAACGTACATAAAAACCATTGCCAAGGATCTCATAGAAAAATATCCGGATCAGTTTGTTGCTGATGATTTTCAGCATAATAAGGGGAAGGTTGCAGAGTTATGCGATGTCGGCAGTAACTTGATGAGGAATCGCATAGCAGGGTATATTACAAGATATTTAGTATCTAGGAGTAAAAGAAGGGTAAGTCAACCCATTTCTGAGTAATAACCAATATTTATTTTAAGGGAGGTAAATTTGCATTTGGGTGAATTTATAGAAAATATACGTAGAGCCATAACCGACTTGCAAAATGGAAAATTTGTCCTAATCTATGACAATGATGATAGAGAAGGTGAAGCAGATATAGTTATGGCTTCAGAGTTTGTTGCCCCTGAATCGATAAGAACAATGAGAAAAGATGGGGGTGGACTCATATTTCTTATGACCTCCAGTGAGATTGCGGATAAGTTGAAACTTCCTTTTTTAGCTGATCTATTCTCAGACGTGGATGATAAATACCCTGTCCTAAAGGAGCTTATCCCTAATGATATCCCATATGACTCGAAATCTTCTTTTTCTTTGTATATCAACCACCGAGATACTTTCACGGGCATAACTGATATTGATCGCAGTCTGACCATGAACAAATTCGCAAATCTTGCAAAAAAAATAGAACACATTGAGGATGGCACTGCAACTAAGATGTTTGGAAAAGAATTTAGATCGCCGGGCCATATTCCAATATGCGTTGCCTCAAAGAATTTATTAAATGAGAGAGTTGGGCATACTGAACTGGTTGTATCCCTTCTAAATATGGCAGACGTCATACCTGTAGGAAGTGGCTGTGAAATCATGGGCGACACTGGCAGAGCACTATCTAAAACTAAAGCAAAACAGTATGCCGATGAAAATGGGTTTGTTTTTTTAGAAGGTAAAGACATAATAAAAGCGTGGAAAAAATGGTCAAAGTAATGGCAACCGGAACATTTGATCTTCTCCACATGGGACACATCTATTACTTGAAAGAAGCTAAGAAATTAGGTGATAAACTAGTTACAGTAGTAGCAAGAGATTCCACGGTGAGAAAACTAAAACATGAGCCAGTAACACCAGAAGATATGAGACTAGGAATTATCAGAGAATTGAAAATGGTAGACGAGGCCATACTTGGTCATGAGGATGACATGTATGCAACTGTTGAAGATCTTAAACCAGACATAATCGCACTTGGTTATGATCAGATACACGATGAAAAAAAGATTGAAAGGGAGTTAAAGAAACGAAACATAAATGCAAAAGTGGCTAGACTACCTAAATACAGCGGGATGGAAGATCTAAGCGGAACTCGAAGGATAATTGGGAAGATTATATCAGCCTATGAATTTCAAAAGAGCATAGAGAAAATCGAGGGAAAATGAAAAAAATTGGTATTGTAGACACAACATTTGCAAGGTATGATATGGGAAAATCAGCCATTGATGAATTGGAATCAAACAGTGCCGGTTTTAGGATAATAAGATACACGGTACCTGGGATAAAGGATATCCCCGTGGCGTGTAAAAAACTGTTTGAAGAACAGGATTGTGACATTATTATGGCTCTTGGTATGCCTGGTCCAAAGCCTATAGACAAGCAATGTGCCCATGAAGCAAGCACAGGCATTATACAAACCCAACTAATGTGTAACAAGCATATTTTAGAAGTCTTTGTACATGAGGATGAAGGGAGAGATGAAAAGGAACTTGCATGGCTTGCAAACAACCGCTCTCGGGAACATGCATTAAACGCACTAGAGTTATTGTTCAAACCGGAAGGACTTATTAAAAAAGCAGGTAAAGGTCTGCGAGAAGGATTCAAAGACGCAGGACCTTTGAAAAATTAAGGAGATAAAAAGATATGGTAAAGGATGAAAATATGAAGATAGGTGCCGTTGTTTCGGAAT
>Ga0307420_1001186_pt1 | contig 11583 bp, 20 predicted proteins | sample SalMarWE160240MG_2_FD_202167 | JGI IMG/M metagenome (GOLD analysis project Ga0307420, IMG submission 202167) | Salt marsh sediment microbial communities from the Plum Island Ecosystem LTER, Massachusetts, United States - WE1602-40 | ecosystem: Environmental > Aquatic > Marine > Intertidal zone >... | reverse complement strand
TGATTGCATTTCTAACATCAGGGGCTTTAGAAAAACCAATACCAACTTTTCCTTTTTTGTCACCAACAACTACCAAGGCTGAAAATCTCATTTGATTTCCACCTTTTGTTTTTTTAGAAACCCTGTTTATCTGAACAACAGTTTCCTCAAATTCTTTTACTTCATTTCCGTAATTTCGATATTGCATATTAGAATTTTAAACCTCCTTCTCTAGCTCCTTCGGCAAGAGCTTTAACTCTGCCGTGATATTTATATCCTGACCGATCAAAAACTACCTTTGTTATTTTCTTACTCTTTGCTTCCTTGGCCAAAGCTTCACCAACTGCTTTAGCAATAGAAACATTATCTTTCTTTTCTTTGCTTTTTGGTAAATCCCTATCTGAAAAACTAACTAGAGTTTTCCCTTTTACGTCATCAATAATTTGGGCAGATATATATTTATTTGATCTAAAAACAGAAAGCCTAGGATGCCTCTTGGATTTAAGCATCTTAGCTCGAACACGTCTTTTTCTTTGTACTTTTTTATCTTGTTTTTTCATATTAAACCGCTCCTGCTTGGGCCTTAGCTGCCTTACCTGGTTTTCTTCTAACTACTTCATCAGCATACTTTATTCCTTTTCCTTTATAAGGTTCGGGTGGTCTAATGGCTCTGATCTTAGCGGCTACTTCACCTACTAATTCTTTGTCTATTCCCTCAACTGTGATGAAAGTTTTTTCAATCGCAAAAGTAATTCCCTCTGGTGCTTCCACTTTTACTGGATGGGGAAAGCCAATTGTTAAAACTAATTCTCGATCTGAACCTTCAGCTCGATATCCAACTCCAACTAATTCCAGTTTCTTTGTCCAACCTTCTGAAACACCCTTAACCATATTGGCAATTAAAGCACGCCAAGTACCATGAAGTGCCTTGGCTGTTTTAATTTTGCTTTTGGTCTTTACCAAAATTTCTTTGTCTTTAATTTCCAATCCTATTACTCTTGGCAATTTGCGTTCCAAGGAACCTTTTGGTCCTTCAACTTTAACCATAGCATCAGAAACAGTAACTTTGACTGCTTCTGGCAATAAAACTGGTAATTTTCCAATTCTGCTCATGTTTACCAAATCTCCACAATTACTTCTCCACCAATATTTCCCTTTATGGCTTCCCTTGAAGTCATAATACCTTTAGGGGTTGATAGGATGAAAAATGATGGACGCCTAATGGCTGATAATTCATCAACGCTCATGTAAATTCTTAAGCCTGGCTTTGAAACAATTTTTAAATCTAAAAGGATAGGTTCTTTCTTCCTGTAAGCAATTCCGACTGTTAATTTCCCCTTACTCTTTTTAATCTCTGTTAAAATTCCTTCCTTTTTTAAAACTTTGGCCAAAGCTTCAATTAATTTGGAATTAACAATCTCCACTTCTTGCTTCCTTGCAAGAGCGGCGTTCTTAATTCTTACTAAGAAATCTCCAACTGGGAAATTACTATTTATCATATTACCAACTCGCTTTCTTTACTCCAGGAATATTACCTTTATGTGCTTGTTCACGGAAACACATTCTGCATAAACCAAACTTCCTCATAAATCCGCGTGGTCTACCACAAAGTCGACACCTATTCCTATATCTAACTTTAAATCTTAATTTTTTTGTTTCTCTAATTATTTTTGATTTTTTTGCCATTTTTATTCCTCCTTCGCAAAAGGCATGCCCATTAATTCAAGTAATTTTTTAGATTCTTCAACATTATCTGTATTTGTCACAATTGTAATTTCCAACCCTCTTACTCCAGCTGTTTTACCAACATTAATTTCAGGGAAAACAGTGTGTTCTGTAATCCCAATAGTATAATTACCCCCCTTATCAAAACTCTTCAAAGAAAGACCCCGAAAATCTCTCAACCTAGGTAAAACAATAGCGAAAAGTCTTTCCAAGAAATCATACATTCTCTTACCCCTTAAAGTGACTGAGAGACCAATTGGCATTCCCTCACGAAGGTTAAAACCAGCAACTGAAATCTTAGCTGCCCTAATAGAAGGTTTTTGACCAGTAATTGTAGCCAAATCAGCCATAATTGATTCTCGCCCCTCCTTATTTTTAGATAAATCACCAATACCAGTGTTAACAACCACCTTAACCACTTTAGGTATGGCCATTTTATTTTTAATTTCCAATTCTTTAGCTAATTTTTTCGAAATCTCAGTTTCGTATTTTCCTTTTAAGTTTGACATTTTACTTTACGTCTATCTCCTTCTTACATTTCTTGCATACTCTTGATTTATTTGAATCAACAATTTTAAAACCAACTCTGGTAACTTTTTTACATTTTGGACAAACAAGAGCTATCTTTCCAAAATCTAATGCTCGGGGAATATCATATATTCCTCCTTTTTGTCCCTGAAATCCTTTAACATGTTTCTTATACATATTAATTCCAGGAATCAAAGCTTTTGATTCTTTTGGAAAAACTTTTTCAATCTTTCCTTCTCTTCCTTTGTCTTTTCCCGCTGTAATTTTGACTTTATCGCCTGCTTTAAATTTAATCATCTTAAACTACCTCCCTTGCCAAAGAGGCTATTTTGTTATAACCAATCTCTTTTATTTCTCTAGCAATTGGTCCTAAAATCCTGGTTCCTTTTGGTAAACCATTTTTATCAATAACTACGCCCGCATTATCATCAAAACGAACATGACTACCATCTTTCCTTCTAATTTCTTTTCTGGTTCTAACAATTAAAACCTTTACTTTTTCTTTATCAGAAACAGCTCCATTAGGATCAGCTCCTTTAACAACACAAACAACAATGTCCCCAATTGTGGCTGTCTTGCCAATTTTGGTTGAAATTCCAATAACGGCCAATTTCTTGGCTCCGGAATTGTCAGCTGGTTTTAGAACACTTCTTAATTGAATCATTTTATTTACCTTTAACTTTCTTTTTCTTGTCTTTTACAATTTCTGTAATTTTCCATCTCTTAAGTTTGCTAATAGGTTTGCTGGGAACAAAAATTACTTTGTCGCCAACTTTTGCTCCCAATTCATCATGAACATGATATCTTTTGGTTTTCTTATATCTTTTTTTGTAAATAGGATGAATCATGACACGCTCAACAACAACCGTGGCTGTCTTCTCCATCTTTTTTGAGACTACTCGTCCAGTAAAAATTTTCATTTGTCTTTTTTAACCTCCTTTTTTTCTACCTTTTCTAAAATTTCTTTTTCTCTAATTAAAGTTAATATCTGGGCTATTTCTCTTCTAAGATTCTTGGCTTTTTTCAAATTCTTTTCCTGACCTGCTTTTACTTTTGCTTGCAAACCAATCACTTCTTGCTTCCTTTTAGAAACAAGTTTTTCAAGTTCTGCTATTTTTTTATTTCTAATTTCTTGAAATTCCTTCTTTTTCATTATTTTTCCTCTCTGCGAACAATTTTTGCCTTAAATGGCAACTTTATTGCTGCTCTTTTTAAAGCTTCTAATGCTAGTTCCTCAGGAACTCCAGCGATTTCAAATAAAATTCTTCCAGGTGTAACAACAGCAACATATCTATCCGTGTCTCCTTTTCCTCCACCCATTCTTTGACCAGCTGGCCTAGATGTTACCGGCTTGTCAGGAAAAACTCTAATCCAAACTTTTCCTCCTCTTTTAATTGTGTGGGTGATCGCTCGCCTGCTTGCTTCAATCTGTCTAGCTGAAAGCCAACCTCGACCAAGAGATTTTAACCCAAACTCTCCAAAAGCAATTGATGAACCACGATGGGATTTACCTTTCATTCTTCCTCTAAAATCTTTCCTGTATTTCCTTTTCTTAGGTTCTAGCATCAGAGTCCTCCTTTTTGTGAACAAAAACTTTTATTCCAACATATCCTTTCTTTAAAAGAGCAGGCATTTGGGCATAATCAATTGATTCTCTTAAAGTTTGACTGGGTACAGAGCCTTCTTGATATTTTTCAACTCTTGAAATATCAGCTCCACCAATTCTTCCCGAAAGGATGATTTTAACTCCATCAGCTCCTGCTTGCATTACTCTATCTATTACCCTTGTGATTACTCTTCGGTGGGGCATTCTTCGCTCAAGATCTGACACAATCCTGGCAGCAATTAAATGAGCTGAAAGTTCAGGATTTTTAATATCATTTACTTGTAAATCTATTTTTAAATTCTCCAATTTCTTGCCTCTGTTTTCTCTCATAATCTTTAAGATAAATTTCTTTAAATCTTCTAATCCTGTTCCTCCTCTACCAATGACAACACCTGGTCTTGAAACAGTCATAATAATAACAATGTTTTTAGGTAATCTTTCTATTTCAACACTAATAATTCCAGCTATTTTTAATTTCTCCATTAAAGCCCTTCTTATCTTTATATCTTCGATAAGATGGTCTTCATATTTACCCTTGTCGGCAAACCAACGTGATTTCCATGGTAGGTAAGATCCTATTCTAAAACCAACTGGATTAATTTTTTGTCCCATTTTATTTACCTTTCTTCTTTGTTTCTGTCTTTTTTACTGTTGTTTTTTTTGCTTTTGGCTTAGCAACTTTTTTCTTCTTTCCTTCTAAAATAACTCTAATATGACTTGTCCTTTTCTTAATAGAATGTGACATTCCTCTAGCAACTGGCCTTCCCCTTTTATATACCGGCCCTTCATTTATTTGAATCTCTTTAAAAACTAAATCTTTTTCATCTATTCCTTTAACTTTGGCATTGGCAACGGCTGTTTTAATCACCTTAACCAAAGGATCAGCTGCCCGCCTACCACTAAAAGGCAATCTTTCAATGGCTTCGCTGGGTGTCATATTTTTTACAAGAGCAGCCACCAATCTTAATTTTCTTGGTGACATTCTTATAAATTTTTGTACTGATTTTATTTCCATAATAGTTTAAGTTTTTTCAATAATACGCTTAACAACTTGCCCATGGCCTCTAAAAGTTCTTGTTGGAGAAAATTCTCCCAACCTGTGACCAACCATATCTTCGGTTACAAAGACTTCAATAAATGCTTTTCCATTGTGAACACTAAAATATTTACCAACAAACTCGGGGGCAATTTGACTCCCTCTTGCCCAAGTTTTAATTGGTTTCCCTTTTTCTCCCATACCAGCCTTTACCCTCTTGAAAAGGCGTTCATCTACGTATGGTCCTTTTTTACTTGATCTAGCCATTTGTCTCCTTATTTGGCATGTTTGCCTGGTTTTCTCCTTTTAACTATTAATTTGTCAGAATATTTCTTCTTTTTTCTTGTTTTGCCGACAGCTGGCTTTCCATATGGAGTCTTTGGATATTTTAAACCAACTCCACTTCTTCCTTCTCCTCCACCATGAGGGTGGGCTCCTGGATGTTGAGCTACTCCTCGAACAGTTGGTCTAATACCCATTCTTCTCTTTCTTCCTGCTTTATCTATTCTCTCTGTTCGAGCTTCTGGATTACCAATCTGACCTAGTGTGGCATATGCTTCTGGCCTAAATCTTCTAATTTCACTAGAAGGCAGCTTAACCATAATATAATCTTCCTCTCTTCCCTGAATAATGGCCGCTGCTCCAGCACCACGAACCATTTGTCCACCTTTTCCTGGCCTAATCTCAATATTATGGACTTGAGAACCAACTGGTATTTTATCTAAAGGCAAAGCACAACCAACTTCTAAAGGTGCTGATTCTGAGGCAATTACTTTTTGACCTTCTTTAAGTCCAACGGGTGCTAGAATATACCTTCTTTCACCGTCAGTGTAAATGACTAAAGCAAGGTCAGCATTTCTATTCGGATCATAACTAATCTCTTCAACTTGCCCCCAGACATCTCTTTTATCTCTCTTAAAATCAATCTCTCTCATAAATCTTTTTTGTCTACCACCTTGATGTCTGACACTGACCTTTCCACTAGATCCTCTACCTGATTTCTTTGGTAAAATTGTCTTTAATTTTTTCATTTCTTTGCCTCCTCAAACAAATCAATTTTTTCTTTTTCTTTTAAAGTAACCATTGCTTTCTTCTTTGGCTTAATAATTTTTTTCCTTCCCCTTATTGTTCTTTTTACTTCTCCAGTCACATTCATTGTTCTCACCTTAACTACATTGACACCAAAAGCTTCTTCCACGGCCTTTTTAATTTGGCCTTTGTTCATATTCCTCTCAACAAAAAAAGTGTAATTTCCTTTTTCTGCTTCACCCATACTTTTCTCTGTTAAAACAGGTATTAATTTCATTTTTTCTCCTTAGTCTTTGGTTCTTTTACTAAAACATCCTTGTCTAATAATATTAATCCACCGTAAAAAACATGATAGGCATTAAGATTTTTAAAAGGAACTATTTTGACATTGGCCAAATTTCTAATAGCTCGAACAGCTGGTGCTCCCTTTTCTGAAAGAATAAAAGTAATTCTTCCTTTCTTTTTTTTGCTTTTAAGAATTTTGTCCACTAAAGCTTGGGTTTCTTTTGTTTTCTTTAAGACTGAAAGGCCATCAATAACAACAAGATCATCATTTTTCACTTTTAAACCAAGAGTTATTTTTAACACTTTTCTGCGCATTTTTTTAGGTAGTGATAATTCTCTTTTTACTCCTTTTGGCCCATGGGCTTTTCCTCCACCAACAAAGATCGGGGCTGAGAGAGCACCATGCCTGGCTCTACCTGTTCCTTTTTGACGATATATTTTTCGAGTTGAAACCGTTACCTCTCCACGCGTCTTTGTTTTAGAAAGACCAAAATGACTTCTAGATTTATATACTCTAATTGCCTGAGCTAAAAGAGTTGGATTTTCTTTTTCCACAAAACCTTTTGGCAAGGTAGTATCTTGTTTTTTAATCCCTTTGGCTGAATATGTATTTACTTTTGCCATTTTTTATTCCTCTTTCTTTTCTTCTCCCTCTTCTTTTTCAACTTGAACTTTTGGTTGCTCAGCTTCTTGAGTCAAGTCACTAAGTTTTCCAGAAGCAATCTTTCTAATTACAACCAAACTTCTAGGTGTACCTGGAATTGGACCTGAAACAGCCATCACATTCTTTTCTTCATCGATAGAAACTACTTTCAAATTTTTAACTGTTACTGTTTCCCCTCCCATTCTACCGGGCATCTTCTTTCCTTTGTGAACTCTTCCTGGGGTTGTTCCTTGTCCAATTGAACCAGGAGATCTTGGCCTATCAGATTGACCATGGGTTCTTGAGCCTCCGGCAAAACCCCAACGCTTCATCACTCCAGCAAAACCTTTCCCTTTAGAAGTACCGGTAACAGCAATGACATCCCCTGCCTTAAAAACGTCGGAAACTTTAATTTCGTCTCCGACTTTAAAATCAGGCTCACTTTCTACCCTAATTTCACGCAAAAAACGAGGAGCCATTTTGTCCTTGATGGCTCCTTTAAGGTGGCCTTGTAGGGGTTTAGTAACATTCTTAATTCTCTTCTTACCAAGACCAATTTGAACTGCCCAATATCCGTCTTTGTCTTCTTTTTTAATTTGAGTGATAACACATGGGCCTGCTTTTACCAAAGTAACAGGCACCCTTGTAGTATCGACAAAGGTTTGATCCATTTCTTGTTTTGTTCCTAAAATTGTATTTAACATTTTTTGTCACGAAAAAAGGTGCCCGGGGGCACCTGTAGTGCATATTCCGAGTCTAACCTGCGTGGTCAAAGATGACGAACTTCCACGATGGGGAAATTATACCAAATGAAGCTAATTCAAGCAAGAGATTACATTTTTATCTCAATAGATACTCCCGCAGGAAGATCTAAGTTTGAGAGGGAATCAATGGTTCTGTCTGAAGGGTCAAGAAGGTCAATTAATCTCTTGTGAACCAATATTTCAAAATGCTCTCTGGCATCTTTGTTTATAAATGGGGATGTTTGAACGGGAATAACGGTTCTTTTAGTGGGAAGAGGAATAGGGCCAACAATCTTTGCTCCAGTGGCAATAGCTGTATCCAATATCTTAGCTGCCGCATCATCAATAACGCGGTGGTCGTAAGACTTTAATTTTACTCTGAGACGACCTACTGGCATTTATATTCCTTTAAGGTGCTTTATTTAAGCAATTATTTTGGTTATCACCCCGGCACCAACGGTGCTTCCGCCTTCACGGATGGCAAACCTCCAACCGTCCTCCATAGCTACTGGTTGGATTAATTTAATTTTCATTTTGGCACTATCTCCTGGCATAACCATCTCAATTCCTTCTGGAAGAGTGACTTCACCGGTAATATCAGCTGTTCTTACATAGAATTGGGGTTTGTAACCAGTAAAGAATGGTGTGTGCCTTCCACCCTCTTCTTTAGAAAGAATATATACTTCTGCTTCAAATTTTGTGTGTGGCTCAACTGTGCCTGGCTTGGCCAAAACCTGACCGCGCTCTACTTGTCCTTTTTCAATTCCACGAAGTAAAATACCAACGTTGTCTCCAGCTTGAGTTTTATCTAAAGTCTTTCTAAACATCTCAAGACCAGTAGCCACTGTCTTTTGAGTTTCTTTCAATCCCACTATCTCAACCTCATCGTTAACATTTAACTCTCCTCTTTCAACTCTTCCTGTTGCCACTGTTCCACGACCTTTTATTGAGAAAACATCTTCAACGGGCATTACAAATGGTTTTTCTGTATCTCTTTTTGGTTCAGGAATACTCTCATCAACAGCTTTCATAAGCTCAAGAATTTGCTTTTCTGCCTCAGCGTCTCCTTCATATGCCTTTAAAGCGGAACCTTTAATAATAGGAATTTTGTCACCAGGATATTCATATTTCTTTAGAAGATCACGAACATCAGCTTCAACTAAGTCAATAATTTCTGGGTCATCAACTGTATCTACTTTGTTAAGAAAAACAACTAAAGCTGGGACGTTAACTTGACGAGCCAAAATTACGTGCTCTCTAGTTTGAGGCATAGGTCCATCAGCTGCTGAGATAACCAAAATGGCGCCGTCCATTTGAGCGGCACCAGTAATCATGTTTTTAATATAGTCAGCGTGTCCTGGAGCATCAATGTGGGCGTAATGTCGCTTATCAGTTTCATATTCGGAGTGATGAACATTGATAGTTACTCCTCTTTCTTTTTCTTCTGGAGCATTATCAACATCATAGAAATCTAGTCCCTTAGTTGGGTTTCCAGATTGTTTTGACAAAACCCTTGAAATGGCCGCTGTTAGGGTTGTCTTTCCATGATCAACGTGGCCAATTGTCCCAATGTTTAAATGGGGTTTTGTTCTCTCGTATTTTTGTTTTTGCTTTGCTGCCATAGGCGTAAGTAAATTAAAAAGGGCAATTAAAACCCTGACTCAATTTGAGTCTGGACGTATTATCTCAGGCACAAATTGGGTTGTCAAGAATTAATTTTCTTTTTCCACTTCTGACTTCTTATTAATCAATTTTTCAGCAATGTTCTTTGGCACCTCTTCGTAGTGACTTGGTTCCATATAAAAACTGGCTCTACCTTGAGAAATTGATCGAAGAATGGTTGCATAACCTGACATTTCTGCCAATGGTGCTTGGGCATTAATTATAGTAACTTGCCCCTTCTTTTCAGTCCCTTGAATCTGGGCTCGCTTGCTTGATAAATCTCCAATAATATCTCCCATAAATTCTTCGGGCGTTGATACTTCAATCTTCATTACAGGCTCAAGAAGAACCATGTCAGCACCCTTAACAGCCTCATCTAAGGCTAAAGAGCCAGCAATCTTAAAGGCTATTTCAGAAGAATCAACATCATGGAAACTTCCATCGTAAACAACAACCTTCATATCGGTCATTGGAAAACCAGCTAGAATTCCCTTTTCCATCTTTTCTTTGACTCCCTTTCCAATCGCCGGAATAAACTCAGCAGGAATACTGGCCCCTTTAATTTCTGACTCAAATATATCTCCTTCTCCTCGGCCCAAAGGTTCAATTCTGAGGAAACAATGTCCATATTGACCTCGACCACCGGTTTGTCTAATGTATTTTCCTTCACCTTCAGATATTTTCTTAATAGTTTCTTTGTACGCAACTTGTGGGGCTCCTGTTCTTGCTTCAACCCCAAACTCTCTTTTCATTCTGTCCACTAAAATTTCTAGCTGCAATTCTCCCATCCCTGAAATAATTGTCTGACCTGTCTCAAAATTAGATTTAATTTTAAAAGTTGGATCTTCATCAGAAAGTTTTTGAAGAGAAAGACCTAATTTTTCCTGATCCGCTTTTGTGGCTGGTTCTATGGCCAAAGAAATAACCGGATCAGGGAATCTAATAGATTCTAAAAGAATTGGGTATTTCGGATCACACAAAGTGTGGCCTGTTGTTGTCTCTTTTACACCTACCACCGCCACGATTTCTCCAGCAAAAGCTTCATCAAGTAACTCTCTTTGATCGGCATGAAGAAGAACTAATTTGCCAATTCTCTCTTGTCTTTGTTTAGTAGCATTGTAAACAGTTTCTCCCGCCTTTACTTTTCCTGAGTAAATCCTGAGATAAACTAAACGGCCAACGTGTGGATCAGTGACAACTTTAAAAGCCAAAGCTGAAAAAGGTTCTTCATTTTTACGTTCCCTTTTTTCAATCTTTCCTGTCTTTGGATTCTCACCTTCAATTGCAGCTAAATCCACGGGGGAAGGAAGATACTCTAAGACTGAATCTAAAAGAAGTTGGGCTGTGGCTGTCCTATTATCTCCCCCCAAAATTGGGAAAAACTTGCCAGCAATAACTCCTTTTCTAATTGCATTTTTAATATCAGCTTCAGTTAATTCCTTACCTTCAAGATACTTACTTAAAGCTTCATCATCATATTCAGCCACTTTTTCAATTAATTCTTCTCTGTATTTTTCAGCTTGATTTTTCAAATCTGGGGGAATTTCTTCTTCTTTTAATTTATTATCTTCGATTCCTTTGTAGGTATAGGCTTTCATTTTAATCAGATCAACAACCCCATGAAGATCATGCTCTAAACCAATAGGAATTTGAATAGGGGCGGCATTTGCTCCAAGTCGCTCGTTAATTGATTTTATACTTCCTTCAAAATCGGCCCCGACCAAATTAAGCTTGTTCAAGATACAAATTCTTGGAACTTTATATCTATCTGCCTGTCTCCAAACAGTTTCTGATTGGCTTTCAACCCCCGTCCTTCCATCAAAAACCATTACGGCTCCATCCAAAACCCTTAAAGATCGTTCCACTTCAGCTGTAAAATCAATATGTCCTGGAGTATCAATAATATTTACTCTGTATTTACCATTTTCAACCGAAGAAGGGGAGTCTAATTCCCAAAAAGTGGTAATAGCGGCTGAAACAATGGTAATTCCCCTTTCTCTTTCTTGAGCCATCCAATCAGTAACCGTTGTTCCCTCATCAACAGATCCCTGTTTATACGTTTTACCTGTTTCAAAAAGAATTCTTTCTGTTGTGGTTGTTTTTCCAGCATCAATATGGGCAATTATCCCAATATTTCGGATTTTATCCAATGCAACATCTCGGTCTTTAGTGACCTCCATAACCATTGCACTTTTCTTTTTTCTTACTTCTGCTGCCATTTAATTAATTTTAACAAAAAAACCGGAAGCCTTTTTGCTTCCTTGTCAGATTTTAATAATCCAACTTGTTTTTATACGAATTTTATTACCACCTGAAGTGAGCAAAAGCACGATTTGCTTCTGCCATT
>Ga0307420_1001184_pt1 | contig 11590 bp, 10 predicted proteins | sample SalMarWE160240MG_2_FD_202167 | JGI IMG/M metagenome (GOLD analysis project Ga0307420, IMG submission 202167) | Salt marsh sediment microbial communities from the Plum Island Ecosystem LTER, Massachusetts, United States - WE1602-40 | ecosystem: Environmental > Aquatic > Marine > Intertidal zone >... | reverse complement strand
CACATGCCCTAAATGAGAGTCCCCGTGCTTGCTTCGAACTTCCGTACGGAGGGTGAAAAGGCTTCGATCTTCTCTTTCAACGCTGTTATCAGGCTTAAGCGGGTTTGTAAAGCTGGGCCATCCGGTTCCTGAGTCAAATTTATCAAGTGAGCTGAACAGAGGTTCTCCCGAGACGATGTCAACGTATATGCCGTCTCTTTTGTTGTCCCAGTATTCGTTGTTAAAGGGCGGTTCAGTGCCATCCTCCTGGGTAACCTTGTACTGCATCGGCGTCAATTTTTGTCGCAACACTTCATCGCCGGGCTTTGAATATTTCCTGTCTTTTTGAGGCCCTCCGGTTTTCTCTTTAGTGGGATTACGCCATACTTCTTTCAGAAATTGGTCACGCCCTGAATTAAAGCGATAACTTTTGTATGGAATCGGACAAGTTTTGTAGTAGTCTTGATGGTACTCCTCTGCCCTGTGAAACTTTGAAAATTGGACAATCTCGGTGACAACTGGTTTTTCAAATTTCCCTATTGTATTGAGCTCTTCTTTGGACTGCTCTGCGAGCATCTTCTGTTCCTCATTATGATAAAAAATGGCTGTCCGGTACTGTGATCCGCGGTCCGCAAACTGCCCGCCGGGATCGGTCGGATCTATATGCCTCCAGAAAATGTCCAGTATTGCCTTATACGTAACCTTTGAAGGATCATAGCTTACCTGCACTGCTTCAACGTGACCGGTCTCACCGGATGATACGCTTTCGTAGGTCGGATTGTCCGTATGACCACCGGTGTAACCGGATATGACCTCGACAACACCGTCGACTTTCTCAAAATCTGATTCAATGCACCAAAAGCAGCCGCCGGCAAATGTTGCTGTTTCTAATTCGATGTGCTGTTTGCCCATGGTATCTCTCGCCTCATTTTCATGGTTTGTGGCATTCTGACAGCCAAACGCCATCAAGACTATTAGTATGCCTAACAATAGTGTTTTCTTTAAAATCATCATAACAAAAATGTAATCATTATTCTAAAAAAGTCAAAAAGCTTGCTTGCTCACTTTATCCGGCATCTGGATACAAAACATATGTCCCGATCGTCACTAGAGGACAGGGGGTTTATGGTAGGTGCATAAGAATCAGCCCTTAGATCGATTGCCAAAGGATTAAGGTTTGGTGAGAATTCTTAGGGGAAGGGTGGGTATCGCTTCTTACTCGTCATTACTATCACTGCGGCTGCTTCCTTTAATGAACGTCGTAAAATCATCAACAACCTGAATCAGGGCAGGAAGGAAAACAAGGGTCCCGATAGTTCCCGTGGTAAGGCCAAAGGCTATGGTTATGGCCATTGGAATAAGAAACTGGGCCTGTATGCTCGTCTCAAGCAGCATGGGGAGCAAGCCTGCCACGGTTGTGAGTGTGGTCATAACAATAGGACGAAATCGACGCTTTACGGCAGCTACGAGAGATGTGCTGGTTTCTCCAGTCTCAAAGCGTCTGGCTTTAAAGAAATCCATCAGGATGATAGCATCATTAATGACAACGCCGCTAAGGGCAACACCGGCCATCACGCTCAGCATGATAAGTTTGTAACCCATGAGAATGTGTCCCCAGATCATCCCCACAAGACCGATGGGGACGATCGAAAGAACCAGAAGGGGCGATACCCAGCTATCCATGACGAGCGCAAGAACGCAGAATATGATTAAGAGTCCGATAAAAGCTCCGAATTTTAGACCTTCGAATGTTTCCCGTTGTGTTGCCCGCTGGCCTTCGAGCCGGACACTCATACCAGGGAACTTAGTCGGCATTTGGTTGAGCAGGATGGGTTGCAGGCTTTCGATTACCTTCCCTGCCGTTGTCATATCCTCGTTGATCTCGGCTGTGATGGCAACGGCCCTTCTTCGATCCAGATGTTTTAGATCAGCCCATCCCCTGATTTGTTCTATCCGGGCTACGTTGAGCAATGGAACACGCATGGGCCTACCCTCGGCTGATTGAATGAGAACAGTTAGGTTCTTCAAATCCTCCAATCTATACCTCTGACTTTTAGGAAAAAAAGCCCGGACTTTAACATTGTCACTCCCTTCCTGAAAACTTTGGACGATTTCACCGAAAAAGGCGTTCTTTACCTGCTGGGCGAGAGATGCCGAGCTAAGGCCGAGTCGTTGCCCTTCCTTGTTGACAGATATGGAGATCTCGTTCTTTCCGGGCCTGAGATCTGTCTCGATATTAGAGACGCCGGGTACAGTAACGATATTTTTCACTAAGAACCTGCTGGCCGCTTCAAGGTTTTCCCATGTGTTGCCAACGAGTCGGATATCAAGCTCTTTTCCACCTACGCCTCTTTCAAGCCTTAAAAAGCTGAGCGACGTAATGCCGGGCAGGGTTTTTGTATTTTCCCGCCAGACCGACAGGACTTTATCACTTGTTATGCTTCGGAGTTCTACATCTCTCAATTCAACCTGAACCTGAGCAATGTGCCCTCCTTTATCCGAATCGATAGACGTTTCCCCAAACCGCACGAGGACCCGCTCAATGAGAGGCTCTCTTCCGCTAGGATCTCCCAGTTTCCGCTCTGTTCGTTTCAGGGCATTTTCAAGTTCGACAACCATTTTTAGAGTACGATCGGATCGCGTTCCTATGGGATATCGTACACGGGCAACAATACTGTTGGTATCGGGCATGGGGAAAAAGGTGAAAAGGAGACGTCCTCCGGCTGGCATTCCGAAACTCACAAGGACTATAAAAATAGAAGCACCGATAATCCAATAGCGCACTTTTATGAAAAAGACTGACGCAGGCCCCACCACTTTTTCAACAAAGATATCAACACCGGACTCGATTTTGGCTCTCAAGAGAAAGGGCCTTTTTTTCCCAGTATGATCCCTTTCCAATCCGTGTACTATGTGTTTGGGGAGAGAAAAGAAGACTTCGATCAAGCTGACGGACAAAGCCACGACGACCACCCAGGGAAGGGCACCCATGGTTCTTCCCATTGCACCGGATACGAACATGAGAGGAACAAAGGCCCCTATCGTAGTTAGACTTGAAGCAAGAATAGGCCAGAATACCCTGGTTGATCCTTCGTAGGCTGCTTCATATCTTCCTTCACCCATTTTGAATCGGTTGTAGATATTCTCCGAGACCACTACTGCATCGTCAACAATCATCCCAAGCACGAGAATCAGTCCAAACATGGTGATCATATTCAGGGTCATGCCTGAGACGTACATGACAAAAATGGCCCCCAGAAAGGAGACCGGTATTCCCCAGGCCACCCAGAAAGCGGTTTTCATTTCGGTAAAGAACCATAGGACCAAAAAGACAAGAATAAGCCCCATAATCCCGTTTTCCACAAGGATATTCAGACGGTCTTTGATGCGGATAGACTGATCCACGAAAATATCCACACCTATTCCCGATGGAAGGCCCTTGCGAAACCCGTTAAGATACCTCCTAACGGCATCCGCTGTGGCCACCGTGTCCTGTGTTTCGGTTTTATTCACCTGTATTATGGTAGCTCTTTGGCCGTTGTAGCGGGCCCCGATTTCAACATCCTCCCAATCCCGAGTGATTTCAGCCAAGGCACCAAGCGTGATTTCCCTGCCTTCCGACCCCTGGCTTATAGGAATCTTCAAAAAGTCCTTGGGATCCCTTTTTTGTTCACGAATCCTTAAAAGAAAGTCCCCTCGTTCTCCATGGATTGTGCCCAAGGGAAGATCAAGACTGGCCGCTTTGATGGCCTCGGCCAGCTGGCCAATGGTAATACCGTATTCTCTAAGACGGGCTTCAGTCACGGATATGAGAATTTCGGGGGCACGAACGGATTCAAGGGCAACTTCCGTTGCTATTCGATGTACGATCAGTTCATCCCTCAACAGCTCGGCATAGTGTTTAAGCGTCCGCTCAGGTACACGGCCATAGACGATAAGGGTTGCAACCGGGTCCTTTCGTTTTACCTCACTAACAATTATATCTTCCACGCCTTCAGGAAAATTTTTTATTTTTTCGATACGATCTCTTAAATCGATGAGAGCTGAATCAATATCGGTCCCGTCCCTAAGCTCTATGGTGGCAGAGGCAAGCCCCTCACTGGCGCTCCCTGAAATGGATTTGAATCCCTCGACCCCTATGCATTGTTCTTCAATCGGCTTCAACACCGCCTGTTCCACCTCAGCCGGTGAAGCGCCTTCATATCGGGCAGAAACCTTGATCATATCAAGATCCGAAGAGGGAAATGTTTCCCTTCTAATCTGTACTGCCGCCAAAAGGCCAAGTCCCAATATAAAGAGCATTACAACATTGGCCCCGGTCCTGCTTTTCAGAAAGAAAGAAATTAATTTCATGATTCAGCTTCCTTTTCCCATAGCCGTACGGAACTTCCTTCAAAGGCCCCAGGTATGTCATTTAGAACCACTTTTGAACCGGAGGGCATGGCGGGAGTCACCGGAAGAATCACATCCGTACCCAGGATGACGATAGGTTCGACATCAATTTTGTTGAGCTTACCGTTTTTAACCAGATAAAGGGTGTTATCTGTGTTCATGGCCTTTGCAGGAACCACAAGGATATTTTCATAGCGTCTTCCATGAATGGAAACCCTTACAAAAGTACCAGGAAGCAGGCCTCTACCCATATTTTTCCTCATCCTCTCATAGGGTCCCGGCATTTCAATGATCGCTGTTATCGATCTTGTTGTCTCATCCAATTGAGCCCCGATACGGCTGAGGTGGCCAGTTATTTTTTGCTCTTGACCCAACGACATCCAGTGGATATCCGCCCTCGATTTGACCTGTTCCCAGGGCGGAATATTCCTGTCCAGTGTGTCAAAATCATAAAGGGCTGAAATATGGCGTGTCTCTATAGGGATTGCCGCTTCTATAGGAGAATCGACCGGATATATGCTGGCCAATAGTGTATTAGGCTGTATCACCTGATACGTCTTTGCCCTGACATTTTCAATCCGACACCTGTAAGGAGTCCGGATAATGGTCTTTGAGCGCTGAATTCTTTTTGCCTTGAGCATTGCAAGAGACGCCTGACGGTTTGCTTTAAGTACTGCCAGTTTCTGATTTCCTAGGGCAATGTTCGCCAGGCGTTTCTCCATAGCGAGGAGTCGTTCGTTTCTACGAGTCTCGGCAACCTGAACCTGTTGTTCGGAAACAAGTTTTTTCTTGAAGATCTCTAGAAGGCGTTCATGATCTTTTTTCGCCAGCTCAAATACTTTCTTTTCAATTTCGAGAAGTCGAGTATCGCTTTTTTGTTGTACTTTGACTTCGGTCAGCTGTGCATCAATTGCAGTTATCTGGGCTCTGAGTTGCTCAATCTCAGCAACGATCGATGAATCATCGATGCGAAACAACAGCGCATCCTTTTCGACGAGATTCCCCTCAACAGCATCCGGACCCATCTCCACTACCATACCTGGGATTTCCGACAGCACATCAAGACGCTCGGAAGGGCGAACCGTTCCATACCCACGAATCATGGCATTATAGCTTTGTGCTTTTACCGTTTTAACTTCGGCTGTTGGCCGAAAGTCTGGCGGCTTCTTTTTTTTCTGAATGGGCCGGGTTGAAATAAGTTGATAAAATAGCCCGACCCCAACAGCGATGCCGATAAAGATGCCCAAAGCATTCAGTATTTTCACTCTCATTCTTTATCCTCCCAGGCCTATATAAATATTACATGATACCATAGTATGCATGATGGCTTAATGTATAAAAACTAATTCATCCAACTATAGTATCAAGAGGATGCTTGGAAAATTTTTATTATTTTAGGAGAGACAATTAAAAGGTGAATAATATATCAGCTTCAATCAATACAATTCTCATTATACCACTTCATGATAAAAATAGTTACTCAGAAAGATTGATACCTTGCCACTGTGCGTAACAAAAGATAATTGATCGTTAATAGTTTGAATGTCATTATCTTTCAGTTTTTTTTGAATAATTTGATAACGGCGGCAAGAACTCTACTATTTAGCTGATAATCTCAACATTTGGTAAACTGTAGGTCTATTATGGACATATTGTGCTTATATTTCAATAGTTCATTCTGGTGTGTACTTTAATTTTGCTGCTCGATCCATATCTTTATCTCTTTCATGTCTGGGATCTTGCCGACACTTTTTACTTTGCCGTCAATTACCACAGCTGGTGTCATAAAGACGCCATATTTGGCAATCTCCATGACATCGGTCACCTTATCTACTTGAGCATCGAGGCCACTTTCAGCAAGCGCCTCTTTGACGTTTTTTTCGGTAGTCTGGCACTTTGGACATCCCGAACCCAGTTCTTTGGACTCTTTCCATTTCCACCATTTTCTTCATAGTTCACACCTTATGTAATTTTTATTCTTTTCAACAATGCATATGAAAAAGGGTGGGTGATAAAGATAATTATCTTCAACCGTGTAACTCATAGTTCGGACATGATTATCACCTACATTTTGGCCCGGTTATCTATTCTTAAATCCTTCCACCGGATCTCCCTGGGTGTCGAGGTGGGACTTGAGTCGACCCTGTTGTCCTTTGGCAATCTTGTTATATACTGCTCGTTTGAGGAATTTAAAGGCCTCAGCCTCGTCCTGGTCAGTGATGATTTGCTCTGGCTTAATCAACTCTTTCTCATCGAAGGCGATACCGGTTTTCTTTATCGCTAACATCTTTCCTCCTCACGGCTCGCAGGTTACATGGCAGATCCCGGTAGGCGTCTCCACTGCAAAGGGAAAATACCTGCTTTTAAACCACAGGGCCACATTTACCAGGCTGATCAACACCGGAACCTCCACCAGCGGACCGATGACGGCGGCGAATGCCTGGCCCGAGTCGATGCCGAAAACCGCCACAGCCACAGCGATCGCCAGTTCAAAGTTATTGGAAGCAGCAGTGAAGCTCAGGGTAGTGGATTGCTCATACGTGGCCCCCACCTTCATGGAGAGATAGAAGGAGACAAAGAACATGATTACGAAATAGATGCAGAGGGGAATAGCAACCCGCACCACGTCCAGCGGAAGCTGGACGATATATTCCCCTTTGAGTGAGAACATCACCAGGATGGTGAAGAGCAAAGCAATGAGGGTGATGGGACTGATCTTGGGGATGAATTTTTCTTCGTACCAGGTAAGCCCCTTGGTTTTCAATCCGATCACACGGGTGATGATCCCTCCAATAAAGGGTATTCCGAGGTATATAAAGACACTTTCAGCGATCTGGCCAATGGATATATCTACCACAGCACCCTTTAATCCCAGCCATTGAGGAACGACCGTGATAAAGACGTAGGCATAGATGGAGAAGAACAGGACCTGAAATATGGAGTTAAATGCCACAAGCCCTGCACAATATTCCCGATCTCCTGAGGCGAGGTCATTCCACACGATGACCATGGCGATGCAGCGGGCCAGGCCAATGAGTATTAAACCCACCATGTATTCATGACGTCCTGAAAGAAAGGTAATGGCCAGAAGGGACATCAATATAGGTCCAATTACCCAGTTTTGAATGAGGGACAGGGCTAATACCTTAGCATTGCGGAAGACTGGACCTAACTTTTCATATTTCACCTTAGCAAGGGGTGGATACATCATCAAGATCAACCCTATTGCAATGGGGATGTTGGTCGTATCAACTTGAAAATAATTGATCACCTCCCGAACGCCGGGGAAAAGATATCCCCAACTAACCCCCACAAACATGGCGAGAAAGATCCACAGGGTTAAGAACCGGTCTAGAAAAGAAAGTCGTTTGGTTTGTTCTTTTGTCATGAGCTTACCTCCTGAGAACCGATATAGTAACGATATACATGGGTACTACCTGAAGAAGATCGGGTTTATGATAAAATAGAGACCCAATACTCCAATCACTGCGCCTGCTCCTTTGCGAAACCAGTTGCCAGCGCCTTGCCACATGCTATTTTCCAGTAAGCTTTTCACTGCTGCTGTCGAACTGCCTGCCACCACAATGGGGAGGCAGTGACCAATAGCGAACAAAAGGATAAAGAGAACACCGGTTGCCACCTTCTGCTGGACGGTGATAATGGCAAGAATGGGAGCGATAAAGCCGAAGGTGCAGGAGCCCGATAGTATTCCATAGGCCAGTCCAAGGGCGAAGGCTCCAGAAAGGCCCCTGAGATTCAGGCGATAAAGCAGATTGCCTGACATGGCGCATTTTTCAACGCCAAGCATGCCTAAAGCAACCCAGACCAGGACAAACCCAATAAGGATCTGCCAGTAGTTGCCTACATCCCCCAGCATGCGACCTAAGAGGGCGCAGATAATGCCAATAAGGGCAATCGTGATAAATAGACCGGATGTAAAGGCTACTGAGTAGAAACCTGCTTCTCTCGGTTTCAGGATCTTCTCTTGTCCGCCCACATAGGCGACTATCAGGGGAATGGAGGCAAGATGACAGGGGCTAAAAACGACACTTATCATCCCCCAAAGGAAGCAGCCTGCAGCAGCAAGAGTTGTTCCACTGGTTATCCATTCGTTTACTATTATGAAAAAACTGTCCATCATCTGTGTTCTACCATTTATTAGTCAACACCCATTTTTTTCAGCTGAGCCATGATTTCCTTTTCACTCATAAAGCCTATATGCCTATGGACTTCCTTTCCTTCAGAGTCAAAAAAGATCTGTGTGGGAATGGCTTGAATGCCAAATCGCCCTGCCTGCTCCCGATTTTCCCACACATCAATAAACACGATAGCTGCCTTATCTCGATATACTTTTTCCATCTTTTCAATGATCGGCGCCATCATTTTACAGGAGATACATTTTTTGGCTCCCAAATCCACCATAGTGACCATACCCTTAACGGGCACCTTGCTGAAATCACTGGAATGTTCGTCGGATAATGATAACCCGGAAGTTATCATTATAAAAAAAACTCCTAAAATCAGCTTGAACAGTAAACAAGATTTCACCTGTAATCCTCCTTTAAATCTTACTGAATCAGTCTTTAGCCTTTTCCCGATGTTCGCTTTACTATGAACAACAATCAATTACCCCGCCGCAAGCGAGCGGGGTATGAAAAGGAAAAAAGCTAACTTCATCACCCTCTCCCTAATCCTCTCCCCAAGGAGAGGGAATTAGCGGAGTCCCCACCGCAAGCGGATGCGGTATTAAAAAACATAATAAACCTCTTTTCATGTATAATCCACATTCCGCGTTCCTCATCCTGGTTTTATAGCCTAAATGTAGGCTGAAAATACCACCTTCTCTGCACCTTCACCGACATTCCACTCTCGGATGATCTTTTCGCTTTGCTCCTTGGGCCTAATGTTGATCTCCTGAAACCCTAAGGCGGAGAGAATTTTTTTCACCTCACCGGGTGAAATAGCGCCCGCCACTCAGCCGGTATAGGCAGCCGGGTTTTTACGGAGTTCTTCGGGGATTTCTCCAGAGCGAAGAACATCGGAAATAATGATACGTCCCCCTGGCTTAAGAGATCGATAGATCTCTCCGAAAACGGTGGATTTATCCGGAGAGAGGTTTATCACACAATTGGAGATGACCACATCCACCGAGTTGTCGGAAACGGGAAGTTCCTCGATTTTCCCCAGACGAAAGTCCACGTTGGATATGTTCAACTTTTCGGCATTTGCTCTGGCTTTCTGAACCATTTCCTTGGTCATATCCATACCGATGACCTTTCCCGACTCTTCTACGCGCTTAGCCGCCAAGAAGGCATCAAATCCCGCTCCACTACCAAGATCTAATACTGTCTCTCCCGGCTTTAAATCTGCCATGCTTATGGGATTCCCGCAGCCCAGCCCGAGGTTTGCTTCGCCGGGTGCTAAAAGGAGATCCTCTTCTTCGTAGTTAAGAGCTTTTCCAAGCTCCTTAATTTTGATCAGGGGAGATGATCCGTCGCAGCACGAGGGCATACATCCTCCACTTACCCCCTTTGCAATCTCGGCGTATTTTTCTATAACCAGGCCGTGTATCTTATCTTTACGATTTTCCATATCTTTCACCGCCTCGTTAGCTTATGTCATTTCTTCGTTATCCATCCCTTGATTTCATCCTTTGTTGGGATTTTGCCAACGCTTTTGACCTCGCCGTCTACAACTACAGCAGGGGTGCCGAAAACGCCATGTTTGGCTATTTCCATGGTATCGGTAACCTTTGTGATATCGGCGTTCAAACCTGATTCGTTCACCGCTTCTTCCACATTCTTTTTGGTAGCTTCACACTTAGGGCACCCAGGCCCTAATACTTTGATTTCCATGATTATCCTCCTTATTTTCTTTTTATCCCTATAACTTCTTTTTCGGCCTCTTTTAAACATTCAATGGGTTTTGCCCTCGGCGGGACCTTCCCGACCGATTTGACATACCCACTGATAACCAGGGCCCGTGTTTCCGTAACGCCACGTTATCCGGCTATCCATCCATAGGTCATACCGGCAATGGTGGACAGGATGATGATAATGACACAAAAGGTCGCCGTCTTTTTAACACCCATCACCCCGCTGATCACCAGCATGTTTGGAAGGGACAGGGCCGGACCGGCAAGAAGGAGGCTAAGGGCAGGCCCCTTGCCCATACCGGCCCCTAATAGTCCTTGAAGAATCGGGACCTCGGTTAGGGTGGCGAAGTACATGAGCGCCCCGGAGACAGAAGCGAAAAGATTTGCCCAGATGGAATTTCCGCCAACCAGGGTTTGGATGTAATGCTCCGGGATTAAAGCAGAATGCCCTGGGCGTCCCAGCATGAAACCGGCCACAAGGACACCTGCCCCCAAGAGTGGAAAGATCTGCTTCATGAATCCCCATGTGGATTGGATCCAGGTTATGCGCTCATCCTTGACGAACCAGCCCTTAAGCATAACACCGAGAAGAATGAGAAGCCCGGCAGTGATGTACCACTTGGCAGCAAAGAGGATCGGCCAGAGTCCGGTCGAACCTTCAGCCGGTTTTGCAAAGGCGGCAAAGATAAGGATCAAAACCAGCGTCAGCATAAAAAAGGCCTCTTGGGTGAGGGTCCTGCCTTTGTCCCCTTCCTCCGGGAGGTAGATCTGCCCTGCTGTCCGCGCCGCATCGTCTTTCCTGAAGAAGAAGGCCATAAGAAGCCCGGTCAAAATGGCAAAGAGTACAGCCCCGATGGCGCGGGCAAGACCCAGTTGCCATCCAAGAATCCTGGCTGTCAACACGATGGCAAGCACGTTAATAGCCGGACCGGAGTAAAGAAAGGCGGTTGCTGGACCGATACCGGCTCCACGGGTATAGATCCCTGCAAACAAAGGCAGAACTGTGCAGGAACATACGGCTAAGACAGTTCCGGACACGGAGGCCACAGAGTAGGAAAGAAATTTTTTCGCTCTCGCACCGAAATACTTGAGCACCGAGGCCTGAGAAACGAACACAGCAATAGCGCCGGCAATGAAAAATGCCGGGATCAGACAGGTCAAGACATGCTCTCTGGCATATTCCTGAAGCATCATAAAGGCCTCAAGCCCCGATTGCCGTAGAGTAGAATGACTCCAGGGAATAAAGTAGCACGCGAGGAAAATGAGCACGATGATAAGAAGCTTGATTCGTTCTTTCATAACGGTTTTTCCTGACGAATAGAGTGGTTACTATACTATGTGATC